>JACLAA010002552.1_pt1 | contig 78409 bp, 51 predicted proteins | sample 8027891 | NCBI WGS metagenome assembly JACLAA01 (sample SAMN15724900, study PRJNA655200) | protist metagenome | isolation source: fluorescence activated cell sorting (FACS) single amplified genomes of... | place: Spain: Blaines Bay Microbial Observatory, Mediterranean Sea | collected 2016-01-19 | reverse complement strand
AGAGAGGAACAGTTGAGCGCGTTGCGCGAGATGTTTAAGACGACGACGACGACGACGGCAAAAATGACGTTAATAGAGGCAAATGTGGTGAAAAAGAAACACGAGGGAATAAACTTGTGGATGGAAAATGTGTCGAAGTCGATGGCAATGGAAGACGACGGCGTTCGCGGAGGCGTGTTAGCGGAAGAAATGGGATTAGGTAAAACTGTCGAACTTTTGATGTTGTGTTTGGCGCACAAGAAACCAAAAGACGAGAAAGATGAGGAGAAGGAGGAGGAAAAGGAGGAAGGAAAAGAAGAAGAAGACAAAGTGATTACGAATCGAGACGGTATGGGCTTCACGACAAAGCTAGAAAAAGAGGAAAAAGAAGAAGAAAACGAAGAAATGCAGCAAGTGCGATGCGTCTGCGGTGCAATGGAAGACGATCCAGAGTATAAAGGTCTTTGGGTATCGTGCGAAGTTTGTCACAAATGGTCGCACGCGTATTGCGTCGGCATTAAGCAAAACTGCACAGAGGCGCCGGACTTCATATGTCCGCATTGCCACGCCGCGAAAGCGGGGGAGAAAATCCCGGGCATTTCAAAAACGACGCTCATCGTCGTTCCGTCGACGATTTTGCAACAATGGCGAGACGAGGTTTTAAAGCACGTCCGTAGAAACGACGACGATGGAAAGACCGACAATAAAGACAATAAGTTTGATATTTTGGTATACGAAGGACAGCCGCAAACCGCGAGCTTGGGATCCAGAGCCGTACACGCGAAGGAAGTCATTACCTCGCATAAGCTAGCCGAATGCGATATTGTTATCACTACGTACGATGTGTTGCGAGCTGAAATCAATCTAGATTACGCGACAAACGCGGATGTGAACGATGGCGCACTGCGCGCTCGAAGGAATGCAACTCGAAGATACCCTCACATTCCCCCGCCTTTGACAAAGATAACGTGGTGGCGCGTTATTATGGACGAAGCACAGATGGTGGGCGGAGGCGCCTCGGCGCCGTCGCAGATGATGGAGAGAATTCCCGCGGTGAATCGTTGGTGCGTGACTGGGACGCCGCTATCATCTGAAAAGTCGCACATGGACGACGCGTTCGGATTGTTCAAATTCTTAAGGGCGCGTCCATTCGGCCACGAGATGAACTTTACAACATCGCATAATTGGTGGCAGAAAATAATCAGCGCGGCTATGAAAACAGGGTACGCGGGATACGGCGAGTTTGTGCTCACCGAGAGCCTAAAACCAATAATGTGGCGCAACGCTAGAGAGGACGTTATAGACGAACTCGATTTACCGCCGCAAAATGAGTGCGTCACCGAATTAGAGTTTTCGCCCATCGAAAAACATTTCTACGAAAAGCAGCACAAAAACTGCGCCGCGGAAGCGCGAAACACTTACGATCGAGTGAAGCGATCGAGAAATGCTACTAATAACAACGATGACATAGAGTTATCGAGGCAAGACGTGACTTCTATCGTGCTGCCTCTGCTGAGATTGAGGCAAGCTTGCGATCACCCGCAGGTTGGTTCGTACGGCATCAGTAAGTGGAGGCGTCTGAAAAATATCGCGGCGGAACTTGTGGTCGGCGGCGATCAATCAAAAAAAGCCGAGGAGAAACAAAAGAGCAAAGTTCTTTCCATGGAAGAAATCCACGACAGGTTGGTCGACAAAGCGCGACTTGAAGCAGAGGAAGCGCAAAGACTCGTCGCGTTTTCAATCAACGCCATCGCTGGATTAAAATGGACGCAAAACGATCTCGCGAGTGTCATTGAATGTTATCGCGAAGTTTTACGCCTCGATGCAAACGCAAACATCAACGGCGTTCGTCTCGATAGTTTCCAAAGATTACACGCTTTGCACAATTTAGCCGAAGCTTTGCAAGTGGTGGATAAAAACAAAGACATTCGAATACCTAGAACGCTTAGAGATGAGAAATTACTCAGCGACGCCGAAACGGAAAAGATTTCGTATTTAGCCGAGCGAGTTGGGGGAAACATATCCATCGCCGCGAACGATTTCGAAAAGTCGCGGAAAATTATCGACAAGAAAATGAAAAGTCTCGGTCGAAATGAATTTTGGTGGATGGAAGCCTTGTCGTATACGACCGACGCTTTCGTAGGCAAACTGCTCGAGCAGTTTGATAACCGTTGGCAAAGTAGCAAAGCAGATTGGAACACCGGCGCGGCTCTGAAAATGGTCATGCAAAGAGACATAGATCGCCTATTCGAGTGTCGCAACGAAGCCGTCGCGGATGCTGATCGAGTAACGAAAATCGTAGAAGCCGCGGATAGACAAGACGTGGTTGAATTTGCCTCGTGCTCGGTGTGCAGAAAAGGCATGGAATTCGCGGTCGTTGGCGTGAAATGCGCGGTGTGTAAATGCGATGCAAATTTCAATAAATTACAAAGCGTTTTGTTTGGTGTCGGTAGAGATGCGACGAGAAACGGTAAAGCGAAAGTAAAATCGTCCACGAGAAACGTCAAAGATGAGGACAGGCGCATTTATTACGACGTTACTGCGCCGTCGTGCGCGGAAAAAACTTTGAAAGCGCTGAAAAGCGAAGTCAAAGGAGCACTCGAAGTGCAATCCTACGCGAAAACGCACATCGAAGTCATCGAAGAGATTCGTAAAGAGTTCACGAAAATACGCGCGCTGATGCACTACCAACGCGAAAAGATGTACGCACTCGATGAGTTGAGCATGTCAACGACGCGTATTCGATTACGCACGCCCAACGAAATGGTTCGAATTGACGGACAAGACCAATTGCCGGAGTATTTGCGCGCGTCGATCGTGTATCCAGTCGAGGTACCCACCTTGCTCAAACAACACGGCGACGAGAAAGTCACGCACGAATTTGAAATGAAACAAACGTTCGGTCAACTGCGATATTTGCAAACGCTGAAACAGAAGAACAAAAACGAGCGTAAGAAATTTGATTGCCCGTTGTGTTTAGAGACGTTCGACGAGACGAAATCGAAGAATGCCGTCATTCCCAAGAGCGCGCTGAGAAAAATGAAAGCTGGAGATGACGACGACGAGGACGAGGACGAAGAGGACGAAGATATTAATTTACACGGCGCTGAACTTGCAATCTTACCGTGCGGTCACGAATTATGCGTCAAATGTTCGTTTGCGTATTACGGGCGACCATCCAATATGGTTTCAAAGAAGAAACAGTTCTTACACTCGTTATCGCCGCTCCCGGAGCGACACAATAATAACAACGACAACAAGCGCGGGAAATGTCCAACCTGCCGCCAAGAGTGCGCGACCAAAGAAATTTCATACGTCACGTGGAAGTCGCAGGATAAGGACGTTCGCGATAACGTCGAAGAGGCGCAAAAGAAGCGAGAAGAGAGATTGCGGAAGAAAGCGGAAGAGAGTTTACACCTTTCGCGATTCGGCGCGGACGTTTCGAAAATGCTCGAAACTTTAGGAGCGCCGGAAACGCACGCGAGAGATGAAAGCGGTATCAAAATTGAAGGCGCGTGGGGTACGAAAATCGATGCGGTGGTTCGTCGCGTGAAACATCTGTCGAAGTTTGATACGAACTTGAAGGTTTTAATCTTCAGCGAATGGGAAGATGTTTTGATGATTGTTGACCACGCGCTGAAAATGAACGGCGTGAATTCCATCGTTCCGACATCCGCTGCGAGTTCGTCACTCAAAACGAAACGTGCCGGGAGCAGATTTGCGGTTTGTGTCAAGGAATTCGTCGACAGCGACTCGCATTCGGTCAGTTGTTTGCTGTTGCCGTTGAAAAGAGCTGGAGCAGGACTCAATTTGACGTGCGCCAACCACGTGATTTTGCTCGAGCCGTCGCTCGATATTTCCGCCGAGTCGCAAGCGATTAAAAGAATTGACAGAATCGGACAAACGAAGTCAACCATAATACATCGGTTCGTATTAAAAGATTCGATTGAAAAGAACGTCATGAAAGTCATCGAGAATCGCCGCAGTGAAGGAACAGTTTTACCCGTGGACAGTAAAGAGGCGAGTAAATTGACCGCGCGAGACATCGAAGAGTTGTTGAAACAACAACAGTAAAAAGAGCTACCTTAAGATTAGTCAAACATCACAGAGTTTAGAAATGTACAAAAAACAAAACGCACGCGCGCGCGCCCGCACAAACAAAGCAATCTGACTTTACAATCTAATTTTTGCCAATATCAATTCATTACCCCCCCACTTGGTTTCACAATCTCGGCGAACCGTTTCATCCCAGCTTTCTCGTAGGATTCGCTCAACTCTTCTCGAATGTTGTCCCAACTTTCGTACCCTTCCTCGTTGCCCCAACTCGCGTAATCGAGAACATCAAAACATCTCTTCAGCGCTTTCGCCTCCTCGCTCATCTCCGGCACGTTTTTCTCGTGTTCTTTCGCTATTTCAGTTCCTACGCCTTCTAACATGTTCTTTGCGGACTTCGCGTCCATATTCTCCATGTTTACTAACTTTTTCATATCCTCTAAAGTCGCACCAGTTAACGGCGGGAGTATCGCGTCTTCATCTCCGCTGCCGCCGTTGCCGATGCTGCTACTATTTCTACTCGTTGTACTACCGCTAACGCCACTCTCGCCGTACCCGCCACCAAGGGTAAACCACGGCGCCACGCTCAAAGCTATCCTCGCCGCATCCCTCGCTTCACTTTCCCTGTTCTCATATCGTCTCAAAGTCCTCGCGTTAATCGCGTACGGTCTCGCCCATTTATTCGTAAACTCTTCTCTGTTGATGTAAAACTCGCACGCGACCAACGCGCTCGTTTCATCTTTTTTCACAAATTCGTGTCTAGAGATCAAACTCTCAATCACGTCCGGAAAAGACCCAATGTTTTGCGTCGTGTACGCGTTTAACATGTGCTTACTCGCCGCCAATCTCGCCAACGTCTCTCGATCGTGCTCCGCGTGTTCCGCGTTCGACGACGATAAACCGCTCGACGAAGAACTCGACCGTAAAATCGAATCTCTCACCGGCATCAAACCTCCTCTCTTCAGCGCGTTCACCTCTTCTTCCAATAACGCGCGTCGTATAAATGTCGTCGCATCTTTCGCGACGAACTCAATCTGTCGCTGATTCGCTCGCGCTTTCACGATTGCGCCGATATGAATATTTTCTTTTGCCGCTAAAAATGAAGGTTCCAAGAGAAACCCAATCGCGTTCCCGTCGTCTGGAGAGATACCTATCGGCATCATCAGAGGAAACATCCCAACTTTCGTTTCCGGAGATATCAACGCGTACTTCAACGCGTCCAAGGTTTTCACCAGTCTCGAAATTAAAACATCGTTAGCATTGCCACCATCAGAGATGCCATCATCACCAGAGACACCATTATCACCACCAACTTTGGATGATGATGATGATGATGATGATGATGGAAAGGCGAGACAATTTTCCCGCACGAATCTCAAGTAGGGGAAAACCTTCTCATCTTTCTCTTCTGTTTCTAAAACCGTCGTCCTCTTCGTCGTCGAAGAAGAAGTAAAAGAAAAAGAAGTTCTCGCGACAAAAAGGTTCCTAAAAGATGTTCTTCCTCTCGACGTCGTCGAAATCGTCGCGAACATCTTCGTGTGCGCGTGATTGTGTGGTTGTGTGTAAAGTTCCTCTGTGACTTTTGTCAGGTATTTTCTCTAAGAAATTTTAGGGGAATTTTTATCCTCAGAAAGAATGAAGGAGAAACACGTTATTAAAAAGAAGAAGAAGAAGAAAGACTCATCATCATCACCATCATCTTCTTCTCTTTCTTCTTTGGACTCGTCTTCTTCTGACTCGTTGGAGGAGGCAAAGGAAGAGCGTTCGAGCGGCAGTTGTTCGAGCAGCAGCAGCAGTTTTGATGGTCGTCGTACACAAAGCAAAACAAAAAGGAGGAGGAAGAGGATGATGTGTAAACAGTTGAAAAGTGCCATCGAGAAAGGGAACGTAGAAAAGATAAAAACACTCGCGCGTTCGATGTATCGCGGGGTCACGACGACGACGACGAAGAACAATAACGATACTAAAAAGAGGAGGAAACAAAAACGAAGAGATACAGAAGAAAACGCGTTTCATATCATCGCTCGGTGTAAAGAATCGTACAAGAATCCACTGGAAACGTTGAAGTTTATGCTCGAAGAGTGCTTCACCCAACAACAGGATGAGGATGACAGTCTCCTCCTCGAAACGTTGCTCTCGCAGAAAGGAAGAAGAAAAGGTGGCAAAAGAAGAAGAGATGGAAAGAAAATAAAGAAGAAAATCCCACTGGAACTGGCGGCGAAGCAAACGGTCGTTTCGAGAGAACCGTTTGCGTTTCAAATGCTCAAAAAGAAAACACCGCCGGGCGTGTGCGCGGAGAAAGCGACGAGGAGGTACGAAAAATCGAGAGCGCGAGAAGCGACGCTGTTTGAAGCGCGGCGAGAGAAAGCGTTGGAAGAGAAGAGGAAGAGCGAGCAGATGAAATGGAAAGAAAAATTACGCGATGCTAACGAGGAGGACGAAGGAGACGAACTTTTGTACGAGCGGCTGTGGCAGTATGAAGACGAAGAAAAAGAGGAGGACGAGGAGACGAGGAGGGGAAAGTATAGTAGCGCTGCTACTATGAAGAACAACAACAAGAGGAGTTTATCCGTGGATGATGACGCGAGGAAGGAGAAAAAGAAGAAGAAGAAGAAGGAGACGGAAAAAGGAGAAGAGAAACACCGAACCATTCCAGAGGAGGAAGAACGAGACGGGTTTAAATCGCCCACGGAAAGAGAGTTACGAAAAAGAAACGGAGGTTCGTTACCTATCGCGACGACGCAATCGTACTACGCGATATGGAGAGCATGCTCGAAGAAAGCGGAAAAGAAGACCTTGCGAGCGAAAGATTTACCGTACTTACACGACGTCGGCGACCAATCGGAAAGTTCCGCCATCGAGTGGATTTTAAAGTCTTCCGTGAGTGGACCCGAAGGCGGGTGCTCTTGCGAAGCGCCTCGGAAAAGTCATCACTCCAAGTCGTGTGCGGTCAAACTTCTCCGCTCCGAGATGCTGCGTTGGCATCCGGACCGGTTCGTTTCCAGGTTTCGAGGTTGTTTCTTTTCCCTGCGAGAGGAAGAAGAGGCTCTGGTAAAAGTGAACGCGACCAGCGCGAGGTGCGTGGAAATGTTTAGGAACTTTAAGACGAGCAGTAGTAGTACTTGATGTTTTTTGCGTTGTTATGTTTCGCAGATTATTATATTACGTAGTTTAATGTAGTCATTACTGTAGTAAGAGAGAGTCATACTTGGTACGCGCCGTCCGGGGAGCTATTCTTCTTCTCCTTCTTCCGAATAGTAGAACTCCTCGTATAACTCTCCATTTTCGTACGACCAGTCTTCTGGGAGAGGACAGTTGTTGTCGAGGAGGTATTGTACACATTCGGTGTGGTTGTTCTCGTGTGCAAAATATAGGGCGTCCTCGTCCCACGGCGCTTTGGCGGTTTCGTGTAAGTACTTCAAACATTCTAAATGACCTTTCTCGGCCGCACACTCACACGCCCATGCGTCATATTTATCAAACTTACGCTCAACAAGGTATTCGAATATGTGAAGATGACCATTTAAAGCCGCGCAAATGGCAGTATTCAAATCCCAAGGCGCTTTGACTTCTTCGCGTAAGTATTTGAGTATCTCGAGATGACCGTATCGGGCAGCTTCTGCACACGCACGCACATCGATAGGACACTCATTTGCAACGCAATACTTTATCATTTCCAGATTACCTTGTTCTGCGGCCCCATTAATCGTCCCTTCACCCCACTCACACTTTTTCTCCTCTCGTATCCACTTGAGCAACTCGAGTTTATTCGTTTTAGCAACTTGCGAGCAGAAAGATCTTTCGGTCCAGTCACTCGGCCACAACGATTTATTCTCCAACGCAACTTCCAAAGTCGATATCGACGACATCTCGTTCACTTTAAACTTCTTCTTCAACTCCCCCTCGCGAGTTGATCTCTTCATCAACTTTCTCGTCTCCGTATTCACCTCGTACAAGAATTTCAAATCATTCGAATCCAATCTCGGAAGAATGTGTGTGAAACAAATATCGTCGCACTTCACGACCAAATCCCACAACACATCTCTCTCCCCACTCATCGTCGAACGCCTTTTCTGCGCTCTTTTCCTCCTCCTCGCTTTAGAAGAAGTAAAAAGACATCATCATCATCTCTGTCTTCTTTTCTTTTTAATTAGAGTTGTTGTCAAAGTTGCGTTTGTGCGTGTCTCCTTAAAAACTTTCTCATCAAAGAACAACTTTACTGAGGAGCAAAAAATTGCTTTTTCGAGTGCACGATGAAGAACTTTTTTTCCTTTTTTTTCGCATGCAGACAAAAAAAAGAGTCCTCCTCAAAAAAGTAAAATTCGAGGCACAAACACAACACACAAAAGCAACGAACGTCATCAACTCTCTCAAATTTCATCATCATCATCATGCTTCGAAAAGGTGTGAATAACAGTCGTTCAAAACTCTCGTTATCGGTTATGAAAAAAGACAAGAGCAAGAACTCGACGTACATTTTAGTCAACCAGGTACGTAGTTTTCATCTTCGTTTTTGTTGTGTCTTCTTTGTCTTTTTGTCTTCTTTGTCTTCTTCTCGTTTGATGATGATGATGAGAATTGGAAAGGCAACCACCGGACGCGTCGTTTTGTGTAGTATATAACTCACAACAGTAAATCAACATCGACCAGGTAACGAACGGGGTGTACCTCCAAGAACCAGATTGGGCCGGGAACATCGAACTCGCGGACAGAGTCAACCACGACCACTATCGAACGACCGTGGCGAAAGATGCCGCGAAAGCGTTGCGCATCAAATTAATCAGTCGACAGCCTCGAGAACAGTTTTTAGCGTTGAGCGCGTTGGAATGTTTGATGAAAAACTGCGGACCAGATTTCCACGAGATGATGCTGAGTAAAGGCGTTTTGGAAACGTGCATGGAATTAGGAAGCAACACGACGACGAATCACATCGTGAGGGATAAAGTTCTGCATTTAATTCGAGAGTGGTCTGAACATCTGAACATGCGAGAGTTTAAAGGCGTGTACAGAGAGTTGACGCGATACGGGGTGAGATTTCCGGAGAGAGACGAGTTTGTACATCCAGGAGGGGGTGGTGGAAGAGGAGGAGGAAGAGCGACGAGAGATACTAAATACGACGATATCTCGAACGTGGACGTTACGGGAGACCGGATGATAGGAATGAACGGTGGCGAACCGTTGCATTACCCGGCGGCACCGCCATCGCAACCTTCGCTCGGGATTCCTCGACACTCCCAATCTGTTCCGGTAAAACAAGTTTTAAAGTACGACGCGGCAATGAGCGAGGAGGACAGACGAGCGATTGAGATGGCGCTGAGAGAAGAAGAGGAAGCCGTGGGAGGTGGGGGAGGTATGGCGTACGACGGCGGCCGAGACGGCGCGCTCGGGATGACCAGAGCGCAAAGAAACGAGTTGCCCGGGGGCGGGCACTGGTCTTCCAAGAGATATCAAAGGTCGATTGGAAATCCAAACAAGTACAAGTTAGACGGGATCGGACGAAAACCAGAAGGACTGATGCCGGTGGAAGGCAAGTTTGTGAATAGAACGATTTCTTTGACAAAAGCGCAAGAACACCCAGATAGAATACGAGCGCGCGAGAGAAAAGCGAGCGATGTCGTCGAATCCGCGCAATCTATTTTGTGCGTTTTTGAGGAGACGTTGAGTGCTCCCGATAAAGATGACGACCTGTGTGGAATTCTCGCGGAACAGGCGAAAGAATCGAGTTCATCTTTAGTCGCTTTATTGACGGAAGAAGACGGCGACGTGGATGAAACGCTGACGTCGAAACTGATAGAATTGAGCGAAAAGTTGAACGTCGCGATTCAAAAATACGAGAGAATCGGGAACGATCGCGCGCCGCAAACATCCTCGTCGCCGGCAACAACGACGACGCATCAGCAGCAGCAACAACAACGACAAGTGCAACACGACTTACTCGGGTTATCATCCGATGGAGGAGGTTTTAACGAAACCACGATTTCTTCACCCAACCCGTTCCTTACGAACGCACCGTCGAGTGTTCCGTCTGTTCGATCAGCCGCGACCAGTGATGAAGCGTTCGACGAGATTTTCGGTAACAGTTTTTCGCCGCACTCTCCGCCACAACAATCGAGTCGGCCGATGTCATTACGCGAGCAGTACATGCTTAAACAACAACAACAACAACAACAACAACAACAACAAAATCAGCAACAACACGCTGCGCAAGGGTCGCCATCGAATAGTGTAATCTCCTCGCAGTTTCTTACGCCCGCGTCCTCCTCTCCGCCCAGCTCAAAAGCATTGAACGGGAGTGCAACTCCTCTAGGATTCGAAGCGAAACGCGAAAAGGAACGCCAAGAGGCGACTTTGCACGACCCCTTTGCATCGCTGGCCATTAATGCAGGGTTAACGCCGAAGAAAGGTGTTACGACGAAAAGCGCTTCTTCGTCTCCTCCGACGAGCTCTTCGGGTCAAAAAAGAGTTGTGAACAGTGAAATGGGAACGCCGCCGCAGAGACCGTCGACGTTACAAAGGTCTCCGACAAATCCATTCGATAACGACTTTAAATACCCAAAGATTTGAAATACTATTAGTAGTTAGAAAGGATATAACCTAATGTTTAGATACAGCTTAATAATACACAAACGCATGTCAAAAGTTATTCATCACAACTCACGCGGGGCGAATTCGACTTCCGCGACGCTGAATCCAGCCTCGGCTACCACCGCTTTCAACCGCGCTTCTTGTTCCGCGCCGTCTGGACAGCACGCGACAACAGCCCCACCACTTCCCGTGAACTTTGCTCCCGCGCCGACACTTTGACACAGCTCAATCATTCGAATGTTTTCGTCTCCCAAACCGGCGTCGGTAAACATCTTTCGTCTCGCAGCAAAATTGGCCGAAAGTATGGGTGCTAAACGAATCGCGCACGACTCTTTCCCAGAGCTCATTTGAATAATCTGTAACCCTTCTCGAGCACAATCGGCGGCATTTTGCATGCCTTGAATGATTTCAGCGTCGCCACTGAGCCATCTTTGGCGAACCGGTTGGTGGATCTTTCCCGAATTGGATGGATTTTGACTCCAAACGACAAACAGTTTCGGAATTTTCTCCGCGTCGACGTACTCGTATTCGCCAATTCCCGTTTCCTTCACTTTTTCTGCGTTTCGGAAGTTCATGTGCACGCACCCACCGTACACTTGGATGACTCTGTCCATCAATCCAGCCGCGATGCCAATGTCATTTTCAACTTGCAATGCTAGAAACGCTCGTTCTTCTTTGGAAATTTTGTCACGAACGTCGTATCGGTCTAATAAACAGTTCATGCAGCTGATGATGATTGCTGACGAGCCACTCATCCCGGTCTGTTTCGGAATATTCGAAGAATACGATAAACTGAAACCAACGGATGGGTTTTTGAGTGCAATTTGCTTCTCTTCGCAAAATTTAGCAAAGTTTGCTAACAACGCTTTTATCAATTTCGCGCCTCCGTCGTAGCCGTGCTCGGAGGTGAACTGTTTTAACGCCGATATCGATTCAAAATCGTTCGCGTCGTACGGACCTGGAACGATTTTGATTTCAGAAGATGTTGGTAAAGGTTTCAAAACAGTTTCGGCATAGAAATTCTTAATCGACACCGCGACAACTTCACCGAAATATTGATCCGAGGGGTTCCCGAGGAGGCCTATTCTCGCGTATGTTCTCCGAACGAGAGTTTCGCTGACATTCTCGTTAGCAACGCCCATCGAAGAGAACGTTTCGTCACCTCTGATGGATTCAGCTATAGCATATTTGATCCTTTCGATATCTTTAAGACTGTCTTCGATTGCGTCGTCCACAACAACGACTAATGTCAAACGCCCCTCGTCCGAAAAGACGCGAAACGCCGAAACATCCGTAAAGTTCGTCAATTCGAAAACGATTTCTTCAACGCCGGGGACATCATCGTGCAGAAGAAGTTGCTTGTACTCATCTGGCATCGCTTCGCGTGCTCTTGGTCCCACAACTACGACCACTCCAGAAGCGTTTCTCGCGACAACTTTTCTCCAAAAAGACAAGTCGTCAAGTCCAGTTGTCTCGTCGTTTATAACTTCGATTGGTCGTCGAACCGCCATCTTCGAGAAGGATTGCGTCGTCCTTTCCGCTTTGATTTTTGCATCGTTCTGTAAATGCAGAATACTACTTCGAACAGATGCGGCTCCTCGTTGTCTCAAATCTGCGATAGGTACGATTGAAACGATCGTTCCTTTCGGCAATTTCGTATGCGTTGCATTTCCCACTGGAAGCTCAATCAACGCATCCGCTTCCCGCATGCTCAAAATCCTCGAGCTTATTTGTTTACCAGTAGAGTAAGCTATTGGGAGCAAAGGGTGTTCGCCATCAGAACTCTTCTTCGCTTTCCAGCTCAAAGAAACGCGATGGAATTCTTCTCGCTCGTCATCGAGTTGAATATCATCCCCTAATATTGCAACACTTCTTGGCGGGTAAACGACGTTTTGTCCTTGAAGCACGCGCAACATAGGTTTCACTAATAGCTCAAACGTCACGCAACACGAAACTGGATTTCCCGGCAACGACAAGCACAATAAATCAGGTTTGTTTACTCCTAATATCTTTCGTCTCGAAAGTGTAAAAAATTTCGTAGGCTTCCCAGGTTTCATGGATAAGCTTTGAAAATGGCACGCGACTGCGCTTGCATCGCCTTCGCACATCTTACGCATCATTGCGTCGTAAATATAGTCTCGATCACCTTTAGACGCGCCACCGGTAGTAATCAAAACGTCACAATCTGACGCCAACGCGCGGCGAATCGTATCCACGACCGCACCTTCCTCGTCTCGTATTATCCTAGTCTTTACATCATCATCATCACCACCGCCACTACCACCATCGTCGTCGTCGAATATGTTCACAATTTCCGCCCCACTCGATCGCAACGCACTCCTCAGCGCGGGTCCATTCACGTCGTACGATGCGGAAGCGTTCGAATCTGGAATAGTGTCTTTCGAAACTTCAACGATTTCGTCTCCGGTACACGCCAACGCTACGCGCGGCATCCTCGAAACCTCAATCTCGCGTATACCACCCGCGGCTAAGATACCCACGTCGTACCATTCTATTCCTTCACCTTTTTTTAGTAAAAGATCTCCTATTCCTACGTCTGATTGCGCTTTTCGTATCCATTTGTGTACTTTATAATCTTTCTCTTGCACGTTCGTGACGAACGAATCGTCGTCGTTCATCGTCACTTTCGTTACATTTTCCTCCGGAACGACACAGTTCGCCCCTTTTGGCAACACCGCGCCCGTGGTGACGTACGCGCACTCCTCGTGCAATAACACCGCGTCTTCATTGTATGCGTTCTCTGCATATTGCGCTCGATTCGTTAACATTTTATTCACCCGGAACTTCTTTTCTGTGTTGTTGTTCTCGTTCGTAATGTTGAAACAAAATCCATCCATTATGGACACGTCTTTCACCGGGTGCGCTCTTTTCGCGCGAACGTCTCTCTCGCTCACTCTTCCGACGCTGTTCTCAATCGGCACTTTAAAATGCGTTCGTCGTTTTCGTTTGGTCGTCGTCGTTGTTAAAGCATCATCATCATTCTCATCATCATCATCCAATTCCAATCTCCTGATATCAGAAAAAATCTCTTCGCTCGTTCTCACCACTCTCTCGATCGCTTCTCGCATGGAAACCATCGTCAAAGTCGAGTTTTGGGGAGTCATCTCTCAACAAAGCAGTGGTTTTGGTGGTAGTAATGCCGCTGCTTTTTTCTGCTGCTGCTTTGTTTGCGGGTACTAAAAAAAGAGTTCAGAGAGAGAGAGAGAGAGAGAGTTGTGTTGTTTTCGTGTTGTTTGATTTTTGTTGAAGATTTTTTCTCACGACTTGCACTTTTTCTCATCACTTTTTTCACTTTTTTTGGTTGTTGACTCGCCAAACAAAAACACGCACAACAACACACTTAACGAAAGAAACGAGATGATGAAATCGAATACCGATGATGGTGGTGGTGCGGAGGAAAAGATGACGACGACGACGAGAGAAGTGGAGGAGGAGGAAAAGGAGGATCAGAAAGACGAGAAAGAGGAGACAGAGACGACGATGCTCTCGAGAGAGGCAAAAGAGATCGATGTTTTCGTGGAGAAGATTGTAAAAGTCAACGGAGTGTTTTTGAGAGAAATTCAAAAATCATCATCATCCAAAGAAGAAGATTTAGAAGAAGAAGAAGAAGAAGAAGACGCCTTCCAAGCGATCATTAAGAGAGTGAACAAGTACCAGGAGAAGTGCGAGATGTTGGACAGGCACTTGGAGAAGTGGATCGTACCTTTGACGGAGGAAGTTTTAAGGTTTCACGCGGTGAAAATGAGTAATCATGTTTTTGATGATGATGAAACAAAAAACACATCATCGAAAGCCATCTCTGCGTTAGCCATGCACCAAACGTCAAAAGTTTTACACGCGTTTGCTACGGTGCGCGGTGCGAAAACAATAGCTCGATTTTTCCCGCATAGCGCGAGAGATTTGGAACCGGCTATCAAGACGCTGCGAAGGTTCATGCCGAAGCGGGACGGGAGCGCGGCGAAATACGAAGTCGCGGGATTTTGGGATAGATACCAACCAGGGACGAGAGAAACGTTGACGGAAGAAGTCGCGAGCGAGAGTCTGTTTGAGACGAGTTGGGAAACGAGAGCGACGTTGTTATCGTGGATTTCGGTTTTGGTTTTGATGCCGTTTGATATGAAGACATTTGTGAAAACGACGACGACGACTTTTGACAACAGTGCCGAAGGTGGTGTTGGTGGTGGTAGTAGTAGTAGTAGTAATAGTAGTAGTGGTGATGAGAATAAAGCAGGGTTGATAGAAGATTTGTTAGGAATGTGCAGACAGTGCGTGTCGTTTGCCGAGGTGGCCAGAGACCGCGCGGCGATTTGCGTGGCGCGATTATTGACCCGGCCGGATGCGGAATTGAATCTAGGCGAATACCTCGATTGGTCGTCGAGCGAACTTATGAGAGTTTTTGGTAGAAAGAAAGCGGGAGAGGAAGAATCGACAAAAGATAAAATAGCCGAGGCAGTTGCCGCATCGGAGGACTCTTTCGTCGCGGTCGGAGCGACGCGCTCGATGGCGGCGATATTTAAGATTGGTCGTCGAGACGTTTTGAAACCGTTCCGCGAGAGCGCGTTGAAAGCCTCCCAGGCTGTGTTCGATGCCAAAACGCCGTTAGCTTCTTCTTCTTTTGGTTCGCGCACGACAACCTCGAACGCATTGACTCGACAATTGGCGTGCAAACTGAGCGCGCGCGTGGCGCTGACTCTTTTAGCGCCGAAAGTTGTCTCTTGGAGGTATGCGCGAGGAAGTAGAAATTTAGCTGAGAACCTTCTCAACAACGAAAACGCGAACACGAAAGAAGAAGAGAGCGTCGACATTGTCGACGATAACACCGATGACAATGGGTTCGCAGCAGACGATGAAACCGACGAAGCGAGTCTCGACCAGTTGGAAAAAGCTATCGACCTTCTTCTCGAGGCGCTTAAAGACACGGACACTATCGTTCGCTGGTCGGCGGCAAAAGGTATCGGGCGCATTTGCCAACGTCTCCCGAAGCAATTTGCGGATGATGTCGTTGAAAATTTATTATCCTCGTGCTTCAAAGCGACCGAGTCTGAATCCACTTGGCACGGTGCGTGCTTGGCTTTAGCAGAGCTATCCCGAAGAGGCGTCTTGTTAGTGACAAGATTACCGTTTGCCGCTGAGAAAACTGCGGCGGCGTTGTTGTACGACGTTCGAAGAGGTTCACACAGCGTCGGTGCGCACGTGAGGGATGCGGCAGCGTACGTGTGCTGGTCGTTTGCGCGCGCGTACTCAAAGTCAGACTTTCAAGAAGTATTCCTAGGATCTCTAGCGACGCCGTTACTTGTTACGTCGTGTTTTGACCGCGAAGTCAACGTGCGTCGCGCGGCTTCTGCGGCGTTCCAAGAGTGCGTTGGTCGTCTTGGTGGTGGTGGTGGCATTGTGGCAAAACAAGGAGAAGAGGACGTGACAGGCATTGATATCGTGCAAAAGTGTGATTACTTCACGATTGGGTCCGCGAGACGCGCATATTTGGACGTTGGTTTCTTCATCTCTCAATCGTTTCCGGCTTTTCGTCCAGCCATGCTGGCACACATATTGGATGTGAAAATTGAGCACTGGGAGGAGTCCACGAGATGCTTAGCTGTCGAAACGCTCGGTGCGTTGGGTGAAACGGACGTGGAGTGGACGAGTACGGTCGCGCTTCCGAAACTTTTGAGGATGAGCGTCGACATGGATTTACCGAAGCGACACGGAGCGACGCTAGGGGTTGCGCAGCTTTTACTTTCGAAAAGTGTCATCGAGTATTTGCGAAACGAAAATGCGAATAACATTGATACACTGAGAAATGCGTGGAATCTCGTATCTGAAATAGAGGCGAAACGTTTGTATCGAGGCAAAGGCGGTGAGATTATGCGTGGAGCAGTGTGCAACGTTATCGAAAGTTTAGGTCGCGTGGCAACTTTACCATCTTCATCAACTTCGCCATCGGAATTTTTCAAGCCAGGTAAACAGCTCATCGTGCAACTTTGCGAGAGCGCAACGTCAGAATCGTTGCGCCATCCGAAGAAGGAGATTCGCGAGGCGGCGGCAAAAGCTTTGGTCTCCATCGCCTCGTCGAGCGCGCTTCGCGTCGACGGAAACGAAAGCATCGTTGAAGCTACATTGGCTGAACAATACTTAGTTACCGACCGATTACGTATCGTGCAACAAACTATGGACGAATCGAGCTCCTTTTCTAGACGTGGGAGTGCGTATGCTTTGGGTATCGTTCCGGACGTGTTCATCAACTCCTCCAATTGGAGAGCTATTCTTACCAGCTTACTCGAGGCGACGGTTCCGGAAGATAACCCGGAAATGAGGGACGCTGAAACTCGAGTCGACGCCGTGATTGCTTCGCAGAATATTTTGTGCAAGATCAACGCGAAATATTCTGCTTCTTCAGCTTGTGGAGAAAAGGATGATGTTATAAGTATTTCAGATTTGAAAGATGCGGCGGATATGTGTTTAGAGGCGTTTTTGAAAGGCGTGGAAGATTATTCCGTCGATAAGCGAGGCGATGTTGGAAGTTGGGTTCGCGAAGCGTCTATGCGTGCATTTTCTGAAGTTCTGAGATGTTTTCAAACAATATCCAAATGTTCTGATGATAGCGATGGCGTTGTCGTGGATGAGTACGAGACAAAGTGCACGACTATCTTAGGCGTCTTGTTGAAGCAGTGCGGGGAGAAAATTGACAGAACTCGAACCGTTGCGTTTGAGAGCTTGTTCGCGCTATTACGAGGTACTGGTGGTGGTGGTGGTGGTGGTGATGATGATGACGATAGTCACGTGTTCGTTTCAAACGCAAAAGATTTCGAATCAATTCAAGCGTGTGTTCCGGTAGACGCGAAGGATGTTTCATCCGAAGCTGGATTACAGCGCGTCTTTTCGCATTGTCTCACGAAGGCGGTTCTAGTAGCGCCATACGCCGATTACGCGTTGAGTGGTTGGGTCGCGTCTACAGGAGCGGTGACGGAGAGTTTAGCTAAAGCTGCTAGCACTGCTTTACTTTCGGTGCTCTCGAAGGAAGATGAAAGAGTTGATTTGAAAGAGAAAGTTGCCACACACTTGATCGAGACCTTTGACGCGTATTCAAAAATCGATCGAGTGACTGTCCCGGCGATTCGATGCGTCGACGTGCTCTTTACCGGCGGTGCTTTTGATTCCTTCAGTTTGACCATAAAGACTCCGGATGGAGCATCAAAAGACTACAAGACTGCATTGTCGGACAGAATACGCTTCGAGTGCGCTGGAACGCGAGACGTGTCCAAGTATATATTGGCCGCCAACGCTCTTTCGCACGTGGCCTCTTGTACGGATAGCGTTGAGGCGAAAGAGAGCGCGCGCCTGGGTTTACTCGCGATGATGCGTAACAAGTTCCCGCGCGTTCGTCAGATTGCGTCGGAGGTTTTGCACATGGCGCTTAGCTCGGAAGATGACGTGGATGCAAACACGGAAGAAGTCATGGGAATGTTAACGGCGAGATTCTGGGAAGCGACGATGAACGCGGAGATGAAAGAGGCCATTCACGTGATTTATGCGAAACTTGGTTTGGAGATTCCCAAGCAAACAACGGGGAAGAAAGACGCTTTAAAAACGATAACTGAAGAAAATATCGTTCCTGGCGTGTTGGCATCATCGAAAGTGCCAACGACTCACGCGAAGAAAATTGGCGATACCGCGGACGAAAACTCCTCCTACCAATCGCTCGTCGAGTTTTCCGGTCGTTAGAATCAATTTGTCTAATATTAAACAATGCGCGCTACGGGTATTTTACTATTCTCGCTCTCTACTCATCATCGTCTTCCTCTAATTCATCCTCGTCGTCCTCGCCCTCGTTCTCATCCACCGGTCCGAGCGCATCTAACTCTCCAATCGAACACCTAACGATCATCGGCGCGAACTTCCCTTCCCTTTGCCCTCCATCCTCTAACTTTCTCTTCTGTAGTTCTTGCTTCGTCTTTGGTTCTTCCGGATACGTCACTTGCGTCACGCGCACTCGAATCTGTTGCCCGGGTTCTATAAATTTCTTCACCATCAACCCTATTTCTTCTCTATTTCCCTCGTTATTTGACTCTGCGAGAAACTCTACACTCTCTTCTTCGATGTACCAAATCTTCTCTTTATCGTCCCATTTTGTTTTCTCTAAATCCATCCCACTCTTGTTCGGTAAAACTATCAAATCGTCGAAAAATCCCAACGACACGCGAATACCGTTCTCATCCGTCAACGAATACACTTTTCCGACTAAAATCTCATTCACGAACGGGCTAAACACCACCATCCGAAACTCCACCTCGTAATGCGCCGCCCCATCGCCGGCGTATATTATCCCTCCTTTAATAGAATTCACTTCGTATAAAGTCACGACGAGGCCTAAATCCGTGATGACTTTGTCCACGTACAACTCTTCCAACTCCGCGACGATGGCCGTGAGCGGTTCTTTGTCCAAGTGTTGCGGTTTAATCGTCACCGCGGAGTCTTTCAATCGCGCTATTTGAAACATCTTTTTTGTTATTATTATTATCTATTGTTATTCGTATTACTATGTTCTCGTTGTTGTTGTTGTTGTTGTTGTTGTGAAGTTGGCGGCTCTGTTGACATTTTTGGACAAATCGATTTGTCTTATTTGAAAAACAAACAACCAAAACCAAAAAAAACGAGCAAAAAAGCAACATAAACATAAAACACCCCTAACTGAGCGCAGATACAAATACATTACACACATCAAGCAAGCAAGCAAGCAAGCAAGATTCCGTCTCCAAAAAGCCACTCGCGAGGAAGAGCAATAATGAGCGTCTCTCGGGGAAGAGACCCGGAATCTTTAGAGAGAGAAAACGATAGAAGCTTAGAGACGATGGGAGACCGAGTGTCGATGTTGAAAAACATCACCATGGACATTCACAAAGAAGCGGATTCGCACCACCGGATTTTAGACGGCATGAGAGACGACATGAGCGGTTTCCAAGGGGTGCTGACGCAAACGGTCCAGCATTTTTCAAAGGTTTTAGAGACGAAGAATGGGAGGTACTTCTGCTACTTGTTCGGGTTCTTCATCGGGATGTGGTTCTTGAGCAAGATTATTTTTGCATAAATTTAGAGAGAGAAAGAGACGCGAGAGACGCGAGGAGACGCGAGACGAGGATACAACAGAAAAAGAAAAGCGCGACGACGCGATGTAGTGTTAACATAATAAGAAGAGCTATTTATTCGCTAGTAATACAACAAACATAAAAAATACTATATATTTCTGTTCATAGGTTTCTTGTTTCCGGTGTTGGAAATGCAAGTCTAGTCTTTGATGAGGACGATGACGGCACCGAAGTCATCCGATAAACGTATTGGAGTACAGCGCACGGTGATTATATCTTGTTGTTGTTGTCGTCGTTGCTGTTCAACCGCAGAAGAAGAAGAAGATGCGAGTCTTTTCAATACCGACTTCTTTTCTGGACTGGTTGGTTGTGGCATCGAAGCGGTTTTGTCATAGCTGTCGTCTTCGTCCAACGGTATCCAATTCTTTGTCAACTTTTCTGTCCACGGCAGCGGTGGATTGGTTCTCTCAGCAATGCGCGCCGAATCTCTCAGGCGCTTAGCAAACGAGCTGAGAGGGAAGACCATCGTCCCAACGATGCCTCTCGCGAAGCCTTTTTTCGTGCACAGAATGATTCTCGCATCGGTATCGACCGCGAATATCGGTAATCCAGTAGCTTCTAAACCAGCCACCATTAAATTTGCCGAGGCAAAATTCGATAAATTTTTCGATCTGTTCTCAGCCTCTCGTAAAAGGTTCGATAGCGGGTTGATGATAGCAGGAGTACTCGCAGAGGCTGATGGTATAACGTTACTATTGTTCGTGTTGGTGTTGTTTTTCGAGAATTTTTTCGTTTTCGTCGCAACTTGTGTCAGAGGAGCGACGCCGCTTCCACCAGAGTACCTCATAGACGACATTCTTTCGTCAACGTTCGACGCGTCGGATATCTTCTGTTGTTGCTGTTGATGATGCTGTTGATGATGACGTAAAAGCGAATTTCGCGACGAGCTTCGTAATGATCCGTGCACTTCAACCATGGCTTCGGTGAATATCAATTTTAACTCGTCAACCAGTGGTGTCATTTCTTCGTCTTCGTCGACGAATAACAAAGGTGGGAGCTCTATATCGGCACCGTATTCAACCGGAGAACTTGCAACACCGTCGATGATACTTGATTCATCCGTCAGCAACACCGCAATTTTAGGTTGTAACGTAAACGGTACAAGTCTTCGAATCTTTTGTACCAAGTCGCGCAAGGACGTTCCTGATTCAATCGTTCCAACGATGATGACTATGATAGGAATTGTATCTCTCAAGTGACTATCGTCAGAGTCAATTACATTCGTTCCTAACATGTCGTCACTACTGTCCATATTTAATGAGAACTTTTTCAAAACTTCCGTCGAATTCTTCGAGCGCGAGATAAAGAAGTGTTCGTCGCCGGCGACGACGGTTTCTACTAGCGCAGCCATTCGAAAGAGGGCAACATCACTCGAAGAAACGAGTAAAATGTTCTTCTTGGGTACAACTACATCGGAGCTCCCAGCGGTAGATTCTCCGCCGCCCGTAGATGATGTGTCGCTGACGCGTGAGTTCCTTACGTTAGTGCCACTATTGCTTGAGATTTTCGGCGAAGGATTTGTACTATTTCGCGACTTTCCAGCAAATCCATCCAGAGAATAATTCAGCGGTGGTGGCGGCGTAGGAGCTGACGAGGGCCTGTGCGACAATGTTTGATCCAAGTCGCCTATATAACTCAAAGGACGATCTATGCGTTCTGTTTCTAAATCCTTAATGCTCAGTCTGAACTTATCTGTCGGGTCGATTACTTTTTGAGCACCTTTAACTGATGCAAACGAACGCATGTTCAAACTAGCGTCGGAGACCTGTACCAAACCAACTGGATCCATGACGCCTCGCAAACTGTAAAGACCAATGTATCTGGAATGCTCGTGCGGGAAGCCCACTTCGGCTGCTTTTTTCCACGTGTTCTTATCGCACAAGGTTTGACCACCGTGTGCGAGACCCGCGACTCGAGCGCTCAAATTTAAAACTTGTCCAAAATATTCCGCTCGTCCGGTTCGTTGACACGGTTTCATAAACGTCGCCTCGCCAGAAACGATGCCCATAGTAACGCGTAAACCTTTGAATGTCACTCTGTGACCGGCGGTCATGTTACACGCTTGCGGCTGTTGAAGCAACTTGTCTTCCCAGGGCACGCGAAGTAAAATCGTTTGAACAACCAAACACCATCGAAAAGCGTCGAAAGGATGATGAAACGCGATGAAAAATTTGCCGTTTTCGCCTCGGCACTCGTACCCACGAAAGGAGAGAAGCGTAGACCGTATCACAGCATCGTGCTGCGCCGTCGCCTTATCTCGCATTTTCACGTCTTCTCTTCCAAGCTCTTCCCATCCGTCGATTCTCGTGAATACGATGGTTAGGTTTTCCGATTCAAAAACGGGAGCTTCAAAAATGGAAGGTTCGAGCTGGCGTACGGTCTTGATCGGCGCGAACAACGTGATCCGTTCCACGAGTTTCTTCGGGATGGCTTGAATAATTTCTTGAGAGATGATCTTGTGGTCATAAGATGTGATCATTCGTCGAAGCGCTTGTAATTTTGCACTCGTGGCTGCTTTGTACTGTTCGTATTCGCTCGAACCATCGGTGGTGTCGGATTCTGAATCCAAGAAAATTGGGTTCTTGAGATTGTCGACGTTTGGGAATAAACTCTCTCTCAAGTTCTGAATGTCATCGCCGCCATCCATCCCACTAGCCGCTCCTCCTCCTCCTCCTGACAAGCGAGTATCGGTTAAGCTTCCGTGTCTGTTCCAATACCCCATATCTAATTGATGTTTTCCCATGTGCATGAGTTGGAGCATTTGGGAAATTTGCAAACTGTCGGGACCAAGCGAAGCTAAAACGTCGCCGGACATTAAAATCTGACCTCCATTTGCCGCGCGACACATCAACCGCGCTAATTCAACCGCTTTCCCTTCATAGACTTGCCTTCTAGTCGTTGGATGAACGTATCTATTCGTGGCTCCGGTATGGATACCCATTCGAACGCGTAAACCGTTGATAATTTCTTCCTCCTCTTCCGTGCGCCCGGAGTGATGTTCTGTTCCTCCGGCTTTGCTACTCTCGTTGCTATTGGCTCTATCGCCGTTCGTCAATTCTTCATCGCTTTTACTTTTGATTATACCCTCTTTATCACTGCCACTTTTCATCGAAACCCCGCGTGCTTCGAGAAGCGCTCGGAGAAATGCGGGAACTCTTCTTGGTCTCGGAATGGTAGTCTGCGATTCGGCGTCGTCTGCTCGATAGATGTGTCTACACGCAAGGAATAACGATCGGTCCCAAACACTCGCCTGTAATCGACTCTGAATATTTGCACATGCTTTTAAGGCATCGCCGGGTGTATGAAACGCCATCGTGAACGAATCACCTTCGGAAAAAACCTCGTATCCGTAAAACTTTTGCATCTCTTGTCTGACAAGCAAATCATGCGCCGCGAGCGCTTTGTTCATTGTCACTGGAGCGATTTCCCACAGTTTCGTAGATGACTGTATATCTGTGACGACTATTGTGCACGCTTCAGACGGTGGTGCGTTTCGTTTTTTGTATCGTTCAAAGAAACCTTTGGCGAAGATCGCATCCTCTCGAAATCGAAACAACCAGAGAAAGATGAGGAGAATGACAAAGAGCGACGTCGTCACGACGACAATCAAAATGTTCTGATCCGACCGATTTACCGGTATCGTTGAGACTAAAATAGGGCTACCATTGCACGTGATGGATCTCAAGGCAGTCAAAATTTCCAAAGAACTCGTAGCATCGAAATTCGGTTCAGCCGTGACGCTCGAAATCATACCAGGGACGTTATCTTCAGTATACACCCATTCCCAGAAGCGCAGCTGTGCGTATACTTTATCGTACGCGCCAGAGCTTCGTAAGCACTGCGCACCATCGTAACTTCTCCTTAAAGTGACTGAAACGGGTACGTATCCAACTTCGTCAATGTTATACTGCAAAATTAAGTTTTGGTTTCTTGTCACGTACGCCGTCTTTAGCAAAAGCGAAGCCGCGTACTCGTTCGCAACAACGAGAGCGCCAACTTCATTCAACGTCGCCGCATTTTTTGTCGGATTACTCGAAAATGCAAAGCCAGGAACGGAAGAGGCAATCGTCTTCTTAATACTTTCAAATGTTTCAAACGCCGTCCAATCGTCTAATCCAACTAAAATAATCGGTTCTGTGACGCCGCTCAACCATGAGTTTATTCTTACGATACTTTCGTCGCCCCAAGTAGTCGCACGACCGGATAATATAGCCGCGGTAGAATAGACATCAAACGATATCGACGTACTCGTTTCGCCTAAAGTTAGAACGCTCGGGTGCACGGTCATTTCTGGTAATATTTTCACGAACGGAAACGAAATGTACTCCGGGAAATCAGAAGGCAACGGCGAGGGGTATATCGGCGCTTCCGCGTTGCTAAATATATTTGAATTAACTGCAGCAGCAGGCTCAGTTATCGAGATCACGTCGCCTTCGACATAATTCAAAGCTAACACGGATGCATGGCTATCATCAAGCGCGGCAAACATGGCGTTTTGAGCGCCGAGTGACTCAATTTCTAAACCCATGCTCGAGTTACTCGCCGAGAGTAAAATCGCCAACGAATCCAACACCGTTGCGACCTCCTGAGGTCCGTAGACTTTGGCAATCGTTACGTTATCTAACGAATTGGTCTCGTTACCATATATACTCACTAATCTATCTCCTTCGCAAAATAAATCTCCTTGCATTCGAGCCAAGACAAAGTTTCTCACCACCGCGGGAACTTGGACTAAAGAATTGGTCTCCATGACAGTTTTCGCCAACGGCGAAGTTAAAAACCACGACCAAAAATCCAACGTTTCTCTCATGTTATCACACGTTGCACCAACTCTGAGACGATCTAAAGCCATATTTGCGGTCGAATTCACCCCTTTTCTGAGAATCAGATACGAATACGTCGCAATCGGCCACGCTCCTGGGTCGTCCGCGCCCATCAAATCCGCGGTGAGTCTCGTCGATTCGTCCTCGTTATTCCCAAACTGTAACCCTCTTTGCAAAATAGCTAACGTGATTGAATTGGAATCCGGGCGTACCGGATTGTTGTGTTGTGTGTGTATGCTCGCGGTACTTTCCAAAAGTCCAATCGTACTCAACTGTAAATTTATCGCATCAGACAACACCACGTACCCGATAGAATACTCTTTCCCTTTTACAAAACTCGCCAGACCATATCCAGTATCTAGCTCGTTTAAAACGCTACTCGCTATCTGCGCTCCCCATGAAGGTAACTTTGACGCGCCTATGTTATCTTTAAACGTATTGGAAAATTGACTCAAAGCTTTCGTCCACGCTTCCGTCGTCCCTGACGAATCTTTCCTCACCGACACTAATATTTTCTCATCCGGAAGGAGACTCTGAATGCTGAGTGGATTCGCGCTCTTGATTCTTTCGTCGTTCCACTTCGAAATCACCCCGGCGTAAATTAAACTCAAAGCTTCTTTCGTTAATACTAAAGAACTTTTACCCATCACGCTATCGATCATGGGTAAATTATACACCGGCGTCACCGCGCCCGCCACGACGGGATACATCTGCACGTCCGGAAACTCACTGTATTGACTCGCACTGATTAAAGAATCCGAGCACGCAAAGTCCACCTCTAACGGTTCTTCAGTATCTGCACACTCTGTGGTTGCGTTCAGGATTCTACAAATCCCTTTCCCCGATCCGACGTCAAGGTACTTCACTCTCACGGACGGTTTTATCAACGAGTACGCTCGGGCGCACGATTTATACGCCACCGCTGGAAACGTCGCGCCCGCTCCGAACACATCCATCGGGTTTGTGGCAGAATACTTTGGTTCGAGTGCTTCGCTGTTGCTCGAAGAAGAAAAAGTGGTAGTAGTAGTGGTAGCATCACCAACATCATCGGTATCGAGCAGTGCACGCCTCCACCCGTTGTTGAAACTCTCAAAAACGAAACCTCCAACTCCTTCGTCGTCTTCTGATGATGATTTTAACAACAACTTCCTTCCCAGGGAGGGAAAAGGAAAGGAACAAAAGAGAACGACGACGAGAAAGAAAAAACAGGATTTTGTCCTCGTCGTCGTCGTCGTCGTCTTCATCTTTTTCCTTTCTATAGTTTTATCGTCATCTTCTCGCAGTCGTCGGAAGAATACTGAAGTGCGGAAAAGATATCATGAAGATTTTAATTAGGTCTGTGTGTTGCTTACTTTTTTATTCCTTTTGTTTTGAGGATTTTTCATGATGACAAAATCTCCACACAACGAAAAACGAACTTTTTTGACTGTCGAGTCACAACAACAACAACAACAACAATTCAATTCAATTCAATTCAATTCTAATGGGGGTCGGTCCGTCCAGTGAGTCGCACAAGGCGCAATACAACGTGGCCGTGTTAGGCGCAGCCGGAGGGATTGGACAAACCTTATCCCTTTTAATGAAACAGAGCAAGTTTATCAAGAGCTTACGTTTGTGTGCGTTTAGTAGAGTATCGCAGATATTTATTTTGTTGATGGTGTTGTCCTTTCCAACGCATCAAAAGATTCCACTCGATGATGATCCAATTTTCACCGTAACTGTTTTTGTTGTCGTCTTTCTCTTTCTCTTCTTCTTCCTCTGTTATGAATGCGTCATCTGACGACGACTTATATGTCTTTATTAAATAATAATGATAAAAAAAACAGACGATATTTCCCCGATGGTTACCGGTGTCGGCGTGGACCTCTCGCACATCTCCACCATCTCGGAAGTGAAAGGTTTCTGTGGGAACGACCAAATCGAAGAGGCGCTGACTGGATGCGACTTGGTGATCATTCCAGCCGGGATCCCGAGGAAACCGGGGATGACCAGGGACGATTTGTTTAAAATCAACGCCGGGATTGTGAGAGATTTAGTCCAGAGCGTTGCTAAATATTGCCCGAATGCGATTTTGAACATCATTTCCAACCCGGTGAACTCCACCGTCCCAATCGCCGCCGAGGTGATGAAGAAGAACGACTGTTACGATCCGAAGAAAATTTTGGGTGTGACGACGTTAGACGTCATGCGAGCGAAAACTTTTGTCGCTGCGTTACGACCAGAAGATATTAAGGACGTGACCATGTGCGATGTGCCCGTTGTCGGTGGACACGCCGGTACGACTATCATTCCTTTGTTGTCCCAAGTCACGCCGAAACTTTCAAAACCTTTCGAAGGAGAGGAGTTGACGGCTTTGGTGACGAGAATTCAAAACGCTGGGACGGAAGTTGTCGATGCAAAAGCAGGCGCGGGTTCTGCGACGTTGAGTATGGCATTAGCCGCAGAAAATATGGCAACATCTTGTTTGAGAGCGATGAGCGGCGAGAAAGGTATCGTCGAGTGCGCGTACGTCGCCTCGGAAGTTATTCCAGAGTTGGCGTTTTTCGCCTCCAAGTGCGAGTTGGGCGAAAACGGAGTTGAGAAAGTTTTAGGATGCGGCGAGATGGACTCGTACGAGAAAGTTCAAGTGTCAAACGCCGTCGCGGAGTTGAAATCGAGCATTGACAAAGGCGTTGAATTCGCCAACGCTTAAGCCGCTTGAAAAGAAGTAATTTTTCATCGTTTTTTTGATACGAGACCCCCCGGGCGCGTCTCAAGTTTTGTTTTATAAGAGAGAGAAAAGTGTTCTACAATACCCCCTGTGAATGTTACGACGATTACTTCTATACTGCTATTAATACACACATATCTGGTGAGATCATCTTCCCTACGCGCTCAAAGAGGCCGCTAAGCCGGCTTGGAATTTGCTTCCCACAACTCTATCTGTCGAGTTTGCCAAAAGCACGCGACCAAAATTTAGCTCAATGTTCCCTACGGGCAATGGCCACACGATACCAGCGCCACAACTCGCCCTCAAAGAATCTCTAAAGTTGGATGCTTTAAACGTGTGTTTGACTTTCTGTTCGTGTGGAATGAGGCATCCAGCGTTTACGAAAACGTGTCCATGAACGCCGATGTTGCGTAACTTTTCAACTGGGATGTCCATCTTCACCGAGGCTGTTCCGCTGACGATGACGTCCCCCCCTAAGGAATCATACGGTGAACTCGACTGTACCGAACGTGGTGGCGTCAAATTACCGGAAACAGACACTCCCGGCGACGAGGGAGTGCGGCTTGGCGAGGAGAACGTCGAATCTTTCTCGCGGCGCGCGTCGCAAGGTCCGGCGCCGTGCGGTTCAAACATGCGCAAAGAGCCGACGCCACCCATGAAGAATCGATCGGCAATGTTTGATCCGCGAACAACAGAGGAACTAGATGTCGGCGTCGACGTGTAGAATTCTTTTCGTAAAGGTAGCATAACACCCGCGCGCGCGCCAATCTGCCAACTCAAAGAGTGCTTCATTTTTTCTGGCAAGAAATCATTCACACGTTCCGGAAACGCTCTCGTGTATTTCGCGTGACACTCTGATTTCACAAACGCTTCCGTCGTCGAATCAAAAATTGGATTCAATCCTGCTAATTCCGTTCGGACGTTCCACCACCAGTTTCCATTCTTTCCTATTTTTACACCTTCTTCTTCTTCATCATCTTCTGATTCGCCGCCGAGCGTGTGCACGATGGACGATTTCAACGAATGTCCACACATTTTTCTCACTGCTCTCGAGGCAAATCTCGTCGGATCGGTGATTTCTCTCCACACCAAATTATATTCTAACGTCGCCGGTCGTTCCGGCGAGCTCAGATGAAACGACAATCCTCTTCCGGTTTCGTGAAACGACGAGTGTCGCACTGAACAGTTGTGTTGCTGGAAAATCCTCAACGCCGTCGCGATGTCCGATCGTAACACTCTCGGTTGTTCCCAGTGTAAAGCGTAACTCGCTGATTTTTCGTGTCCTCTGATGAGCTCAAAATCAATCCTTTCCGCGCATCCAACCGCATTCTTCAACCCACCGGTTATCTCTACCGTCCCCTCCCCACTTTGCGAAACAAATGTCCCGGCTTTCAACGTCAACGCGTCCTTCTCCGCGACGTCTACGATAATCTTCGCACCATTCGGGACGTAATTCTCCTCGCTACCCGCGTCTAACGTCACGTTTATTCCTTTAAATATGTTATACTTCTCCAGTTCTTCTCTGCCCTTCAATAGTTCGTCTTTAATCTCTTCCAAGTTCCCGCACTTCTCCACGCGTTTCTCGAAACAGTTTTTAATCAACTTTTCTCTGGTCCTTTTGTTCCCTCGGACGACGATTTCGGAAACGAAACACGGGTTGTGTTTCAACTGTTCGTATCTCTTTCGGAAATCCAGCAACGCTTGTCGCATTCGAAGATTGTCATCATTATCATCGTCATCATTTTGTTGTTGTTGTTGTTCTTTCTCGCCTTCTTCTGCTTTCGATGATGTTGTTTGAACCTCTCCATCGCTTTTTGTCACTTCTTTTGAAGACGACGACGGTGATGATGATGATGCGGCAGCAGACATCTTTTAATTCGAATAATGAAAAATCACGCTCGCACACAAAAGATGATTATGGTACCGTGCGATCGATAGTAGTATTATTCGCGTTGTCGCGTTCGCGCTTTCCTTTTCTTTCTTTCTTTCTTTCTTTCTTTTTCTTCAAGGTTCTCTCGTTTTGACGCGAAACGAGAGTCATTTTCTTTCTTTTGTGTTTTTTCGAAATTTTTGTGTTTTCTCTCATGCATCGCTCCTCATTCCTTTTCACACTAAAAAACACGAACGAACAAGAGAGAGTTTAGAGAGAAAAGAGGAAACAACAACAACAACAACATTAACGCGCAAAAGGATGAATTCCACGCCTTTACCACCGTCCTCGCGAGAGTACGTTTTTCTTCTTTTACTTCTTCTTTGTCTTCTTTACTCAATAAAACGAATCATCGAATTTTTTGAATCGTTCATATCGCTACTCTTTCCAATTGAACGAGACGCGACGCGAATGAATGAATTATGCGAGAGAACTAACTATTATTATTATTATTATTATTATTATTACGAAAAACAACAGAAATATCAACGGCGTTTCGATCGAAGGGGAAGATATCACGCAAACCATTGCGTTCCAAACGCCCGGTGGTGCTAACAAGAATGGTTCTCGAGTGCCTTTGCACTCCGTCGTGGTGCGTGATTTTTCTTTTCTTTTTGAATTTTGAACCAAATTTTTTTTTTTCTGTCCCCTTCTCTTTCTCCACAAAAAACTGAAAACTGACTGACTGACTACCCGCGGTGATATATGAAACATATTTGTGTTTTAAATTTACACACACACACACAATTATACAAACAGAACGAACCGACGCCGATGTTAGTGAAGAATATGAACACGGCGACGAAGAAGCAACCGTCGACGGCCGTGAAGAACTCCTTCGGCGGGTTTGCGTTTAAGAAGAGGAAGACGCAAAACTTTACGAATACTATGAACAACAATAACAACCGACGTCAAACGAGACAAACGACCGGTATGGGTGGTTTCGTGGAAAACCCAGGAATGGATCATCAGTACATGTACGGGAACGTACATAATAATATGGGTGGTATGGAGTACGGTATCAATAACAATAGCATGGTCATGAACAATCGCCACCATCAACAACAACAACTGGCGCAGCCTGTCGGTAACGCGGGGGGCATTCACCAAAAGCTCGGAAACCCGGAACGCTTCCACGAGGCGCTCAGAAATGACGTCACGGAAGATGAGCGCATGTCCGACCTCATCGCCGCAATTACAGATGCTGAAATTAACAAAGCGAGACTGAATTTTGGTTCCAGCGCGGAGCATGTATTTCTGAGCGATATCATCGAGACGGTGATGAAGGAGTTCTGCGTCCAAGTGGAGGAAGCTTTGGTTGATGATAAAATCTTCTTTGACGAAGGACCGCATCAAATTAAACAAAAAATAGAACAGAAGAAAGATAGTTTAAGGAAATTGAGAGAGGAATTATACAACGAATCGAAAAGGTGGGACGATATGATCGAATCGACGTCGAAATCGACCCAAGACGAAGAGGCGAAGGCGTTGTTGCAACAAGAGTTGAAGCGACACGACGAGGTGTTGAAGACGACGCAACACAGAGGTACTTTAGCTTCCTCGTGCTTGGAAACGCACCGAGCGTTGGCGTTGCAAGCCGAAGGTGCGGCTGCAATCGTTCAAGGCGCTGAAGCTTTGTGCGTGAGAGCTGAGAACGCGTGTAAAATCTTTGCGGATGCTCTTGCGAAGAACGATTTCAAGTCCTTACCGAACGTGGACAATCCTCACGGCTTGTTACAGTCTCTCATTGGTGCGTATAAAGAGACAAAGTGAGAAGAAGGACGAGGGGGAGAGAGAGAGAAAGAGAGACTCCTCAATAGTATCATTATTATTATCTATACACATCTGTACTACCACATATCATTCACGTTTATTTGATAAAATACCGTTTGTTTGTTTGTGCTTTGAGTAGTGTGTTTTCCGCTTCTCTCTTCTGTGATAATTTTTTTATTTTTCCATCTCGCAAAAAAAAGATCGAGATCGTCAAAAGAATACAACAACTTTCGCGCGTGAAAACCAAGAAGGGAGATCAAACAACATTCTCGCGACGACGCACTCGTAATCACTAATACTACGACTTTTTATACGACTGATATTTTCGCACGAGAACTCGAGAAGAAAGAAAGACCAATACTACAAAAATAAATGAGCGGAAGCAAATACTCGTTTTCGTTGACGACGTTTTCCCCATCTGGGGAACTCGTCCAAATCAAACACGCTTTAGCGGCAATTACGGCTGGAGCGACGTCGTTAGGGATTAAAGCCACGAATGGAGTGGTATTAGCCACGGAGAAGAAAATGCCCTCGACTTTAGTGGAAGAAACCAGCATCTCGAAGATTCAATTGTTAACGGACGAGATTGGGATCACGTATTCTGGCATGGGTCCAGATTTTAGAGTCTTGACGCGAATGGCGCGCAAAGACACGCAGGTGTATTATAGAACGTATCAAGAAAGCATCCCGTGTTCACAATTAGTTCGAGAAATAGCAACAACCATGCAAGAGTTCACGCAACAAGGTGGGGTTCGACCGTTTGGTGTGTCATTGTTGATGGCTGGGTACGACGCGAACGGGCCGCAACTGTACCAAGTGGATCCGAGCGGGTCGTATTTTGGATGGAAAGCGTCGGCGATTGGGAAAAACATGATTAACGCGAAAACATTCTTAGAAAAACGGTATAGTGAGGATATGGAGCTGGAAGATGCCATTCATACGGCGATCTTGACGTTAAAAGAAGGCTTCGATGGTCAAATCGCGGCGAACAATATTGAAATCGGCATCGTCGGGGAGGATAGAAAGTTTCGCATTTTGACCACGGCGGAGGTTTCGGACTACTTGAGCGAGGTTGAATAATATATATATATATAAGAAAGTATGCAGAAAGTCTGCAGAGCATAGTGCTTAAACCCTATCAAAATAGTGCTTAAACCCTATCAAAATAGTGCTTAAACCCTATCAAAAGTGAGGGTTTAAGCAGTTTTCCATCATAATTTGTGTTCTCTCGTTCTCGCTGTTTCGGAGGAGGAGAACAGAGCGTGTGATATATAGTCTGCGCGCCGCAAAATCCACGCGCAGTTCGGACGAATGACACAAGTATCCATTCTATATTTTTTTTAATCGAGGCCACAAACTTCGCACTTTTATTCTTTTCATCGTTGTTCTTTTATATTGCGATTGGTAGGACTTATGGAACAGAGCATTCTGCTTTTATTATTGCGTGTTTGTGCTTTTGTTTCCTGTTTGTTCTTTTCTTTTGTTGTTCTCTCGCGTGAGGTGTTTTTGAGTGTAAGAGAAGAAGAAGAAGAAGAAGAAGAAGAGAGAGAGAGAGAGAGAGAGAGAGAGAGAGAGAGAGAGAGAGAGAGAGATTTTTCCCATCGCGATCTCATCAAAGAGAGAGAGAGTTTTATTATTAAACAAATAGGGGAAGAAGATGGAGACGTACGACGCGGTCGGCGAGAATAATTTCAACCCGGACAGTTATCACGGGAACCACACGAAACAGCACGCGACGTGGTCGCCGTACGATAACAACGGAGGCACGGTCATGGCTGTTGCCAGCGAAGATTACTTGATTTGTGCAGCCGATACGAGGGTGAGCACGGGGTATTCGATCATGACGAGCATCAATGGTGACCATGGTGATGGTCATGATCGTGCTGGTGACCCATGTCAACATCAAAGTCGACGTTGTCGAGCGTCGGCCACACCGGAAACGGGTTATCCGCTAGCTCAAGGCTTCCCGAGAACCCCAATTTCCATTCGTCCATTCGCCGATTCGTTGTCTTGAGACATTCTTTGCGAGTCACTAGACACTTCTCCAACGCAGCTTCAATCGCACATTGATTCAAACGTTGTCCTATGAAGACAAGCTCCTGTCGTCGGTCTAGAATAGTGGCATTCGACATATCCCTTTCGAGCATTTCTCGCGCCGGCGTGCCCTCTTCGGGCCAAACATTTTTGGGTAACGCACCCATCCACGGTCCCCCGCAGCTAATGGAAAGATTCGATCCTGCGTGTCCCCACTCACCACACATATCGTCCCTTCCTGCGAGCCATATATATCCCTTCGAGCGAAGGACGTGCCCAAATTTAGAGTTCGCGTTGTGGAAGCCGTTCTCATTGTAAGCGACGCGTCGCTCATTGATACCATCCAGATTAACTACGCCGCAAAATCTTTCGAGAAACGAAGCCAGGCGATTGGGGTGAAATGGTGTAGTAGATCGATAGACGAAACTCGATATACCATACTCTCTCGTTTCCACCACCCTATTTTCACGGAGGCCACGCAACCATCCTGCGTTGTTCGATACCTTCTTCATGTCAAACCTGTGTGTATTCAAGACGAGGTCGAGAGGTACATTCGAAAACTCTGTGCGCAAAATTTGAGCTCCTGGATTAAGCGCTCGAACAGCCGATTCTATGGCGTTCGTCTCGTGGCGTTTTACCAAGTCACACTTGTTCAAAACAATCAAATCCGCAAACTCTATTTGTTCCGCGAGAAGTGTCGCAACACTTCTTTCGCCATTCTCTTCACGCACGTCAAACCTTGAACGTAAATCCTCGGGAGTCGTGATATCACCATTGAATGCACTGCAGTCCACCACTGTAATGCAAGTGTCTAATCGCACAATCTCTCCGAGACTACTCGCACCTTTCATTGCATTTAGCACTTGCGCCATCGCGTTCTTGTCCCTCGCGTTCCTCAAAGACTCTTCGTCTTCGGCGGCATTCATAAATTCGATCTGAAACATCTCTCCGATTTGCGCCGGTTCGCTCACACCCGACGCCTCCACTACGATCGCGTCGTATTGTACCCCCGTTCTCCCCGTCGCGAGCTCCGCAATCGCTTTCACTAAATCCGTCCGCAACGTGCAGCATATGCACCCGTTTTGCATTTCGATTACGCTGGCCTCATCGAACGCTTTTTTTCTCCCAGACCTCCGCACGAAACTGGCGTCGATATTCAGTGCCGCCACATCGTTCACGATGACGGCGATCTTATGCCCCGCATCATTTTCCGCTATTCGTTTTAAAAGCGTCGTTTTGCCCGACCCGAGAAAGCCGGAGAGCACAGTTACCGGTGGCTTTCTCCAAAAGCCATTTTGCGATGACGACGGTACGGTACTCATTTGTCGAAGAAGAAGACAGGAGGAAAAGGTCGTCGTCGTCGGTGTGTGCGCGATGATGATGATTTTGTGAAACCCGAATTAATTAATACGAGTGCCAAAAAGTGTGGGAAAGTGTGGGAAAGGGGCGTGTGCCGGGTACTATTAAGGCGTGTTAACTTGTGGAGTGCGTTGTTTCATTACAAAGACAGAAGAATTCTATTTTCAAAGGGGCGTGTGCCGGGTACTATTAAGCGTGTGTCGGGTAATTTTATCCACAGTCTTTTCGCATCATCAAAATCCTGGCGCCCCGATACGTCGTCCCACTGAAAGAACCCCGTCGTTGTGCTTCTCTGTCAACCAACAAAGAGAAGAATCGAGTTTTACACACTCGTTGAATTCCACGACGATCAATACTACTCTAATACTACTTCGTTTGATTCGATAGTAAATACGCGAAGAAATGAATCTCACAGGTAAACCGTGCCCAGAATTTTTTGTCAAAGTTCTCCCGGTCGTCGGATTTCCCGACAACACCGACGACGAAACGACGACTTTGTTTGACCGAAAAGTTTCAATTACTGATCTTTTGCGGGCGAACGTGCCAACGGTGATCGATTTTTACAACAGTGGTTGAGGTGGATGTCGACCGGTCGCGCGACAAATAAAGCGATGGAGTTCATCTCATTTTTCAGAAGATGTTTTGTTCGTTACCGTTTGTGTTGACAGTCAAAAACCGGAGCCAGTGGCAAGGGAATTTCAAAATCTGTATTTTGGCACCCCGGGCTCCTCTTCGATAATCAACGCTTTTATCGAAGAACGAGACGATTATCCAAAATTCCCCACGCAACTTGGATGTCAGGGTTTACTTTTGTTAGATTGTGAAGGTAGAATTGCGACGATGCGTTCGCCTGCTTTTTTAGACTTTCGCGAGAAAGCTTTCGAAGATGTGGAGCACCTGTTAGAAGCACTTATTGCCACAGGTAAAGCACAACAGGTTGCAACCTCCTCGTCGGAAAGTTTGGTCTCCTCAGAACATGTGAACTTAGAGGGTCGCCTCACTTCCATCGCTTCTTTTTCATTGAATGCATGTTCAGAAGAAGCGGTTACATTAGACGAGGAATGGAGTGATCCGGACTTTCAACTCCCTTTGATACAGCACGAATCTATCGATCAAGAGCACTTAGTGCTTGAGGATTTAATGCGCACAGCCGTTCGAACCCAGGAAACTCGTGACGTGCAAGCGCTTCAGATATTTTTCATGCAACACTCTGAGCACGAAGAAGCTATCATGCGGCGCTCAGGCTTTGCGGCTGAAAGAGAAGGAAATTTCTCAGCAATTGAATCGCACACTCGAGATCACAAAAATATCGTAAACTTTGCTGAATCTATTTTGCATAACACCGCGGAAGGTTCCGACAGGAAATTAAGAGTGCGGCAAGTTACTCTTTTGTGCAGAAGGATTATTGAACACGTGTTCACATACGATATAGTCTTGACTGGCGCTCTTGATGTAGATTAAGGGAATAATTTATCGCAAGAAGACATAAAAATACTAGACAGGTAACTTTTCGTGGGAAAATGAAAGCGTGAGCTGAAAGCAAATTCTTCACCATGTGACGGAGCAGTCGCAAAAAGGAATCAAAATGCAATCTTCCTTCCGACTGCACCCGACAACAAAGGATACGCTTTTGAATGCATGACTATCTTTTCGTACCGAAATGAATAAATGATTTCTTATAAGTACGTTTCTCTGATGTTTTCGTAGTAATAATAATAATAATTTTCGTTTCACGCATTAAAGATAGAAACTTCGGGCTACTTCGTAATAGGCTTAAATTTATAAATTTTCACCATGCACCAACAATTTCGTCGTTTCGGGTCACCATTTTTTGGTTCAGGGGCTGGAAAGGGGGATCGCTTGTCTTCTCTCGTCGTGTGTACATGAAGGCAATCAAATCTTACGAATAATTTCGTCCACATCCTCTGGTGCGTAAATAAGATCGCCGGAGTCGTCTAGTCTCACCTGATATGCGGCGATTAAACCAGGCGGCATGTATTCGTTCCTGTAGCGTTTTTGGACGACTGCACCTTTTTTCCAAGTTGATCTTCTCACGCCGCCAACATTGCACTCGACAGAGTCCCCGACATCGAAGCGTAATTGTTCAAGTCGAACTTGCTCAAGCTCTGGAGTGTGCATGCATAGCTTAAAAGCCTCTCTGAGTTCTTCTGCATCCAAGTTCTTGCCGATGAAGACGAGTTTGCTCTCTCGTTTCTCGTTCGGATCCATTTCAACTTCATCAAACATAGAGCTGAAAATCATGTGAAGAGCGTGATACAGAAACTTCCGATTTGAATGTTCCACACATAGCACACCTTTCATGCGATAGATATCTGCACCCTTATTTTGCAAGATGTCACCAATCCACTCGTGAAGAAGTTCCATGTCCAAATTTCCTTCTTCGACGATCGAGACACTCTTTACGCTGTCGTCATGCTGATGCTCGCCATCCGTGTTTAGGAACTCAGGATCCATATCCAGCGTGCGCTTCAAGTCAAACCCATAAATGTTAAGAACATTATCCACGGACACGTTGGACCTGGTACAACGTATGACCGGCGCGTTCGAATTTATCGCCCGAAGTCTCTTCTCGACCCTTTCGAGGTCCTTCTGGCTCATCAGATCGGTCTTGTTCAGCAAAAGACGGTCTGCAAACGCGACTTGTTCGACAGCTTCATTTTCCACGCCCTCCTCTTTTTCATCGTCGAGATGTTGTTCGATGTGCTTCGCATCGACGAGCGTGACAATACCATCTAATCGTGCAAATTCCTTCACAGTATCGTCCACGAAGAATGTTTGCGCGACTGGCGCCGGGTCGGCCACCCCCGTAGTCTCGATAATTATGCCATCCAGCTTCAACGTCCCTTTCTTGACGCGATCGGCGAGTTTCTCAAGTACTTTCACCAAATCTTGGCGAACGGTACAACAAATGCACCCATTCATCATCTCAATAATCTCCTCCTCGCTTTGCATCTTCGTGTTCTTCTGCAAAAGCGCGTCGTCGATTCCGACATCTCCAAACTCATTTTCGATCACGGCAAAGGCCAAAAAGTCACCGCGGAAGACGTGAGCGGCATATTCGTTCGCGAATACTTCGAATCCGGAGAAATTTCTGTCGCTTTGTGGGACACCATCACTAGTTCGTTCGCTAAAATGGTCCGAGATGAAAACGAAACCAAATTAGCCTTGGAGATCAAGGATGAAATCGTCGCTGCGTGGATCAACCTGGCGACGAGCGATAAGTTCAGACGGAACATGGTAAGCCAGCCGAAAGCGGTTTTAGCTAGAGACGAAATGTTTAGAGATATGCTGTTGAGTTTAGGTTTGATATCTCCGAACGACGAGGAGGAGAATGACGGGGAGGAGGAAAGCGAAGGGAGCACTAAAGGACCGAGATAATAATAGACATGTAGATGTAAAAAATATATATTAAATCTTTTTGCGTGAATCTATCTTCCTTATTTGTGACGCGCTTGTTCGCACTCTTAGAATCATCGAACGGCACAAAAACACCCCCAAACCCCCAAACTCACCCTCAAAGCTCGTGTATTTATTCGTCGTATACGTGTTCGTCTTTTGGGGTAACAAAAAGTATGGGTCGGTGTTGCGGCCCAAGCGACTGCTTGGAATCGACGCCGGATCCTCCGGCGGTGATTCACCCCGACCCGACCGGCGCGTCGAGATTCGTCGTGAAAAAATGCTCCCGATTTAACAAGGATTACGTCGTGTATTCGAAGCGCGTGAACGAGTCGAAGAAGTGGCTGTTCTTGAACCAATCCCAGGACACGACAACGGAAAAAGGCGGCGAAAAGTGGGTGTACGAACTGGAGAACTACGTCAGGGAAGACCCGGCGTTCCCGAAGCGAGGCGAGATTCTTTGGAGATGCGCGTACGACGAACGGCCAACGTTTCGATTCGCTCGAGTCGAAAGAAACTTTGGGAGTGGGTCATCGCACCAAGTCGAGAGCCAATTCGACGAGGACAAGGACGCGGAATACACGGGACCGCGGACGTATTACGCAGAGGGCGAACTCGGCAAAGATTATTGCGAAGCGCACAAGTACAGAATGCAAAGCGAAGCGAAGTGTCGTTCGATTAAAGTCGACGGATTCGAGTATACGTTCGTGTGCGACTCGCGAGGATGGGTGTCGAAAGAGCAGCGCTACTGGCTCGAAGAAGAGGTCGAGAGAGACAAAGAGGGAAACGTTGTACATCGGGAAATGGTGGAGAAATCGAGCACATCGTACGATTCTCGAGTGTCCAAAATCAGTTACGTCGTGTACGATAAGGACAAAAACGTGCTCGACGAGTTCGCGTGCACCTCGGGCGGCGACGAGGTCGGCGGGCGTCTCGGTCAAAGCGAGATACACTCGAGGTGCTTCGACGCGTCGTTCGAATACCATAATTTTTTTAACGGATGGCTCTGTGGGTTCGGCACGTGGACGCATCGCGTGCACACGAAAGAAGGCATCGATCCCGGTTTTGCGCTCATCTTTGGGCACATTTGCTGTACGGAATTCGGACCGAGAGAAATTAAAAAGGACTTAAACACTGACCTACCGTTTTGATGAAGAACGATAACAAGAACGACGACGACGACGACTGGAATTACGTTTGATGCATTTAATAAAAATCACTGTATAAAACCGTTGGGATAAAAACCCCCGCGTGTTGTAAAGTAACAAACATTTAAAACGACGACGACGCGTCTGAATCGCTTTTCTGATGGCGCGTCGCGGTTGATGTTCCGGAAGCAGCAGGAAATCCACCTCCAGTCACACCCGACGGCCCGCTCGTGTCTACGCCATAATTCTTATCGTAAGCCTTTCCCTTTTTTGGTTCCGTATACATAGCCAGAGAAAGCAAACACGCCTCGAACAAGCCCGAGCACTCTTTCTTAATCATACCTTGCAACGTCGTGTTGTTAAACTCCTTCATGAATGCCTTTCTCAAGGTTGGCATCTCCTCGTCTCGGTTGGTTAACAACGCGACGAGCGAACCCTGTTTCGATTTATCACCCCACGATTGAATAGCAGCTCGCAACGCTCTCGCCACGGTACGTTCGTGCTCAACAACTAACGCGACTAAAGATTCTTCGTAATCGCCCTTACAGTTTTTGCGAATATCGCGAACTAAATCATTTCCATACGTTATCATATACTGTTCGCGGATTTCCTTCATTTGTTCGGGCGTTCTGTGAACCAACATCGAAATTAACCCCCAATCATCGTTGGAAAAAAGCCATCCTCCAAACGCTTCTTTAAGGTAAACAGCGATTTGCTCTTCTCTGTTTGTGAGCAAGCCTTGAATCGTTTCTCGAAAGTATTTATTCTCAAATATTCCCGTCGTTTCGACTTTCAAACGATCCTTGAGCATTTCGGTGTATTTCATTTGGTACCGAAACTTAAACTCTTCAATCTGTTCGGGCGTTTTGTTGCACAGAAGTTGAATGATTTTTGACTCGTCCGTGCCGATTCCTTTAACCGCGTCGTACATTTCGTTAACCTCCGCCTCGTATTGCTCATCAGAAATCGTCTCTTGGATCCTCGATGGATGTTTAGTCGCGAGTGCGACGACAATTTTCTTAAAATCACCGGAGACTTTAAACTCAGATGACAACGCGCGAAGTAAATCTTTCTTGAACAGACGCATGTACGATTCTCTCGTCTTTGCTATCGTCTCGTGGTCTAACGTGACGAGTAATCGCACGATGGCTTTGCAATCGGTACCAACACCTTTAATCGCGGCGTGAAACACTTTCGCGTAGCATTCGGGCGCGGCGTCGCATCCCGCTAAGAGCAATGTCCGTTTGAACTTTCCAGACGTTTTCGAGAGCACGGCGCGTTCGAGGCTTTCTTCGTATCTCTCCGCGTACGCCGTTTGTACCGCGTAGATCTCCTCTTCGTCTAACGTGCACAAAAACGCAATCAGCATCGCTTCGTCCGTCCCGAAACCACCCATCGCTCGTTTCATGATTTGCGCTTGAAAATCCAGTTTCTCCGAGAGCAACGCCACCATGAGATCCCACAGCGTGCCGCGCGGCACGCAGTCCAACACGTCGCTCAGTAAATCCCCGTAGCCCATTGCTTCGTACTTTTGTGTCAAAATCTCTTTCACGAACCGACCGCGCGAGATGCCGCGCGGCGTCGCCAGAGACGGCACTTTGATCACCATTTGTTTCACGACTTGTTCCACGTCGTCCACGTGGATCGCTCTGTGAAGCTTCCACGCGACGCGATCGATGGGATCGCGAGGCGCCGGCTCCAACTTCAATGGCTCCTTTCCTTTCGAACTGCAAATGCCCATTTATGAGTGAGAGTACTTTCTTTTTTGCTCGATGATCGATGAATAATAATGCGTGATGAAAATGTATTTCCTTCACGACGAGTTGTTGTCACGAGTGCTTGTTTTGAAGTACCGTCGTACGCGTTTGAAAAGTGAGGTTCGTTATTCGGGAAAAGTTTCTAATTGTTGAGCCAATTTAGAAGCAGAATTTTTAATTATATATTGGAACTCATTCGATGGAATTATTAGAAAATTGGGTACCCCATTGCACAGAGCAAAAAAAAGCGCTACATTCAGGACAATTTATCCTAATCAAAACCAAACTTCAATGCTCTTTTTTTGTTATAACAAAGCGCTTTTATACTGCATGTCACGAACAAGGTGAATAATCGATGCAGTTCTCGTATTTATACCTTGTTGTAATTGTCACGTAAAGTAGTTTGTTTGGCGAGAAGCTCGTCGAACTTACGCTGGTTTCGGTGACGCGCGACGGACAAGAAGACGACAGCAACAAGGCTCGCACAGAGAGGCAAGCCTAGACCAAGCCCGACTCCAAGCTCGATTTCCTTATCCTTCTTGGAGTTACTGTTGGAATCAGAGCATCCGACGTTGGAAAGGACCGTGCCATCGTACAAATCACCGATCATGGAGCACGTTACAAGACCAACACCATCTCCAGCACCAAGACGCGTAAGAGTTGACTCAATGCCACTCTTGATGTCTTCGTAAGAGTTGGCGGAGAAGTCTCCCGCCCATGCACGCTGGTAAAGTTTCTCAGCAGCAACTGAGTCAACTTCATTCACAAACGGAAGAACAGCAGTCGCAAATGCCCATAGCTCACCAGCCTCCTTCGCAGAAGCAATCGACTTCGTCTTGTAAAGGTAACGCATGACGCCCTGAACAAACGGAACGAGACTCAAGGCAGATATTTTATCCATCAAAGTGTCAAGAGTATCACAATCACCGTTAGCTGCGACACCTGTACGGGCTGCTTCTTTTCCAGCATTGAACAATGCGAGAATATCAGCATTTACCTGCGAGCCACCAGAAAATTCATTCGTGCATGTCTTGAAGTTCCCGCATCTCTTGTCCGCGAGGGCAAACTGAAGTTTTCCAGTGTCTGATGTCCCATAAGATCCCCCAACAGTTGATCCAGTATAAAACGCAACGGCTTCGTCCCAGGCATGCACCGAACCATCATCGTTATTGGTAAGAGTACCGGCATTGCAATCATTCACTTGATCTTGCATCTCCCAAATGACGTATGGGAAAACATTTAAGTAAACAATTCCTTTCTGGATAGCTTCTTTCCTGAAGTCACGACCAACAGTGCCGAAATTCAGATTAGAATTACCTGTTACAGTTGTCCCATCAAAAGCAGCCTTGATCATATCGTAGCCCCACGTGTGCTCGTCGAGACCTTTACTTTTCCAGTACTTGTTCATGATGGCAATGTACTTGTTGTCTTTGTAATCAACACCATGACCAGAGCTTTTTGCTGCAGCCCCAGAGGCAAAACCGGAAATCTTCCGTATCCCTTTCTCCACACCTTTATCTGAATGTTGTCCATTGAGCCAGATGTCATAAGCGTTAGAATTCTCGTCGCATGTAATACCGGAAAGGAGCTCATTTTTAGGTTCGTCCGGGCTAAACTCGCAATGGTCGCCACTGGGAAACGCAAGAGTCGACCCATCATAATTACAGCCAGTGCCTTCAGCCGCGACTGAAGTTGCCGGACAGGTGGCACTTAACAAGCAGGGAGCACCGCAAGTGCTCCCGAGATTGCCAATTATGTTGATCAAGTCTAAGTCAATCTTTGAATGTTCAGTCACATCAGTTAACGGTTCGTATCCCCCGAAATATGGGAATGTGGCTTGTGCCAAATCAAGGAGGCACACGCCCATAAAAAAAAGTAGGCACAACCCGGCCCGCCGGGTGCGCAAACAAGCGTTTCGACCAAGCATTACTAATGTGGATTCGAATGTAATGTACTGCTGCCGTTTTCTTGTATATGTAATTCTGTTTAAACAGAAACTGGAAATACTGATAAAACGTGCTTGGTAAGGACGCACGTACGAATAGTTGTGAGCACTCATTTGCGATGTGTGCAAGCCAACAAAAAAAGGGCACACGACACCCTCTCTAACCCTAAACCCCAACAAATGGGCAAATTTGCAGTGAACGAGTTTCAATTTCATTCTTCTAAGTACTCGTAATTCGCTTTCGCTTTGACTGACTGCCTGGCGTTGGATCGCTTCCTTCACTCTCAAAATTCTCAGGAGAAGAGAAGCACAATGAGGAGTCTTCGTGTCAAAATAGTGACGTATTTTTGTGCGCTATCATTGGCATTTCAAAGTAAGGGTGAAGCGTGGCCAACTGAAATGAGTGGGTGTGGTTTGGACGCACATCCTTCAACTGCGCGAGGCGGGCACGGTACGCCTCAGTCTACGAATACCAAAGTATATGTATCGTGGGCAAATCGAAACGCTTCGCACGTGATTAATGAAAGCGAAAACGATCCCAACAGAAAAATATCTTCTGACTTGAAATTGGCATCGCTCGAGTATTGTAGTGGCTGCCGCATGGTAGTTTCAATAGAGCATGAAGTGAAAGGTGTGCAGTTCTTGGTTACTTCTTCTCTGGGCACGTTTTTTGAACAAGGCGCGTATTTGAATGGAGACTTTGCGGGCTCCCCCGGGACGGCCTGTGACTTTCGTCGTTATAACGTTCGTCTCGCTCTGAAAGAGCACCATCTCATTTGGGTGGCACCACAATTGACGGAGAGTGAAGCTGATGAAGTTGTTTTTAAAATTACGGCTTCGGGTGGTGAGTCAGCTTCTTTTTTGCACTCAGAATTTTTGCTAAAAAGGAATGATGCAATTAATGTGTGGAGGAACGATGCAAGTTCTGGGCATCTCTCCGTGCGTAAAGATAATCTGCTCGTGAAAGCTTTCTGTGGAGTTATATTCCCAATTATTTTATGTTTGTATTGTTTGAAGTTTTCAAGATTCAGTACTCGTAAATGGGGTCAAAGTTTTTTGTCCAAAGTTTCTTTGCGACACTATCATAAACTCGAGCCTGTAGAAGAGAGTATAGAGTTATCTGGGAAACCGGGAGCAGATAGTAAGTTTGAACTTAACACAGTGCGATTCTGAAGAAGATGTCTACTTCTTGTATTCAAAATTTCGCGAAGGGTTCAAGTTTGAGCGGCGCGTCTTCGTCTTCTTCGTTTTCTTCTTCGTCTTCAAAGTCGAAGAAAATTTCGAGCAGAAAAGTTGGCGCCGTCGCGTCGTCGTTCTCGAATGAAGGAGGACGAGGAAGCCTGGCTGCTCGGTATCGCAACAACAACACGTGCGAACGAACGACGAAGGGTTTAACGAGGACGAGGAGAAAGAATGTGAATGTTATCACGAGAGCGCACAACGCGAACGACGCGACCACTACGACGATTACGGGAACCGGAGGTGGTCACCACCTCACCTCCAAAGAGGAGGTATTGAAAGGCCAAACGAAGAGGCCGATTAAAGCCAACACGGGTATTTTGGAAGATTTAGAAGGATACGTCGCCTCGAAAACGAAAAACCGGAACGTGTACGTAGAAACGTACGGGTGTCAAATGAACGTAAACGATAGCGAGGTCATGATGTCGGTGTTGAACGATAACGGGTTCACGGAAACGAAGGACATAAACGACGCGAACGTAATTTTAATCAACACGTGCGCGATAAGAGATAAGGCAGAGGCGAAAATTTGGCAGCGATTGGCGTATTTCAGAAGTCTTGGGAAACCAAAAAAGAAAACGGAACGACCAGTGGTCGGGGTGTTGGGGTGCATGGCGGAACGATTGAAGACGCAGTTGTTGGAGGAGGATCAGTTGGCGGATATAGTCGCCGGACCAGACGCGTACAGAGATTTGCCGAATTTAATCGATACAGTGCATAATACCGGAAATAAATCTATGAACGTTCAGTTATCGGTAGAAGAGACGTACGCCGACGTCATTCCTGTGAGACCGGACGGTACGCACTCGGCGTTTGTGACGATTATGCGGGGGTGCGATAACTGCTGCACGTTTTGCATCGTCCCGTACACGAGAGGCCAAGAACGGTCGAGAGATTTGGCGAGTATTTTATACGAAGTGCGCGTTTTGAGCGAACAAGGGGTGAAAGAGGTGACTTTGCTCGGGCAAAATGTGAACTCTTATTACGTGGATACGAATAAATCGGAGGATTTTTTGAGTTCTTTGAAGGAAGGGAACATCGTCGGGAACAATTCAATCGAAGCGATTTTGAACATTAACAACGCCAGAGAGGAATTGAATATGAAAAATGCTGCTGGATTGGCGGGTGAAGACCCGGCGAAGTTCAATGGGTACGCGGCTGGGTTTGAATCTCGATATGACGCTGGTCGTAAGAGAGAAGGAAAGGTGCAATTCGCAGAACTGCTCGATCGCGTCGCGCAAGTCGATCCGGAAATGCGCATTCGATTCACCTCTCCGCACCCGAAAGATTTCCCGGACGATGTTCTCAACGTCATTCGCGATCGACCAAACGTATGCAAGTGCTTACACATGCCCGCACAAAGTGGCTCTACGGCGACGCTCGTGCGCATGCGAAGAGGCTACTCGCGAGAGGCGTATTTGGATTTAGTCGACCACGTGAAAGAAGTCATTCCAGACTGCGCGATAACGACCGACATCATATCTGGTTTTTGCGGCGAAACCGAGAAGGACCACGAAGATACGGTTTCGCTCATGAACATTGTTGGTTACGAACAGGCGTTCATGTTTGCGTACTCCGAACGAGATGGTACGGCGGCGGCGAGACATATATACATATACATATTCATTAGCGTGTATTGTTATTTCTTTTACTACTACATATAGACTATTTGCTATAAAAACTATCTATCATCAATCGTCCCATACCGAAGCGTCCTCGAAATTCCACGTGTCTCCTATATCGCCGTTCGTATCGAAAAGGAAGTACGAAATAGCTCTCCGATCGTGGCACCGTTTATTCTCACCGCCTCGGTGAAGTGTGCGGTAATCGTACAACAATATGTCTCCTTTACGGAGTTCGGGGGCGACACGCTTTGCTTTTTCCCGCTTCTTCCTCGCTTTCGTTGTTTCGTGCGGCGCGTCGTGATCAAACTTGTGGCTTCCGAAAATAAACTCAGTCGGCCCTTGGATTTTAGGCACGTCGCGCAAAGCCACGAAACAGTTGTACATGCCCTCTTTTCTTCCGTCAGCGTGAAAGTGTTGCTCGGGCGCTTTCGGAAGCGACGTGACGCATCCTCTGTTCACGATTGTAATCTTTTTCCTCTTCTCTTCTCCTGTGACTTTTTCGAATATTCGCTCGCATTTCCGTTCTATGACGTTCGCGAGCGTTTGGAGGCACTCGGCGAACGCCTTCCCGCTTTCTGGCAAATTTTTTGCCTCATCGTCGACGGGCGAAATCTTTGTCGCTTGGAAGTCATATCTTTTCCCATTCATCGCCCGGGAACATATTTCTTTGAAGCGAAAGATATCCGTGTCGTATTTGATTCCGTGATGACTTTCACACCTTTCGAGCAAGTCGTTTAAATAGCTTTCGCAGTGCGAATGAACTTTCTCGAGTTCTTCCGCTTGTGTTTGCGTAAAATGTTCGTCTCGGAAAACGCAGAATCCGTTTCGAAGGAGCGACTTTGAGGAGCTTTCAACCGTCGCGCAGAGAAACAGCACGTCTTCCGTTCCGTTTCGGTCGGCGCTCATTTCGTCATCTGAAGAAGACGTTAGCACATCGTACGCTCGCTGCTTTTTCATTCCTCCAACGTTATCGTCGATGTCCAAATCGTCCAGGAAGCCGGCTAACGCTTCTTCTTCTTCTTCTACTTCTTCTTCATTACTTTCTCCTTTCGATCCTATTTTCTTGAATCTCGCGCGAATCATTCGGTACCCTTTACCATCTTCCAACAACTCTTCGTCGTGTTTGTGATTCGAACGTATCTCCTCCACCTGTTCTCGATTACTTTTTGGCAACAACCCTACTTCGTCAAAATACACCTCCATCCCGCGCTTGGCGAGTTCGAGAAGAAAGGTTTCGAAATACTCTCGCTTCCTCACGCCACAAACGCACAAAAATGTCCCATTCTCTTTACATAAATGATACTCGACGCAATTTGCCAACTGCTTTGGCTGTTCTTCTAAATAGACGACGTCCACCGCGACAATCACAGGGAACGCGTTTCTTTTTTCGAAGTAGGTGTTTCTATCGCCCCAATCTATGATTCGAGAGACCACATCAAATTCTTTGTTCAACATCGCGTTCGTTACGCACAAATTCACCGATTTGATGTCCACATCAGAACACACGACCGAAGACGCGTTTAATTTCGCGCATATCAATCCATTCACGCCCGTCCCAGCGCCGAGCTCGAGGACTTTTTTATTCTCGATTTCATCCAACAACACGTTCTCGCCAAAGATAAAACTCGCCGACCAGACTCGCAAGCCTGTTCGCAAAGGCACGTTATCGCAATCTCGCTCTTCTCTTACGTTTACTTTAATGCTATTTTCTTCTGAGACCGACGATGTTCGATCAATCTCCAAGCGAGTGATGAGTTCGAGAACCATATCATCAACAACTTTAAAAGTCGTTAGAATAAAACCATCATCATTCGTCGAAGAGCAAAAATGATGCAAAAATCTTCATTTCCTCACACTTCACATCACAATAAAAGAAGAACAACTATTAATATCATACTAACGAATACTACTACTACTACTACTACCACCACCACCACCACCACCACTAATAATAATAATAATAATAATAATAATAAAAATGTTTGGTCAGATTGTCATCGGCCCTCCTGGGTGTGGTAAAACCACCTACTGCGCAGGAATGTCGCAATACTTTACCTTATTGGGAAGACCGCATAAAATAATAAATCTCGACCCAGGGAACGACATTCACGACAACGAAAATTACGAATGCGCGGTGGATATTAGCGATTTAGTGTGCTTGGAAAACGTGCAAGAGGAGTTGAATCTAGGGCCGAATGGAGCGATGATGTACTGTTTGGAGTATTTAGAAGCTAATTTGGATTGGTTGAAGGAGAAATTAGAACCGTTCGAGAAGGAGTGTTTTTTAATATTCGATTTACCTGGACAGGTGGAGTTGTTCAACTTGCACGAGTCTCTGAAGAATATCATCGGCGTCATGCAAAACGAGTGGCACTATCGAGTGGTGACGGTGCATTTAGTGGATGGGCATTTATGCGCGGATCCGTGGAAATATGTTGCCGCGTTGATGTTATCGTTATCGACCATGTTACATTTAGAAACGCCGCACGTGAACGTTTTGTCCAAAGTGGATTTGATGGACAAATACGGCGAATTGGCGTTTAATTTAGAATTTTACACCGAGGTGCAGGATTTGAGTTATTTAGCTGAGTATTTAAACAGCGATCCAAAGTTTAAAGAGTACAACAAGTTAACGAACAGCATCATGGAGATTATTGAAGATTTCGGTTTAGTCAGGTTTACCGCGATGTCCATCGAGGATTTCGATTCAGTCAACCGAGTGTGTCAGTTGTGCGATAAAAGCATCGGGTATAGTCCAGAGTTCCATAAGAATTTAAAAACGCAACAAGAGAGAGGCAGTTCGAGTAGTAGTAGCGCGCACCCCGCGGTCGGTCCCGCGTCGTATTTCAAAAGTGGAGTCATTCCCGAACGCGATTGGGATCCGAGGAGGGCGTATTCGAAAATGCCGGCGGAACCGATATCGGCGTCGAATTTAGACATCACCGAACGGTTTTTCAATTCTGTTAAAATAAGCGAAGATGACGACGATGGTGCCGAAGGTGGCACAGGCGAAGGAAAAGAAGAGATTAAGAAGGAAGCAGTCGAGAAATAGATACATAATAGTTTAAACTAAAGTCGTCGTAGCATCACCTAGGTAGAGTACGAGTAGTTCAAATAGATTACTTCTTCAAGTGAACTTGGCCCCAAGCCGGCCATCGCACGCCTTTGACGTCTTTCGCGTAGATTTCACGCCCGCGAAGAAACGTCGCGTGAATGACGCCGCGTAACTTTTGCCCGTCGTAAGCCGTTTTGTTGTGTTTGTGAAAAATTGGGTTCATTTCGTCGTTCACGACAAACGTTCCGTCCGGATCGAAGACAACAAAATCGGCGTCTTTACCTGTAGAAATCGAGCCTTTCGATCCCAGGCCCGCAATTCGCGCCGGCGTTGTACTCCATAATTCTGTGTATACGCGGGTAACGAAAAATAACGAGAAAGAGAAAGAACACCAGTCAGACAGGAAAAAAATATATATATTTCCTTCTCCGAAAGAAATCACAAAACCAGTATAAAAAAATGTCCCGGAGATTGCTCACAGGTTGAATCCATATTATGTTGGTTAAACCTCCGATATGTCTCCGGACGACCTTAATTTAGCGAGAATATAAATATAAATTGATAGAGCCGATTACTGGTGGGTATCAATCACCGTATCCCTCGTCTCCCGTCCCTTCTCGCAAGATGTAAAAACGAAACGAAAAGAACAAAAAGAAAAACAGAATGCTGAATAAAATTTGTTCTCACCGGCGAATTGACTCAGCGTCATCCCTCTTTCCTTTCCTTTCGTCCAAGTTAACGGTAAACTAAGCTGTAACCCTGAAATACCTCCCCACGCTTTAATAAAGTCTCCAGAGTCTACGTGTTTCAAATCCAACGGCGATGGCGAATGGTCCGAAGAAATCATATCTAACGCTTCGTCTTTCAACAAACCATCCCACAAACGCTGTCGGTTCTCCTCCTCGCGGATTGGCGGAGCGCACTTGTGCAAAGTACTTCCATCTGGAATAGACTCCGCATTAAAGTACAAATAGTGCGGACATGTCTCCGCGGTGAGTTTTGCGCCGCCATCTTTTGCGCTCTTGATCGCAGACAACGTATCCGCATCCGAAACATGCGCTATGTGGATGTGAGGAATTTTGTTCGTTTTCGCCACATCAATCAACTCCTTTATCGCATCCTGTAAATATTAATGATAATGAGAAAGAAGAGTGGACGTGAGTAGTGTAACTTAAACAATATAAATCAAAATAGATTTCCGAGGGAAAATAATATCGCGCCGAGAAGAGAAGAAAGAAAAAGAAGAGAAAATTTTCACAAGAAAAACGTCAGTGCAAGGATAACATCGGTAATTGTTCTCTTCATCAAGCCGCAACCATTGCGACTTTTGGTGAGAAGATTAGCACCAATGGATCTTCATCATCCGTTTTCTTTTTCTGTTTCTTCTTCTTCTTCTTTCTTTTCGTTCGTGCGCGCAAATTCGCGCACCAAACACAAAGAAATGATGATGTACAGCAGCGTAAAAAAAGAAACAAACCTTTTCCCATTTTCTCGGTCTACTGTTCATGTATGTGCTATATTTCCTCGGATCTTTACCGTTCGTGGATACGACATCGTTTTCAGACGGTAATTCTGCGTGTACCATCAAAGGAGCGTTGAATTTTGACAAACTCGCCGCCGCCGCCTTGATATCCTTTACGGAACTTTGATCGAAATCCTCCGTTCCGGCGGGCGACATGAACGCCTTCAAGCCGACTACACCGTGCGCTAACAAGTCCTCCAAAATACTCGCGTTGTGAGCGTTTTGCGGCACGAGACCTCCCCAGAACGCGACGTCTACAAACATCCTCCCTCTCGGTTTACGAATCGCTTTTAATTTCGCTTCAAACGACTGCACGTCCACCGTCGATGGTATCGAGTTCAACGGCATATCCACAACCGTTGTTACCCCGCCGACGGCGGCAGATCTCGTCCCCGATTGAACGCCTTCCCACTCTGTTCTCCCTGGTTCGTTCAAGTGCACGTGCAAATCGACAAGTCCTGGTATGATGACTTTACCGGTGAAATCGTAAAAAGTCTCGCCTTGGTCTACTAGTTTTTTCTTCCCGTCGGCGTCGTCGTCCGTTGTTGTTGTTGTTTTTGGTCGCACCGGTTTTTTCTCCATCCTCGCGATCCTCTGTATTCTCCCGTGATACACGGTCACTAAAGCGGGAATAACCCCGTCCGGAGTGACGACTCTGTCCGAATATAATTCAATTTTATGTTCCATAGGTAACGTTGGAGGTAAAAACACGTCCGGATGACTTTGTAAAAGCCCGAGACAGATGGCGAGAGTCATGACGATGATGGCGTTGGTGGTTTCATCGAACGGAAGGAAGTATCTGGTCCAACCCCAGTAGCTTATTGGTGGAAGTAACCCGAACATTAGTATTATTTGTATCAACACACACACTCTCTCCCTCCCTCTCTCTGTATATATATGTTGTACACAAACAATAACTTTTGAGGAAATGCGTCAACTCAAAATGTGGTTGTCGCTCTTGCGTTGCTCTTCTAAAAAAATTTCCCTTTTTTCCATTCGATCGATTCCACACAACAAAACACCACCTCATCACTTTCCCTACATACTATTAGTAGATATCATCATCTACACCAACGACGACAGCAGAGAGCAACAAAAGCATCGTTGACGATGAGCGCGATAACGATGATAACGACGACGACGACGACGACGAGAGGAACACGCGCCTCGTCTTCTCGAGCGTCTACTTCGTACATCACTCCTCCTCCTCCTCCTCCTCATCGTCGTCATCAACAACAATCACTTTCTTTTAGATATCGTCGTCATCGTCATCCTCATCACCACCGAAGAGTTATTCGTGCATCATCATCTTCTTCATCTTCTCCTTCTTCTGACGATGGAAGTGGCGATAATAATAATAATAACGAGACCGATATGAACATGGAAGTATTGAAGCTGAGGATGGAACAGCTGCGTTTGAGAGAAACGGAAACAACTCCTCTGCGAGTGTTGGTTTTAGATGCAAGTTTACCTAAGCAAAGACTTGGGTTGAACTTTGGGACGCAAGGAGACGCAAAAAGAAGTTTGAACTGCGGGACGAGCATGGGTGAAGGCGACATCCCACTTGGGACGAAGTTTGCAATGTTGGGTATGAGCCCGACGAATAAAAAAGTCTTACCATGCGGAGTAGAAGTAGAAGTGACGCAGTTCGAAGTGAACGAAGACGGGTCCACGTTCGTCGAGCTCACCGGAACGAAGCGATTCAAAATTGACGAACAAGGACCGTACTTGGACGAAGAAGAGATACCACACGTCCGGGTGCGATTTATCGACGACGACAAAGCGTGCGGTAGTTTGGATGATTACATACCGAGACCAGGGACGGACTCTTTTGCGATGATGGAATCTTTGAGAGAACTCGTCGATAACGAAGAAGCCTTGCATGAACTATCGACCGATCTGGACGACTTGTTAGAAAAATGGGAGAGATTAGTCGTCGAAGGGAAACGAGAACAACAACCGAACCACTTGGAGTTAATCAAATCGCATCTTGGTGAGTTTCCAGACGTTAAATCTTTCGCGAAGCGAGCAGTATGGGTGTGTTCGTACATCAACCCAATTCCATCGCTTGGAGTTGCGTACGAGATTCGGCCGGCACTTTTGATGGCGCCGACGGTCGGGGACATGTTGAGAATCGCCAAGGCTGGCTTAGAGTTGAGCATTACGAAAATGTCAAACGAGGATAAAAACATAGGTCCTCAAATAGATTGATTTTACTAATAAACTCTCTACTATTATTAGTCTCTCTCGGAAATAGCAGTCAGATGGTCCTCGATGGCGCCCTCCGACAGCAATCTAAATTCTGGTGCATCCGCCGTAACTACCGCCACTTCTAATTCCTTCGCTTTCACATCTTCACCTAACACGTGTTGCAACGTCGAAATGGCCAATCTGCACGCACCATCGACATCGTTCACGTTACTTTCGCGTTTTATTTTCTTCTCTAAAAAGTTTACCGCTTCCACCTCTTTGTTCCCGGCTGCGCACGCTTTGTATCCGGCGTAATACCCACTCGGATCGCATTTGTACAAGCTCGCGCCTCGCTCTTCGTCAATCCCCATTAATATACACATCGTCGCTAAAGGTCTCATGTACGCGTGTTGCGTGTACACTTGAAACTCGTCCGCCATTTTATTCGCTAAAACGTCCACCGGGATTTCGTATCCGTATTCGAACCGAAACTCTGCGGCTTGTTTTCTCGCCTTTTGTACCACGTTTCTAATATCGGGATCTTTCCCAGTCATGCACATCCCCAACGTTTTGGTCACTTTAAACATGTGCGTCATCGCCGATTGATCGATTAAAACGTCCGGACATTTCTTTTGCGTCACGGCAACGACGCAGTCTTTCCCTTTCACCGCGATGGAATTGATCCCGACCGCCTTAATCGCCTTAAACGCGTATTCTACTTGATACAAACGACCTTCCGGTGAGAAGATGGTGATGTGACGGTCGTACCCTCCGCCAGCGCCTCGAGACATTTCTTCTTCTTCTTCTTCTTCTTATTATTATTGTGTGTGTGTGTGTGTGTGTGTCTCAGCGCGAGTGCGTTACTACTCTGAAGATTTGGAAGCGATCTGAGAAAGAGTGGAAGAGGAAGACACACAGACAGAGAAAGAGGAACGAAAAAATTTTCAACAAACTTTTCAAAACGAAAATGAAAAACGCATCCTCATTATATAATAGAAGTGGGGAGTAGGAGAGCGCTCTCAATCAAAAGAACGAGCATAAATCATGACGCGCCGCACGAGCGCAGAGAAGAGGAATAGTAGCGCTACTATCGGAGAAAACACGCGGATGAAAACGATGGAAACGACGACGACGCAACAACAACAACAACAACAACAGAATGAAAACAATTTAAAAGATGACTTTTACGACGAAGGGGAAAAGAAAAACGTCGTTGAAGAAGAAGAAGAAGAAGAAGGCGTCGACGCGGAGATGTATTTACAAATGTGCGTCTCGAACGCGATGCATAAAATGGAATATCAAAACGCCATATTCATCGCCGAACGCTTGTTTGCGGTATCAAAAACCGAAGAGAACGCGTTGACGTTAGCGAGGTGTTATCGGTTGAACAAACAACCGTATCGAACGTACGAGATTTTGAAAGACCGAAGGAGTCGAGATTCGAGATATTTCTTCGCGAGCGCGGCGTATGAGATTGGGAAATTAGCCGACGCAGAAACGACACTGACAGAAGTCATAGACTACGAAGACCTATACTTCTACTCGGATGACGAAACAGACGACGAGGACGACGATTATCGAGGAGAAGAAAACAGAAATCCAAACATCGAGAAAGCGACAAAGAGAGAGATGCGAAAGAGAGCGATGGAAGAAGAAAATGCAACTATTCCAGGAGGTGCGTACGGAGAGCATTTACTCGGTAAGATTGCAAAAGACACCGGCAGACGTCAATTAGCCATTGATTGCTTTAAACGCGCGTTAGAGTTAGATCCGTTCATGTGGGCTGCGTTCAACGAGCTCTGTTCCATGGGCGCGGACGACATTACGTTTGCGCATACCAAAAGAGTAGAAACGATGATGATGAGAAAGAGAACATCGTTCGATCGCGAGGAAGAAGACGTGATTTTCTTCGGTGCCCCAAACTTCAACGCTGCCAACGTGTTTTCGCCTGAAGTTTTCTCGACCGGCGGCGGCGGCGGCGGCGGCGGCGGGGGTAGTCGATACACGCACAGCAACATCAACAGCAGCATGTTTTTGCGTCGAAAACCAGCGATGACGTTTAATAGCAGCATTCGCAGCAGAGGGTTCCCGGGCAATCATACAGCGACGGGTCCGACGACGGTTACTAGGGGAGCTGAGAGTGCGTTGCCACCTTTCGATTTAGGAGACCACGACGGTCAGCACCAGCAACAACAACATCAACAACAAAGAAATCCCGCGGACGGCATGCGATACGTAACGCCGTCTCCTCTGCACTTAGGTATACACGAAACCCCGGTGGTTCCACGTAAACCACCTCAACATGGAGGAAAACCTCCCGCCTCAACGGCTTCGACTGCGTTTAATACGAACGATCCCGTCGTGCTAACGCAGCAAACGGCACCGCTTGGAGGTGACGGAGTATCGAGCAACCCGTTTAACGACAGGCGTAAGTTTATGGACGAAGGTAAATTGAGAAAAGTTTCCGGACGATTATTCGGAGATGCCCCGGAATCGGCAATTACTACGAGTACAACCGCAACCACCACACACGCGGCGCATGTCGAGGCGTTAGGAAATGCAGAAGTAGGCTTACGAAGAAGCTCACGTCTGGCGTCGCAGGGAGCGGCTCCATCGGCTGCACCGGCACCACCGGCTTCCAATATTTTTGCCTTAGGAACGCAAACGCCATCGATAGCTTCGACGCCGATGACTCCAGCGCAAATGTTTGATCAAACCACGACTACTGCGAAAAAGAACGACGTCGGTATGCACGCCAGAATGATGACCGAAGAAGATCACAACAGAACAAACCAGCATCTTCATTCTTTTTCGCAGTTCCAGCTGCAGCAACAAAATCAGCAACATATCGTAGCGATGCATAGAAGTGCCGTCATGAGCACTCAAAACGTAGGCGAAGAAACGAAGCTCGTTATTCCAAAAGATTCAGTCGCGATGGTTGCGAGAATATTCCATCCCATCATGTCTGGCGCGAGGCATTTAGCAATGTTTCGATGCCATGAAGCCATAGCGGCTTTGAGAACGTGCAGCCCAGAACAATTTGAAACTGGTTACGTTTTGACTCAAATAGGCAGAGCGTACGCGGAAGCTGTGGAATACACGGAATCCGCGAGAGCTTTTGAGCGCGCGCGCGAAATCGCGCCGCACAATTTAGACGGTATCGATTGCTATTCGACCGTGCTGTGGCATTTAAAACGTGAGGTTGAACTCTCTCATTTGGCGAGAGAGGCACAAACGATTGATCGACTACACCCGCACACGTGGTGTGCTCTTGGAAATTGTTTCTCCTTACAAAGAGAACACGATTCCGCCTTGCGATTTTTCGCGAGAGCAATACAGCTGAATCCGAAATACGCGTACGGATATACCCTCCGAGGGCACGAACATTTTGCAAATGAAGATTTTGAGAAAGCGACTGAGTGCTATCGAGCGGCTTTGAGTTTGGATCCGAGACATTACAACGCCTGGTACGGTCTGGGTACCGTCTATTTTCGACAAGAAAAGTATGAAATGTCCGAGCACCATTTCAAGCACGCCATTGAAATAAACTCGAAGAGTTCCGTTCTGTTTTGCTATTTGGGGATGGCGCAACACGCGTTGCGAAAGACCGAGAAAGCATACGTGTCTTTACAAAAAGCGATTCAATTGGACGAGCGCAATCCGTTGGCGAAATACGAAAAAGCGTCGGTTTTGATGAGCGAAGAGAGATATTCTGAGGCGCTGGACGAGTTAGAACAGTTGCGAGAGGTGGCGCCGAGAGAAGCTTCGGTCTACTTTTTGATGGGTCGGATTTTCAAAAAGTTAGAGATGCCAAACCGAGCGATGTTGAATTTTTCGCTCGCTTTAGATTTGAAGCCGTCCTCGGCAGATGTCAATTCAATCAAAGCCGCCATCGAGAAGCTCCACGTACCCGAAGAAGAGGAAGAGGAAGAGTTGTAATCATTAGGAAGAGCAATTTTCTGAGCGCAAACAACAAGAGAATTTCATTAGAGAACTTGAGAGAAGAAGAAATTCATACTCTTGATTAGCGTGTAATAAGATTTTTTGTTTTTTAGACTTTTATTGCAATTTTGTAATTTACAGACGCGGGAATGTCCCTAACACAGAAAGAATATCACTGCGTGGCGGCCACCTGCGGTCGATTCTCGAGTTGGTCGTACGAAAGCATGAAGTTGTCCTTGCGAACACGTTCCCACGTTTGGACGTCAAACACCCAAAACGCACCGCGTTCACCGTAATCCGTTTTCGATGTCGGCTCCGTGCCTTGAACTCGCATCAACCACGCCTTGATTTCTTTGTGGAACCCCCAGCCACGATGAATCAGTTCATCCGCAGCATACAATTGAGCCTCCTCACCAGGCATGGAATAAAATATATAGAACAAAGTCTCGTGCTGAAACTTTGAAAACATTGCAGGGTGTGCTCGACCTGCCGTGTGCTGATTATAACACGCCGGAATGAGCATCTCTAACTCGTGCTTCGGCGTTGCATCCGTCAGCCATGGCGGAGAAAAATTCGTGTACAACGGTTCGGACGAATTCAAGTTTAACCCAAGCATTGTCAAATCCGTTCCAAGAGCTAAAGTGGTCAAGTTTGGATCCGTCATTCGAATGACGTTCAACAAACCCATGAGACCATACCGATCGTTCGGATCCATATTCGCCGTTTGTTGCGCGACAGAATTGGACGATTGACCAGAACTTTGGCGTAACAGATCTTGACCATTATATCCACCTCGAGAGTTCCCCATTCCAAAGCCCCCGCCGGCATCGAAGCTCGGCTGTCTTTGTTGTTGCATTCCCAAATCATTATTCCCATCTATGCCGCCGCCTTGCCCACCACCCGAAAATATTCTATTCACTCCCCCAATATTCCCAACTCCACCACCCCCTATTTGTTGCTGCTGTTGTTGTTGCTGCTGCTGCTGATGTTGCTGATGTTGTTTCGCAACACCAGCCGCAACCGCAGCCGCAGCATCCGAAGGTTTTCTAGGACCACCGCCTCCACCACCCATACCCCCAAGCGCCGGAAAGTCTTCCTGCTCGATAGCAAACTCGGGCGGCGGCTTCGCATAGTATCCTCCTACGTGACCGTCTCCCCCGAAACCATCGTAACCGTTCCCGTGTGGATACTGAGGAGGATACGTATCACCGTATGGTCCTTGACCTCCACCACCTAACGAGGGAAAGTCCGAAGCATCAAAGGAAGCTGTGCGCGCAGGAGCTCCATATCCTTGCTGCGGTATTCCTTGCTGAAACGAACTCTCGCCTCCTAAACCGTTACCCCCACCTAAACCAGATAAGTTTTGTTGCTGTTGTTGAATTGGATCTATACCGAAACCTCCGTTCATTCTCGGAGCAGCGTTCGGATTTGGTCTTCCACCACTACCGCCCCCGAGAAGGTTCCCGATGTTTTGTTGTTGCTGGGCGTTTGCACCGCCGACGCCTCCGGAAGGAATCGGCGGAAACCGACCTCCTAAACCAGCAGGTGGCGGAGGTATTCCACCAGCGTTGGTGTTATCTCTCCGATACCCGCTTTGCGAAGGAGACCCTCCGTACAAACCACTCATTTCTCCTCCTCCTCTCTCTTTCTCTTACACGCACCCACTCTTATTATTATTATATTATTTTATTATCGCCCCTCTCGATTCTCTCCTCCTTGGATCCCGACAATCACGAAAACAAAACAAAACCACCAGCTTTAATGAATATAAAATATATGCGTCCGCGATCTCTCCCGCCTCTCTTTAAATATAACAACGACAGTTCGTACGCGTCGTGATGATCTTCGGTTTCTTATGTAGCAGTGCGTATGCTCTCTTTGCACAACCTTTCTTCTCCTTTCTGTCTTGTTAATTAAGAGGGAAAATTTTCGTTTGTGAGTTGAATGCGACGGACTAAACGCGGATTAAACGGACTAAACGCGCGTTCGAAGACGATCGATGCGCTCGAGCGCACCCTATGACCCGTTCTCGTCGTTTCTTTTTTCCGGAAATCTCTTTCCTACTCCTCCGAATATTCGAGTTGACGATCGTTCAATCAGAGCGGAAACGACACTTCAACAACAACAACACCGAAGTAAAAAATTAAGAGCGCGGAATTGCCCACGAATAGATATCGCGCGAAGAAGTTCGTACCCGTCCGAGTCCGTAATCGCGCGAGGATGTTCTTTTTCGAAACAGGATAGCGGTTCAAATGCACTTTCAGTGATGCGCAGTCGCGTGTTTTGACGTATTGAGACGCGTTTTTGAATGAAAAATTCGACGGGAAGTCTGTTTTTTACTTGTAAGAAGAACAGTTTTTCTGCCCCAAAGAACTTTTTTTGCTCTTCTCATCACACTCCTTCCTAAATTTCAACAAGTAGTTTCTTCTTCATTTCTGCTTAACAACTAAAGAGCTTCGCTGCGCTGCGGCAACTGACCATCCCTGGAATCCAAAAAGACGGCAAACGACACGCATCACCATGCATTCGAAATCGTTTCGAGTCGTTCGCGCGGATTCGCCGAAGAAGTTGAGACTGAACGCACTTCGCTTAGTTCGCGATGCTTTACGAGCCGTCGCACCCGAACTTTTTCCATCGTCGTCAAAAACTTCTCCTTCAGCAGGAGCAGGAGCGGTCAAGAGTGCGAAGTCATTCACTCCGCAAGAGTTAAAAGCGATTGCCACGTACGTTAAGATTGTTTGTGAACAGCCAAATCTGAACGTTGTCGTCGGCGTGGATGATTTCTCGGCGTTCGTGAAATATCGCAAAGGTTCTTTGACGTACGTCGTGTGCGATGTGAAACCGAAGCCGGTGAGAGTGTTGATTTACGAGTCCTTTAAACTCACCGCCGCGGAGGATGCCGAGATTGAAAACTCAAAAACAACACCCGAGCGCGTCGTGGAAGCAGAGATGAAGTTTCGAGCGATTGACGAGTCTGAGGATGCGACGACGAAGAAGAAGATGAAGAGCAACGCGGCGAGCAAGAAAGACGCCGCGGTCGTCACGGAGGGAAACGAAACCTTACCAAAGTGCGTGGAAGCTTTAGCTTTGGCAGTGTTGAACGATAAGTCATACGAAACCACGGAAATAAGAGCGACAGAATTGCGCAAACGGTTTTCTGAGAATTTCGGGGATTATTGGCACGTTATTCACGATGATAATCCATTCGTCGTGGCGTGCGATAAAACGACGTTCACAATTATCGAGAACGAAAAGACGAAGAAGAACGATAGAGAGAACGATCAAGACGGCTTAGTAGAAAAAGAATTGTATTTCGTCGCGCAGAAGGGTCGAGCGGTGTACACGGTGTGGCATCATAACGCGCCAACGAAGGAAAAGTTCTTCGCTTGGTTTTGGAGAATGGAATCGAGCGAAAAGCTAAAGTTGCTTCGGTATTTCTGTCTCTTCAATGCAACTGGACTAGCGGTTATATCGAGAGCAATTTGTGGCTTCGAAGAAGGCGGAAAACAAAATACGAAGAGCATATTTTGTCAGGCGGGTCCGACGTTCACTCCGGTATTAATCGGCATCTTTCTCTGCATCGCGTTCAGTACTTCTGTGTTTGCAAAGATTCGAAGGAATAAAGAGAGACGCTTAGCAAACACTTTATCAGCAGCAGTAGCGGTAACTTCTCCTTCAAAGCGTAAATATTAGTACAAAGATCATAGTAGTAGTAGCTTGTGTAGGATAGTGTCGTCTGCGCTTTTCATTGTGCTGTTGCTAATATTAGTATTAGAAGGGTAGTTTATTCATTAAAAAATTGGTTCTCATTCGTCCTCTTCTTCTTCTACTTCTTCTCCTTCCTCGTCGTCGTCGTTATCCGCATCGGGTGGTTTCATCTCGTCCAGGAAAGCCATGACTTCCTTCTCCAGATCTTGATCCATTTCTTCGAGTGCGTCGGTTTCTGTTGTTTCCATGAATTGTTTCTTGGCATCGGTAGCTTCTGTCGAGAGAGGAGGTGCAGCTTCCATCATCTCACGAAGCTCTTTTGCACCTTCGACGTTGGTATTACCATCGAAGAAGAACAAATCGTCGTTCGCCGCTTTTTCAGGATTTAAATGCGCCGTAGTTAGGAACTTCTTCGCAGATACCCAAGCTATGAAGATGGATTCAAATTTTTCTTCGGAAATCGCGGCGAGCTCCATAGATGCGGACGATGTGTCTATAGCTCTGATCATGCCTTCTGGCAACTTTGCGAGTAGAAGCGTTGGAGCCGGCGTGTTTCCAGAGCATCGCATCAGAGTGTCTGCTTTATTACGACCAATGGTTGTTCTCTTGCCTCTGAGAACGGAAATGTACCGGCGCAAGACGCGTAAATAGTCGAAATAAGCGCGAACTTCACCGATGGTACCGCTAGCTGTATCGTTCTCGTCTCCTACATCTATTCTATTTTTCCCCGCCTCGGCGGCGGCTCTCTTCTTATATCCTTCTTGTTCTTCTCTTGGCACTTCGAGCTGTTCTTCTTTGTAATACTTTGACTCGTCAATTTTCATGTCTGGATCATTGGCTGGTGAATCGTCGTCGTCGTCATCGTCGCCGTCGTCGGCACCATCGCCAGCACTGCTACCGATTTTTTTATCTTCGTTGATACGGAGGGAAGACAAGTTGATCTCCACTTCTTTACTAAAATTCGACGGAACGTCTTCAAAGGATTGCCTCTCAAAATTCCAGCGTTGCAACATTGGACGTCGCACGAGGTCAGGACCAGCGCTCGCGTTTATGCCGACGTTCTTAGTCGATATTAACTTCAATCCGAGCACGCGTGACGCTTGCTTTTCCCATTCGTCGTCAAAGTCACCCAAACCCAATGCGGCTTCAAATATTTCGTCGTCTTCTTCTAAAACATTCGGCAATAAATCCACGAGGAACTTTGACGAAGGAAATACTATATTTGCATCGGTGTTATTCCCTATTTTTTGGCCCGAATGAGCTCCCATAGAGTCTGCTAAAAAGTGAATGATGTCGCCGCGATAATTTCGACACAATACCGCAGCATCGTGCATGGCTGTTATCCCCCGATCTCTGCGTTGTTCTTTTAAAGCGCTTTTGCTTTTTTTTCCTTCCGCAGAATGTTCGTCCGTGTTAGTCGCTTCTACGGACGAGATTAGTCGACGCATGTGCTTCCTGAACGCGTATTTGAAAAATACTAAACGAGCGATGTAACTCTGTAAATCTGGCGGACATTGCAAAACGCATCCCGCGGCGCGACGTAAAGTCGTAATCTCAGTGATCTTACCCAATATTTCCGATAAGCCTCTCGCATCATCTTTATTCAACGGCATACCCTTACCACTGCTCGTGCTTGTGGTGCTCTTCTTGTTGTTGTCAAATGACATCGATAAAAAGTACTTTACGCATCGCTCGACGCAATCAATGCACGTTTTCGTAGAGCTTACGCGTTTTGCTTCAGCCGCGGCGATGGACTTCGGCTCCGCTCCGCATTCTTTCCAGACCCAACCCGGGATGTCGAAAGATGCCCGTTTCATCGCATAGTCTGCTTGGATGAGTAATTCTTCTAAATTCAGCTTGGACCAATCCGTCGGGATTTCTTGTTTCAACGCAAACCAAGCGTTATCGGGATCTTCAATTTCAGTTTTCAACTTATGCAACTCTGGATCCATTTCCGCGAGCGGTTTGCACTCCTCCTCTCTGAATACTCTTTGGATTAATAACTCCGAGTATAACTCGAAACTATCTTGAATTTTCTTCTTTGCTTTCGATTTTTTCGGTAGCCCTTGGACGGACTCCGCGAACGCCATCTTCACTGTATCTTCGTTCCAATCGTCGTTTCGCTGGACGCTCTCGCGTAGAAACTCGGCGACTTTAGAAACGAACTTCTCGGCTTCTGACACATTTTTTGCAGCACCCGAGGTGTTATTCACGGTAGCCATTTTCTTCACAATCAATCACTATTCTGTATTACGTGAGGTGTTATTATCGGCTTCGTCCGGAAACCTTGCCTTTTCGTTTGGATTTCTTTAACCGTTTCGACTTGGCGAGATTTTTCTTGAACTCTGGGTTCGCTTCGTTTCGTTTGCCTCTGCCGCCTTTTCTGTTAGCGAGTTTTAATGCCACTTTTGCTTTCTTTCCGAGTGCTTGCTTCGTCGCTTTGCTCCGATCTTTCTGCACTCTCTTCGAGGCTTGTTTCAAATTCAATATCTGATGCGGTTTCAAGTTCTGCGGGACGTAATACTTTTGTTTGTGACAGTCGTATTGTTTGCCCATTTAGCCTTCTTCAACTTCGTTCCAAGGTTGCTTGTGAAAGTGTGTAATTTTGTGCGCTTGACAAACACAAACCGCGCCGCCGCCGACGACGATTCAATCAATCGACTCTATAACGTTTTAACGGTAGGAGGAAAGAGAGGATAAAACACTCGCTTGCTTTTTCCAAGTTAGAAACGAAACGGTGCGCGCGGGTGGTCGCACAATTCTTTTGAAGAAAAGAAAGTGTTTGCGGCTGCCTTTCTTTTTGGAATGACAGAACTCGTAGAGGAGGCAAAGAAAAAATATCAGACGCAGAGGAAGAACAAAAGTGTGTTATATATTGATTTTTTAGTATCACAACTCCTTTAGCACATGTAAACCCGCTTTCATGGTCTAGCAGTTTACAAACCAAAGACGGACCCACCTCTGGAACCGGCAAAGCTGCCTTCCGAGGCGCAGATCTTGCCAGATCTGGTACCTTCGCATTCTAATTTGATATCGTCAGACAAAAACTTGACGTTGCCAAACTCGGCGGCGTTTTCGCAACCCAACAAGTTGTCCGGGAACTTGCAAGAGCCATCCGTGACCGTTCTGGATCGAGCAAAGTTAGCAGAAGAGGTCATCGCGCGCTTCTTGTCGTTCATTTCTTTGTTTGCTTCGGAAGAGGCTAACAAGTCTTCGGTCAAGCCGGCGTGCGCTTGCATGACCGGGTTGGACAAAGTGACGACGACAGCCGCGGCCAAAGCCGCGGATTTGTTGAAAGAAACCTTCTTTTGCGCGGAGACAGTCGGCTTTGCGGCAGTCTGTGTGTAGAATAGAGATGAATGATGAATGATATCATCGTCGTCAGTATACTATTTTATATTTCCATCAAAAGAGAGTTTGTTTGTTCTCCTTCCGCTTTTTGTTTCATTTTTGATGAGAGTCCAAAAAAACAAAGAAGAAGAAAAGAGCAAAAACAGGAGAACAAGGAGAGAGGAGAAAGATCGTTCCAAAATCGCAGAATCTCTTTCTCTTTCTCTCTTTCTCTTTCTCTCTCTCTCTCTCCCGTTCCGTCGTGTAACAGACGCGCTCTCCTCGCGACATCGATACTAAAACAATCGCGGCGAAAAGCGCTCAAAATTCTATCAATGTGATGCGAGTTTATATAATAAGAAAGTCCTCTCGGCGGACAATTTTTTCTCGTTATCTCTCTCCTTGCGAAGTTATTTATGTCCTGCTCTCTCCTCGAATCGAAGAACAAAAATTAGGAGAAAGAGGGAGAGAGAAAAACGGCTTCGCGCGGAGACGAGGGAGGAAAAGAGCACACAACACGTACCGGCGCGACAGTTTTCATGGACATGGTGGTAAACATTTTTGTTTTAAGTTTTTGTTATGTGCTTTATATGAGGAAAGAAAGAACTCTCTCGCGGTCTAAAAAGCCGAGCGATGAATTTTCTCCAAGTGCACCCAAACAAAGAATTTGCGTATCTTCATGAACAATTTTTTTCCAAGATTCAGAATTAGGGTTGAAGGCCCCGAGAAGGAGGCCAAAAAACACAACTCAGAAATTCAAAATTCAAAAAAGAAAAGAACAGCTCTCTTTAGTCGTCGTTGTTGTCCTTCCGTTGGCTAATTTCTTCCTCACTTTTCCGAGGTTTCTACAGAGAGTATTCGCGCTGTTACACGCACACTTTAACGCGCAACGCAATACTACTACTAAACACTACGGAAAAGACATCTTTTTGAATTCTTCTTCTTTAACGCGTCGCAGCAGAAGAGAGAAATTTTACATCTCATCCATAGAAAAATGAGCGCAGCTACTTTAGATTTTGAAGACGTTCGAGTGCTCGAAGAGAAGGAAACCTTCGAACTCATCAACGTGAGCGAGGCTTCGACCGCCCCTCAGCAACCGCCAAAGATGTTGACGGCACCAGGATTGATGACGACTGGAAATAGTAATGTTGTTGAGATGAAATTCAAAGTGGGCAACACAAAGCCGGGGGCGAGCAACAAAAACAACGGCAAATTGCTTCTGAATTTTGAATCTTCCAAGCGCAAGGCGAACGCGTCGCCGGCGTTCAAGTCGAACCGACGAAAATCTGCCAACGGTTCCAGAAGTTCTGATTTGGGAAGAATTGCCAAGGAAATTTGTAATCAATTGAACGAGCCGAAAGTGAGTTTGATGCGAAGAGCGCTCGATATCGTTGGTGGCGAGATGGTGTCCAATTTGGCCGTCGAAGTTCAAAATATTGAAAGTAAAGGAGGGATGCAAACGGCCGATGGAAGCCGAAGACGAACGCCAGGGGGCGTCTTTTGGGCGTTGTTCAAACAGCGCGTCTCCCAGGAAGTATACGAAGACGTGTTCGCCGAAGAAAAGGAAAAGGCGAGAGAGCGCCAAAGAAAAAGAAAGTCTGTCCAAAGAACAAAAGAGGCTGACGGAGAACAAGATATGGACACGTCCATGTCGCCGCCGAGCACGGTTGAGAAAGCGATGGCGCCATCGTCGTCGCCATCGTGGGCAGCGGTCGCCAAGACACCAGCGACGATCAAGGTTAAAGCGAGCTCCAATAACGTCGTTGAAGATTTGACCGAAGAGCTTCCATCGTACGAAGAGATGGTTTCCGATAACGAGACGCCAAAAGCGCCGCCGGCGGAAACGATGGCGGCGAAGCTTTTCAAGAGCAACAACAATAGTGGCTTTTTCAAGCCGGGTAAAGAGAAACAAGATTCCATGTTTGGCGGGAAAGAGAAGCAAGACGCGCCGACAGCAGGTGCGTCCTTCGCGGAGAAGTTGGACATGGTCACGCCGAAAGCGTCTTTGAACACCAAGAAAGCGTGGGCGGACGAAGACGAAGACATGTTTGCCGCGGAAGACGAAGAGTTGTTGAACGCGCCGGTGAAAAAAGCTGCGGACAAAGAGCAAGCTCCAAAATGGACGGGCGCATCTTTCGCCTCCGTCATTGCGAAATAATAAACAGTAACGATGAAACCCGCCCGTCGTTTTCCGAGGTTAGAAGAAGAAGAAGAAAAGGAGGAGGAGGAGGAGGAGCAAGAGAGAGAGAAAGAGAGAGAGAGAGAGAAGTAGAATAAATAAATACGAGGCAGCGAAAGACTGTTGTAATAATTAATTTTAAGAAGATAAATACATATGCATAACAAGAACGTCAAAATCATTCGCCGGAAACTTGAATGCCCACCGTGCGCTCTCTTTCGCCGTCCAGCTCGACGAACAAAATACTTTGCCAAGTCCCGAGCGTCATCTTCCCGTCACAGATGGGAACCGTCACGGATTGACCCAACAACATTGCAATTAAATGACTGTGTGCGTTCAACGGTTCTTGCGCTCTCCACTCCTCGACCGTGCCTTTCCAACGATCGTCATCGGGTGGAAACCTGACGTGCAAGTCGTTGTGTAAATAAGGATATAAAGGAGGAACCAACTTCAACAGAAACTGTCTCGCGTCGTCCACTAACCTTTCTTCGTACTCGTTTATCGTAACTGCCGTCGTGGTGTGACGCGAGTGTACTACTACCTGACCATTCTTAATCCCGTTTTTTGCAATCATCTCGTTGCAAATGTTGTTCAGATCCGTGAAAGCAATCCCGTGCTGCGTTTTTCCCAAGTTGACCGTCTCGTAACTCGTCTTTTGATGACACCGAATGGTGGTTGTCGTGGACGCATTTCTGTCGTACCCTCGACTTGTCCGTTTTTGGCGACGAAGATATATATTTGATGTTGGTCTAAAAGCAGCGGCGGAGTTGCGACGAGCGGTGGCAGCTCGCGTGGACGACACGAAGAGAGAGGCAGAGTCGCGAGAGCAGTTCGAGGAAGAGGAGGAGGCGTGCATCGTGGTATACTACTAATTATTATATGATAATAAAAGTGAAGACACGAGAGTGTTGAGTGGATATCTCTTATTACTTTCGTCGTGGAAGATGCTTTTTCGACGACGACGACGACGACGACACAAAAGAGACGGCTTCCCCCTGCGTCGAAGGCCTCTAACTCTCTCTTTTACTCTTGCTCTTTCATCGATAATGACGGCGATGGAAACGTTTTCTTCGTTCTCCTCGAGAAACGTTCGCGATACTTTCCCGGAACGACGACACCGAACGACGAGGATGAAAATATCTCCTTTCTCCCCTTTCCGTCGTCCTCGTTCGACGCGTCGAGGAAAACGCGACAAAACGCAATCTTCTTCTTCTTCTTCTTCTTCTTCTTTACCAGGAACGATACCGCACGCGACGCAATCGACGAGAGGACACATCAGAGGAAAAAGACGAGACTATATTTTCCACGTTAAAGAAGACAGTGTGAGATGCAACAGCATGAAGCGCGGCGAGAGTAATAAAAGGAGCGACGTGAAAGCATCGTCAACAAATAGTTCTCACCACCGGCTGAGGACGACGAAAACTATGCATACGGACGGTCAACGAAAACAAAGAAGAACACGCCTCCGAGGTAGGGGTACGCTCGTCTGTGCATCATCGTCGGTATCTTCGAGTAAAGGAGACAACTTCGCTATACCTTTACCAACAATCGTATCGATACTCGCCGTCATGTTAGCCGCGTTCTTTCATCTCCTCGGTTTCACGGCGACGGGACCAATCACGCCGGAATTGGTCAAGCATTTTGACATCCCTGGCTCTAAAATCGGATATCTCACGTCCGCCTATCCTTTGGGTATGTTTTTTGCGTTGTTTCTATGGCCTCGTTTATCCGACTTACCGATGGTGGGTCGGAAAAAAGTAATAACGTTATCGCTTCTTGGAGTGGGTACGTTTTTATTGGCGCAGGCAAAGTGCGTTTCTCTTGGATACTCTTTTGAAACATTTTTAATCCTTCGCGTGCTGGCGGGTTGTTGTGCAGGTGCATCCCCGGTCATTAAGGCGTATTTAGCCGATATTGGCTCGAGCGTATCAGCCTCTATGCGAGCGGCAAGTAAAAAAGCAACCAGAGAGGCCGCGACCACGGACAAGGCAGATATGAATGCTAACAACAACAACAACAACGCGATCGCGGCGAAAAGGTACGAAAATGGTGCATTTACGGCGCGTTTAATGGGATGGCGAGAGGCTTGTTGTACGTTGGCGTTTGTGGTTGGCCCAACCGTAGGAGGAATCATATGTTCTGGATTGAGTTTATCCGCAACGATTGCGTTTACCGGATACGCCTCAATTTTAGCCTCCATATTAGTATTTGTACTCGTCGTAGAGCCAACTAGCGCGCAGACGATAAATGTGGTAGCCGATGGAAGCACGGAAAAGAGCAAAAACGAAGGAGGAGGGTCGTCTAACGATGCAAATGCAAACGTGGACGCGTTGTATGACTCGCAGAACTTAAGTTGTCCGCTTGGCGTTTCTTTGGTCGCCGCGGTGGGGACAATCTGCGTGACGTCGTTTCTTTACAACGCCGGTCAATCTACGTTCGACTCGTTCTTTCCTCTCGTAATTTCTAGAACAGTGGGAATGGGACCAACGATGATTGGTGCCACGTTGACGTCTTTGAGTTTGGTTTCTCTGAGCATATCTACGCTACTCTTTGCGCCAATCTTCAAATTTTTCGGACTGACGAAAACCTGCGGTATAGGATTAGCGCTCGTCGCAATCGGTCTGGCGATGATCGGCGTATCCACCACAGCGTTCACCACTGGCTTAGGGGCGTTCTTTTACGTATGTGGGGTTCCTCTCTTCACTCCATCAATCCCTATTCTGTTGATGCAATGCGTGCCGACGACGTCCAGAGGGGCAGTTATGGGATTCGATAGCGCGATAAACTCCTCTGCGCGAATCATCACGCCTGTTTTGCTAGGATCTGTATTCGCAGCGTCCAGAGGGAAGGCGTTCCTTTGTGCGGCGACGTGTGTAGGTGCTGCTTTCGTTATAGTCGTCATCAGAAGTTTCGTGGTGTTCAGAGAGACCAGGGTGAAATATTTTCCGAGTAGGAATCAGTAGTAGTAAAAGTAGTAATAGCACATCCAGGAGGTGTTAGGCGTACTAGTACCGTATATGTGTGAGTGTAGTCGTGTCTTTCTCTCGTTTTTCTAATTAAAAAACATTTGATTGCATATGTGCAAAAGTGTGCAGGGATTGCATCTCGAAGAATATCTACAACTAATCTAAAACACAATCACATTAATCTACAATCTATTCGGATTGATAACCACGTGCTTAATCGTTTGTCTGTCGTAAGTATAAACGATGTGAATCAAATCTGTTTTGGGATCCTGAATAACAGCCGGATAACTCATTTCGATCGGTTTCTTTTGATTCTTTTTATCTACGTTTATATCCGATATCGCGCCGTCGTCAAAGCTTTCCAGAACAACGGTTGAACTCGGCGTCCACGTGAGACCGTCGTCGTGCGATATAGCTACGTTTAATTTACCTCTTCCGAGACTTTTCAGTCCCCAAGAATGATTATAAATAATCACGACGCGACCGTCTCTTAATTTGACCGCGTCGATGCCGCTGTTCGGGCCGGGCAACGACGTCGGTTTCGCTTTCATCCATTTCTCTCCTTCCTTATCTAACGATTTGCTATAAATAATATACTTTTTACCTCGAATAAACGTCTGCTTCTTGACTTTCACCTGGTCTGCGCGCCGCCCTTTCTCGTCATAATCCGTTGCGGTTCTCGCTACCATCCGCAAATACCCATCGTCGCCTCGCCACATCGACGGTTGAATTGCATTCCCATCAAACGGCACTTCTACATTTTCCTCTGGATCCCACGATTTCCCGCCGTCACGAGACCGTTCGACGATCAGTTTCCAATTTCGCGATCCATCCTTTGCGTTTGCCTCTCTGGAAGACGGCGCTAGCCATAATCTATCGTTGACTTCTAGTATTTTGTTTTTCGCCGGACCGATAATGTTCCTCGGCAACTTCTCAGCTTGTTGTTCCCACGTTTTTCCATCATCCTTGGAGCGTTTCACGTAGCCTTCCCAAATCGAAGGATGTTTCCCGGCTTTATAAAACAATGCAACGTGGTTGTTTTCATTTTCTTTTACCAAAACTGGATTCCAAAGCGAGTTTTCTCGTAACTTGCAGCCTTCGCCCCCAGAGATGACCGCGCACGAGCTATCGTCCGGGCGAAAGGCACTCACGGCAACGTCCGGAATCGACTGCCAAGAGCTCGTTCTCGAATCATACGTCGAAGTGTAGATTGCAACATCCGGTGCGTTCTCTTCTGTACCTGCAAACCACGAAGCGAGCAATCGATAACGACCTTCTTCTTCTTCTTCTTCTTCGTTATCAAGCGCGATGATAGTCGCCGAGTGCGACGAAGGGTATGTTCCCACTGGAAAAATGAATTGCGAGGATATAATAGCGTCAGAAGACTGTGAATTGTCGTGTGTATCACGAAGGCTCGTCGCGAGTGGTGGTTTATCCGATGTTACCATCGTCTGCGCCTTCGTCTCTGCACTCAACTCTCCCTTAGGTGTTCTCGTAATCCCCAAACTACTCTTTTCAGCTTCCTCGTCCACCTCTCTCTTCAAAGGATCAAAATACGCCAATATAATAAACACACTGAATATAATAGCGAGTCTCGTTCGTCTTTTGCGCATTCTGAGACCAAAGAAGGTGTCCTTGTTATCCAGTGCAGTCATCTATGCTCCAACAGACGTTTTTACCTCCAATTTTTAAATTTCAAGACGATTCTGTAGCGTGCGCAAGCGCAGGGATGCGTACTAATCGTCTATTACTTCGAAGAACGCATTTTATCAGTTTGCGCCACATCCTTACTGTTAGAATCATCTCTCATTGATAAAAGTAATGAAATAATGATGATGATGATGATGATGATGATTGAGCTGGGAGATACAAAAATAAAAGTGAAGGGGAGAACACACCTACGAGTACACACCTAAAAAAATCGTCAGAAAAAAGAGACGCCCACATGGCGGCGAAGCGAAAGAACGAGGAAAGCCGCGAAGTCAGCGACACAAGAGAGAACGATAAGAAGAAATCATCTAACGGTGTCGTTGTTGGTGGGGACTTTGCGCGTTTCGTCGCAGAGCAACAACAAAAAGACACGTCTAAGGAAGAGCATTTGTCATCGCTGAATGAGTTACAACCGACAGAACAACAACAAAAAGACACGTCTAAGGAAGAGCATTTGTCATCGCTGAATGAGTTACAACCGACGCCGTATTCACAGCTTGCCAAGCTAGACGAAGGAATGAATCGATGTTTCAGAGCAAATAGAAAACGGTCTCGCGATGCGCAGACTCTTTTAAAGCGAGCGAAGAAATTGAAAGAGGTGAAATTCTTTAACCGTCTTATCAGAGACTTTGGAAACGACAAGCAGTTTGGGTTCGCGGAAGAGGCGTTTCGGATACTCGAGAAAGAGTGCAACATCGAACCAAACGCATACTCTTACACGAATTTACTGAACGCGTGCGTTCGAGTTGGCGAGTTAAAACGAGCTAGAGAAGTTTTTCAGAAGATGGAGCGCGACTGCGATGAAAAACCAAACGAGGTCACGTGTACCGTCTTCGTCAAGGGACTATGTGAGGAAGGATTGATAGATGAAGCTTTAGAATTAGTGAAAGATATGGTTCGCGGTAGTGCAAGCCGTCCACGAGCGAACGTGCGGACGTTTTCAACTATTTTGAGGAATTGCGTGAGATATCGCGATGTCCATTCAGCGGAAGCAACATTTTCTTTGATGCGAGAATGTTTTGACGTATTACCAGACGCGGCGTGTTACGAGTATCTATCGAAGTCGTACGCGTCAAGACTAGACGTAGAAAAAGCAGAAAAGACACTGAATGAATTAGAATTACAACAAGATGAGAACGGAAAGGTGTTGAACATTCCAGCGTCAGCGCTCGCTTCTTTAGCCGGTGTCGCGGCGACGGTAGGGAAAGTCGACGTCGCAAAAAGAGCAATAGCGAAGTGCAGAGAGAGAGCAGACGAAGAGCAACGGAACGCCGAGCAGTTTAGTAGCAACGCGAATAACAGCAGCGAAAAAGATAGAAGTAACAACCAAAAACCGAACGACGACTCAACAACGCCGAGTAAATCAGTTTCGAACTTTTTCAAAGCGAGAGCGTCGGACGCTCTTCGAGAGATTGTCGAAATAGAAGCGTTCCTTTCAAACGATGACGATGTGATTAGACAAGAAGCGAAGCAGCGAGCAGAAGCGTTTGGTGTAGATGAGACCGATGATATTGTCTTTGTTCACAAGCAAAGAGAACTTGCCGAAACTCCTGCTATAGAAAAGTTTTGGGCGTCGAGATACGAAAGGAAAGGAAAAGCTTTCATGAAAGCAAAGCTAGAAGTGTGCTCTGGCCACGGAGATTGGATCACGTCGCGGTGCGCGAAAGAAAAAGAGACTACAGAGTGGTTTGGTATTGAAATGCGAGAGAATCGCGTTGCGTTGACGTGGATTAAAAGTTTGCGACTCGGCGTTCGCAATCTCACGATGCTCTGTGGATTAGCCCACGAGTGCATGCGGAAGCAAATACCAAACGAAGTGCTCGATGAAATATACGTAAACTTTCCGGATCCGCCCGAGTGGAATGGGAGCGCCAATTGTCTCGTCGATGGTGCTTTTTTGGTTGAATCTCACCGCACGTTGAAAACCGGTGCGTTTCTGATTTTAGTGACGGACGATCCGGGGTACGCGATGCGAATGTGTCGAGAACTCTCCGTCGTCCCGCACTTGTTCGAACCAACCGCTACGGATGGGAAACCGTTCGAAAACAGATTACCGGCTGATTACGGGTTCTCTTATTTCAACGCGCTTTGGACGAACGGGAACTTGAATGACCGATATTACATAAAGTACCAGAAGCGCAATATATAACAAGTTCAAAAGATGTCAAAATAAGTCGCGTTAGGTGTTCACATTTTTAAAAAAAAGGTACCTCGTCTTCTTCTTCTTCTTCTTCTTCTTCACAAATAAAAAAAGCAAGAGCATGAAGTTCGACCGCAATAAAGACGGCGGAGAAGACGAGGAAGATCGCGTGCCGGCGGCGGAAGCAGCGCGACGTCGATTCTTTCCGCCGTCAGGTAAGACGATGATGAACGAAGAGAACGCCTTGAGAACCTTTCGAGAAGGCGGAGAAGGTTTAGGTTTCAAAACGGCGACAAAGAAGGAAAAGAAACACAAACGACAAAGTTTTCACAGCGCTTCTTTCGCCACGGCGCACACGCAACCAATGCAAGCGCCTACCTTTTCAAACTCTCCTGCGAAGAAAGCGTCGTCTTCATCATTTTTGACGCGAACGCCTGGTAAAAAACATCGCGCGTCCGATGCGGCGCTTTCGTTTCGAACGACGACGACGACGACGCAAAAAATACCAAAACCTAATAATTTTAAAAATGTTTCGGCAACGACGTCGACGAACACGACGACAAGTTCGTTAACAGAAACTGTCGTGATGACCCATCCGGACGTGCTCCAACGGCGTGAACAACGCGATGATGCAGACGAAATGCTTCAATTTCTTAACGAAAACAAGGAGAACGAAAAGACGCGTCGTATGAAGAAGCGCACGCTCCTGGACGCTCTGCAAACAGGAGGAGCAGGAGACGAAGAAACGCATGATAAAAACAATACCAAGCCTCCCGACTGGATCAAGGTCCAGCGCGATTCGAGAAATGTCGCGCGCGGAGAGAAATTAGTCGCGAACGAGTTGATGCGCGCGATGCAGTTAGACACGGAAGTAAACGGTGAGTTGATTCCGGACGCCTCGTCGCTTTTTATTCCAACCGGCGCTTTGGAACAACTCCCGCCGTTTGCGCGTTGGTATTGGAGCGTCAAATCGCAAATGATGGACTGCTTAGTATGCGTTCAAGTCGGTCGCTTCTTTAATCTTTTTCAGAACGATGCTGATACGGGAGAAACGGTTGGTTTGCGACCATCCGGGAAGAATCGCGGTTTCATGCGCAAAGTTGGCTTCCCGTACGTGGTTTTCGACGACTGGTGCGCGAAGCTCATCGCACATGGATATTGCATCGCGAAATGCGTCGAAGGGAAAGAGATTGACACCAAGAGGAAACTCTGTGAACGAAAAATAACAGAGATTATCACACCTGGTTTGAATAAAGGATTTGTTGACGATACGAACCAAGAGTCGTGGGTTTGCACGCTCGCTCAAGAGGGCGACGACTTCCTCGGCGTTTGCTTAATCGACGCCGATAAAGGAAACGTCAAATTCGGTTCGTTCAAAATTTCAATCGACAGTAACAAAAACAGTATCAACGAATCACTCGTAAACAACGGCGACGATACCAACGATGATACATCCGCTGCTTTTGCGAAGCTGATCTCGATTCTTACGCAAGCTCGTCCGAAAGAAATTATTATTTCTTTGAGAGGGCCAAACTCCATTCGACGCAACGTGAAACGCGCAATAAAACGACACTACGAGAGTGTGAGCGCCGGTGCTTTTGCATCAGAACGAGTACACGACCAACACGACGATGTGGATGATTACGACGAGAGCTATGCGAGTCACGCGTCGTTACGAAACAATCCAGTCGTCCGAGTCATCGAGAGAGGCTGCGATCCTCTCCCGGAGATATCTATCGATGATGTGAAGAGGGCTATTCGTCAATTTGCCGGTGAAGCTGAGTTCGAAACAGACACGGATACGCGAAGAGCAGTGGAAGGCGCAGGAAATGCTGGACTCGTTGCGCTGGCGTTCGGTATTCGATTCTGTGCCTGGGCAGGTCAGTGTGAATCAATCTTCAAGTCCGCTAAATATGGTTCCCTAGCCTCGCTCGTCAACATCGATTTCGACGACGTCCAAAACCATGATAACAACAACAGCGGTCCGTTGCGCCAACGTAAAACAATGCTCGAATTTCACGGCAACGCGTTGAAAGAGCTCGGCGTAACCGATGGAGGTAAAAAATCTTTGATTGGTTTACTTTCTCGGGATTGTATTACGCCGCATGGTAAGCGACGGGTGCGCGATATGGTTTTCAGCCCTCTCGTACAAATCTCGGATATCACGACCAGACAGGATACAATACAGTTCCTACTTAAAGATGCAGACGAGCAACGCGCTGCCACGGCGAACGAACACAACTATGAAACACGTGAATACCTGAAGCGAAAGCTCCCGCGTGGTGATTGTGAACGCTCATTGACGAAGTGTATGAACCTTGCGCAGCATTGCGCAACAATGTGCGCTGCGAATGCTAACGTATTGATCGAGGGCACCGATCCAAGCGCTCAGACGCAATGCCGCGATGCTGTTATCACACTGACCGCGGCAACAGTTGGAGGCGCTCCAAACTCCGACGAACTTTACGGAAACGCCATGGAAAGCCTCAACGAAGGTGAAACTCTCGACGACGCTTTGGTTGCGTTTTGGGAGTTGAACCAATCGCGCCTCGATGGCTTCTCGAAAGCAGTCGAATGCTTGATGATTTTAGCCAAGTCTTTGAAAGGATTAGCGGCATTCCGAAGAGAAAAAAGAAACGTTCCTATAATAATCGACAAAGCAATTGCACTCGGCGAAACCGCGTGTCCGCTTCTCGAAGACTTGCGCGAAGCGCTCAGGGTGGATAAAATCAACGACGAAGAAAACGCGCGCAGAAAAATTCGAATCGTGACACCTGATAAAAGAGCATTTAAAACGTACGCCCGAGCCGACGCTGACGCAGTAGAAGCGGACAACGAAAGGAACATACAGCGTCAACAGAAGCAACAACGTCGTGATTTCGACGTGGAACAGTTCGGAATGATGATGGACGATGAAGACGACGACGTGGAAAACCAAATGCTGGAAGATGAACGCGCTGCGTATTTGTTTGACCGCGCCGACCGTGCTGGAGCCCGAGCTTTTACGACGGTTATTGCGCAATTTGCGACGCACAAGTGCTTATGGCGTGCACTCATTAACGCTGGTGCTGATATTGATGCCTTGAACTCATTCGCTCGTCTAAAAGCCGAAGATACGGCGAATGATTTCTGCGTACCGAGGTTTCTGAGTTTGAACAAGAGCGATGGAACACCCATCGTTTCGCTGACGAATTTCTGGCATCCGCTCTTGGATGCATCGCAACGAAATATTGTGAAGAACGACGCGCAATTCGGTGGAAGCTGTTGCGATAACGATGGCGGTCAGCCGAGGGAATGCCCTAGGTTTGTTCTCTTGTCTGGACCAAACATGGGCGGGAAAAGCACTCTCGCGCGAGCAGTTGGACTTACCGTCGTTCTCGCGCAAGTAGGAGCGCACGCGCCTGCATCCGAGTGCGTATTAACGCCCATTCACCAACTCGTGGTGAGATGCGGAACGCTTAGAGACGACTTACGAGCTGGCGTTTCCACTTTTCTCGCGGAAACGCAGGCATGCGCAACAGCGATGAAGGTGGCGAACAAGAATACAACTTCGCTTATGATTATGGATGAAATTGGCCAAGGTACGAGTACTTCTGACGGGTACGCCATAGCATCAGCCGTTGCTCGAGCGTTGATGAAATCAAACACGGCAATCACTCTGTTTACGACGCATTTTCACGACTTACATGAAAATTTAGCTTCCTCGAGCGCGTTGCGCTTCGCGTCGTGCCACATGTCGAGCGAAATAAACGAAAAGACGCGCGATGTCGTGCGGTATAATTACAAACTGTGCGACGGTTCTGCCCCGTTTGGTTCGTGCGGACTTTCTGTCGCCAGACTTGCAGGCCTGGATGATACCATACTCCAAAAGAGCCAAAGCGTAGCGCGTTTATTGAAGACGACCAGAGTGCTCGCCGTGAACAAATCGAAGCGCACGCAAAACGTCATTTTATCAAACGAGGCGCTGAGCGCGTTTAAGCAGCTCCTTCGTGATCCAGGGGTGAACGGGGAGCACATCGCGAATGAACGTGAATGGTGCATCGAATTCTATCAGTATTGGAAGTATGTTGAAAGACTTCTAGCGCTCTGAAAAGAATTTGGTCCCTCAAAAATCGATACGAGTACTCCCTAAATTTTCATTTGATATATTTCTTAAATACAACCCTACATAAATCACCTAATCCGGAACCCCTAATCCGAAACAACCTAAAAATTTTCGTTGGAAAAAATATGATCAAATCAACCTAAATCGCAGATGTTCGAATTCAAAACTCAGGATCACACGCGCATTTATGTGTTACACGCCTCTATGGTATCAAATTGGGTTAATTCGCGCGTGCGCGCGCGCAATCGTCCAATACACATTACATGGCAAAAAAATCCTCCCTCTGGGCCCCTCTCTCCTCCCGTGTTTTTGTTAGTTTTTTTTGTTCGTCTCTTTCGCCTCTCACACGACCATCACAAAAATACACGGAAAAAAAGTTGACACTCTCGCGACCATGGACGACGGCGCCCGTCACGGTTCGCGCTGAAACTCGAATATATTCCGACCATTATATCGGCCATGCCATGGACCGAACGGCGGCTACCAGAACGCCGGGACGCGAATATGCGGCTTAGCCCGCACTCAGAGACTCCGAATTGGCGAACGAGAGAGAAAAAGAGAAAGAGAAGGAAACATGCACGATCACACGTGCACACGAACGAGAGCTTTTGACGATCTGACGCGATCGTTCTCGTCAAAACATAAGCTGTGCAAAATGTAGAAAGTTTCAGCGTCAACGAGCAATTCCAACTGGGGTATCTGATATAGCTGTTTTAGGCGCCGCCTATAAAATTGAGCGTGTGCGTAAGCGACAACGCTGCAAACTCTATCGGTATATCTCGAATACGGCGCAAGCAATCGCGATATTGGTACCAGACGAACCGTCGTGAGTGTGTTTACTCGAGATGTGACGCTTAGTCGCAAAAAAGAAGCGTAACCGCGTCATTCACGCGGATTTGTGTTGTGAAGAATTAACTGCGTAATTAAGCGTAAATAATCAAAAAGGTTGATCATTGCTCTCCATTGCGTGCGTTTGCGTGCGTCTCTCTGCGCTGTTATTACAACTATTTAATCTATGCGTGTATATCTGATCCTCCTCCTCATCCTCCTCATCCATCCATCTCAGCGTCGCCACTTGTTGGCGTTGTGGATAACGCCGGCCATTCTTCTTCGAGTGTTCGTCGTAAAATCGACTTCGCCTCGTCGACTTGCGGCGTCTCGCTTATTTCTGCGCGTTTCTCCTTCAATTTTCTCGCAACGCGCGCAAACTCTTTGGCAATGAGCTTCTTCACTTCGGCGTCTTCGATGCGATCGAACGATTTTCCCGGAGCCACCTTTTGCAATAACCGTTGGTTAAATTCCGTGGCGTCGGCTCCGTCCAACGCGAGACGCAAGGCCTCGAACTCCTTCTTCGCATTTGACTTGTACTTTCGCAAGAGACCCATGTGTTTCTTATATTCCTCCTTGCGATTGGCATCTTTCTGGAGTTCTTGTCTTCGCGCTTGTCCCCACTCGCAGGTAACGTAAGGAAGCTTTTATCGATGGATTTTCGAGTGGCAAAACGATAATCGTCAGCAACAGCGGCATCAGCGAATTATCGTCGACATCATCGAAAGCAAAGCAAAGTTTGAAACACGTCATCGCGTTAGCCTTTAACGACGCCTCTTCCGTCGAAGCTGAAAGAAATCGAACCCGGAAAATCGGGTGTTCACTTCCACTACCCGACGGTCATCGCCGATCCGTATTATGCTTGCGGTGGTAACAAAATCCGAATAACGTCTATCGACAGGCGAATTTGGCGGCATTAATTGAAGCGAAGAGAACATGCGCGTGCTTAGTTAAAGAAGAGAACAAACAGATTAATAACAAATAACATTACCAATCGCCTTTCGCCTCTCTCCCTTTGCGACGTTCCGGAACTCCATTTTGCCGCCTTTTGAGCTGGGCTCGGCTATTGTCGCAGCACTTGGAGCAAAGAAGAAAGCGATCGTTTCCGACCTGCCAGAGTTTCCACGCTCCGGGAGTATTGACAGGATCGTATGCAAGCAGACGGCAATTAACGCAAACGCGTTTGAGGCGAAAAA
>JACLAA010005431.1_pt1 | contig 78897 bp, 51 predicted proteins | sample 8027891 | NCBI WGS metagenome assembly JACLAA01 (sample SAMN15724900, study PRJNA655200) | protist metagenome | isolation source: fluorescence activated cell sorting (FACS) single amplified genomes of... | place: Spain: Blaines Bay Microbial Observatory, Mediterranean Sea | collected 2016-01-19 | reverse complement strand
CCACTGATGGTGCTTTCGTCGTTATTGCTGCCAAAGATGGCCAACGCGGGCGTGCTTCTTCCCGATGCCGCTTTTGAGCTCGCCTTGGAGCCTCTTTTGCTGCCGTTTTTGGAGGCAGATTTCGAGCTCGGCGCCTCTGGCTTCGAGAACGGCAACAACGAACTTCTCGGCGATTCTGGTTCGTTGGCAATTTGCTCCGGATCGGCCAATCCGAGCATAACTTGCAAGCGTTCGAAAAACGTCAACTGTCTCGGCGCTCTCGGTTCTCTTCGTAAGACCGTTCGAACGAATTGTCTCTGCGCCATCTGCGCCGGTTTCGCAATCACGGCGTTGCCGACTCGACCAACCACTTTGCTCGCGCGGAAAAACACTCGTTGCGGTAACGTGAACGGATTGAACGTTTCGATCAAGTCGAGTTCAAACCCAAACTTTTGGGATTTGACGATGCACTTCGCTTTCGCCAATTTCGATTGTTTGAACTCTTTGAACGCGTATCTCGGTAAATCAAACGCCAGGTATCTCGGCGTCAAGAAGAGATTGTACCTGAACCCTTGGCCTCGACCTCCAAACAACGTTTCGTTCTGCGCCGAATACACGTCAAAAACGAAAAAGTTCCCAACTCTTGGCATGTTCAATTTCGGCAATTGCACGGCGTCGATGCCGAATTTGAACCTGTCGCTGAAAATACGCACCACCGGTCCGCCCGGTAAGAAACTCATTTCTCTCAAATCTTCCGGCATAACCGACGCCGCGAGCACCAACACCGAAAACGCGTTCACCAACCCTTTGTCGTCGCAATGGTTCTCGATGAATTTCTTGTACGAGATGACGTGTTTCCCAGTTTTTAACAGTGTTTTTGTCGTGCTCGTTTTCTTCGCTTTGTTTTTCTCTTTCTCTGGAACAAACACCCTCACGACTTCCGAGGCGGTCAGTTTTTTCATCCATCGCAATCTCACGACAGACGCGACCACCGGGGTGGCCACACCGAGCAACGCGTTCCGTCTCGACTCGCTCGTACCAACGAGAAACTCTCGCATGAACACGATCATCGGCGCGGTGAAGAGCGATTGCGTTACCAAGGATTCTCCCGTTCCTTCTTCTCCCGATGATGATGATGATCCTCCTCCTCTGGACAAACATTTCCTCCCGGAAATTACGGAGACGACGAAACACGTCGCGCGAGGGATGTTTATTTTCTTCGTGAATTTTACATACGTCATCGGGGAGAAGAGTTCTCCCCACGAAATCTGCACACCCATCTTTATTCTGTATTCAGTCTTTTCCTCCTTCTTTGTCTTCTTCTCAAAAGAACAAAACGGAGAGCTGATGAGAAAAAGATTATTCAACACAACACGTTGGGGTGTTCAGAAACAAAACAAAACCGGTGGTGCAAAGAACTACGTTTCAGTTTAGGGTTTACAATAAAACCCTAAACACAAAAAAAGCAGAAGAACGAAGCAAGAGAGAAAAAGCGCAGAAGAAGACAAAGAAGAAGAAGAAGAGAAGAAGCACCAAACAACAACAAAATATATGGCGAACACACGATTCGTCCCGTGGCACTCGTGGGAGGAGTGGGCGTTCGTCCGAGACGCTTTTAATCTTTTATCGATCTCGTCGTCGTCGTCAAAATCGTTTGGGTCGTGTATTACGTCGTCGTCGAGGAGGTCTCGCTTTTTGAGGAGTGCGACGAGAAGAAGAGAGGAGACTCTTTTGTGCGAAGATGAGAAGCACGCGTTGCCGTTACCATTACCAACAACCGTTGCTGATGATGGTAAAGAAGAAGAAGACAACGAAGAAGAAGAAGACCAAGAAGACGAATTAAAGAACAAAAGAAGAGCGTTAGAAATAGTGCAAATGTGGAGAGTGAGAGGCCGAGTGCCCTTGGCGATCGACGCGCACGCGCAGATTGTGGAGTTGCAACTGATGGACGAAGAGGTGATGCGAGAGAAAAAGAGAAGGAGGAATGAATCAACCTTGAGACTTTCGTACGCGATGACGTTAACTCGACTGGTGAACGGTATTTGCGATCCTTCGCAAAAAGGCAAGTTTGCAATGAGCGTCCAAACGCTCGCGACGCAACTGAACGTCCCGAGAACGCTTGTAGATATTCGACACGATTCAACGCATAATCAGTTACCCTCGATACAGCGGTTAAGGAAAGCGAGCGAAGACGCGATTGGGTGGTTAGACGCGAATTATTGGGAACGGCAGAAACGGAAATTAGAACACGTCACAGAGGAGATGCGATTGGTAATTCGAGCGATGGTCGAGTGCGAAAGAGGACAAAATGTGAAAAAAAGCAAAGACGAGTCGAACAGTTCCGACGACGACGAGAGCATGTACGACAGCGAAGAGGAAATGCACGCGAAAACAGAGAAAGCGAATAAAATGAAACGGGAGAAGGAGACGAGGAAAAAAACGAAAAACAGCGCGGTTGGACGTTTGAAACGGTTGGTGCCAAGATCGAAACCAGACCGCATGTTAGTGCACGCTTTTGTTCGAGAATTATTAGACGCGAAGGAGGAGGAAATGCTTTTGATCGTTGAGAACTCTTCTTACGACAAAACGGACCCCGACGAAGACCTCGGAGAGAAGAACAACACGGACGAGATCGTTCGGGCATTTTCTAACGTCATCGACCAAATCGATTCGAGAGTCGTCGACGGATTTAGCTGCGCCATCCTAGAGTTTGGCACCGAAGAACTTCTTCACGACTTGGCGAACGACGCGCGACAGATTATAAATCCTATATTCGAGTTCGCGTGGAAACACGCGGTTTCTCGCGACGTGGCGAAAGCAACATTTATCGCCGAATGGTATCAGAGACGCGGTAATGATAGCGTTAGAGGTTCGAATACGAGCGAATACGTTCAGAATAAGTTTCAGACGTTGTTATCTTTGGACGGGGGCGGGGGCGCAATCGCCGCGGATGGAGGAGGAAGTAAGAATAAAAAGAAAAACGCAAAAACGCAAAACAACAACAAGAAGCGACAAAAAGAAGAAGAAGATACTATCGCGTGGAGAAAAGCAAAGCCAGGAGAATGGATTCCAGGAGCACCCATAGGCGCACCGATACGAGCTCTATTTCCCCCTCGCGAACTCGGCGACGAGGGCGACGACGAGAAGATTGTCCTAGAATCGGACGCGTTTACGCCGAGGAAGAAACAAAAAATGGAGCGAGAGCGCGACACGAACTTTCTTACCACAAGAAACGAAGAATTAGCTTTAGATTTAGAATACAACGATATAAACGAGGCAGAGGATACCGAGGACGATACCGAGAACGAGGACGAACAGCCGCCAAACTCTGTTCTTCTGCGAGAAGACGAGGACGAATTTGACGACGACGACGACGACAAAGATGAAGAAGAAGAACAAGAAGAAGAAGAAGAAGAAGAAGAAGAAGCCAAAGCTAAGGTCACCGTAAACGGCACTCGCGTCCGATTAAGCGGTCGAGAAGTCAACGGCGTCAAAGAGAGCGTCGCTTGTTTGTTATGACGCAATTAGTACTCGTACTCGTAGGTACATTTTTAGTTTGAGAGTACTACGAATAAAAAAAGCACTTAAAAAACCGACAGAAGAAGACGCGCAGAAACAGAAAAAGAAGAAGAAGACACATCGTGTATAATAACAGGAGAAGCACTCATAACCTACCGCAAAAGAAGACGCGATATATATAAATACATAATGAGAAACTTGCTTCCTTCGTCTCGTTCTCTCGCGCGAACGAAGACATTTTTCTCCTCCTCTTTCACCGTCCGAGAAGACGAATTCAACGACGGCGGATTCGTCGGCGGCGAAGATGAAGAATCACAACAGGAGAGGAGGAAAAGTCAACAACGTAAGAATACTAACACAATCTCCTGCGCGCCGTCTTTGGACGAAGAGCGAAAGCACGTGTTCGTTTGTTTGGAAAGCGGACACGTGGTTCGCGCTCGGTGTTTTGTTGAAAATGGGAAAGAAGAAGAAGAAGAACACGATGCGAAGAAGACAAAAAGGAGGATGATTCTGTTGAAAGATACCGAGGAGGAAGACGAAGAAGACGAAGAAGAAAATAAAAGCAAATCCAAGAAGAGAAGAAGAAACGCGGTTTCCGTGGAACGACTTCCGGAGTTGCGAGCGACGTTCGTCGCGTTAGAAAGAGGCGAGTTGTTGCTCGTGAACGATAGCAGTTTTTCTTCTTCCTCGTCGTCGTCGTCGTCTTTGGACGTGGAGCGCGTGGCGGACGTTCCGAGCGGGTGCGTCTCGGCCAAGTTCTCGCCGGATGGGCAAATGTGCGCGGTGTTGACGAAAAATGGGAAGATTCTCATCATGAACGGGGATTTTTATTTGCTAAACGAAAGAGAGAGCTGTTTAGAAGACGTGGACGAGGAGGAGGAAGAGGAAGAGGAGACGATCAAATCTGGTGAAATTACCTGGCGAAATGACGGCGAGAGTTTTTGCGTGTATTGCACGACATTGAAAGATGGGAAGAATCACTTGCGAACGTATTCAAGAGATAAGTTGGAGATATTAGGCAGAGGAGATGTTGATCACGAAGACGACGAGACTGGACCGGGTAGAATGGGCGAGAACGCCGCCATCGCGTGGCAACCGCGAGGCGCGTTGATCGCGGTTTCAGGCGTTGCGGCGAGTAGTAGTAGAAATAGCACTAATAATAACGCCGAAAAGGAAGAAGAGAAAGTCCCGTGCGTCGTATTTTACGAGAAAAACGGCTTACGGCGATCCTCCTTACTCATGCGCGGGTTTCAAGGTTCGAAGATTACGCATTTGAGTTGGTCCGTAGATTCGTTGACGTTGGCAATTTCAACGTACGACAAAGAGAAGCTCAGAAGCGCGGCGTCGATATGGACTCGCGGAAACGCCAATTGGACCTGTAAACGATGCATTGAAGATAGCTATAGCAGTAACAACGCAGATAATGGAGAGATATATGCCTCGTTGTCGAAGTATGCGGAATTTGATGCTATTCATCCAAACACGCTCCGAATCGTTTCGACAAACGGAGAGGACGAAATCGAAGTAAACACGCAAACTTTCGTTTGGGAAGATTGCACGAGTTCTGATTTAGGCACCGCGGCAGTTATCGATGGTGAGATTCTCAAATTGACGCCGTTCTCGCGCTGCGTCGTTCCGCCGCCAATGTGCGACCATTCTCTACGGTTCCCGGCGAAAATATCAGAGGTTGCGTGGAGACCGAACGCTTTTCGTCGATCGCTCGAAAACGATGAAGAAGACGAAGTCTGTTTCGTCTCTTTACACGATGGACGATACAAAGTAGTTCGCGTCAACGGAAACGCGGAAGCCGAAGAATTGTTTGATGAACGAAATGACAAGAAATCAGTAGTCGAAGAGACGATGACGATGCCATTTAGCCTGGAGAAAAGAGACGAGTTCCGCTCGTATTGTTGGATCGGCGCGAACGCGCTCGCGTGCGTGAGTAGTACAAACGAATCCATCATTCACAAAATCGAACTGGATGATGAGTATAGTAAAATCGTAAAAGTGTCCGTGATCGAGTTGGAGAATACACGACGTGGAAGAGTTGTGACGAAACTCGCGCATTGCTGTAATGGTAATGATGATGATAAAGATGGACTTCTCGTGGCGTTTGTCGCCGGTGAAAAGACGCCTCTGATTTTCTCAACGTCTGATGCAAAGCAATTAAACATCGCAGCATCGACACCATCTGACGAGAACGTCATCACGCACGAGTTGCAAAAAGCAAAAGCCCTCGCGAACGGTCAAGTCGTCGCGTTGTACTCAAACGGGGATTTGTTTCTCTATCGTATTCTCGGCGGCGATGACGATAAACGTCTTCTTCTGATGAAAAACGTCGATTCCTTCGAAGCGTTTTACGAGGACGAAAATAACACGTGGGTAAAAAGTTGCGACGCAGAAGGAAGGAAACAGTATTACAGTACCGTTTCTACGCCAAACGCAATCGCGTGCGTCTCGCGAGACTCAAAACTTCGTGTCGTGCGTCTGTCTTTATCGAATAACAAATCGAGCGCCGCGGTGGTGGATCAACTTTCAAAGTCACTGGAATCGCAAGCGTTTTTCAATAACATCATCGACCCAGTCGCGGCGAGACGTAACTGGAAAGACGTCTCCGGCGACGGTAAGACACGACTTGGTGAGTTGGCGTTTGATTCTTTACACGGCAAAATGCGCGCCGCGATGCGCCCGGACGACGCCGATTTTGCAACTCCATCGTCTTCGGTCGCGGCAAACGCGGGGGCGAATTTCGCGGATATGGCCAAACGCTCTGTCGAGCGCGGTTCACGAATCGCTGCCATACCGCCTGGATCGTGTACTGTCGTTTTGCAACAGCCTAGAGGAAATTTGGAAATCATATCGCCAAAAGCGCTCGTGTTGCCATCCATCGCCAAGAGCTTGAAAATGCGACATTTCAAAACCGCGTTCCGTTTGTGCTCGAAAGAGCGCGTCGATTTGAACGTTTTAATCGATTATGATTTCCCATTATCCATAGAACATCCGAACGCGGACGATTTAGTTCGAGGATTAGAAACGCCAGAACACGTGATGGAGCTGTTGGAAGCGTTGCGGGTTGGCGACGCATTCGCGGAGGATGGCGGGTACATGCGCAAGCTCTGCGCGAGCGCGTACGCAGAGTGTCCGGATCGAAAACAAATGTTGGAAGATCTTGGGGTGCAGAAAATCCGAAGAACGTGCGAAGCGATACGAACATCGATTTCGAATTTGTACATGAATGCTGGGGACGGCACATCGCGATGGTCACTCGCGATGTTGACCTCGTACGCTTGCGGCACTGGTTCGTTCTTGGACACCCACGCAGAGAGTAATAAAAAAGACAACAACGACGTGCTATCCATCAAAGCTGCCAAACGCAAAGACTTGGCGGACGCGCTAGAGATCGTTGCTGAAGTTCGAGCGTTTGAAATCAAAGATGCCTCGAACAAAGCGATGAGTACAAAAAATGTTTCGGCGTCTTCGGTTGCCGCCGCGAACGACGTCATGAATTCGGATTCCTCCGACGCGGATGAAACCGAGTTTATCGGCGCACAGTTTACAAAACAAACCGTTTCCGCGGCGCGCATGTTGAAGCACTTACTCTTTCTCACCAATGATCGCGAGTTATTCGACGCCGCGTTATCGACCGGCGATTTAGCCGTCGCGCATCTCGTCGCCATGAATTCCCAAGCCATGGACCCGGGTGAGTTTATGCCGGAGTTGCAACACTTGCACGAAATGCGCGAGTTTGAACGCCAAGCGACGATTTCTGAGCGTCTGGAGATGTGGAAAGATGCCGCTAAGTTTTGGTTGAAAGATAAATCGCTCGAAAAAGCATCAAACGTGGCCGCAAAACACGGGTTATTTCCGTACTTGCATGAACTCTGCGAAGAAGATGAAAACGGCGACGATTTTGAAACCAAGAAAGTCATCACGAAATACCACGCTCGGTACTTGGAAAGCGTCGTAAATCGATCTGAAGACGCAGGTGTTGCGTACTTGAAGTGCGGTGATTACGAAAGCGCGTTGAGATGCTTCACCGGCGTGTCATCATCTTCATCGTCGTCGTCAAAATCTACCGGATCTGGATCGTCGTCGTGGCGTTCCGGATTTATCGTCGCCAAGGAAAAGTTAAAATTTTCCGACGAAGAGATGGTGAAACTCGCGAGCGAAACGTGTAAAAACTTGGAGCAAGCGTCGAACGATTATGTTTCTGCGGCTATTATTGCCTTGGATTATCTCAATGACGTGGAACGCGCGGTGGCAAATTTCGCGTTGGCAAACAAATGGAGAGATGCAAAATTGACGTGCTTCGCCAAAAATCGAAGCGATGTGTTCGAAACGACTGTGTTTCCGGAGTGCGTGGTTGGCGCCACGAAACTTCTCGAGCACTTCGAAGACGTGCAAGCGCGAAGCGATAAGTACAAAGAGCGTTTGATTGGTCTGCAAGAACGACGCAAATTGTATAAGAGAACATTTGCGAGCATCGAAGAAGGGCGCACGAGGCCGAGACGCGCTACCTTGGATGGATCGGAAGATGAAGAATACGACGACATCTCTGAAATGAACTCTGAGTTTTCAAATGTCTCTGGGTATTCTTTATACGCCACCAGCACGCAATTCGGAGATGGCTCTGCCATAAGTCAACAATCTTCCTCGCGATGGTCCGCGTCCACCGTTGGCGGTCGCAGAAACAAAAAGTCCAGAAAAAACAAAAACAAAAAGAACAAGAACGGTTTGCGCGCCGGTGGACCAACGGAAGAGAGAGATTTATCTACTCACGTCATAACGGAAGTTCGCGTGAGCGAAGAAAAGTTGGAAGAATGCGCGGAAATTTGCGAAATTTTAATCGCTTCGGACAACGGTTCCGACGCGAAAGTGTTGCAAAACGCCGCCTCGATGGCGATTGAAAAGTGTAAATTAATGCGCGTCGCGGCGAGGGAAAGTTTAAAACAGTTGATCGAAGAGAAAGAGAAGGAAGAGGAATACATCGTCTTAGTCTCATCGTCTTCAAATAACAACGTTTTACCTCCGGAACTCATGGAACGCAAACGCGAAATCGAAGCTGATTTGAAAACCATGCGAGAGAGCATGAACGCAAACGCGAAGGACGACGAAGACGTCGTTTCCTACAAATGGAGTTCCATTCGGACCTCCGCGAAGTGATGATGCATGATTGTATATCATATATATCATATAGTATATAACTGCTTTTAATAATAGTATATAGTGTAGTTATTTAGTGTGCAACACACAAGATCTCCTCTCTCTCTCTCACACAGTTTATCTCACCGCGTCCACGATAACCCGTCTCGATTTCAACTGCGACCAGATGTACCTCTTTTGATACACCGCGGTCACTGTCAGCAACGCCATGGCAAACATCCACTTGGCACCCATCAATTTTCTATCGTCGTGCTCAGGCTCTGCCGCCCACGCTAAAAACGTCGTCACATCCTTCGCCATTTGCGTTTCCGTGGCTATGGTCCCGTCGTCGTATTCCACTCCGCCGTCCACCAACATCTTCGGCATCGCGATCGCGCCTCCCGGAAAGTACGGATTATAATACAAACCATCTCTGATTTCAATCCCTGCCGGAGCATCTCTGTACCCCAACAACAGTGCAAACACGTAGTTAATCCCATCGTGTCTCGCTTTCGTGATCAAACTCAAATCCGGCGGATACGCTCCGTTGTTCGCGTACCTCGCGCCTTCCTCGTTTGCGTACGGACTCGGTAACCTATCGCTCAACTTCCCCGGTCGTTCAAACATTTCCCCGGTATCGTCCGGCCCGTCCGTGATTTCAATCTCCTCCGCCATCGTTTTCACCTCTTGCTCGGTATACGCCACGTCCACTAAGTTTCTGTAGCAGATTTGATTCAAAGAGTGACACGCCGCGCAGACTTGTTGATACACTTGGTGGCCACGTCGTATGCTCGCGTGGTCGTAGGCATCGAACAAACCGTCGTGTGGCCAGGAATATTGCGGTAAGTGTAACCCGTGCTCGGCTTCGTCTGCTGACGCGACGAATGTTGTTGATACCGCGGCTGCGGATAAAGTCGCGCCTAACGCTGCGCCCGCCGCGTACCCTCTAGATGATGCTTGTGATGATGATGATGTCGAGGAAGCCCCATGCGTTTTTATGGTTCGATTGAAAAACGATTTTGATGCACTCGACGAGCTGCTCAACGAGGATTCCGCTTTTGCCAACACCCCGTTCGTCGTGGAGGACGAAAGAAGGGATGAAGATCTCGCCGCTAAAACACTCGCGCGCTTCGCCGCTCTGCTCAACATGATGAGATATCTCAATCAACGATAAAGTTTTGTGGTGATACAACGAGCGCGTGACTCTCTTATTAAGGCGCAGAAAGACGATCGATCGATTTTTTTTTTTTCTTCCTCTGCCCTTTTTGAAAGGTGCTCTTAAAATAGGGTTTGAAGCCCTAAACTTTTTTTTCCTTATTAAGCTTTTTTTTGTGCATGCCCTTAAAAATTCAATAATTCAATTCGATTCAATTCAACACACTTTGTATCATCTAGAGAAGAGAAGAGAGGACTGACGAGAAGGACGAGTGTATAAAAATGGAGAACACCAATAATACGAATGCGAATTCGAGCGAGAATAATAAAGCAATTTTGGAAAATTACCTGGACAACGAACAAAACCCGCGAATACCAGACGAGGAATTCATTTTACCGATTTCGTACGGTTCCGTCGCCTATTGGTTGGGAAAAAAAGCGGACGAGTACCACTCGCACGAGTGGACGGTTTTTGTTCGAGGGCAAAACAACATCGATGTGCAAGAGGTGGTTGAATCGGTCACGTTTCAGCTGCACCCTTCGTTCGCGGAACCGAAAAGAGTTTTAACGGAACCGCCGTACGAGGTCACGGAAACCGGATGGGGCGAGTTTGAGATTGGGATCGAGATTAAATTCAGACCGGAAGTGGGCGAAGAAAAGGAGAAGTTGATGGCGAATTTGAAACTGTTCCCAGACGCGGACGAAATCGCGAAAACAGGACCACAAACGACGAAGAAACCACTCGTGGTAGAGAACAGAGAAGAACTGATTTTTCACAAACCGAGGAAGAGCTTTTGGGAGAAAGTGGTGAAGAAGTGTAAACGCGTCGTCGAGGAGGAAGAGGAGGAGGACGAGAACGAGAACGAGAACGACCACGAGGAAAGCAAGGGCAAGAAGAAGAAGACAAAGAAGAAAAAAGTGTCGTTCGCGTACGAGGAGTGCGAGGCGAAATCGAAACACGAGATGTTGTGGAAGCAAAGAGAGGCAAAGATGAGAGACGACGAGGAGTTGATGAAATTGTGGTGCGCGCAGAAAGTCACCGAGGAGAGGTGTCGAGTGTTGAAAGCGCAGCTGATGGTTTTGGAAGGGCAGTTGTTAGATTAAATAAAATATAGATTCGTTTAATTTAAAGTACGCGTAGTAATCAGTAGTAATCAATAATCATCACTCTTTTCCGCTTTTTCTCAGTATGAATTCGCGCGTCATCGCCGCTTCCACGCACAAACCGGCGAACAAGAAGACCAAAACGGATTCGCCGCAAATCGCCGCCGCTTGCGCAAACGCCGCGAAAGATAACTCGTCGTTATTCGAAGCGACGTCCATGAAAACCTCGGCTTGGCCGACGCCTCGAACTAAGCCAAACGCACCGACGACGCCGCCTTTCAGTTGGAAATCGTCGATGTTTTCCCGAACGGCGTATCTATACACGATGCCGAAGAGCGCGCACGAGAGCGCCGTCGCGCCTACGTCGGCGAATTGATTAAACGCGTTCCCGCTAAATTGCGACAAGGCTAATGGCAACGATAAGAGGACGCCACCAATGGCGGATACGGTACCAACTTTCGCGCTTTCAATCCGATCGCGATCTTTTCTTCCCCTTTTCACTTCCTCGTTTTCTCCCCCTTTTCCTTCTCCTTCCTCTCTCAATCGCTTCGTCTCTTCCGCGATAGCGCGTAAATTTTCCTCCGCTTTTCGCATCCTCTCCTCTTGAATCTTCAACTCGTCCATCGCCGCCGATTCTGCCTCTGATTGCGCGGAAACGACTCTCTCGGTTGTTTTCTGAAACGTCTCTCGCAACTCGTTCTCGTTGCTCGTTTTCAACTTTTCGATGGCTTCCGAGGCGACTTTTTTGCTCTCCTCTTTCAACTTTTCGATTTCTTTCAACACGGACGGGTCCGAGTCGATTAAATCGGTGATTTCTTTCGGGTTGATTATGTAATCGTCGATATCTTGCACCGATTTAAATCCATCGTTGTTTTCGTTGTTCTTGTTGTTGTTGTTTTCGTTGTTCTTATTATTATGATTAGTATTTCCATCAGCAGCGGCGGACTTCATCCTCGTCCTTTTCCTCCTCCTCTCATTATTGTCATCGTCTGAATCGTACGACGTCGACGCTTTTAAGGAGAAGGACGATTGCCTCCTGGCACGACGACGACAGAAAAGAGCGCTGCTCGACAAAGATGAAGAAGACAAAGAAGACGACAAATTCGCCGCCTTGTGATTGTTCTTGTTTGCGGAAGAAAAAAAGAGGCGCCGCGTTTTTTGTGGTCGTCGTCCTTGTTGTTGTTGTTGTTGTTGTTGGTGCATCGTCGTCATCGTCACTTGTGGTCGTCCTCCTTGTTGGTGCATCGTCGTCATCGTCGTCATCATCATCGTAAAGATAGATAGAAGAGTTTTAGAAGCGCTTTTTTTGTGAAAACGAAGGAATTTTTTTCACTCGAAACTCACCAAAATTTCTTGTGTTGAAAAATCACTTTGCAACTACTCAAAAAGACCCTCATAAAATCATCCTCGTACACACTCATTAATATTATTCATCATGGTTCGAGGTCCGAAGAAACACTTGAAGCGCTTAAACGCGCCGAAATCGTGGATGTTGGATAAGCTGACGGGCGTTTTCGCGCCGAAGCCGGCACCGGGTACGTCGCTTTTGTTGTTCTTAGATTTCTTTTTATTACGCGTAAAATGGAATGAGCGCGAAAGAGAAAGGAGGAAAAGAGATTGTTGGCGATGATGAACGCGCGAACGATAAAGAAACGATGATGGAATTACACGCACGAAGAGTGTTTCTGTTCGAGTGTTGCGTTCCATCTCTCTCTTGGCGTTCGCACGCGTGATCTTTTCTTCTTCTTTTGTCGTCGCGTTATGGAGATGTGTTTTCCACCAAAGGCTGCAAGTGTGCGCCTTGGAAGAGCATTTTTTCTCAAAAAGGCGGCGAAGATATGGATGTCGTCGACGAGATTCGTTTGAAAGCATTTCATTCGCACGGCGGAGTGTTCATAGCGAACGAATATCGCGCGATTGATCGTTTATATCGTTCGGAAGAAGGCTGTGTGAGACGCGATGATTGCGCCGCAGATTGCGCTTGGTGGGCGCTCAAAAGCTCGTCTTTAGGACTTCTGTGTCAACACAAAGTTTCTCTTTTTAACTCCTAAAAAAAATTCAAGAAAGTAAACTGACATCTCTTCTTTATCATTCTCTTTACTGTAAAACAAATTTAGGTCCGCACAAGTCTCGCGAATGCCTCCCGTTGTGCTTGATCTTGAGAAACCGTTTGAAGTACGCGTTGAACTACAAGGAAGTCACGACGATTCTTCAACAACGCTTGGTCAAGGTTGACGGTAAAATTCGAATGGAGAAGTGCTATCCGTGCGGTATCATGGACGTTGTCGAAATTGAAAAGACGGACGAACACTTCCGTTTGATGTACGACCAGAAAGGTCGATTTGTCGTGCACAGAATCACCGGTATTGAAGCGCAATACAAGTTGTGCAAGGTGATCAAGAAGAAGTTGGGCGACAAGGGCGTTCCGTGCGTGCAGTTGCACGACTCGAGAACCATCCGATACCCGGATCCTATGATCAAGGAAGGTGACTCCGTCATGGTTGACATCGCTTCCAACAAAATCACCGACTTTGTCAAGTTTGACGCCGGTGCTTTGTGCATGGTTACCGGTGGTAGAAACGCCGGTCGTGTCGGTATCGTCAACAGACGCGAAAAGCACAAGGGCTCCTTTGAAGTCGTCCACTTGACCGATGCCGCTGGCCAAAACTTTGCCACCCGATTCTCGAACGTTTTCGCCATTGGTACCGGCAACAAGCCGATGGTTTCTTTGCCGAAGGGCAAGGGTATCAAGTTGACCATCCTCGAAGAGCAAAGAAAGCAAGAAGACAACTAAATTTTACATTGTTTAAAATTTACGCGTAGTAGCTTTTTTTTTAGAGGAAGTAGATGATGATACGGATCATTCATTTATATACATAGAGAGGGTGAAGAGAGGGTGAAGAGAGGGTGAAGAGAGAGAGAGAGAGAGAGAGAGAAGTTGGAGACTGAGAATAAAGAGGAGGAGAGATGTAACAAATTAGATAGAAGAGAGAGGAGCTGTTTTTCAATTTTAACAACAAAAAGCACATTCACTTGAATGAAAAAAATATCTCAATTCTCCCTCTTCTCGTTCGTAAAAAGGCAACTTGTCTCCATTACATTAACAACAAACAACATTAACAACAAGAACACCTTTAATAAAAATGTTCATCGCTCATCAACAAAAGCTCATCACGACCTGCTCCTTTTCGTTCGCAACAACCCCAAAAGGTGCGACGAGAAGTCCGCCGAGACCGTTGGGAAACGTAACAACGACCCCATTTACGACTAATGCGCAGGAAAGACGATTGATTCCGAGAAAAAAAATATATATTCCCAGTCAGCATTCTTCGTCTCATCATCTTTCCACGATGAGTACGAGAAGAATGTTGTCTGCGGTCGCGGAAAACGAATCACCACCATTTACCGTGCTCCAATCGGAACTCTCGGATTTACAAAAAGTCTCCTCCGTTTTATACGACACAAAGTCCGCCTTAAACGAGTTCGGCATGTTAGGCCCGCAAGCCGCGACGGTGTCGCCCTCGATTTTACTACACGCGATACAAAAAGCGGAAAATTTCGATAAAGGCGCTTTGGAAGGCGCGTTGGTCTACGCGAAAGAAAGAGAAGAAGGAGAGACGATGTCGAAAGAAGCGAAGTTGGAATTAATCATCGACAAAGCGACGGTGAATTTAGCGGCAAAGTTTGCCGCCAGAGTGGACGGGAGAGTGAGCGTAGAGGTGGACGCGAAGAAGTCGAGCGCGGAGGCCATCGTGAACAAGACGGAACGGTTAATGAAGATGTTTCGAGAGGTGAATGTGGAGACGAATAAGCTTTTGTTCAAGATTCCAGCGACGTGGGAAGGCGTGCAAGCGATTCGTCAGTTGGAAAATAAAGGCGTGCCGTGTCACGCGACCTTGTGTTATTGCTTGGAGCAAACGGCGTTGGCGGCGAAAGCCAACGCGAGCTTGATTCAGATTTATTACGCCAGAATCAATTCGTACGGGGGAAATGCCTTGGCGTTGGCGCAGGATACGAAGAGTTTCATTCAATCTGTGGCGAGCCCGAGTAAGATTTTAGCGGCTTCGATTCGATCCGCGGCAGACGCGAGGGCTATGGCTGGGTGCGATTACATTTTGTGCAACGAGCGAGTGTTGAAAGAGTTGAACGCGAAAGCCGCCGGCGGCGTGACGGACAACGTACGTAACGCGGCTGGGTCGAGGAACGTGGACAAATCCTTGGCGGATTCGTTCACGAAAGCGACTTTTGAGGCCGCTTTGAAAAGCTCACCGGCGAACGAGGCGATTCAACTGCAGTTGCAAAGCTACTTAGCCGCGCAAAAGCAACTGGAAACGTACGTTGAAGAGTTTGTCGGTTTGAATTGTTAATTAATTACGAAGAATATTCTTAATGTGTGTTCCGTCGTTGAGAGCAACATTAGTATCGAGACTTTTTACCACCTACACTGTTGTACATGTAATATCAATTTTATATTTGAAAAAGAATCTTCTTGTTGTATCTATATACTCTTTTCGCGCGCGCTCTCTCGTCTCGTGTTTTATCTATTTTTCTTCTGGGATCTATTATTCTAATGCGATTTTCGTGCTTCCAACAGTCGCCAAGAATCGCGCCTCGCGATGTTTCTCCGATAACACACCTCCATCACCATTTTTGTGACTCTCTCCTCCTTTCATCTTCATTCTTTGCGCCGCCACAGCGGCGGACCCGTCCATTTCTGCCACGATGTTGTTTTTCTTCTTCGGCTTCTCGCCTCTCTCGTCCTCGGCGTCGCACTGCCACACTTCCACTCGTTCAATCGTCATCGTTTCGTTCTCAATGTTTGAATCTTCACATCCCCACCCTTCGTACGTCACTCCAGTTTTCCTCGTCGTCAGTGTCTCCATGTGTTCGTCGATGTGCATCGCGAAGTGTTTAATCGGATATTCTTTCCCTCCAAACGCTAACCCGTTGGGAAAGCGTTCCGAGGCGACCATGTCGCGACAACACCAACAATAATGACCGTCGGTGTTTGCACTCGCCAAGAACTTTTTCGGTTGCCGTTTCACGTTCGCTTGTTTTTGAGGAAACGTGAACAGATAACTCTCGCTCGTTCCTTGCCACTCCGTCTTGTTCAGTTTCACGCCTTCGCGTTCGGGAAAGATTATCAAGGCACCAAAAATCTCTCCTTTTTTCTCTTTCGTTTCCACCGCGATACAAAACGATGTCGCTTCGTTCTTCGTTAAACTTTCGAGTAAACGAGTGAAAGATAAACCGTCCGTGTTCGTGTCGAACAGTTTTCGCCAGGTAAGTCTCAAGCGTTTCGGTAGGTTCCACACTAATCTCAGAACGTCTTTTCGATTTAATACTGATGAATTTTGTCCAATTTCATCATCCTCGAAAAGCAAAACGCACTTATGTTTCGGCCCTCTATTCGTTCGTTTTGACTTCGCTGGTTGCTCCTTCGCCAACATCGGAGGATGAGAGGATGTGCTCGACTCCGCCGCGCCCATTATTATTATTGTTCTTACAGTATTACTACTACTGTGTTTGTGTCGTTTTGTATCTAAATGTGAAAAGGAGAGACCAACGACTTTTCAGTGTCAGTCAATTAAATTTTTTTTCGTCTCTCTCATATAAGAGTTCGTTAAAAAAAACTGAATTTTCTCTTCACACTACTACTACTACTACTACTAAGAATAAGAATAAGAACACACGCGATGACGACGGAGTCAGACTTCCTCTTCCTGGAACGAGGAGAAAAGAAACGAAAACTGTTCGTTCGCACCGATTTGCCTGCGACGAAAACAAATATAAATTGTGTGGTGATTTTCTCCCACGGGTTACACGAACACTCCTCGAGATTTGCCGAAACGTTTTCCCTGTGGGCGAGCGCAAAGTACAACATCGCCTCGGTATCGTTCGATCACATCGGACACGGCAAATCGGACAATTACGACTGCGAGATAAAACACCAGATTGAAAGTTTCGAAAAGTGCGTGGAAGATTTCCGAGCGGTGGTGGAGTACGCACAGATGAGATTTGGACGCAAAGTTCCAATCGCTTTAGCCGGTGTGTCTTTAGGCGGGTTGTTCGCGTTGCGTTGCGCGATGACGTATCCGAAAAACTACTTTTTCGCGATTGTTTTAATCGCGCCGGCGATTAACGTGAAATGGACCGCGCAGAAGAAAGCTTTGGCAATGGTTGGGGAGGTGATTGCAAAGGCGACGCCGAATATGAAAGTCGTTCCGGCGACGACGATGCAGAGTTTAACCGAAGACGCGGCCACGGCGAGAGAGTTTGAGGAAGATCCGTTTAATTACGTGGGGAAAGCGCGAGCGAGGTTCGGGAACGAGATTTTAAAAGCGATGAAAGGATTGGAAAAAGCGAGTGAAAGTGGACGTCTCGATGGGATAACGAGAAACATACTCGCCGTGCACGCCGAGAAGGACGCGGCGACGTGCGCGCAGTCCACCGAACGCTTGTTCTCGCGCTCGTTGAAATCCATCCCAAATAAACAGTTCGTCAAACTCACGCACACGAAAGGACACTTGTTATTGCACGAACCCGGGTGCGAGTGGACGAGAGCGTTGATTGGTCGGTTTTTAGTCGAAGCCGTTTTAGAGATGAAAAATTCAAATTCATCGTCGTCGTCGTTAGCGTCGTCGTCTGAATCCTCGTCTTTGATGAAAACAAACGACGTTCTGTTTTCTTCTTTGTCATCTTCTTCGATGATTCGTAATAGTAATAGTCATAATAGAAGCAAAACAGTAGAAAAAGAAGACCAAGACCAAGAGGAAGAAGAAAGGAAAAGAAAAAAAATGTACCAAAGAGCTTTTCTCGAGAGCGTGGACGAGCGAAACTTTTTGCTCGCTAAGAGTCGATTGTGAATTTTAACTGTAACCCTAAACAACTCGTGTTGCTTTCCTTTCACCCTTGAGAATTAATCGTCACAAAAGCATCTCTTCCTTCTGCGAGTAGTTTTAAACGCGCTTCTTTGCTCATACTAAAGAACGACAAAGAAGAACAACGTAGAATACTACGTAATAATAATAATGGCGGGAACATCATCATCATCAAAAATGACGGAAGCGGAGATCGACAAACTGACCGTGGCGAAGTTGAAAGCGTTTTTGGATGAGAAAGAAATCGCGTACGAGAAGAAAGAGTTAAAAGCGACTTTGGCGGCGAAATTGAAAGACTTTATGATGAAAGAAGAAGACGAAGGAAAAGAAGAGAAAACGACGAAGAAAAGGAAAGCGTCTTCGGAAGAAGAAGAAGAGCCATCTTTACCCGTGTCTGAAAAAGAAGAAGACGGAGAAGAAGAAGACACGAAGAAGAAGAAGAAAAAAGTTTCGATCGCGAAGAAGAAATCGAAGAAGGAAGAAGAAGAAGAAGAAGAAAAGAAAGAGTTTTCCGACGACGACGATTCAGACAACGATAAAGAAAAGGAAGATGTAAAAACGTTGGAATCGTTGATCGCGGACCCGCTTAACCCGGAAAACTGCACGATGACGGTGTACATCAAAGGCAACGAAGGACGTTTGATTGGGAAGAAAGGGGAAACTTTGAAATACATCGAAGCGAGGTTCCGAGCGTCGATTAAAATCGACCGGGAGAGCGGCACGTGCGCAGTGAAAGGTCCGACCAGCGAAATGGAAGAGTGTAAGAAAATCATTCAAGAGGTGTGCGAGACCGGGTCAATCGCGGACAGACATCCGGCGTCGAGTATACAACAAGGCGCCGTGTTGAAGGAACACGAGACGTTGAACGGGATTTCAGCTGCCAACGTGAACGCGTATTCCATCGAGGAGGAGTCGTTACCGGAAGAGTTGAGAGGTATTCCGAACGATCAAGAAGTTGCGATTGAAATTCCGTGCCCAGGAAAGGAAGGACGAGTGATTGGCAAAGGCGGCGCGACGATTCGCGACATCGAACGCGTCTCAGGTGCAAACTTGAAAGTCGTCAAAGGTTCGGGCATCTGTAACGTGCAAGGCAAACGAATAGACGTTATTCGAGCGAGACAGGTGGTTTTAGAAACCATGGCTTTAGAGACGGATACGTTCGGGATGCAAAGGATGCAAAATCAACAGCAACAGCAACAAATGATGACGCCTTCGCAATACGCGGCTATGCAAATGGGCGGCGGCGCCGGAGGTGGCGTGTACGGCGGGTATTACGGTGGTGCTGCTAACGTGTACGGACAGCAACAAGGCGGTGCTAAGGAAGGTGGTAGTAACATCAACCCGATCATCCCGGAAGGCCAAACGAGAATTATCATCCCGACCCAAGGCCACGAAGGTAGAATCATCGGTAAAGGCGGCGCGCACGTGAAATTGCTTCGCGATAGAACCGGGTGCGACGTACAAATGGATCGATCGAAACAACCTGTAACTTGCGTCATCACTGGTACCGCGGCGAACGTAAAAGAGTGCGAACGATTAGTGAACGAAGCGATTGAGAAGGCGAACCAAACATTCGGCCCGAACGGCCAGAGAATGTACGCCGCTCAACAGCAGCAACAACAATACGGCATGGCGTACGGACAACAGGCTGCGGCGGCACCGGTGAACGTATACGGTGGCGCCCCGCAAACGGCGCAAGTTTACGGCGCAGCGGCGGTTCCTCAAGTGTACGGTGCAGCAGTGCCGCAACAACAACAACCGCAACAACAACAACAGTTGATGCAACAGTATCAGCAATATTATCAGCAGCAACAAGTCTACGCGGCTCCTCAACAACAAGAATACGACCCCTCACAGCCGCAAGCGGTTGCTGCGGCTGCGGCGAGCGATTGGGCGACGTACTACTCGGAAGGGAAGCCGTACTATTACAATAGCAAAACTGGCGAGACGAAATGGGCTTAATTTTTTGAATGATGATGACGATGATGATGATGATGATGATGATGATATGATGGTGATGATGGTTTATTTGGACACTGACAATACTAGAAGAGATGATTTAGATTAGAGCGGGCAACAACAGAGCAATATTTATAGCAGTAGCAGCAGCGGCAGAAAGAAAAAAGTGCGCACCACCATTTCTTCTCTCTTTTCGATTGCTCTCTCGAAATTTGTTTTGGATTTTACGTCGCGCGTGTGTGCCCGTGTGCCTGTGTTGTTAGTGATGTTTTGCGTTTTTTCGCGCATACTCAGCTCTCTCAAAATTTGAAAGTTATTGTTTGCTTGATCTTGGATTCTTGTTCTCATCAGTCATGTTATATTGTTGTTGGTCATTGTTATCGGTTTTCATGTTTTGATTTGTTTCATCATGTTATCGTTGTTGTTGTTGTTGTTTTCATTCTTATTTGATTCAAAATTGTTGTTTGCGTTCCACGACGTTTGTCAATTTTACTACTACTTGTTCTTTTGTTCAGCTTTTAAAAACTACTACTATTTTTTATATTAAAGTTATCTACTACTACATTACTACTACTTATTACTACTCATGCTACGCACTGCATTCATTCGTACATCTTTTTACTTCTTTGCGCGCTTACTTTCGCGTAAAACTGCACCTTTCGTGGATGCGTTTCTCGGCTGCGCCTTTGCGATGGCTTCGATGAGTTCTGGCTCCAACTCTTCCTTCGGGATGGCGCTAATCAACGCAATTTCCCCAGCTTTAACTTTCTTCGATCCAATCGCTCGTTTCAACTTCACCGCTTTACCATAGTGCCATTCCTGCGCTTTTTCGTTCCAAAACGTTTCGAACGGTTCTCCAGATAACGCGCACTTTTTCTGCGACTCGATCGCCAGGACGCTCGGCAAATCGTTCAAATCTAAATTTTCATCGATGACGATCCCTACGGCGTTTTCTTTCTTCTTCTTCTCTCCAGCGGCGAACGCGTCGAATTCAGGGTCCACCTCACCCATCTTAATCGTTCCTTTAATCCACTCCTTCGCCGAGACGTGCCATCCTCGACAGGCGCGACCGGATTTCTTCCTTCTTCTCTTCGCGTGTAACCAATCCATGTGTTGATCCAACGACTCTTTCGACGCGAAGCGACGTCCGGTTTGTGCGCATTTAAACGGTAAATCATCGTACAACGCGTTGACTAAATACTCGCGCCGCTTATTCATCGATTTTGGATCTCTCTTAAACTTCTTCAAGCTTTCTTCGGCATCTAGGAAATCAAAGTCTTCGTTCGCGAAATCTGGCGTCACCGGTCGGTGGTGGTGGTGCTGCGGCGCAGCGGCGACGATACCTTGCAACGATTGATGAGATCCTCCTCCGACAGATTGCGCTTGTTGCGCTTTGAGCGTGTTCAACAACCCACTCAAGTCCGGTAAAACGACCGGCATGCCACCAGCTACGAGCGGCGCCGGTTGTCCTAAAAATTGCTGCTGCTGCTGCTGCAGTGGCGCCGCCGCCGGTTGTCCCATCATAAGTATCGGCGGCGGTGGCGGTACGACTCTCTGTTGGTGTTGGTGCACGATCGGTGGTGGTGGCGGCGGTACTCGCGCGTTCCCACTCAAATCTACGTCCGTTTGAATTCTCGCTAAAACTTCTCTCGGAAACACGTTTTGCGTTTCCCACGTTCCCAATAATTTTTTCATCGATTGTTTCGTCTTTTCGTCCGTCTGCGCGAACAAGGTCAAAAACACCCCAGCCACGTGCGGCGCAAACACCGACGCGTACGGGTCTCGGCAATTCTTCGCGATCGAATCTAACACGTACAAAGTCGCCAACGCCACTCGACTATCTCTCGCTTTCTCCACGACTCTGGTTTCAATCACGTTGGCGATATTCCTCGCTTCCGTCTTCGCTTCGTCGTCGTCCGTTTTCGCTATTTCCGTCGCTAACATCGTCAAACTCGTTATGATTGGTTTGCTGTTCATTTTCAGTTCGGACAGAGCGTCTTTGTAGTTCTTCGCGGTTTCTGATAACGGTGCCATATTTGCTTTCTTATTATTCTTTTACTACTAAAATCTTTCTGTTGTTCTCTCTCGAATATTTTTGAGGATTTGAGGAGGAGGCGGCGTTTACCGAAACGAAAGAATAAATATAAAAAACGACCGACGACGGAAACAAGAAAAAGCTCTTTTGAAACTTTTACTCAATCTGATGAGTAGGACGTGTTTTTCAACGTTGTATATCTAAGTTACGCTACGGATATATGTATATATATCTTCTTCTTCTTCTTCTTCTTTCTCTCTCTCTCTGTCCCTAACACTCGGTGAGGATGATGATGATTCGATTGATTTCGATGATCACCCCCAGCACACAATTATGTCTCTCTCGTTCTCTCTCTCTGTTTTGTCTTTAATAGAGTCTTCTTTCGTCCGCGCAAATCGCACAACAAAACACAACAAAACACTTATGTACACACTCTCTCTCTTACTATATACTATACGTTAATAGTAATTGACGACGACGCAAATGTCTCAATCTCTTCTCAAAAACGAGTCTCTTTTGTGCGTGTAAATTTGTGGTAAATGTGGACAAAACAACAGAAAATGGTCAAGAGCTCTTTCCACACTTTCCACACAACATATAACAACTTAAAACAAAGAAACACACGCACGCACAGAAGACGACTCTATGTCGTCGTCGTCTCGGGGTTTCGTTCGAGCGATGAAGTTTTTCGACATCGTCACGCACCCGCAAAACACCACGTTCGATAAGATACCTCTTTTACACTGCTCGAACTTGACGCAAATCACACGAGGAAAATCATCATCATCATCATCATCATCGAACGAGGAGAACAAAATGAGAGCTCAAATAGAAGAAAACGGCATCAGATGTGACTTATACGTCCACGAATCCTTATGCAATCGATTCGGAACGTTACACGGAGGGTGCATAGCGACAATAGTGGACGTGTTAACCACGTGCGCGTTACTGGTGGACGATGAAAATAGCGAAAAAGGTGGCGGCGTGACCACGGATTTGCACGTCTCGTGCGTCAAAAGTGCTCGAATGCATTCAACCGTCACCGTCGAAGCGATATCGAAACGATTAGGGAAAACTATGGGGTTTAGCCAGTGCGAGTTAAGAGACGAAAATGGAGCCGTCGTGGCGTACGGAACGCACACGAAGTTTTTAGGCATCACCGGGCCTAAATTATAATAATACGAGTATATATATAGTGTATAATGATGTGTGATTAAAGCGCGCGCGCGACGACGTTTAGAAGAGAGATACCTCTTTGCGTGTGCGACGCGCGCAAACAAAACTTACGTAAAGTGAAGTTGCAAGGTTTTAAGCGTTGCACAAATGTACGCTCAATACTACGTGTGATGCAAAATAATGCATGCGGCGAAATCATATTTGGGTGATGATGAAATGTGTGTGTCGTTTACGAGTGATAACAGATGATGGTCAGTCGATGGTGTCGCGCGGAAGTCGTTCACATCCGAATACTAGTCAGTTGTTCAATAGTAAAAAATAGAGAATTTCGTTCATAGGAAACCTTCACAAAACTTTGCTTTTCTTTTATTATTATTACACACCATCATCATCATCATCATGCGAAGCGTAGTATTCTCCGTCGTCGTCCAAAGGAGTAGTACTACTACGAGTAGTCGTGCGAGTACGAGCGCGTCGTTTACGTTTACGTCGTCGCGCGGAAGGAATTTTTACCCATCGAGTAAAACGAGACGAACGTTGAGCCGCCAACACCATCCTCAACCGCATTCTTCTTTGTCTTCTTCTTCTTCGACGACGACGACGACGAAGATGACGTCGTCGTCAGAAGAAGATGGTAACACTACTCGCACGCATCGCGCGGAGAAGTTAGAAAAGTTGAAAGTGTCCGAACTGAGAGAACGGTTAGCCAAAAGAAAGTTAAAAGTGAGCGGGAAAAAGCAAGAGTTGATTGCACGATTATTGAGAGAAGAAGAAGAATTAGATTTATCAGAAGAAGGAAAAGAAGCCGTTGATTCAGTTCCTTCTCCTCCTAAACAACAACATCAGCAGCAACAACAACAACAACAACAACCGTCGGAAAAAGCAACAGCGAATAGTGCGAATAATAATGGTGTTGTCATTAAAAGGAACGTCATGAACGGGAAAGCGTCTCCGGCCTCGTTCGCGACGGAGGACTTACGGTTAGAACTGGACATCGCGAAAGATCGCGAGGACGGGAAAGGGTTCACTGGATTAGAAATCACGTGGTTAGGAACTTCCTCGGGTGCGCCGACGTTTTCGAGAAACGTGAGCGCGACCGCGGTGAGAACGAAAGACGAGGTGTGGTTGTTCGATTGCGGCGAGGCGACACAGCACCAGATGATGCGATGCGGGGTAAAGTTGAGTAAAATTTCTAGAATATTCATCACGCACATGCACGGAGATCACATTTTCGGTTTACCCGGTTTATTGTGCGCGATTTCCGCGTGTCGGTCGGAAACGTACAAGCAAAAAGACGAAAAGAAGAAGAGAAACGGGAACAACGGACGAGGCCCTCGAGACGCGTTCAAGGATCAGGAACCGCTCGTGATTACCGGTCCACCAGGTTTAAAAGCGTTCGTACACGCCGCGATGACGTACTCGAGAACGCAACTCGGGACGGATATTATCGTCACGGAATTGACCACGCCGTCGAGAGAAAAGTTTGAGAAGTGCAACGGTAAGGTCCCGGCGCACGTCGCGGTGAACGAAGATTGCGCGTGGAAGAAACGAGGTAATTTAGTCTTTGGGGATTGTTGGCCGCAAGAAGGCATGAACCACGTCGGTTTTCCGAGGTATAAAGCGAGAGAGTGGGAAGAAGAAAATCGACACGCGTGGCCATCCTGGGTTGTTTTAGCGGACGAGAACGTGTGCATTCGCGCGGCGCCGTTGCGACACCCGGTCCCGTGTTTCGGGTACGTCATCGAAGAGAAAGATCGCGACGGGCACATGAAAGTCGAGTGGTTGACTGAACAAGGTTTACCCCCGAGCCCTTTGTATAAAAATTTCAAAGCTGGAAAATCGGTCGAGTCTCCTAAAGAACCTGGGAGGATCATCACTCCGGAAGAGGCGATGGAATTGCCGAGACCGGGAAGAAAAATCGTCATGCTCGGCGACACGTGCGGCTCAGAAGGCATCGCGAAATGGGCGTACGGCGCGGATGTTCTCGTCCACGAGTCCACATTCAACGCGGAGCGAGCGAAAGAAGCTTTATTCAAAGGTCACTCGACGTCGGCTATGGCGGGATCGTTTGCCAAAAGGGTCAACGCTCGAACTTTGGTTTTGACGCACTTTTCCGCGCGCTACTCCGGGACTTCCGCCTCTAGTTCTTCTTCAGCTCCGAGCAACAGCAAATACGAATATGACGACGACGACGACCATGAAGAAGATGAAGAAGACCAAGAAGATAACGAGGCTCCACCGGACCACGAACCGTCCGAAGACGAGCTCTTCCAGGAACGAATGCACGTCGGCGTCTTGGTCGAGGAAGCCGCGAAAGCGAAAGGCGACGCGCGCGTCCTCGCCGCCTCGGATTTATTCACCTTAGCTATCCCATCTCGAGAGGAAACGGACGAGCTCGACAGGAAGAGAGAACAAAAGCTCGGTCCTCGAAGCGCGTGGTTCGACGATAAAAACAACAAATACGTCTTGCCAAAGATGACGTTTCCCGGAAGGAAGGAAGAAAACAACAACAACACCTCGTCGGGGCCTCATTCTTCGCCGAATAATTATACGACGACGACGACGAGAAACAATAACAATACTCAAAATAATACTAGTCATAGAGATAGAGAACACGGCGAATCGGGTGTGCCGCGTAGTTTTAGGAGATGATAGATAAAAGAGAGAAAATTTTAGCAGCATAAGTTTAATACACCTTTTTCTTCATTAAAATGAAAAAAATTTTATTTCATCTCCAAAAACTTTTTATCACACACACACCACACAACTTTGTTCCGAAGAAGACAAAGACAAAGAAGAAGACAACAACATTATATAATGGGCAAAGGCGAAGCCGCTGCTTTGACAAAAGCTTTGAAATCTTCCTTTTCGGAGGAAGAAGAAAAACGAGCGGCAAAACAGATTAGGAAAGCGGAGAAGAAAGCGAATAAGAAACGGAAATTAGAGTTGGCGGCGGCGGCTGAAGATGATGATGATGATGATGATGATGAGAAGAGGAAGTCAAAGAAGTCAAAGAAGGAAAAGAAGGCAAAGAAGTTAAAGAAGTCGAAAGGGAACGACGACGACGGAAATGATGCGAATATCGCCGTCGTCGATTCAGAGGACGACGATATATTCTCATCCAAGAAGAAGAAGACGAATAAAATGTCAGTTTCAGACGAGGAAGAGGTGAAAGCGTACGTGAAGGAACATCACGTCACGGTGAGCACGAAAGACGCGCCGAACCCGATTTTATCCTTCGAGAAGTGTCACGAAATATTCCCCATGGAAATTGTAGCCGCGTTGAAGAAGCAAGGGTACGAGAAACCGACGCCTATTCAGGCGTTTAGTTGGACGATAGCGTTAACCGGGAGAGATATCGTCGCGATTGCGAAAACGGGGAGCGGGAAGACGTGCTCGTTTTTGTTACCGGCACTGACGAGGATAAAAAAGAACGGCGGACCTCAGAAAGCACCGGAGATGGAACTCGTCAACGGTCGGTGGAAACCAGGAGCGGTGAAACCGACGAGTATCGTCTTGGCGCCTACGAGAGAGTTGGCGATTCAAATCAACGACGAGTGCGCCAAGTTTTGCCCGGCGGTGAAAGCAAAATGCGTCGTTCTTTACGGCGGAGCGGCTAAAGGCGACCAGTTGAGAGCGCTGAGAGGTGGCGCGGACATTGTTGTCGCGACGCCGGGGAGAATCAACGATTTCTTGGACCCGCCGCCGGGATTTTCCGCGCCGGTTTCCGCCAGCGCGGCGACGTACGTCGTTTTAGACGAAGCCGATCGCATGTTGGATATGGGTTTTGAACCCCAAATTAAGAAAATCATCAAACTGTGTCCGCACGCGAGGCAGACGCTCTTTTACTCCGCGACTTGGCCGAAAGCGGTGCAGAAAATAGCCGCGAACTTTACGACGAAACCGATCCAAGTGTCCATCGGCGAAGGCGGCACCGGGAAACTCACCGCGAATAAAATGATCACGCAAATCGTCCAAGTGTGCACAGAAGACGAGAAATTCGATAACTGCATGCAAGCTATGGGTGAGTTGGAAGAGAAAGATACGTGCATTGTGTTTTGCGGAACGAAAAGGCGGTGCGATTTCCTCGATCGAAAGTTGCGACAAAGCGGCATCCACAGTTGCGGCGCCATTCACGGCGATAAAGACCAACACGAGCGCGAAAAATCTTTAGACAACTTTCGTAAAGGAAGAGGAAACGTGTTGGTTGCCACGGATGTCGCGGCGAGAGGTTTAGATATCCCTGGCGTGGCTATGGTTTTGATTTACGATTTTCCCGGCGCGGTTGAAGATTACGTCCACAGAATCGGACGTACCGGACGCGCCGGTAAAACCGGCATCGCGCACACTCTGTTCACCAGAGAAGATTCGCAACAAGCGAGAGAGTTGGTGCAGATTATGGAAGGCGCAGACCAAGCGATACCGCCGGAATTGCAAGCTTTAGTCCGAACGAAAGGCGGCGGCGGCGGCGGCGGTCGCTGGTCCGGTGGACGAGGAGGAGGAAGAGGCAGGGGCGGCGGAAGAGGCGGCAAGTTTAGCAAAGGCGGTCGCGGAAAGGGTAAGTGGTAGATGATAGAACCTATTTTTGTGATTATGATGTTTGATACTTTAAATGCGCGCGATTTATCTCTCTCGCTTTTCTTTGCCTTTCTCTCGTCTTATGGTAGTTTCTCGTGTGTCTCTTTCTCTGATTCTTTCACCTTTCTCCTTATCTGCTTCCTCAAAAATTCATCTCTTCACGAGCGACAAGAGAGAACCTTTCCTTCTCTCCCTCTCTCTCTCTTCTCGTATTATTTCGTTTTGGAGAAAGGAAGAGAGCATCTCGTCATCGTTTTTTCGAAGGAGATGACGACGACGACGGGTTTGCTGGTCTGTCGCTCCTGCTTCGCGGTACCGCGAAGCATCGATGACGGAGGAAAAGAAAAGAAAACTTCCTCTCGATTTTCGCGACGACAACACCTCTTCTCATCATCATTAAAACAGCGTCAAAAGAGAGCAAACTCGTCGTTTGTGCCGTCGTCGTTTACGTCGTCGTCCAGAGGAGGATTCGCACGGAACAACGCGATATCTTCGGACAACGCGACGACGACGTCTTCATTCGACGATGAGTTGATGGGAGGAGGAGGAGAAGATACTCCTCCTCAAAGGCAACAACAACAAAAACGGTTAGAGTTTGTTCGGTTACAGGAAGTATCGAGTGAAAACACGATTGAGAAAGCGATTGCACGATTACGCGAGACGATAGAGAGCGAATGCGGTAGGACGAGCAGCGGTAGCGCGGCGGGTTCTTCCAAATCTGGAATGCTTCGGTTTAGGTGTTTTGTGCCCAGAGACGCAAACGCTCTGCAGTTTTTGTCCTCGATGAACAAAGGGACGAAGACAACAACACCGAACGAAAAAGAAAGAGATGAAAACAGACTCGAGCGATGGACGAATACGACGCCCAGGTTTTACTTTTCGCCGAGGTCTCCGCCGCCGAAACCGGTGCGACAAGAGAAGCGCGAGGAGGAAGAGGAAACGAAAAGGGGCGGCGGAGGAGGAAGCGAAGAAGGCAAAGAAGTGAACGAGGAGTTTGCAAAAGACACGAGAGGTGCGATGGCGGCAATCGGTGCGAGTTGCTTGTGGACTTCAACGATTCCTTCGTCGAATGGTATCGATGATGACGATTCGTTGTTGACCAAGAGGCGCTTACGAGCCGTGAGGGAATTTTTGAAAGTATCGAAGAACGTGAAAGCGTTTGGCGCCGGGCGATTCGATCCTAGTTTTATTTCGCATTCAGTAGCAGCAGAAGTAGACAGTAATAAGTGGGAGTGTTTTGGTTCTAGGTATGTATTCATTCCAATCGTGGATGTGTCTGAAAGTATATCGTGCGGGGAAGTTGGCGTAAACATCTCCTGGGATGACAACGGGATTGTAAACGATGGAAGTTGCGCAAAAACGTTGGACGAAGCCGTGAAGAAGTGCTTGAAATGCTTAGAGTCCATCGAGGCATCGTTAAAAGCAAGTGCAAAAGAAGTAAAAACAGCAGCAACAACAACAAGAACAAGAACACCATCGACGAATAATTCGAGTAAAAGAGTTTCACCGGATGAGGAAACATGGCAGAACGTTGTGAGTGGAACGATCGAAAAGATGAACGCTTTAGGAGAAAATGAAGAAGATGATATAAAACTCTTATTAGGGACTTCATTCGACGAAGATGCGTTTGCAGAAGCTCCGATGGGAAGCGCCGAACGATTGCGAAGTGCCTTGAAAAACATGGGAAGAAGGAGCGGAATTAACGCGGACGAGTCCATATTGGATGTTTTCGAAAACCTCGTCAGTAAGAACAGGGATGATAGCGAAATTGAAAACGAAGAAAATACGGGCGTTACTTTGCAAGAGCTGCCAGATGACGATTCTCCCCGGGAGAGTGATGATGACGACGACGACGACGACGACGCTATCGAGCGAACTGAAGATGCATCAGGGAAGAGGAGTTTGCGCAAAGTGGTCTTGGCCAGGAAAACTACTTTGGATGTTTCTGAGTTCGTATCTGAGTGCGAATTGATTGAGTCGTTACAGAGGCGGGATCCAGACGCGTACCAATTCATTTTGACGCACCCGAGTGGGACTTCATTTATCGGATCTTCACCAGAGCGACTGTTCAAGTCAAATATTACGTCGCGATCGGTCGAATCTGAAGCCGTTGCTGGTACACGACCAAGAGGAAGTGATCCTGGTGAAGATGCTGCGTTAGCCTACGATATGCTTCTATCGGAGAAGGAGCACGAAGAGTTTGCCATCGTGAGAGAAGATGTTCGAAAATCGCTCGCAAAAATTGCGCGTGACGGCGATTCGGGAGTGTTCAAAGAGCTCGAAAAAGGAATTCTGCGCCACGTATCTGTGCAGCATTTGTACGCGCGCTTTCGTGCAAAGATCGACGAGCAAGTTGACGAATCTGATGTCATCAGCGCGTTGCATCCTACTCCTGCCGTGTGCGGATATCCGCGAGATCTTGCTATGCAAACTGTCCGAAAGTCGGAGACGTTTGACCGAGGTTTATATGCTGGACCACTCGGTTGGATTGATTCTGAAGGCGCCGAATTCTGTGTCGCCATCAGGTCAGCCTTACTTTCTAACGGTGATAATGGTGATAATAAAGTTGCAGATCTCTTTGCCGGAGTGGGCGTGGTGAAGGCGGCAAACGCAAAATCAGAGTGGCAAGAATTGAATTTGAAAACCAAACCGATGGAAGCGCTGTTACTGCAGAACAATATCAGGAACATCAAAGCTTTAGCGTACTTTCCGAATAATCCAAACGCTCGCGCGGCGTACGCGCTCGTGGATGAGCTGGTATTGAATGGTGTTCAGCTATTTTGTATCGCTCCTGGTTCTCGCTCCACGCCTCTCGCTCTCGCAGCAGAAAACCACCCATCGGCGAAAGTGGTCGTGTGCATCGACGAGCGTTCCCTTGGGTTTTATGCTTTAGGTTTTGGTAAAGGAGCCGGTAAGCCGTGCGCGATTATCGTTAGTTCTGGTACAGCAGTAGCGAATTTACTACCTAGCTTTGTCGAAGCGCACGAATCGCAAACTCCTGCAATTTATCTCACAGCGGATCGTCCGCAAGAGCTGAGAGATACTGGGGCGAACCAAACAATCGATCAAATAGACATATTTCAGAACTTTCGACGTTACTTTGTCGATGCCCCTGTTCCTGGAGACTTGCAGACGAATGATGAACAAGTTCAAACGTTTCGAAATATCGCTCGGGTTGCGTACGGTAAATCCACTGACGTCGCTCACCCTGGACCGGTGCACGTGAACTTACCTTTTCGCGAACCTCTCGGACCGAGGCAAAAGATTGAAAACAATGTCAACAATAGTGATGGTGCGAGTGAAAAAATGTCGTTAGCGACGATGGAAAGTATCAAAGAAGAGGTAAAGAAAGTGCGCGGGGATACTATTTCGGACGATTCTCTGGAGATTCAAGATTTCTCCGTTTTTGAAAGCGCCGCGAACCAAATGAAAGAATCCAAGCGCGGTGTTTTGATTATCGGTGGTTCTGCAAACCCAAAAGACGCTTTAATGTCAGCCATGGCTGCTAAAGTACTCGGGTGGGCCGTTCTGGCTGATGTTACTTCTGGCTTGCGCGTTGGCGTCAACGGTAGTCCCACTGACTTGAATGTCGTCAAATGTTACGATTACCTCTTGTGTTCCGCAGAAGCTGTCGAAAGATTTTCACCCGACTGCATTGTTCAGCTTGGGTCCCGTATCGTGAGTAAGCGATTATGTAAATTTGTCGACGACGCAGCTGCTGCTGATAACGTCTCCTACATAGTCGTAGATCCTTCTCCTCGGAATTTTGATCCCAGTCACGTTGTGTCACATCGCATCCAGTGTTCTAGGGACGTGTTTGCGAGCGCAATACTTAAAGCGGAACTATCGTCGCCCTCAGACGAGCAAAAGTACTATGCAAAGACATTCGTTGCGTGTGGCGAAATCGTGTCAGATGTACTCTCGCGACGCATTTTGAAGATGGATGAACAAAATGGGATTACAGAAATGTCCGTGGCGGCTGAAATTTGCAATGCGTTGCCAAAGTCTTCCGCATTGTTTCTCGGTAACTCCATGCCAATTCGCGATGCTGACGCTTTGACTGGAATCAAAATGTATTCACAATTCGATGAAGATATTATGGATGAGAGTAGTTCGATACTTGGTAATCCGGTCGTTGCGAATCGTGGCGCTTCTGGAATCGACGGTATCATATCAACTGCTGCCGGTTACGCTTGTGGTTTGAACCGACCCGTTACACTATTCATAGGTGATGTATCTTTCCAGCACGATTCAAACGGCTTACTCTTCTTGCGCGAGCGTCCCGGTCAGCCTCCGGTAACTGTTGTTGTTGTGAACAACGGCGGTGGAGGGATTTTCGGCTTTCTCCCAGTATCCGATGAAGTAGAACGCGAAACCTTCGAGAAGCTGTTCGCCACACCCCCTGATACCAGTCGACGTTTGCTATGCGAAGCTAACAGAGTAGCATTTGCTCATCCTAGATCGATGCACTCGTTTTCGAATGAACTTGCAACGAGCTACGGTGAAGGACGCCATCGCGTGATTGAAGTGACGACGTCCAGACCGCAGAACTTAGAAGAGCACAGATCAGCGCAACGCCAGGCGGTACTTGCGGTCGAGCACTTTCTGAAAGTGGAAAATGATATCAATAATGACTCTTCAATATTTGTTGAAAGCGTCTCGGTGAGCACTTTCGATGAACCTCTTCGAGCAAAGGATACAACCAAATCTGAGCAAAAATCCCGCCATGGCTTTTTACTTGAGGTGAAACTTGGGGATGGGACTGTAGGGTACGGCGAGTGTTCTCCACTTCCTGGTTTGCATGACGAGGCGGAGTGTGCGTTAGCCGGTGCACAACTGCAAGTGTTTTGTGAGTCAAAACTTCTCGGCAAAAACATCCCGGCTTCCGTAACTTCACTGAGAGGCCAGTTTGCAAAGTGGTTCGCTGAAAGCAGTATCTCTGAGAATACGTTTGCATCCTTATTTCCGAGCGTACGCTTCTGCATAGAGACAGCAGTATTAAACGCGCTAGCAAACGCGACGTCTGCACAAAATCCACTGCAAAGTGTTCACGAAACTTCCAACAATTACGTCTCCGTAAACTGTTTGTTCGACCCCGATATAGGAAAATCTGACGAGGAAAACGCGAAAGATTTGAAAAGGCTGTTTGAAGAAAGTCCATACAAATGCGTGAAAGTAAAGGTTGGTCGGGATGAGAACGTGCTGCGCGACGCGACGAGATTGAAAGCCTTCCGAGACATTCTTGGTGCTGATGTTGAAATACGAGCGGATGCAAACAGAGCATGGTCTTTGGAAGACGCAATTTTGTTTGGAAAAGAGCTCGAGCGCTTACGCGACGTCAACTTGCAATTTATTGAAGAGCCTACAAAATCAGAAAAAGATCTGGAAGAGTTCTTCTTTAATACAAATGTCTTTTATGCTTTGGATGAAACCGTTGATGCGTTCATCAAGACTCGCAATAAAGCTTCTTTTTCAGGGGATATCGCGAGTAGTTTTTACAAACGCATCCTCCGAAATCGGTTGGGATGTGCTGCGATTGTTTTGAAACCATCCATAATTGGTGGTGTTGAGATTACGAAGGACATATGCGACATCGTCTTAGAGCTTACGAGCGCAATCCCGGTGATATCATCGGCTTTTGAATCTCCCGTTGCGATGACGATGAATGCAAAAATCGCAGAAACACTGGGGGAATCTTCTACTGGGGGCGTAATTTCTCACGGCTTGGACACGGGACGATGGTTCGTCGACGAGACCTTGAATCCATCAAAATCGATCAATGAAACATCGTCTGTATGTATCGAACCCAATTCCTTCGAGAAGGAAGTTGCAACGAAATGGGCGCAATCTCACTTTTCACCTTCTACTACTGCTACTGCTGCTGTGGAAGTAAAGCAATACAACGTGATGGTTGAAAAAGAAGGAGTAACACACGACATTAGCTTGGAGGGATACTTTCCTTCCGATACCGCATCATCCTCGAAAACTGTCCTTTTTCTCCACGGGTTTATGGGCGATAAGAGTGACTGGTCGCCAATTGCAAAGTCTTTGGCGACGCTCGGACACAGATGCGTTGCTATCGACCTTCCCGGACACGGTGAAACGAAAACCGAGATTATAAATTCCGACGCTACAAGTTCCACGTATTCCATCGAAGGGATATCGGATACGTTACGCTCATTGCTTGAAAAGATGGAGATTGAAGATGTTACACTAGTTGGATACAGTCTAGGCGCTCGCGTTGCGCTTTCGCTTTCTCTCTCGTCGTCGAAAGAATGGAAGAACAGCATTTCTTCCGTTATTTCGCTCAGCGGCACGTGCGGAATGCTTGGAGACGACGTGAGTAAAGAGACTAGATGCGAGCGCGACGCCGCGCTCGCTAAAAATCTGAGAACCTCTCCGTCAATGCTTTCATTTTGTACAACATGGTACGAGCAGCCGATGTGGAAACCTCTCGTCTCGAGGGATGGAATGTCGATTGAAGAAGTTGCATGGAAACGCGCGACGTCCGTTGGAGAAGACAGAAAGGATGAAATCGCAAACGTTCTGGAACACGCGAGCGTTGGAAAACAAAAGCACGTGTGGGATGAACTGGAAACGAATGAGAGGGATGTTCGAGTGACTTTTATATACGGCGAACTGGACGAAAAGTTTGCGTCTATAGCTGAAAAAGCCGTGCGATTAAGTGGCAACGACATCGAGGCGATTGAAATCGAAAACGCCGGTCACGCCGTGCACCTCGAACAAGGCTGTTCTGTCGCGTTAGAACTCGCACAGGTGTTAAGTCGATAGTATATAGATGGATGTAATAGAAAAACGTATAAGATGATGATGGTAATTAAAAAATCTCAAGAGGTGCGAGCGCGTTATATCACACACAAAAATACGTCTTAGTCCTTCTTGCCGAACGGGTTGAAGGAGAAGCCGCCCCACTTCTTTTCGGCGAACGGGTCCTTGACGGACGGCGCCGGGGTGAAGGAGTTCTTGAACTTGGAGGAACCGCCGACGGTTTTGTTCAACTTCATGGAGGCTTGCTTGGCAGCCGCCGCTTTTGCCTTGGCTTGTTCCGCGAGCATCTTCTTTTGGGCCAAAGCCTTGGCTTGCGCTGCTTTGTTCTTTTCCGCCAACGCCTTCGCCTTGGCTTTCGCCGCTTCGCCAGCCGCCGCGTTCGCCTTCTTCTTCGCTTCTAACGCTTGTCTGCGCTTGTCGGTGTCAATCGTGTAACCGTTCTGTTTGATGATGTGAAAATGAGTGGTAATTTGTATTAGTAAAGGAGATGACATCGAGAAATCATCTCATCGCGCACATTCATCATCCAACGGAGAGATGATCCATCGGGAGAATGGAAGAAAAAAAGAAAATTCATCAGAGAGCGTCGTCATCTTTCTCGCGAAAGAGGAGGATAAACTACACGCGAGAAAACCTTAAAACTCACCGAAACGACTTTGTTGACCGATTTCTTCGGCGCATTCGTCTTGGAGACGACTTGGACGCCAGCAAATTGGGTAGTGAGTGCAAACATGATGATGTTCGTGAGAGATAATATCTAATTTGTAAGGGAGGAAGGACACGTTGCCCCCACAAAAAACCAAAAAGAGACGAGATCTCTTCGTTTGAAAAGGGACGAGGAGATCTCTTTTTCATTATTCACAACAAAAAGAAAGGAATTTTTGGCGACGACAGAAGAGAAAGAAGGGACAAAGAGAAAAAAGAGACACAAAAAGAAGAAACAAAAAATCCAAAACACAGCATCATCCAACCGTAAGAAATACATACAAGACACACAACGACACGGAAATACAAACTATACTTTTTTATCGCGTAGCACGACCAACCTTTTGACCTCCTTCTTTGTAGACGTCGTCGTCGTTCTCTTCTGGTGGTTCAACAAACTCGCCATCCTTTTCATCCTTTTCTTCTTCGAGAGGCGGCAAAAACGCCTCCACGCGGTCTTCCTGAAACGCTCCGTAAAATCGACCGGTGAGAAACTCGTTGAACCAATTGAACGATTGACCGGCACTTTGACGAAGACGCCGGACGACGGGTTCGATGAAATCGTCTTCTTCTTCTATGAACGCAGTATTGAATCTACTGTTCTCGTCGTAATTTCTTTCTTCCTCGTCGTACTCGGCATAGTCGAAGAATATTTCATCGTCGTCGTAGTCTTCCTCGTCGTCGTAACTTATAGTGTCGGCTTCGTAGGCCGCACTTGTCGCCTTCATTTCGTCCTTCTTTTCTTCCTCTTTTTCTTCTTCGCGTTTGAATACAAACTCGTCGTTTTTGATGCCATCGCCAGATAGAGTTTCATCATCTTTTTCGGTGTTACTTATTATTGGAGTAGAAGAAGCGCGGATATCTTTGGTACTACTGCTCACGTTCTTCGTACCGCTTTCCTCGAGCCATTCCCGGTATCCGACGGTAAAGCTCGACGAATCTTGCGTCTGTTTCTCGAGCGTCACGTCGATGAACCCTTCGTCACCATCGTTGTCGTTCTCTATTTTGAGACTACTGTTTGTTTTTATTGTTGCTTTTCTCGTCGGCTTTCGCGCTCGAGAATAATTTTCTTCGTCTTCATCAAACGATAATCCCAAATCTCGCAAAGCGTCGCCGCCAAACTGCGCCGCTCGATTCAAGTTTTCGCTCACGAAATCTGTGAAAGGAATTTCTAAATCCATCAACTCGTCGTTCATAGTGGACGGCGCTTTTCTGTTCTCTCCTTTTCCCCATCTCGGGTTGGATCGCGTGCGATATTGCGAGCCTCTCGTGTACGCTTTTCTATTCGCGTCAAAGTCTCTTCCTTTCGTGTTTGCCGACGACGATTTTCTTCTTCTTCTTCTTCTTCTAGAGCTTCTATCGCTACTTCCATATCTGTCTTCATTGAAATCATCTCCCACGACACCATTCAGACCTGCATTCAAGGCACCGAAAAGTAAAAGCATTCCTCCAGTACACGCTAACAAAACTAAAAATCTCTGCGCCGAGGACACCGCCAACAGCGCCCACACGCCGTAAACGCTCCATCGAATTGCCGTCAAAGGTACTTGATACGGTACCACGGACTCTAACGCGTTCACTATCGCATTCGTAACGTACGAAAACGCTCTCACGACTTGCTTTATCACGAACGGAATGCTCTTACTCGATGATGAGAGTTTCTCTTCCTCCTCTCGTCTTCTTCGTCTTCTCCTTCGTTCGTCGTCCTCGTTCGCGGCTCTGACGTTTCGCGCTTCTTCGTCTTCTCCTCCATCATCCTCTTCCATCATCTCTTTCATCTCCGTCGCGCTTTCAAAGATATTCTTCGCGAACCCGCTCTTCACTTCTGGTTCCACGAACGCTCGCGCCTTTCTGAACTCCTCCGACGTGATGGATAAAAAATCAATCCGTTCTTGTTCCTCCGCGGTGGTGAAGAAGGACGAATTTGTTTTCATTTTTGCTTCTTTCACTTGTCTTCTTTGTCTTCTCTCTTCTTCCATCGTCGACATGTTACTCCTGCTCTTCGTGTTGAAGAGATCGAGTTCTTGCGAAGCGTCCAGCCAGTCCGACTGTGTTCTGTTTCCTTCTTTTTGTGTTCCTCTTTTGACGTCTTCGTCGTCTTCGAAATCTTCTAACCACGGCAACTCGTTGAAGAACAAAGCCGTCTTCGTTCTTTTCGGTTTCAAATTCAGACGTTTATTATTTTTGCGAATATATAGAGCACGACTTTTACGACTGCTACTAAAAAAGGAGGAAGAAGAAGAAGAAGACGAAGAAGAAGACGACGATGACATCGTCGCGACACCACCACTCAGGCTCGTGCGATTCGAAGAACTCCTATGAGTCGATATTCTCGTCGCACCATAGAGCATCGTCATCGAAAAATCTTCTTCTTCTTCTTCTTCTTTCCTCTTCTTAATTCGTGGTCTTTGTTTCTCCTTTTGTTTTTTTTTTGTCAAGTGTGAAAAAAAAAGAAATTTGAGGAAGAAAAAAGTTTTCAAAAAAGTCTCCGACAACGAACAAATTATATACATCTGAAACACATTCACCTACCTCGCTTATGCGTGCGCACTAAATACGGCGTATTTTACACGAGGAACGATTTTGCAGTTCAGAGGAGGAGAGAGATTTAGATTTGGTTTTTCTTTATTCTTTCTTTAGTACGAATAAAAGCAAATGTCTTTAAAGTCGAGAGAAGAAGAAGAAGAGGAAGATGTTGCCAACAACCTTTTGGAAAGACAACAGGAACGAGAACAACAACCGAATCAATCAGGTGTAATGAACACCGCCGCGTTCTTTTCCAACTTTGGAGAGACGTTTTCTCAAGTATCGAACATCGCCAAAGAAAAGGCGGAGATTCTTAAGGAGCAAATGCGCCTGGCGCAAACAACAACCACCTCTTCGTCGCGAAAAGAACATTTTGGAGAACAAGAACGAGAGGAGGAACAGAAGAATCAACAAGCAGGAGCAGAAAAAAAGAAAAACAAAGGCGATTACGTTCGATTACCGATCGAAAGCGCGAAACGGCTGAGAGCGCTCGATACCCGAGATGTGAACGAACTGGAAGTGTTGCACAAAGCGCAAATCGCGAAGGTTTTAGCGGAGAATGAACTTCTGAGAGAAAAATTGAAACAGTTAACGACGAGCGAAAACGGAGAGGAGGAAGGGAAGGAAAACTTTGACGCGGCGAGCAAGAAATGCGCGGAAATCGAGACGGCGACGAACAGAGTTCTCGTCGTTGGACTCAAAGAGCAAGTTAACGAGTTGGAAACAGAGATGAAGGAAATCGAGGAAGATTTAGAAGTTTCTCGAGAAAATACAAAGAAATGTAAACGCGTGTTGGAAGACGTGGAAGCGAATTACCAGACGTGCCAAACGCAAAGAGACGCGTTGAAACAAGAAGTGGAGGATTTGAGGAAAGAGTTGGTCAAAGCCTCTTCGCTCAGTGCGAAACTGGAAGAAGAAAAACTTGAAATGCAAAAGAAAATGAAAGAGAAGACGGTCGAACCACCCCCACCACCACCACCACCAAGAGAGGAGGAAAAAGATGCCACATCTGACGTCGCCGCGAAGAAATTACAAGAGGAGTTGAAATCGAAGGAGGACGCCATCGCGTCGCTGAAAGACCAACTGGCAAAAATGACTGAAAACGCTAAAGTGTCCGCGTCGAAAAAGAACGAAGAAGACTCGAAAAAAGACCAAACGCTTCAATCAAAACACGAGAAGAAACTAAAAGTTATGGAAGATACGGTGTCGCAGTGGAAAAAAGCAGCCTCGGAAAATCTCTCCCAAGGGGAGACGAAACTCGAAAAAGCGCTCGAAGAAGCGCGAGAGGAGAAGAAACAGTTTCAATCGGAAATCAAAACGCTCGAGTCGAGAGTGAAAGAGGCGGAAGAAACGGCGAAAAAGTTTGAGACTTTAGCAAACGATGCCATGGATTGGGGGAGACAACTCGAAAGCGAAGCGAACGAAACGGGCACGAAACAACTCGAGGAGATGAAGGAAAAATTAAAGGAATCAAAAGAAACTTCGCGAGAATATTCTCGTCGAGTTCGCGAACTCGAACAGGAGTTAGTAACGACTAGAGATGATTTACAGGACGCTAAAACAGTCGCGAACGAATCGAAAACGAAAAGCGAAACGAAACTCGCGGCGATTGAGCAACAGCTAAAAAGCATGAAGGAGCAAAAAGACGATTTTGAAATGCAAAAGAACGAGGCGGTATCGGAGATGGAAGCGATGCGTTTGGACATGGAGTTGGAGTTCGAACAGAGATTGGAACAAAGATCGGACAAGACGAAAGAGAACGCGCGATTAGAAATTGAACGAAAGGATCTGCTGAATAGCTTAGAATTGAAAGAGAAGGAGTTAAAAAGGTGCTTGCAATCGTTTGAAGGGAAAGCGAACGAGTTGGACGAGGCGAAGAAAGAATTGAGCGAGTTTAAGAGAGAATATTCAGCGCTCGAGAATCAAATGAAAACGATAGTTTCGGAACAAAAGCACAACAACGCCGCAGCTTCTTCTCATTCAGTGTCTTCCTCGCGAGAAGAGGAGGACGAAATGTCGTTGGTATCGTCGTTGGAAACCGCGTTGAAACGAGCGAAAGAATCGAAAGCGACCGCGATGGATACGATTAAGGAGTTGAAGAAAGAACTGGAAACGTTGAAACTTGAGTTTGACGCGTGGCGAAAGAAAGCGAGAAAAATTATGACGGAAAAAGACGCCGAGTGCGACGAGTTACGAAAGTTAAGTGGTACTGGTTCTGGTGCTGGTGGCGTCATCGGTTCGCGAAATTCAAGTTTCAGCTCGCTTAAAGCCGGAGACGACAATAACGTTACCAGTAGCAATAGAGGATTAGACAAGCAAGAGTTTGGGTACATCAAAGCTGTAGTTTTGAAATTCTTGATGTGCGACGAGTGGACGCAACAAGAGGCGGTGTTGAAAATTATTATATCGCTGTTTAACATTGACGAAGATCCCTCGCAGTTGAAGAAAGTTCGCGACGCGAGGCGGTTCTTGGAACCTACGCCGATATCGACCGCGGAGGTTTCTTTGGCGAAATATAGCGAAGAGAGCGTGAATTATTTCACGAACGACATTCTTGGCTACGGCGACATTATTTAACTAATTTAAAACAGGTACTAGTACTAGATACGCGCTAAACTAACTCTACATAACTAATTTGCAGCGGCCTTCTTGAGCTCGATGTCGCAATAAATCGGTAAATGATCGCTTGGTTCACCTTCGCAAGGACATCCGTCGAACAACAAATCTCTGTTCTTAACTTTTCCTCTGTGAGTGACTTTTTCAATCCAATTTTTTGAAGAGAAGATGTAGTCTATCGTTTCTGTAAACGACGGCGTCACGTTCGTATATTCCGGTTCTCGACCAGTCTCATTATCTCGCATCAAGCTCACGTAATCGTTCTCAACCATACTCTTATACACGTCCGAAGTCGCGAGACTGTTAAAATCGCCGCCGATTAAAATATTACCTTTCGTTTGCGACCATCGTTCGATTTCTTCGCGCAGATATTCCGCCTGTTTTAATTTTACGAGCGCCTTCGCTGGATCCCAATACAAATGCGTCGAAACGCACGTGATGGGTACGTTAGATGCTTTGTGCAGCAACATCACGCACGCTGCGACGCAATCCCGTTCGTACTCTCTCTTTTCCTCTTCTTCAAACCCTTCAACTTCTTTTATATCTAAATCTAGTGTTTTCGTCACCTCGTTAAATTCCACACCTAACGTATCGAGCAACTCAAACTTCTCCTTGTTCCAACACACCAGACTCCCATCTTTCTTGTCGTTCGATTTCTGCGTTCTTTGTTTGTAAAACACGCCCATGTTCAACTCGTTCTCGATGAACTCTTTCCACTCGTTCTCAAACTCATCCACCTCTTGCAAGCAGAACACGTCGACTTTCCCGAGTTCGTCGTCTCTCAGTCTCCTCCGCAGGTGTTCGCGTCTTGTTTTCCATTTGAGTAACGATTTTGGTTTCGTCCATGAAAACCACTCGGATTTCACGTAACACTGCGCCAGGACGTTGTACGTGCAAATCCGGAACGATGATAAAGACGATAAAGACGACGACGAGGGAGAGGGAGAGGACATGTCGGAGGAACTCTTCTGTTTGAAAAGTTCGTGTGTTGTGTCGTTGTGTTCGTTTTTTTCTTCTCTTTTCTTTCTCTGAAGTGAACTTTCTCCACAATAATAATAAATAGAAATACTACTCTCTAATATGTCGGGGAGAGTTTGTTTCGCGTCGCCAAGAACTCTCTCCGCGAGGACGAGCACTTCTTTTTCCTCCTCCTCCTCCTCGTCTTCATCGTCTTCGTTTAGGTCGTCGAGTTGCCTGAAACAGATTAAACGCTTGTTCTTCGCGAGTAGAAATGCAAACACAAAGAGCACACAGAAGAGAAGAGGAAGAGGATTTGTCTTTTCGGTATCATCATCATCTTCATCATCATCATCATCGAACAACAACAACAATAATAACGAGGAGGGCGAGGCCACTTCCTCGTCGTCATCATCCTCTTCCTCCACGAGTTTCGAGGAAACTATACTCGCGGTGGCTAAAAAAGCCGCCTCGGAGATCTCAACCGGGATGACCATCGCCGTCGGCACCGGAAGCATATGTTCGAAGTTGCTCGACGTCTTGGAGACAGAGAAAGTGTTTGATGTGAAATACGTGCCGGTGTCGACGTTAGCGGCGAAAGAGTTGGCGCTGAGAGGGTTGGCACCCGTGGTGGATTGCGAAGAGGCGCTGGCGATTGATGTGGTGTTCTTGCAACCGAACGAAACGGCTATTTACGACGGGAACATCGTTTCAATCTTAGATAGAACGCAAACGCCGATACAACCGTCCATCGCGACGACGAGAAACGTGTTGAAGAAATCGTTGAAAACGATCTTGTTGACCGAACAGTTTCGAGAATACGTCGGTGGTTCCGTTCCAGTCGAGATTGAAATGGAGAATTGGGAAGAAACCGCGGAGGATTTGGACGATTTGTTTTTAGGCGACGCGGAATTGTGGAGACGAGGTCAGTCGGGAGACGAACAGTCGCACCCGATGGGCGGGAAAAACCCGTTCGTTTCCCCAGATGGGACGACGACCATAATAGACATAAAGTTTGAAGACGCGATAAAAGGTGGACGATACACCAAGGGATTCGTTTTAGCTGGAGAAGACTGCACTCCATTTCAAATCCAAGCGGAAATTGAAAGCGTGGACGGCGTCGTAGCGCACGGCTTGTTTACGACCGCGGACGCCGTGTTAGCCCCGTGGGGAGACGGCGGGTTAACCCCGTTGTTCTTACGTAAAGGCGAAGAGTTACCCATCGATTGATTGATTGATTATATTGAACCGCGTGATTCTTATTCTTAAAATTGTTCTTTATTCTTGAGCGGCTTTTTAACGCATCACACCTCCGTTTTTTTCTATTATAAAAGTTTGCAAGAAGCAATCATCTCCACATTCTTCTTTTGCGCGCAAAAAGCACTTTAAAGTTGTTGTTGTTGTTTGTTTGCCCACCTCACCTCCTCACAACCACGCGGTTGAAACGAGATCATATATACTAATAAACGAAGCGCTTTAGTTTCTTTCTCGATCACAAAAAAAGAACGACGACGAGGGAGAAGAGCATACTAAAAGAGGAAAAATGCGACACACGACGTTCTCTCGAACGCCCCCGGATTCTCCAACGTCTTCCTCTCCGCGCTCTCCGAATAACCCGGCGGTATCCACGCCTTCCGGAGAGGCGATATTCAACGGGAACGGAAGTCCTTCGAAACACATCTCGCAATTGATGGAGTTGAACTGTTCGGTCGGGAAAGGGAGAAGGAAAATCAATAATACTAACAACACAACGAATACGAGTAGTTTATTAGAGTCGAGCGCGTCCATGCCTTCGTTGTCCCAAAACCACCACCAAAACGAACATTCGTTCCGCTCGAAAGTGGACGAACGCGTCTCCGCGAACGGAGGGAATCGGGAACCATTTTTGATCGGCGTCGCCGGAGGCACGGCGTCTGGGAAGTCCACCGTGTGTAATCTCATCATGAACTCGCTGCAAGAGAAACGAGTGGTGCTGTTAGCGCAGGACTCGTTTTATCGACCTTTAACGGAGGAGGAGAGGCGAAACGTGAAACAGTACAATTTTGATCACCCGGACGCGATTGAATGGCCTTTGATCGTGAAGACGCTGAAAGATTTACTGTTAAGAAGGAACGTGAAAGTGCCGGTGTATGATTTCGTGACGCACTCGAGGAAAGAAGGGGTGGATATTAACGTCGAACCCGGGGACGTGATTATCATCGAAGGTATTTTGGTGTTAGCGATGGAAGCGGTGAGAGACTTGTGCCACATGAAGATTTTCGTAGACACCGACGATGATTTACGTTTGGCAAGAAGAATGAAAAGAGACACGTTGGAGCGCGGGAGGCAGGTGGACGGGGTGATTTTACAATATACGACGTTCGTGAAACCGATGTTTGAGGCGTACGTGTCGCCGTCGAAGAGAAACGCCGATATCATCATCCCTTGGGCGGGTGGTCAAAACTCCGTCGCGATTGATTTAATCGCGAAGCACATTCGCACAAAGCTCGGCCAAACAGATTTGAGGAGAATTTACCCCAACTTGGTCGTGTTACCGCCGCACTTCCAGATTCGAGGGATGCATACGATTATTCGCGACCGAACGGTGTCCAGGTCAGATTTCGTCTTTTATTCCGACCGCATCATTCGTTTAGTCGTTGAACACGCGTTGGGGTATTTGCCGTTTAAAGAGCACCAAATTGAAACACCGACTGGAGAGACGTACCGTGGCGTTTCCTTTTATTCAAAAATATGCGGGGTGTCGATGATTCGAAGCGGCGAGGCGATGGAAAACGCGTTGAGAGCGTGTTGCAAAGGCATCAAGATTGGTAAAATTTTAGTGAAAAGAAGAGATAAAGATGGTCTGGGAAGTGATTTATTGCGACGCGAATCGCCACCGGTTGAAGAGGAGGAAAATATCGACAACTTAGATTCCGACGAGGACGAGTTAGACGCGAGTAAATTACCGGACGTCTTGTACCAGAAATTGCCGTATGACATTTCCGAACGGTACGTCTTACTCTTGGACCCGTTGTTAGCGACTGGATATTCCGCCATGGCGGCGATAAATATGTTAAAGGCCGAGGGTGTTTTGGAGGAGCGCATTTTGTTCGTCTCCGTGATTGCGTCCACGCAAGGCGTGCACCAATTGTGCACTAAATTCCCGAGGATGAAAATCATCACGTCCGAAGTCGACGCGGGATTGTCGGATGATAATCGCGTGTTGCCCGGAGTCGGGGAGTTTGGCGATCGGTATTTTGGCACCGAGAAAGAAGACAACGAGTTTATGGTCGGTTCTCCGAGTAAATTTTGATTGATGTAATAATAAAATACTGTTTCTGCTCTATACTTCAACGTTATCACCTACTAAGAGCTTCTTCACTTGCGCTTCCAACTCGTATAAATGTTCGTCTTCGATGTTGAACGATCGCATCGCGTCCGCTAAATTGAACAAATACTCGTAATTCGGACCGGAAGGTCCTCTCGCGTTAGCTATGACCGTTGCTATTTCATCTACCGTTTGTTCGCCTACCCAGTTCACGTTCTTCTCGTCCTCTGTCGCTATCCAACACACCGCCTTCGAGCTAATCAGTTTCTTCGTCTTCTTCGCGTCGCCGTCGTCGTCTTCATAAATTTCTAACTGCACGCGTAAATCGTACTGCTTTTCCCTAAACTCTAAATTCTCCAAGCACTTCTCCACATCTTCTCTTTTAATCCTGTACGCGACGCCAGACACGGGCGAGTTCTTCGAGCATTTCGTCATGGTCACAGTTCTTCCCGGAAATTCTAACGTGCCACGATGGTCAGTCGAGCCTTGATAAAACCTTCTCTGCCACCCGAAGGCTTTACACCGAACGGTTTCAATCGGTTCAATCCCTTCAATCTCAAACTTCCACACGATACTACCGTATCCAAAAACGTACAAATCTCCGTTCTCTTCCAATATTACGTCTTCGTGCGCTTCTCTCTCCATGGGACGGAAGCCGTCGTTTTTATCATTAGCATTATTAGGGGTTCCTCTCATTCTTTTTACGACAGTTTGACTTAAATGCTGTTGATGTTTTCGATGATGATGATGATAATGATTACGACGATGGGAATAAAAAAGGCGTTGTTGAGAAGAAAATGCAGAGCACGATGAGTGCGCGCCGCGCATTTGCTTTGTTCTGCTTTCCTCGCTCCGCGAGAGAGAGAGAGGCGTTGAAGAAGAAATGGAAGAAGTGCTTCTCTTTTATTGTGTGGATAAATTTAGGTGAATCTTCTCTCTCTTTTCTCTTCATTACGAGTTCATGTCTAACTCTCTCTCTCTCTCTAAAAATCTAACTCTCTCATTCATCACCAGGCCGAACCTCATCTGGCATGTATAGCGAATACACCAGCGTGAGAAGTTGATCAACTTTGTCCTTTTGCACCTGCTCGCCACCACCATCGCCGATGTTTTTCGCTCGGTCTCTCAAAACATCTCTGGCGTGAGAGACGTCGATTTCGTTGTTTTCTAAATCGACGAAAATCCGCTTTTGAATAGCATCGTCTAACGTCGCCCATAAATGCGCGATTATAATGGCGACGTTTTCTAAGCTCGATAATCCGTGATCGAGCTTTTCTAGGTATATGTCTTGCTCGTCCTCGGAGTCTTGCGGCGGGTTTTCGTCGTTGGGGAGTTCGATTTTCGAGACTCTTTTGCCGTAGGAAACGTACGATTCGACGAGCAAATCAAGTTTTACGAACGAGTCTTCCACAAACTTCGAGACGACGCGATTATACTTGTCCGTGTTTTTCGAAATGTCGATGTTTTGAAACAGAGAGGCGATAACGGATAACGTGCGCTCGCACTCGGCGTCGACGTAATCGTTGCCGTACTTTTTGCGAATCTTTTTAATCTTCTTTTCGTCGCCGCCGAAACAACCGACAAAGGTGGAAAAGATGGTTTTCAAACCAAACGCGTCGATGAATTTCAAACACCCGAGTTCGTTCTCCGTCAACGCAAAATCCAAAATTTTCAATGCCGAGCCTCGAACGAATAATTTTGATTTCACGCACATCAACATCAACTCTAAACCTTCTAAATTGAAAAAAGTCTCTTGACCTTTCTTCGTTTGGAGCAAAGCGCACAAGGCGTCGGCGAGATTCTCGACGATTTCTCGTTCTTCGCTATCTTGCGGTTCTTTCTTTTTGTAGCACGCAATAGCCATCATGATTGGATCCATAAACGCATCGTTCGCTAACAACATAGATTTCTTCACAGTTTCGTCGCACCCGGTGGTTAAAATTGAAAGCAACTCGGACGCTTGTAACTTCACACCATCCGTGCCTTGTTTTTTGCCTACTCTTTCGAGTAAGTACTCTTTCAATCGAGTGTTGCTTTCGTTTAAAAAGTATTCGCAAATCTCGCTCGTGCCTCCGCTGATTTCGATCGCGTTTTCTACGATTTGTAAAATAGTCTCCTCGGCGTTTCGTTTCGTCTCTTCTCCGGCTAAATCATCATCTTTTTCTTCTCGTTCTTCTCTTTCGTTCTTCTTTTTTGGTTTCGAAAAGAATCTATCCATCAAACAATCGACGAACATTTTGATTCCGTCGTTCTCTCTTAAGCAGTTCAGCAACTGAAACGCCTGTCTGTTCTCATCCTCTTCTCCTTCGTTGCTTGCGTCTGGATCGAACAACTCTCGAAACAACTCTAAAATGTCTACGCATATGTCCTCGTTCTCGTGCGCCAGCACGGAGAGTAAACTCGGAACGCACTTCGTATCGATCAAAACGTGATATAATTTCGGCGCAGATGCCAACGACTGTAAATTCTTAATCGCATTGTCCAAGTCGACCTCTGAATCTAAAAACTTCTCCGGTTTCGTCGAAAACTTTGCTCTCTTTTCCACGTTATCGTTCAAAGCTCTTTCGAATTGAATCACGAACTTCTTGACACTCTTCTCTGTTAATTCCGTGGTCTCTTTGGTAATGTCCGGGTTGTTCTGCTCGATTTCTGCGAGCATTTTATCGTAATCTATCGTTGACTTTGTCTTCATCGTCGTCGTCGTCGTCGCGGTCTCGTTGGACGTCTTGCGCCTTTTCGCGTTGTTGTCGTTTACCAATACCTCGTCATCATCATCATCATCATCATCATCTTCTTTGGCGGCGAAAATTTCTTCCCTGTAATACCCGACGCCTGCTTCTCCGTTCTGGAAAATGTAACCATCTCTCGGGCCTTGAAATCCACCCGGCGCTGGAATGAACGACGAATCATCGTCCTTTCCACCCCCGTCCAGTGTTTTGATGAGATTTTCAGTCAGCTGAACACCAGACATTAGTATTTTTAGTTGTTGTGTATGAATTTCTCCCTCGCCGATGAGGACAAAGAAGAGAATGAAGAAAAAAGCAAAAATTCAAAAATGCACGCTGTAAGTACTACCAGTACTAAGTAATACGTGCACGTAAATTATATAAAAGTACGCGTATATTTAATTAAATAAGGACAAGCAAGAAAGGTGAAGTAGTAATAGCGCTGCTGATGACGATCAAAGAACGCGTTGTTGATAGTTTACTTGCTCACTCCGGTGGAACCGAAACCGCCGGCGCCGCGCTCCGTCGCTTCCAAGTCTTCGACTTCCACGCACTCCGGCGTAGTGATCCTCTCCAAGATCATTTGTGCGATTCGGTCGCCTTTCTTCACCTCAAAATCCTCGTCTCCAAAGTTGGCCAAAATAACGCCGACGTTCCCGCGGTAATCGTAATCCACCACGCCGGCTAAGACGTCGATGAATTTTTTATACGCCAAACCACTTCTCGGAGCGATTCGAGCGTACGTGTTCTTCGGAATCGCGATGGACAAGTCCGTCTTGACGAGCTCTTTCGATTTCGCTTTGACGACGCAATCGTACGCGGCGGATAAATCGTACCCAGCCGCTCCGTCTGAACCTCTGACGGGAACCGTCGCGTGCTCGGAAAGCTTCTTTACTCTCAGCTTATTTTCAAATAACGTTTCGTCTTCTGCGCTCATCATTTTCGCCTTCTTTTCGATTTCGTTCGTAAAACCTTCACCTCCGGATCCCATTTTTATGTTGTCGTGCAATGCTCTTCTTTTGTTGTAGTTGTTGATAAAATTACTACTACTACTACGTTGTTTAATACTACTAATACGCGAGGAGTAGACGATGAACTGATGATTACGCGCCGCGATGCGTCTAATATGCATTAAAGTGAAGAAAAAGGAAATTTTTAAATTTTTGAAAGACCAAATCGAAAGAAGAGAGAAAAGAGTTAGTCAATTTGGTGCTCGCCACATTAGCTTTTTTATTAGCTTTTTTAGCTTTTTTCGCTTTTTTAGCTGCGTCGTCACACCACACATCCGACTTTTATCAGACGTCACAAAAAGAAAAAGAAAAGTGCGTGACGATGGCAATTGAACAACAAGAAGATAAAATAAAAATCGGCGTCCTGGCTTTACAAGGCTCTTTTCGCGAGCACTGCTCGATGATTCGAAGATGTGGCGGCGAAGCGGTTGAAATTCGTTCCGCGTCTCAGTTGGAAGGGTGCCAAGGAATGATCATCCCGGGTGGGGAAAGTACCACCATGGCGAACATCGCGAGACGATGGAACTTGTTCGATGCGTTGAGAGAATTTGAGGACGAGGGAGAACGGTGCGTGTGGGGGACGTGCGCGGGGTTGATCTTCTTAGCCGATCGCATCGAACAAGGCGCCAAGCAAGGTGGTCAAGAGTTATTAGGTGGCATCAACGTGGACGTTTCTCGTAACTTTTTCGGCTCGCAAATTGATTCTTTCGAGACGACGATACCGTGCGATATCCCGGGGTGTTCAGAAAACGACGTCAAGTGTCGAGCGATTTTTATCCGAGCTCCGGCGATTAAAAAAGTCGGGGAAAACGTCGAGGTTTTAGCGAAATATTACTTATCCGAGGAGAAAAAGAAAGAAATGGGCGTGGACATAGAATCGGTGGTGGTGGCGGTGAAACAGAAGAACTTGTTGGCGACGAGTTTCCACCCGGAGTTAACGAGCGATTTGAGATGGCACGAGCTCTTCATGCGAATGAGTAAAGGGTGCAAACCGTTCCAAAGCAAATTGGCAAAAGTTGGGGAAGATAGAAAACCAGAGGAATTTCAGCCGTTATATACGCATCCAGATTTGCCGGTGTTTAAGGACCAAGTCATCGCAGACGTGATGAAATAAGAAATATATTTTTTTAATCGCACATATTTATTACATACATCAGTAGTGACAATCTTTTTTCGAGTACTTCTATATTTTTTTTCTCGAATAAGCAAGCAACACACAATAACTAAAGCTCGTCGCTATACGTTTTAATCTCGATAGGATTCATGACTTGCGCCGCACCCGGTGGGAACATCTTAATAAATTGTTGGTCCGAGTTTCCCGCTAACATCCACGCGGTGTTATGGATGTACGGGAAATTTTGTTGCGCTTGCGCAAACGCCCACGTCGGGAGTAAAATTGGGTGCTCCGTGTTGAACCGATGGACGCCATCGTAATCGCGCTCTTCAACTTGGAACTCAATCGGTATTCCACGTACGTCTTTGCACACGATAAACGCCAACGACACCATTTCGCCTTCTTTCGTCGTCAAATCGTGAAGCATTTCTTGCACCATCTCGTAATCCACGCGCACATCCGGTCGGTGGTACAACATCCACTCTTCGTCCCAATCTGCCTGTTTCGGGTGCACATCTGTGGTGACGTGAAAGATGGGTCTCTCCGCGAACGATGGCGCTTCTTTCATCTTCGAGAGCATGAATGGAAGGTTATTCGTGTGCGTTTCCAAAGCTAATTTCAACACGCCGTCGAATCCGGCGGCGACGCGATCGAGCGAGAACTCTTCCTTAATCCACTCTACGGCATCTTTGCTCTTTTTCTTCCATTCCGCGGTTTTCCGCTTCTTACCAATCTCAGCTAATGCCTTTGCAACGCCTTTCACGTCAGGCATAACCCACTTTCCACCTAAAGCGGCCAAGTGTTCCCATTGCGCAGGGGGCACAGAGATGCCGTTTCGCGTGAAATCTTCCATCGCTCGAAACTTTGTCGTCACGACTGGCGTCCCCACCGATTGACACTCCAACACGTTCATCCCGAAACCCTCAACTTTTGAAGGGTGTAAGCACACATCCGCGTGAACTTTCATCGCCGCAACTCGTCCTCGTGGGTGCAAGTCGATGTCGACCGTATAAATGTCCGGTGGCAAATCCATTTCCTGGACCAGTCCTCGCAAATCGACGCCTTGCGGTGCCAACTCGGGAGGCGCTTTATTTCCGTTCCCATCGTGGTCGCGCATGACTTGCGTAGACGAGAACGAATGCACCCATAAATGTTTCTTGATTTCTGGGTGTGTCTCGTGAAATTTTGCGAACGCTTGGATGGCGACATCCCACCCTTTCCTATCGGCGCCTTCGTAATTCGTCCCCGAGGCGAGCACTAAAAACACATCGTCGTTATCACCATCTTGACTGGTTTCTACCGCACTAAACGACGACGGACGTCTTTTAAACATCTTATCGTATTTGTTCGCGTCAAATACAATTTCTCGGTCCGATTTATTCTTATTCCCTTTTAATCTGCGTTCTTTCTTTAACCAAGTCTCCGCGGCGGATTCCAGAACGTTCGCGTCTATGAAATGCGGAATATACGCCACGTCCGATCGCACGTCCGCGATGACTTTCGTCGTCGATGGCGATAATCCAACCGCATACGTGTACGATTTCAGCAGAGCTTTATTCGATCCCCTGACGGTATTGTAATGGAACGGCACCCAGGCGATGGTCGGTACTTTAAAATCGTACGAGTCGTGGTAGACGACGTTGATGTCGCCTAAGACGATAAACGCATCGATACCGTATAATTTGGACGCGTCGTTCACTTCGGACATGGATGCAGCGGCACCATTTACGCGAGCAATCACGCTCGTCACTTTCGTCCTCGCTGGTAACCCGAGAAACTTTAAATGTGAAGCGTCCCAGTCGTGCGGCATTTTCGGCACTTGTGGTGGTGTCAAATTGGAGATTTCTCTCCCCGTATACACTCCCGGTGGTATATTGTGCACGTTATTCCCTCGCATCATCCAATACGTGTTAAAATTATACTTTTCGTTCAACCTTTTCATGAGTTGATCGCCTTGCATCTGATACGGACCGTACATCCACGGGAATCCCGCGCACACGAACGCGATGTTTTCCAACTTTCCCGATCGGTCTTCGCTTTTCCTCGCTTTAAACGGAGCGGCTTTTTTCCCAGACGTGTGCCATTGCGCGTTCGTTTGTTGTATGGAGACGAAAAATACGAACAACAACAACAACACCACGGGACGAGTGAGGACGGTGGGGGAGAAACAACGGCGCAGTCGACTGCTGCTGCCGCTGTTTTGCATCCTCTCCTTTTTTTCTAAGAAGAAGTGAATGAAGAAAAGGTCGACTTGGAAACTTCTTTTCTTTTTTTGAGAGAAGAGTAAAATTTTTGACGAGACAGTTAAAAACGTCACAAAACAACACAAAAAAAGAGAACAAATAATGACAAAAGAAAGGACTTAAAGAAGAACCCGGGATGACGGTGTTGCTCTTTTGGTAATAGTAGACTAATACTATTCGTCCTAAATGATGATGAACAAAGCAGAGGATAAAACAACAGCGGATGATGGTGGCGATGGCAGAGGAAAAGGAGGAAAAGGAGAAGAGTTCCACGTGAATTCCCCTTTTTCTCCACCTCCAGAACAAACGAAAGAAGAAAGTTCCAAGGAGGAGGACGCGTTCAAAACGCCTTCCCCGACCTCGAACCGATTCGTCGGGACTGAAAATACGGCGACGACGACGACGACGACGACGAGTTCAAATTCAAATTCCAAGAAGAAGTTTAGACCGAATATCAATACTAATAACACGCATCACGTGACTTGGTTTAATCCAGAAGCGAAAACCGCAGAGAAACGGTCGTGGTTACAATCCAATCGAAAACTAAAAATAAAAAAGAACGCAAACGCGAACATCGAGAAAGTGAGCGAGGAAGGAGACCACGACGTCGATGATGATGATGATGATGATGATGATGAAAACAACTATTCATCTACAGATAAGGGAAAGAAGAAAACAAAGTTTACGTTCGAGAAGTTTCTCGTGGTTGGTTTACATCCGGACCGGAGCGATTTTACTGCGGTGGCGGATTCGCCGAGAGAGTTTCGCGAAGCTAGTCATCAACAACAACAACAACAACAACAACAACAAAATCTGAATAATAATAATAGTCATAACAACAGTAATAGTAATAGCAGAAGACGCTCTTCCAAAGACGTGCGCGTATCGCACCCGAAACACACGCCGCCGCATCGAGGAACGGTTGGAGAGACGTACTCGGCGGACGTTTTGTTTTCCTATCCTCCTTCTCCTAAAGCTCGCATAGAAGGAGACGACGAAGACAGCAACACGGAAGACGAAACGGCGCAGCAATCGTTCGATGTTGAATCAATCGCACACTTTTGTTTCCCGAGTGGCGTGGAACCAAAACTAGTGGAGAAAACGGCGTCGATGTCGAAAATTTTAGAGGTGGCTTACGGCAACGCCCAGAAAACTCACGACACTTCGAGTTTTGTCTTTCGATTGACTGGTGGTGAAAGCGGAGAGGAACCTTTATATGGAGTCTGCTTATACGCGAACGAGTTTGTGAGTCAAATGCCGGTTATCGCGTCTTCATCGTTGTCGTCTGCGCTATCGCCGAATTCTTCTTTTTCGGAGGAGACTATACCTAGCGGCGGCGATGGGGAAGGAGGAGGGGAAGAGGCAAACTTGAGAAAGTACCTCGTCGCGGCGCCTAGGTGTTATTGCCTCATCACGAAAACGCCGTTTTTTAAGACGACATTTGAAGTCTTGAGAGCAGTAGTCACCTCAGAAAAACTGGAAAGATTACGGCGAGACGAGAGACGATTAATGAAGGATTTGGAGATGGCGTTTTCGCGTTCTGGCATTACTCCGACGAAACCGCCTCCACCTCCACTTCCAAAGACGAGCGGTGAAGACGAAGAGAGTAAAAATATTGCGCGCGATCTCAACTTTAGCGAAGAAGCGCCGCGAACTCTAAAGAGCAAGACAGATAGCGACGTCAAGGCTACATCGTCACGCGGTTTCAATAGGAGCGTGGAGGAACAAACACGGAAGAACGATGATTCGTTGCGGATACTCGAGTCCTTTCACGCCGAGTCAATTCCGAAACTTGGCGACGCGACGCGCGTTTTCAACGGTCCTTTGATAAAGGATGAAGCGGGAAAAGCCTTAAATTCTGAAAAGAAGAAGAGCATTCTGGATGCGCCGATTCCGTTTTATCGGCCCGTGAGTACAACAGATGACCCGTGCTTTGAAAGGAAATGCATTCGCGATTCTGTTGGGAAAATCACCTACACGTATGACGAGGAAGCCGCGCACATCGAACCTTGGGCGATTGCGGCTTTGTGTCGATCGTTGAGCATTGAGAATATCATGGCATTTATGGCTTGCGCGCTGCTGGAGAAACAGGTTGTCGTTTTCTCTCCGAATTTAGGTCAGCTATCCGGCGTGATTTTATCTTTGCTAGCGATGTTACGTCCGTTGCGTCCGAGAGGATTGTTTTTACCAATTTTGCCGAATTCGATGACTGATTTTCTCGAGGCGCCCGTGCCTTTTATCGTAGGCATTCAGCACAAAACCAACGACATACGACAACGCACGCAGCACATCACGCGATTGAATGCGTATAAAGATGAAATCAAAATCATGGGTGGTATAGTGGCAACGGCACCAAACTGGCACGAACTCAGAGAAAAATTGAGACCGATACACGCCTCCATCCGCCTGGCTGCCGAAACGCAGGTGTTCTCTTCGGTTTTAGAACCATCGGAGAAATCTTCAAAGCTGTGCGGGGAATTTGGTGAGTGCTTCAGGAATCACATGCGCGATGCGATACTGGGTCGCATTCGGAGTTATTCCATCGCCGAAGTTGGAAAAGATGGACAGAAAGTGGCGGTGTTGCTTAAAGACGAACTCGTCGATTCGTACGTCGGACGCGATCGCTCGTTTATGAAAAACTTTTGCGAAACGCAATTATTCACCGCATTTACCGATGAGTTGCTCGATAATTAATTATATACTACTAGTAGTAAGGAGTATCATTAGAATTACATTTTGCGTGTTGAAAGAATAAACTACTTTATAGATTGACAGGCGCGCTTTTATTTCTTCGCAAACAATCCCTGATAAAGATATACACCAGCGATGGCCAAGGAAACCGAAATCGCGCCTACGTAGTTATAAATTTGAGAAATCCCTCCAGTCGCGCTCGCCTCGTTCAAAACCTGTATTTGATCCGGAGTCGCGATTTCAGCAATCTTCCCAAAGCCCCACACCGTCATAAAGTCAATGAGAAAAATCGACGCGGCGATGGATAAATTCAGTTTCTTGAACGTGCCTCCTCCTAATCTGTTTCGTTTACTCGCGTCTAATAAGACAAACTGCGCTGGCGCTAACCCAAAAACCGCGCCTAGACCAAACAATCTTCTAATGAACTCCGCGCTCGCGTATGGTTCGTTGATAGCACTTAAGGGAGAAGTCGGTGAGAACGCAAACGCGCCGCCGACGATCAAAGTCGTAAAGAAACTGAGCTTATAATATCGCGATAAGTACGACGCGTCTTTATTGGAGAAGTCCTTCAAATCGTCCCAATCTTTTGCGAATAAATCTGAAACTCCAGCAAACCCACCCCCGTGCGTGTTGATTGCACCGACCGATGCAAACAAACACGGCAAAGATAATCCGGTGAATGTCGCGATGGCCGACGCGTTTGGTCGAGGCGCTTCGCCTACGACTTGGGTCAATGCTAAAGCGCCAATAACGGACGCTAAGACTAAAACGTTACCGACTGCGAGTCGCTGGTACGTTTGGGAATTCAAGCGATTGTTCTCCGCGGCGTCTGCTAACACGTAACACGAGCACAAGGTGATTAACGAAAACGCATCTGAACCGAATAAATTTGACCAGTGCGTTAACGTCTCCACGGTCGTAAAGTCTGGAAACTGTTCCGCGTCTTTGAAATCTAAAAACGTCGTCAACGTCTCTGGCGTGTTGAATAAATTTGCAAGGCTAATCGGTAGCAGCGCGATGCCCGAAAGTCGGAACGCGTTCGTTTCGTTGCTCTCGTCGTTGCTCTCGTTCGATGATGATGAAGACGACGACGACGACGACGACGATGCCATCGCTTTGATAGTATTATTAGTAGTAGTAATCATTTTCTTTGCTAAACCGGGGGGGCATCGACGGGACGAAGATGACGCTCGAGTGTTTGTCGCGAATCCATTTTGAACCAAGAACGATGATGATGCTTTTGATGTTGTTGTTATTGTTGATGACAACATTACCGCGTTGAGTACTGTCTTCTCTCTTTTGGATATACTCTCGTAGTATAAATTTCTGTTTTGTTATGTGGCGTGTGTTTGTTGTTTGTCGCTTTTTCGTTTTTTGTCTTTTTGATCTGATGAGATCTCTTCACATCAAGCTCTTCGTCGTCATCGAAGATATTTTCCTTCAAAACCCCGGACTTGGAACTTTTTCAAATAAACAACAACGCGTCAACAACCCCACATCATCATCCATCACAAACAGAGAGAGAGATATTACTTCACAACAAACATCAAGCTCATCACATCATCCTTTAAACAACAACAAAAGTAGCTCATCAAGATGTTTACTACTTTATCCTCGAAAGCCGCCGCGCTCTCTGTCGGTGCTTCCTCTTTTTCTTTGTCGTCGTCGATGTCGAAAAAAGGAGGAAGAAATTCAAACACGACGAAGAAGGTTGTTAAAACGACGACGACGACGACATCTTCTTCTGCGGGGTCCAACAACAACAATAACAATATTAATAAAAGAAACGGAGGAGTTCAAAAGAACAAAGCGGTGGCGGATCCGACCGCGGCGAACGCAACTTCTTCCTCCCATCCGTTCCAAGACTTGGGCGTGAAAGAGTTAGACCCAGAGTTGTTTGCCATCATGCAAAACGAAAAGGAAAGACAAGCTTTGGGGTGCGAACTGATCGCCTCGGAAAATTTTACATCGAAAGCGGTGATGGAAGTGAACGGTTCGTGCTTGACGAATAAATATTCCGAAGGTTTACCCGGTGCCCGATATTACGGTGGCAACGAGTTCATCGATCAAACGGAAAGCTTGTGCCAAAAACGGGCCTTGGAGTTGTACGGGTTAAACCCGAGCGAATGGGGCGTAAACGTGCAGCCGTTGTCGGGATCTCCGGCGAACTTTGCGGTGTATACCGCGTTGTTGAACCCGCACGACAGAATCATGGGTTTGGATTTACCACACGGCGGTCACTTGACGCACGGATTCTACACGCCGAAGAAGAAGATCTCCGCGACGTCGGTGTACTTTGAGTCCATGCCGTACCGATTGAACGAGGAAGGTTGGGTCGATTACGACAAGTTGCACGAGAACGCGACGTTGTTCAGACCGAGAATTATCATTGCCGGTGCCTCGGCGTATCCGAGAAACTACGATTACAAGAGAATGCGCGAGATTTGCGACGATGTCGGCGCATACTTGATGTCCGACATGGCGCACATCTCCGGTTTAGTCGCGGCAAAAGTAGCGGACGATCCTTTCGAATACTCGCACGTTGTCACGTCGACGACGCACAAATCCTTGAGAGGGCCGAGATCTGGGATCATTTTTTACCAAAAAGAGTTCGAGCAAGCGATTAACTCTGCAGTCTTCCCGGGATTACAAGGCGGTCCACACAACCACACCATCGGCGCTTTGGCCGTGGCGTTGAAAGTGGCAAACACGCCGGAATTTAAAGAGTACCAAAAGCAAGTGTGCTCGAACTGCAAAGCCTTGGCGAAGAAACTCACGGAGTTAGGGTATAGCTTATCCTCTGGCGGGACGGACAACCACTTGATCTTGTGCGATTTGAGACCGAAAGGCATCGACGGTGCGCGCGTGGAGAAGATTCTCGACATGGCGCACATCACTTTGAACAAAAACTCCGTCGTAGGTGATACGTCTGCGCTCATTCCGGGCGGTATTAGAATTGGAACGCCGGCGATGACGACTAGAGGCATGAAGGAGGCTGATTTCGTGAAAGTTGCCGAGTTTATTGACCGAGGCGTTACGATTGCGAGCGAGTGCAAAGCCTCGGTGACGACTGGAACAAAGTTGAAAGATTTCAAAGCATACGTCGAGGGCGCTGATTGCAAACAAAGCGGCGATATCGCCAAGTTACGCACGGATGTTGAGGCGTACTGCGGCGCGTTCCACATGCCGGGTGGCGTTTACTAGTCACTAATATATATATTATTGTTACATGGTGCCTACTACTACTACTAAGAGCTTCGAGCGCTTCACTTTTCTTTCGATTTTAGAGATTAAACACCTCCCGCGCTTTCGTAATGTCTAACAGTTCGCACATTCCCGGTTCGAAACCATCTTTCAATACGAACCCAGCAAAACTTGATCGGTGTAATTCGATTACCATACAACCCAAACCTTCGAAGAACATTTTCTTTACTTGGTGAAACTTACCTTCCGAGAGGGTAATCGTTGCCTTTGCGGCGTCTGTTTTATGAATTTCGAGTTTCGCCGGTAAGCACGCTTTTGGTTCTCCCGAAAGTTTCATCGTTCCTGACGCAAATAACGAAATCGAAGAGGACGGAATCTCTCTATCGCACGTCACCTCGTACACTTTCTCTACCTTTTTAGAAGTGTACGCGTGTAATAACTTCCCGTCGTCCGTGAAGAGAAGGACCCCGGTCGTGTCTTTATCGAGGCGTCCAACGGTGTTGATCTCGGGAACTCTGTTTAACCATCTCTCTATTCTTTCCTTACCATTTACTGCGTCGTCCTCATCCATTAGAGTCGCTTTCATTAGTTCATCGTACACGTTATTTCCTTCCTCTTTTTCTTTCGAGCAGACGCAGTTTTTCGGTTTGTGAAATAAAATCAACACCCCGTCGAGTTCGTTGGATTCTAAATGTCGTCCATCGATGAGTACGTCGCTCGGGTCTACTTTCTCCGACGAAGATTTAATTTCTATCGTCGAATTGGAAGACAGAGAGAGTCGATTTCTGTTTAGAAATTCAGTCTTCACGCGACTCCTTCCATCGCAGTATCCCAATCTCGAGACCAGTCGGTCGACTCGTTCTTTCTTTCTGCCGCTGCTCTTTTTCTTTTCGTTTTCGTTTTGTTTCTCGTTTTTGTCTGTTTTCGTCGTTGCCTTCCAGACAAAAACCAATCTTCCTTTTCCTCTTCCTCTCACAAACCATCGACGGCACAGATTTTCGTCGCGAGGACAATACTGTTGATTCGTTATATGATATTGTCTCGCCAACATGAAAAGCGTGATGTGCTATGTTTCTTTTCTTCCCGTCGTCATTTCCTATCTATGAGTATGAGGCAGCTCTTCAAAATCACTCTGCGAGTAAAAAAAAGTTGTTCCTTCTGCACAAACGACAAAAACTCTTTCTGCTCCAATTTAAATAGGTTTTGGTGGTGAGTTTTAAACACAACGACAAACCAATTTTCTCCAAATTTTATTGTCGGCGGCCGTTTTGAGAGAGAAAGAAGGTGAGAGAAGAAAGGATACGACGACGACGTGAGAGAAGGAGTAAACGACGCAATCTTCTCTTTTTCTCTGAAACGCTCGAGTAGAGTGCATTCTTAGTAACCCGCGGGGACGACCACCCACATGCGATATAAAAGTCGCCGGGGATTAAAAATTCTCCATCGTCAATAACGAACTCAACACATTTCCTTCGGTATTTTAGTCGGGTCGTAAAGTAAAGAGCGAAAGATATATATACATATACACACACACACACACACAAAGAGAGAGAGAGAGAGAGAGAGAGAGAGAGAGAGAGAGAGAGAGAGAGAGAGAAAGAAAGAAAGAAAGAGAGACACGAACACGCACAGAGTATATATAAAACTATTACAACTATTCTAACACGCGTCCACCACGTCATACCGCGTTACGCCGAAACTAAACCGGGAAACTCGTGCTTCCCTTCGCTAGCCACCCACGGCATATCAAACACTCCACTAATCACGTCTTCCGTCTTCAGCGGATACTTCTCAAAGTTCGCGAACACGTGAGCGCAACACGCCTTCCCCTCAACCAATAAATAGTGGATAAATATCGAATCCTTGTTCTCATCCACTTCCTCTCTCGTCGGCGCTTCCGCGGTAAAAATCACCGAACGCGTGTTCCCGTGCGTCAACGTTTTCGTCTCAATTTTAACCATCTTGTGATTTGAGATTGTTTTGAAGTACAAGTCCGCGGTTTTCCGGATCCGAAGCGTGTTCGAGCAGTGGAAAAATCCATCGCTTTTATCCAATTCCGATTCTAACGTAAACGCGTTCGAACTTTGCCAAACGTCGAGTTCGCCAGGGGAGACGATTTTCCAAATCACGTCCAACTCCGGGAGCGTCTCTGCGTCGTTTATGTTCTCAGAGGTCGTCGTTGCCATTATTCTCACTCAAAAGAGAGAAGAGGTGTTTACGTTGAATGGATTCGTTCAAAAACGTGTGAAGAGAAAAGTTGAACTTTTCCCCAAAAGTAAAACACACTTGAAGAGTATCAAACATGGCGGTATTGCCAAGTCAACAACAACCACCACACGGCGTAAAAATAGGAGTTGAACTTGTCATCAAACTCGTCGCGTCCGCTCGATCGTCCGGTAAGAAACCGCTGGTGCTTTTCTCGCTTTGTTGCGTCGTCGTATTCGTGATGATGTTGGTGGTTGACCGGGGAAATGCGCTTGGATTCTCCCCTTCTGTTTCAACGATACAGACGACGATAAAAGAGGAAAAGGAGGATTCTTTAAAGAAAGACTTCGAGGACGAAGATAAAACGCTCGATTTCTGGGAAAAACTAGCCAACATTGCCTTGTTTGCGGCGTGTGCAACGACGATTGGGATTTTGGTTTTAGCGAGACGGGCGCGGAAGAGTAGTCATGTTAAAATAGAAGGGCAACCGGCGACGATACCGGCGAATACGAGTGGGCAACAGAAAAGTTGGAACGGGAGTCACTGGGTGGAACAAACGACAAATGCGACGTCGGTGTTATCGAGTCCGTACCGGAATTCGCCGTCGACGACGACGAGTTCGAGTTCGTCGAGACCGCCGGACGCCAACTGGGCGAAAGCGAAAGCGCCGACGAGCGTGTGGAGTAAAGGGAGCGAGAGCGCGAATACTAACGGTACAAACATTAACGGAACTTTGGACGAGGATAAAACTGAGTTTGCGACTGGATTTGGGTACAGCGAAGGCGCGACGAGTGAGACGGCCAGAGAACGCGCGTATCGGGAAACGCTCTGGGCGAGACGAGAGGCGGAGGAATTGGAAGCGGAGGAGAACGAGGAAGATCAGAGGAACCATCACGAGTATTTCACCAAACACGAGGAGAAGGAGGATAGACGCGGGGGCAATACGAGCACGAACACTAGGCAACACCAACACCAACAAAAACCCTCCTCCTCGGTATCCTCTTCGAAAAAAGAAAAAGAATCCGCCTCGGCGAAACGGGAACGCCGCTGGTCCAAATTCGACCAGCGCTGGGAATCCCTCGACGCCTCCTCCGCCACCTCTCGCCTCCCGCTGACGTACAACGACATCCCGTGGCCGCCAAAAATGGCAAAACTCTTAGAACGCAAAGTTTCCGAACAAGAAAAACACCACCAACATCAAGGGACAAGCATCAGCAAGAAAAAAGTCTACCGCGAGCTCATCCTCCGCTGGCATCCGGACAAGTTCATGCAAAAATACGGGAAGAGAGTTCGAGCGGGAGGCGACGAGGATAGAATTAAAGAGAGAGTAGACGCGGTCGCCAAAGCGCTCAGCGCCAGCATGTCCTCCTCATTCTCCTCCTAGTAGTCTGCTTTGTACTGTAATAATAATTTAATAATTCCGCTTTTGCGCGCGTATTCATCTCGCCCTCTCGTTCCGTTTGCGCTGCTTACCAGTTGGTGTTGCCTTGCGTGTCTTATCCAAAATTGGCTGCATAAAAAAACGCGCTTTAACGAGAACGACCAAAGCGTGAGGATGACGATTCAGACGACGACGGTTGTTCGAGCAGCGCTGACACACGAGAGGCTTTTATCGACGATGCCTCGCACTCCTTCATGTAGCGTTGGGGCCGTGATAAGTCGTCGCACGACTCCTCTTCCCCGCGATGAGATTCCGTCGTCGTCGTCGAATGTGTTTTTAACGAACGCGCGAGGAAAGCCCCGGCGGTTTAATAAAGGGAGAAAAAAAGTTTCAAAAAAGATGGCACTCGAGGAAGGTTCAGAAGATGTCGTTTCTGTTGTTGACGTAAATTCGAGCTCGGTGGACGAGTTCATCCTCTCGCCTCCGGATTCGGAAATCATAACCGAAGATATCAACGAGTTACAAAAACGAGACTTAACGAGTCAAGCCATCGAGAACACGTTACCGTCGCCGCAAACGGCGAAAGTGACATCGGTTGCTGAACTGATCGCGTTTACGTTACCAACGATGGCGATATGGTTGTGCGATCCAATTTTGAGTTTGTTAGATACCGCGATGGTTGGATTGACGTCGACGATTGAGTTGGCGGCGATATCGCCGGCGAGCGTGTACGTGGGGCACACGTGTTACATTTTGTGTTCGGCATTTGCGGTGAGCGCGACGACGTTGATTGCGAGAGACCGGATTGTAGCGAGGAGGAAGAATACGCCGGAAGCGGTGGAGGAAGATGCGAGGACGGTGAACGATGTTTTGGTCATGAGTACCGGGATGGGGTGCGTCGTCGCCGCGATTCTTTTCGCGTTTCACGTTCCCGGGTTGACGAAGTACGTCGGGGCGAATTCGTTGGCGTTGATTCCTTACGCGGCGACGTATGCAAAGATTAGATTGATAGCGTTTCCAGCGGCCATCGCTTGCTCTGTGATGCAATCCGCGCACTTGGCAACGGAAGATCCGTACACGCCTTTAAAAGCGACGTTGGTCGCCGCCGCGGTCAACGGCGTCGGCGACTTCGTGGCGGTGTTTTTCTTGAAAGCTGGGATCGCCGGGGTGGCGTGGGCGACAACTTTCGCGCAGATTGTGGTGACCGTGTTGTTCGTCAGAGCGATGGTTACGAGAGGAAAGAAATGCGACGCGAGAAAAGATGATTTGGGGTACCGGTTAAACGGGCCGCCGCCGTTGCGGATGCCTTTGCGATTGCCGAGTTTAGCGGCGATTAGTCGAATTGGAAAGATTGCCTCGCCGGTATTTTTCGTGACGTTAGTGAAAGCTATTTTCGTCGGAAGTACGATTCGTTCGGGAACAGCTTTAGGACCGGCATTTTCTGCCGCGAACGGGGTTATGTTCACCGTGTACTTCTTCTTCGCGGTGATCGGCGACGGCGTGTCGCAAGCTGCGCAAACGTTCTTACCGGCGCAGTTAGGCGACGAAACGAGAGCGTTTGAAATGGCCAAACGCTTATTATTGGCCGCTCTGTGCATCGGATGTTTCTCCGCTGTTTTCTCTAGAATTGTTCCTGTCTACTTCCCGTATTCCTTCACCACAGACAGCACGGTCGCGGCTTTGATGAAAGAAATCTCCCCGGTGTCTTCCTTGGCGTTGCTTTTACACACCAGCTCCATGGCCTCCGAGGGATGCTTATTAGCTGGCAGAGATACCAAATTCATGTCCATGGCGTACGTCCCAAACGCCCTTCTCGCTTGGATCGGTTTAGGGTTCACCTTAAAAGCCGGTTTCGGCATCCAAGCCGCCTGGTTCGCGCTCGCGCAGTTTCACTTCGTCCGCTTAAGCGTGAACTCTTGGCGCTTGCTCTCCCGCCAGTCCCCGCTCAGGAAGCAGTTGAAAGAAGACTGAATTGAATGAATGATGATACTACTACTACTACTACTACTACTACTACTACTACTACTACTGATACTTCTACTACTCACTACAAGCCTTTTAGGTTGATGCTCTGTTGTACTTGCGTAATACTGTGTATGAATAGAATAGCGTATTTTAAATAAGCTTTCAAAATTGCCTTAAACGTGTCAAATGTCTTCACTTCTCACACGCAAATTTTTGCAGACAAACCACAGAACAACAAAAAAATGGCTGAAGAATCATCGGACAGAGGTGGATTTTCGCGCGGTTTTGGCCGCGGCGGCGACCGAGGAGGTCGCGGTGGTGACCGAGGAGGTCGAGGCGGCGACCGAGGTGGTCGCGGTCGCGGTGGTGGTCGCGGCGGTCGCGGTGGCAGAGGTGGGAAGGACGAGAAAGACGTCTGGACGCCGTGCACAAAGTTAGGGAGATTGGTCCAAGCGGTACGTTTTTGTTTTTGTATACATTGAGAGACATCATGGAGGAGGCGCGAAAAACGAGCGCGGGATGGATGCGCTTCGTTCGGGACATTATGGAGGGATGTTTTGATGTCATTTTTATGTGGACGTGCGCGTCGCGACGTGGTCATCGAGCGCGATTTCCGCGCGGGTTTTTTTCCTTCATCTTTTCGTTTTAGGACCCAGACGAGAGGGCTTTTGCGCAAGCGCGAGGATTTTCGAAACGTCCTCCCGGTTTCATCGATGCGAAGACCTAACGCTCACCAAAACGCTTCACTCTTATTCTACTATTATTAAACAGGGCAAAATCAAATCGCTGGAGCAAATCTACCTCCACTCCATCCCGATCAAAGAGTACCAAATCGTCGATTACTTCATCGGCGCCAACTTGGTGGACGAAGTCATGAAGATCATGCCGGTGCAAAAGCAAACCTCCGCGGGTCAACGCATGCGATTCAAGGCGTTCGTCGTCGTCGGGGACAGCAACGGTCACATTGGTTTGGGCGTGAAAGCGTGCAAGGAAGTCGCGCACTCTATTCAAGGTTCTATGATTTTGGCCAAGTTGAACATGGTTCCGGTGAGAAGAGGCTATTGGGGCGCCGCGCTCGGCGCGCCGCACACCGTGCCGACTAAGGTTCACGGCAAGTGCGGTTCCGTTCACATTCGTTTGATTCCTGCGCCGAAGGGTACTGGTGTTGTTGCCGCGCAAACGCCGAAGAAGGTTTTAGTCATGGCGGGTATTCACGACGTGTTTACGTGCTCCAGAGGCCACACGAGAACGTTGGGTAACTTTGTGAAGGCGACGTACTTCGCGTTGAGATCTACGTACGAGTTCTTGACTCCGGACTTGTGGGCGGAGAACAAGTGGCAAAAAGCGCCGGCGCAAGAGTATACCGACTTCTTGTCCGCGCCGCCGAAGAAAGTTCGTCACTACGACGACTACTAAATTATAGATATGGTACATTTTAGCTCTAATAAATATCCTACTACTAAGTCGTACTTCACATTTTCCTATCACGCTATTGCTTTTGCTGCGGAGTGTTTGCTTTTGTCTCTGCGCTGACTACTTTATGCTATCTAGCTCCCGAACCGCGCTCGTATCCGTTCGCGATTTTCTTCTCTTTCGATTTCCTCGAGCAAGCGCACTTTCTGTTTCATCAACGCCTCTCGCAACCGCTCCCGTCTCTTATTATTATTATTATTATTATTCCCATACTCACCATCATCTCTGCGATGATCGCGCGCATTCTCTTTCTCACCCTCCAGCTCCTTCACCGCGGCGCTCTGCAACGCCTCCAACGCGTCTTCGCACGCTCGAGTCTTCCTCGCCTCCGATTTCCATCGCGCTTTCATCTCCTTCGCGTTTTCTCCCAACACTCGCTCTCGAACTTCCACCTTCACGAATTCCTTCTCTCGTTCGTTTCGTTTTTTTGTCAGAGCGGATATGTGCCATCGATGAAACATCTTTCGCATAAGTGAACATTTTTTCTCCTCCTCTTCTTTGTTTTGACCGTTACGGTTTGCAGTCGTTGCAAGTGTCCCATCTTCTCCTCCTTCGTCGTCATCTTTCACTCTCAAACTCATCCTCCACAGTCGAAACGTCGTTTTCATCACCCTCTTCCTGTCCTCCCTCGCGTTTCTCATTTTCACCGCGGTCAAGTGCCACTCTTTGATGAGTTTCCGTCGCAATCGCGTTTCCATCTTTTGCTTCGTCCGCTCTAATTTCTTCCTCAAATGCACGGCGGATGTCCACGCATCAAACGCGATGCGCGTCATATTTCGAGCGCGTTTGAGAATAGCGCGCTGACCGAGGATTTTCCGTCGAAGTGAACGCTCTGCTTCGTCTCCTTTTCCTCGCGGAGGAGGACATGAGTGTTGCTGTTCCTCCGGCGTCATGTCTCTTTCTCTCTGAAGAGATTTTTCCAATTCTCCAAAGTTTTATACATCATACACACGTCTTTCCCCGGGATGCGGTCTCCTCAATCCTCGCTGCCGAGCAGCAGCAACGCGAGCAACAGAGTGCCTTTTACGAGACGACGAAGAAAAACGAGCAAAATCATCGTCGAAAAAGGCGTCTGTCGCGCGATGTCATCGAATAATTCGAAGTCGTTGTATCTAAAAACCGTCGACGGAAACGAAAATCTCCCGATATCCGAAATTGGACTCGGGACCATTTCGTGGGGCGACGAGAGCTACGGATTCAACAAGCAATACCGCGAGAAAGATTTGAAAGAAACGTACAGAAAAGCGAGGGAATGCGGGGTGAACTTTTTCGACACCGCAGAGGTGTACGGGTATAAGAATACAAAATTTGAACAGAGCAGCGAACATATCTTGTCGAGGTGTCGGGAGGAGGAAGCGGAGGACGAATCGGAAGTCGTGATTGGAAGTAAAGTGTTCACGATTCCATGGACGAACGCGTTGTTAGGTGGCGGGTTTCGACTCGGGAAGGAAAGCTTAGTTCTAGCCGGGAAGGAGAGCGTGAAACGAATGAACAATCGACCGATGGACCTGTGGTCGATCCATTTTCCGTTTCCGTCGTTCTCGCAAGAAGTTTTGATGAGCGCGCTCGAGGAGAGTTTAGATTTGGGACTGACCAAAGCGGTCGGCGTGAGCAACTATAACAAAGAGCAGCTGGAAAAAGCGTACGATATTTTAGATAAGAGGGGGATCCCGTTGGCGTCAAATCAAGTGGAGTATTCAATTTTAAATCGGAAAGCGGAAAAGGAAGGATTGTTGCGGAGTTGTCAAGATCGAGACGTGAAGGTGGTTGCGTATTCGCCTTTGAAGGCGTTGAAGACGACGGAAATCGCGGAGAAGTATGTCATAATGAATAAACTTTGCGATTTCATCGGTCAAGTGAACAGCGGAGGGAAATCGAGCGTATCGGTGATGTTGAATTATTGCGTGACCAAAGGCACCATTCCAATCCCCGGCGTGAAGAAAGTCGAACAGATTGCGGATATCGAAAACGCCATGGGTTGGACGCTGGACGAGGAAAGTTTATTGACCATTGACGAGAAGATGGATTACCTCGACGGTTTGTAGAAAAATTGCGTGTAGTTTGTTTTACCATGTAGTAGTATCTAATCGCACTACCTATCATTAGTAGCACTTTGCAATTTCTATTGAGTCACGCGCTGCTTGTGTGTCTACATTTTCTAAATTTCTATTTCTATCTACTACATATTGTACACATTGTTATTCCTTCACCTCGCCTTCTTCCTCTTCTTCTCCTTCCTCTGCTTTCTCCCCCTTCTTCTCCTTTGTTTGTTCTTGCTTCGCGACGTCCTGGTACGTCATATTTTTCGTCTCGCTATCCTTGTAATACTCCGGTAAGTACCGTTTTTGCACCTCCACCCCACACGTTCTCGGATCGGCTTCCATCTCGTTACCTCCTCCGCCGCCGTTATCGTCGCGTTCTTTCGCTTTCTTCGCCGCTCTACTCGTCGTGTGAAAATCTTCAAACCATTCCAACAACATCGCCAACGCCATCACCGCCGCGCCTTTCTTCCCGTCGTCGCCGCAATACTTTTTGATGTTTTCCTTCGCCCTCTCTCTCGCCATTTTCGTAAACTTCTCGAACGCTTTCTTTTCGTTCTTCTCTCCGACCATTTCAGCGACGCTCTTTTTCCGCAGCGATACTTTCGCGAATTCCAACGCGATCGAAGAAGAAGCATCCTCGTCCTTTTTTTTCGCGACAACGTTCCCCGGTCCGTCCGTCCAGCTCTTCTTCGCGTTCGCAACCTTCTTCGCTCTCTTCTTCGTCGGCTCTTCCACCACCTCCTCGTCCTCTTCTTCTCTCTCCTCTTCCTCCCTCTTCTTCCAGTCGTCCGGCCCAATCTCCAACTCTAAAATACTCTCGATGTTCCACCCGTCCCACGGCGCTCGACACTCAAAATTCCCGCTCGATATAACTTTAACCATATGACACTTCTCGTTCACCTCGAACGCGTTGAACCCGATTCGTTTCCCGCGTTCGTCCACCGCGTACGCGATCACAGAGCCGTCGTAAGGTGTCATTCCGCCAATCATTTTTTTCATTTTTTTCTCCGCGCCTTCAAAGAACTCCTTTTTTCGTGCACATCTCCCCTCGTAATGCGAGAGCAAATTCCCGAGCGAACTCCCGAAGAACGCGCTTCGTTCCTTTGGAATTTTCGCGGTTAAAACGAACGGCGGTCTCGATTCTCTCGCTTCGCGAAGCATGTTTGATAACACGGCGTCTCGTTTCACCTCCTCGTACGTCCTCTCGACGTGGTTGATCGATTCCTCGAGCTTGAGAAAATGCATTTCGCACGCTTTCGAGTCGACGTTTTCTGCGATATTTCTCGTCGTTTTCCCGAGCGCGTCTTTGAGCTCTTTCCAACTTTGTTTGCAGTGGAGGACGGCGTTTTGCGCGTGGAATAAGGCAGTTTTCGCGGCTTCGTCCAGAGGAGGGTGAGATTCGTTCATTTCTTCTCTCTCTGTCTCTCTCGCGTGTCCTTTTGCGGGTGGGTTGTGAGGAAAGTTGGGACGAATACATTACTCTGTTGCTGCTCCTATAGACTTTATGAACTAAATAACTAATGTGAACTATTCCCGAAGATACTTTCTGCGCTCCTTGATGCCTTCGGTCTAAAAACAATCGTCGCGTACTCATTATTCGACGACGCTTTATGTCGTCGTCTCTTGCTGCTGCTGATGTTGGTGTTGCCTGTGTCGCTTTAAGCTCTGTCGTCTTTGTCGAAAGTCGGTTTCGCTTTTCGCCACGCGTTGTAAAATTTTCTCTTTGCTCACTCGGTACTTGGTTTTCGCGGAATCGCGAATATCGCGAACGCTCGCTCGGACGTAATCTCTTCTCTCTTCTCTTCTCTCTTCTCGCTTTTGTTTCAGTTCTTTCCATCCGGGGTGCGAGAAGTACGCTTTGGCGTAATGCGCGGTGGCGTAGGCGGTGGCGGCGAAGGTGAAGTGGGCAAAGTTTTCAGATGTGGTGGAAATGACTTGCTTTTGCGTCTCGTACGTGTCGAAGAGGAGCGGGATGTGGTCGAGCGTTTGCCCGCACGCGACAGCGAGGAGACCCATTTGTAACGCCGTGGCGACTTTGCCGACGAAGAGCGGTTCCCACTTTTCCGTGGAGTTGAACGCTTCCCAATCGCTTTTCTCTTTCCGTGCCGCCACTCGAGAGGTGTCGCTATTCTCCACGCTACTGCTGCTCTCACCACGACCGCTCTCTTCTGTGACTCCGTTGTCCTCCCTTTCATCCTCCCTCTTCACCGTGTCGATGGCAAAATACTGTCGCCACGTCAAATTTTCAAACTTGAGCGCGTTCGCTCGCCGCCAAAACCCGCTCGCTAAAAAACCACAATCCCTCAACACGAACAGACCAACGATCCACGCCGGCAGCTGCCCAGACGCCGCCATCCCAACCCCGACGGAACTGACGAAAATCTTATCCGCCGCGGCATCGAAAAAAGAACCAAAATTACTCGTTTGGTTCCATCTCCTCGCCAGGTACCCGTCCGCGTAATCCGAAATCCCCGCCAGCGCTATCGACGTCAACACGAGCTCGCTCGAATACACATCTGGACCTTGGATGATCATGTAAGATATGATTGGACCGGATACTGCTCGACCCACGGATAACGCGTTTGGAATGTTTACGATTTTGTTCGTCACAGAGGAAGAAGAGGATGTTTCGGATGTTCCTTCTTCTCGCAGTAGTAGTCCTCGTTTTTGCTCTTCTTTTTCTCTCTCTGAGTAGTTCTTGTTCTCATCATCACTGTCGTCGTCTGTCTCGCCCCCGCTGCTGCTCGAAGCGCTTCTGTTCGAAGACAACACAGATGAAGCACTCGAAAACGCCTGGTTCCTTCCGCCATCGCGCGCGGTGTTCGTACTACTCCGCGCGGCGAATCCTCTCCAAAACACTAATCCTTCCCGGGAAACCACGGGGAAAGCGCTCTTCGTAAAGCTCGCACATTGATGATGATATTGACGCCTCCAAAAGCCCCTACCGATGCGCGCGTGTGCTCCACCTCCTTTTCCGCTTGTGTATGAGGAGGAGAGATGCCTGAGGAGGAGATATCTCCTCGTCGTCGCCGTCATCATCGCTGAAACTTCGCGTCGTTTCCACGACATCGTTTCTCTTTCCCGAGCGATGCAATTCTGAAGGATTTCCACACAAAAACGGCAGAATAAACATGATGCGACATCTGTGATGCATCGACCAACAAAAACACCACCACTCGGAGGAGGAGGAGATGGAGTTTCGTCGTTCGTCCAGTGTTGGGGATGCTCGGCGCGATTACAACCTCCTCCTTTATTCGGTGATGATGATGACGTAAACGACGGAGAGAAATCAATTCTCCCGAAGAAGAAGCTCGCCCCCCGTTTTTTGTGCGGGCACTGCGGGGCGATTAATTCTTCGCTCGAGTCTTCTTCTGCCGCCTTTTTCGCGCGAGGAGGAAAAGGAGGATGCAGAGGATGCAGAGGCAAAGGGTTGAAAGAGTTTTGTCTCGTTTTGCCGGCGAGATGTCTCGCGAGAACGATGGGAAGGATTTTAATACCAACCGTTCTGTGTTTGGTGTATTATTTAGTCTCGAAAACGTACGAAGTGTCCATTCCAAAGTTGACGACGGAAAGAGAGAAAAGAGTTTTAAATGTTGAAGGGGAGATGATGGAAAGGACGACGAACGCGCGAATGATGGATTTGGCGACGAGTTTTGGATTGAGATGCCTGTTGATGTTCGCGTGCGCGAACATTTATTGGAACTACGCGGTGTCGATTCTTTCGCGGCCGAAGAGCATTCGCCAGTTGCGAGAGGACGGGGAAGGGAGTATGAGTGGGAGCGAAAGCGACGAGGAAGACGTAGAGAGTGGTGGTAGACGTAATACTAGTGATAGAAATAGTAACCGGAATGGGATTATGCCGGTGCCGTGGTGTCAGCAGCAACGTCAAAATCTGGAGAACGAGACTGAGACGGATATCGAAAACGGCACGGAGACAACGGAGAGACATCCGACGACCATCGTGCCTCGAGACTCGTTTAGAAATTGCGCGTATTGCATCAAATGTGATGACGTGAAACCGTTTGGGACCTCTCATTGCTCCACGTGCAATAAGTGCATAGTCGATTTAGACCACCACTGTCCGTTTTTACAAAACTGCGTCGGCAAACATAACGTGAGAGCGTTTACGTGTTTTTGCTTGTGGTGTTCGTTGGGATGCGCGTTGGCGTTTACCGTTGCCATTTTGTTACCGTTCACGTCGCAAAGAGCGACGTTTATGAAACCGTACGAGAGAGTTATGAGTGGCACGGATAAATATTCCAACTTTGGCAAGAACACGTACGAACACATAGGGCATTTCCCGACGTCAACCGGAGCGCTCATACAGTATTGCACTTTCGCTTTGAAATACGTGAGTGCGTGCGAAGACACGTGGATTGGCACGTGGTGCATAGTCGTATTAGCAACTGCAACCATCACTCCTCTCACGTTTGGTTTATTTTACCAAACGTACATGGCGGTCAAACGAGGTGAATTTTACGTCGCGTCTTTAAAAGCGAAACGGGAAAGAGAAGAGCGCGGCGGGAGTCCCGAGTCGATGGCAAGAGACGCGTCGGGATTGAGTAAGCACGTGGAAGAGGCGAGGGTAAAAGCGGTGTTTGAACGGACCAAAGGCGAACACTGGGTTTTTTGGTTTCTCTTTCCGAGACTCTCTCGAACGGGGAGGCTTGGAAGAAGAAGAGGAGGCGCGCAAAAAGTCCAATAATAGTACAAACAAATGTGTAGTGTGATTTTTCAGCGCCATCTACCGCACGTTCTGATATCATCGAACAAACCAACTGTCGCTTCGACGTTAACGCCCGTTTCGATTTCGTCTTGGCACCACAAAAACCGCGGTTTAACACCTGGAACCGTTCGCAAATGTTTCAAAACGCCTTCCGTAATCGACGAAGAAGCCGCAAAGACGCTCGATGGAATGCGAACGTTTGATTCGGATTCTACGATTTCTTTCAACAAACTCCCATCCGTGGCAGCTTTGGTCAACGCTCGAGCAAACGTGTCCATCTCGTTTTCGTCGTCATCTCTGGCGGATACCAACACGTTTTCGTTGAGCTCGACGCCGAGCGCGCGAAACCACGTTTTCACTCTCGTCGCGCTTTCCCTGATTTCCGCGACGTTTTCTACACTTCTAAAATCTCTATTTTGCAACGCGAGCTTTCTACTATGAGCGGCGGCGCGCTTTAAATCTTCTTCTTCTTCTTCTTCTTCTTCTTCTTTTCCCACCTCTTTGCTCACAACTGTCTTGCCAACACTACCATTTATCGGTATCGTCGCTCTCTCCATCGCCAGATGAATAGCTCTCTCCAAATCGTCCTTCGCCGCGGGATCCGCGCGCAACTCCAACGTCCTTTTCTCCAAATCCGTCATCGGGTAACTCCCAATCGGTTTCGCCTCTGGAAGTATCATCGGTTTCCCATATTCTTCCTCCCACGGCGAAGACGCCGCCACCCCTGACGACGATACCACCCCTCGTCGCGGATTCCTTCGCATGTACTTCTCCTCCTCTTCTCTATTCAGCGTCATCCCGTCTAACCGCTTGTTTACCGTTTTCGTCGTTGCTTCCGCCGAAACACCACTCGTATTCTTATTCGTCGTTTTCTCGCTGGCGAAGTACTCCTCGTCGATCTTGTTCGCATCATCCTCCATTTTTGTCGTAAATGTCAACTCCTCTTCCTCTTCTTCCGAAGAAGAATATCTCGTCTCTTCCCCTAACAGTCTGCTCGGGGGCGTCAACACTTCCCCTCTCTTTCTCATCGGGGAAAGTTTCGGTGGCAATTGCCGAGGCACCGAATCATCCTCCTCCTTTTCCTCCTCTTCCTCTTCTTCCAGCATCGCTTCTTTCTTCGCCGACATCCACGCGAGCAACGACGCCGTTTCCTCCTCCGATGATTCGCCTCCTCCTCCCTCGTTGTCGTCCAAATCCATCCTATAATTTGTGTCACACAAAAAAGCAATCAACAACAACACAAAAGGGCAATAAAACAAGCAACAATCAGCAGAAAGAAAGAATAAAAGGTCCTCCGCCGTTCTCTCGTTGGGCTCCTGTTTCGGAGAACGCTCAAAGAGCGCGCGTCTGATGTGTCTCAACAAAAGCAGCTTTTATGCGGGAAAACAGAGGGAAAAGAGCAACCTCATTTTTTTGAATTTTTTCAGTCAATTAAATTTTTTCTCATTTGCCTTCAAAAAAACGTAAGAAGAGTTTTACTCACTCCGCGCGAGATATAGAAGAGAGTACACATCACATAACAACAACAACTCGCTAATATTGATTGCTCGCTCGAAAGAGAAGATATACACACACACACACTCAGATATATAATAAGAGTAAATGTCGGAATCATTCGCGTACGGCGCCTCGGAAGACCCAGACAGGAACGATTACTTCTCGAAACTCAGAATCCAATCCTCGCAACGGATGCAACGACTGTTGGACCGATCCGTCCCGTTCGCCTTTCACAGATGGCTCGCGTGGGTTTTTCTCGCGCTTATGTATACGCTGAGAGCGTATTTCGTCCACGGGTATTACATCGTGACGTATGGGTTAGGGATTTATAACCTGAACTTAATGATTGGGTTTTTATCGCCGGCGAGAGACCCAAGTTTGAGCGCGAGTGAAGGACCGACGTTGCCGAGCAGCAATAACGAAGAGTACCGGTACGTTTTAGGAAAAAGTTTCGAGCTTCGTCATCGGTTTACGAATGCATTCGGAGGAGAAAAGGAGCACCGTGTACGCGGTTTTGTGCATCGTCTCTTTCTCGGTTTTCTTCTTCTTTTCCGCTTCGTCGCGTTTTCGCGATGATATTCGGAGGACGCGTTTGATTTTATCGACGCGCCGATGTATAGACGCGTGGCCGTTGCCGTCGCTGACCGGTTCTCTTTTCGTTATTACTTTTGTTGCAGACCATTCGTTCGAAAACTACCAGAGTTTAAGTTTTGGGTCAAATCCGCGAAGAGCTTGCTCGTCTCCTTCTCCATGACCTTCTTCCCGGTGTTTGACGTGCCAGTGTTTTGGCCGATATTGTTGATGTATTTTATCATGTTGTTCACGATGACGATGAAGCAGCAGTTGAGACACATGATTAAACATAAATACGTGCCGTTTTCGTGGGGGAAGCAAACGTACGGGAAAGGTAGCGGGGGAGGTAAAGAGATGAGCGGAGGGAGCGATTAGTGAGAAGAAGCGCTGTAATATAATAACTAAACGTAAATAGCATCATCCTCGCATAATAAAACTAAGAACTACTCGTGCACCTTGGACAGATACTCCCACAACCCATCGCCTAAATGGTGGCACAACTCCACCCCAATGCCTTTATTTTCTCTTCGCATAGCTTCCGCGCTCATAACGCACGTCCCGACCGCTAACGCGTGCTCTTTCCCTTCCGCGTATATCGCTACCGGTTCGTCTTCCTCCACCTCGTCGTGCATGGTCGCGCCCGCGCTCGTTAACCCTGGGCACATGATGTTTGATCCTTTAAACACGAATTTAATCGCCCCTTTGTCTGTTCGTAGTCGTTTCATCATTCGTGGGAATCGGTGGAGGACTTTTAAGGTTGGGTAATACGGACCGTCTTTCACGGTTTGGAAGAATAAAGGTTCGTTTCCCACTAAAACGACAGTCACTTTGTTCTCCAACTTCCCGACTCGGATTTCCGCGTTTTTTTTCGGCAACAACAAATCTAACGGCGTCGGCCCTTCCTCGTTTTCCTCCTCCTCGTCCGACGACGACGAGGTTGAATCTGAATCCGAGGAATCCCGGCGTTTTTGGCGGCGTTTTTCGTCGTCCTCGTCTTCATCCTTGACCGAGCGATTGGAACACAAGGAGGGAAACTGTTCGGCGATTTTCGATCGAATCGCGCGTTGGACGGAGGATTTGATCTGCGTGCTCCCGTGGAAATCTTCCAAGGAAAACTTTTTGAACATTAGTATTAGTATTACGTTGGTGTTGTTTTTGTCGTCGTTTACGTCGTCCTCTTCTCTCTTCTTCGCAAAAGGAGGAGAACTTCTTTAGGTATGTAAAGCGCTTTCGAGGTGGTTTTTTCTGAGGTATTTGTGTATGTTGCAAAATTTTAAAGTGTTGTGTCTCTCTCTCTCTCTTCCGCGAGGCGCATGTTCAAACGACTCTTATTAGCGGTCAAACATGCCTCTGAACGGGTTATCCTTCTTCTTCTTCGGCTTTTGTTGCTCTTTTTCCGCGTTCTTCTTCTTCTCTTTTGTCGTCGTCTGGGCGGCTGTTCCCGCTCGTTGCGTTGCCGCTTCCTGGGCAAAGCCGTCGATCAATCCCATCGCATTTATCGCATTCATCATGGACAGTCCTTTGTTTCTGACTTCTTGTGGAAGCGTGTTCCAGGTTTCTGGCGTCATTACCGGAATTTGTGCGTCGAGTTCTTTCCACTCTTCAAGTGCGGCTTCCTCCTCTTCGCTGTCCGAGTAGCCTTGTTCGCTGAACATATGCGATGGGACTACTTGGACAGACAAGCCACCCGTCAGCGCACGCAACAAATTGCCTCGATTTTCTTGCGCGTGTATTCTCTGCGCGCGTGAAACGTAGTCAATGTTCGCCTCTCTCACCAAAAATGCGAGCAACGTTGGATCGTACGGATTTCTGTCCAACGCGTTGCAAAAATCGTACGTCAATTTTTGCTTCTTTCTCTCCGTGGCGTTGATCATTACCGCGCTATTCTTGTACGCATACCACGTCTGCGCGGCAATTATTGGATTCCTCATTTCAAACGGAAACAAAATGGCGTTTTTCACGAAATTCTTTGTCTTCTCGTGCTCCAACAACTTCTTCCGAATCTTTTCGCTGGCGCACGCGAGCAAGATCGCGTCCGTCTGATTGAGCAAAGCGCCCTTCCCGACGCGCTCGTTCGCGAGAACGTCGTACTTTGCCCCACGTTCGGCGAATCCTTTATCATGTTTTTTATAATCACAGAAAATGTCGATAAAATCGGGCGTTTGAAACAGTTTCAGCAACGGACTCTCCTCCTTCTCCTCCTCCTTCAAGTTTCTTGGATTTTTCACACCACCACCAGAGTCATCAACTCTCACGACGTTTCGAAGGTTCTCGAACGTTCGGAAGGTCACGCAAAACGAGCGATATTTTCCGAACCACGCGTTTTCCGCCTTGCGGTCGATCTTTGCTCTCACATCTCCCAGATCATCATCGTCCGAAGCCATTTTTTCTTTATGTGTATACAACGAGGGGAATCCCAAATGGCAGATGTAAGAAAACGAATAGACGCTTAGATGATGATGATAAAAAAAAGAAGAAGAAGAATATCGAGCGCTTCTTTTATTGAACGATAATAAAATGCGACGAGGTATTCTTCTCGTTGTTGCTGTTTCTTTCACCCCAAAGAGAGAGCGAGATCTGTCTTCCGATGTGTGCGCGCGCTTTGGGAAAACTCTTTCTCTTTTGGTAAATCTTTGAGAGACGAGTTTAGGGTCACAATTCGAAAAAAACAACAATTCGAAAAATACAACAATTAATTAATCTACGGAATACTTCTCGCACCCGACGTCGACGCTTTCACTGAACTCGGACTTCCAAAACCCATCGGTTTTATGATTCATCATCCAATCTTTATGAAATTCGTCGTCGCTGTATTCCGCGTGGTCTTTGTTTGTTTCGGCGGGTTTCAAGCCGGTTAAGCCGCCGCCTTGGGACCAAGCGCAGATGGCGCCCGAGGCGGCGCCGGCGAAGATGGAGACTTCAGAGGTGGATTCGTTGGCGCTCATTGCTGCGCACGTGAGGAGGCCTTCCGTACCTGGTAAGGAGTAGAGATAGCCGCCGTTGATGTCAACGTCGGAGTCCAAGACGACTTCGCCCTCTTCGCGTTCGACGAAGAGCGAGCCGGAGAGGCCGACGCCTTGGCCGTCGACGCACCGGACGTGGAGAAGGCCGAGAGGGGCGTCGGAGGAGTCGGAGTCGTCGGAGTCGTTGGAAGTGTCGTCATCGTCGTCGTAATATCCGGAGACACCCATGGTCGTAGCGCTGGATAAGGTGGACGTTTGGCTTTGGCCGCTGGTGGCGGTTTCGAGAACCGGGAGGTCGTCTTTGTGATGGTCCGATGAGGCGTTCGCGGACGTCTTACGTAACAACAAAGTGCTCGCAATGTTCGAAACTGCTTTAGAGAGCGGGGTTTCTCTACTCTTTTGCGAAGGTGGAAAGTACGCCGCGGTGGAAACCAACACTCCAGAGGGTTGGCCGCTTTGTAAGTTTCTCTGATTCGTCGCACTTTTCGGCGTGGCGTTTGGTAAAGAGCAATACTCTAATCCGGAAATGGGCGCTTCGCACCCGTCGATTCTTGGCGCGTTTGGTAAATCACGAGGTCTCGCGGACGGTCTCGCTAACACGTGCGTTTTCACGGAGGAGGAGAAATCGCCGGCGAAAATAACTCCGGGAGGTCCGGCGCATACGGAAAAAACGCGGCGTCTGTGCCCAGTCATGGTCGCCGCGGCAACTTCTTGCCTCGGATCCCAGACTTTGACGACACCGTCCGCACCTCCTGAAACAAACAAACCAGCGCCATCCAAAGACGGTTCGTTGTAGCTAATCACGCACGTGACGTCGTTTTGATGACCTCGGATACTCGCTCTTTTCTGACCAGTGTTTAAATCCCACAAACCGAGCGCGCCGGATCTCGAGCCAACTGCGATGGTCGCCGATTGCCAATCGACAGCGCCAGACGTGACGGCGTCGAAGACGTACATCTTTCGCGTTTCACGCGATCGTTCTAAATCCCAAACTCGAACGGTGTTATCTCTACCACCGGACACGCACAAGAAAGGTTTTTGAATTATGCCTGCGCTGGCGTTGCTATAATCTGCAATAGAGAGAAACTCAACGCGGTCGGTGTGCCCAGATAAAGAGTGGCCGCCGGACAAACCGACGTTTGGATTCCATCGCCAACTGCGAATAGTCCCGTCCCAACCACCGGTGGCGACGATTTTTGCGTTTGGTAGAACGTTCGTCTTCGAACAACCGACGCATGAAACGAGTTCGTTGTGTGCAAACGGATCCTCTTCCGGGACGATTGCGCGTCGAAAACTCGGCGCGCGGTCGCCCGCGCCGCCAAAACAACCCAAGTAAGGATTCAATATCGCTCGATTGTCCAAGCCAAAATTATCTTTTTGATCTTTGCCGCTATATTTCTTCGGATTCACCGCGGGTGTTCTGAGCTGCGCCGGCGGCGCTTTCGCGCCACCCGTCATCGAGGGGAGATACGGAGGCGTTAAATATCCAGCATCTGAACCGCTCGTATACGTAGGCGTTCTTCCGGTCGATTGTTGCGACAGATGAAGTAAATTTTGACTCGAGTTTTCTTTGCGTATGCGTTTCAAATTCGCTCTCGCTCTTCGTTGCGCTTCTTCGGTTTTCTTACTCGTGCCTCCCCGGAACCAATTCAAAATGGTGCTCAAAAATGCGCCTAAAGATTTCCAAAACACGTCGGTGAAGAAATACACCCACTCGTCTAATTTGTTCACAAAATGTGCCCATCGACCGGGCACTAAGGGTAAATCTTCCGAGAAAGTGCGTTCGGAGGAAAGCGTGTGCCCGTGATGGCCTCTTTGTTGTTGTTGTTGTTGTAACTGTTGCTGTTGTCTGGACGCCGAGGACAGTTGTCTTCGTAACGCGTTAATCTTACCACTGTCGTCGCTTTCGCGCCTCGCGCGCCCTAACGACGGCGACGACGGTCGATGGACCGGCGAAGTCGATGAAGTCAAATTCGGCGGCAATACGATGAGTTTTTCCGTGCTCGGAAAGCGAGTGGACGATTTGTCTCGTTCGTGTTGCTTCCTGCGTCGTTCGCTGACATCATCGTCGTCGTCGGAATTGAACGCGGCGTTCTTCGTGATCATCTGTGCAATCTCCTCGACGGCGCTTTTCGTCTTCTTTTTTGTCGGTGTCGTAGCGGTTGATATTGTTGTAGTTGTTGCTGTTTCTTTCGACTTCTTCTCCAGCATTCGCACGTGTGCGATGTTCTCCTGACTCGAATTCGCATTCGGCGTAGAGAGCGAAAACGAGCTATCCGTGCCTAACGGCGACTCCGGTTCGGAAGAATACCCGGACGATGAACCGCCTTTATCTTCTTCTTCTTCTCCTTCTTCTTCTGCTGACTTTTTAGTCGACTTGCTTTTCTTCTTTTTCTTTTTCTGCTTGTTTTTACCGCCGCGGCGTTGTTCTTCCTCCTGTAAATGTTGCGACGACGACGACATCGACGTCAATTCCGTCGTCCCTGAATTCTTTCGCATCATGGCCGTTTTAGCTAAATTTGACGCCGACGCCGAGTTCGACGATCCCGATTTCTTCTTCTTACTTTCCACCGTCTTCCACTCTTCGCTGTCGTCGTCGTCGTTGTTTTTGTTGTCCATCTCTTCTTCTTCTTCTTCTTCTTCTTCGTCCTCGTCT
>JACLAA010006569.1_pt1 | contig 78956 bp, 52 predicted proteins | sample 8027891 | NCBI WGS metagenome assembly JACLAA01 (sample SAMN15724900, study PRJNA655200) | protist metagenome | isolation source: fluorescence activated cell sorting (FACS) single amplified genomes of... | place: Spain: Blaines Bay Microbial Observatory, Mediterranean Sea | collected 2016-01-19 | reverse complement strand
CAGACGAGACCGAAGGCTGCGTCAGGGAAGAGTGAGAAAAAGAGAACGTTGGAGATGAGAGCAGAAGAAGAGGAAAAGGAAGCGGAGAACAAGAAGAAGGCGATACGTGTCATCGATGATATGCTTAAAAAGAAGCAGAAGTCGACATCGACGCAAATCCCAAAACGAAGCAGCACTTTATTGGACGTGGTGATGAGAAAAGAAATACCACCCGTGAAAACAATTGTCAACGGTGGTCCGCTGCCGGTTATTCCAAAGCTTACTGTCTCTTCGACGGCAATGGATCCGCCACCGCCGAGATATGTCCAGCAACAAAAGCAAACACAGCAAACACAACAAACACAACAAAAAGCCGACGAGAACAAACACTTGGACGATTTCAGAATTGAGATGCCGTTTGGATTCGTAGCCCCGGAAAGAGCAGAACCGTGTCTGCTCATCAAGACGAGTGCACGAAACGTCACAGAAAGGGAACTGACTAACTTATTCCGATTCTTCGAAGGATTTCAGCACGTAACGGTTCGTGACGATACTTCCTTCTTCGGCGCTGGAGGGGAAAAGAAAGTTATTCACGTACAATTTAGGGAGAAAGAAAATGCGGCGTACGCGAAGAGCAAAACGGATAAGTTCATACTGGACTCCAAGGATCCAATCAACTCTGTGCTCAATATTGGATACTTCGCTGGGTACACACCACCTTCCTCCGCGACGGCTCGGGATGCGCACATGGCGACCACGACTTATCCAAGCGCCTCCGCGGATAATCCTTTATCTGCAGCGGCAAAATTAGCAGAGCCGCCTGATGGTTTGTATTGTGATTTGTGCGGGGTGAAGTTCGCAGGAAAACACCATAAAGATGCTGTGATCGAGAATTGTTGGAATCAACACACAAAAACTAACTGTCACCAACAAAACTTAAAGAGCAAGAAAATTGAAGGCGCGGAGTATTTCAGACCCAAAATTAAACATCATCCTGTCACCGGTTCTATTCAGTTGATATGGAGCTGTGATTGCTGCCAAGTGACAACGGGTTTGTATGGGAAATCTCTCTGGAATGGGCACGCATTCGGAAAGAAGCACGCGGAAGCTATGCGAGAAAAAAGTTTGTCAGCGAACGCGACGAGATCTACTCACACGCAAGATCCCCGGTTGAAACCGAGTGAAAATCCCGACGACGATCTCGCGAAAGATACAAATCCTTCGAAAACGCCTACGGCTAGAAATACTCCAGTCTCGGGGCAACTGGGAGAAAGCGAGTCCAAGAGCGATTGGCTTCAATTTAAGGAAGCTCGCTTGAAGAAGATTACGCCTTACGAAAAAGAAAGCACTGATTTCATAGACGAACTGCCGATGGATGGAGGGAAGAAAGTAAACGTGGAAGTAAGTCTCGATGGATGCGATGCGAGTTACTTTGACGAGCGGATGGTGGGCGATTTGAAGAGAAAGATTATGGAGGAAGATTCCGGTTTTGTGGTGAAAAAATTCAACGAGAGGAACGTCATTTGGTTATACGGAAATAAAACGAGCACAAAATCCGCTTGGTTGCGTACTCGTGAACTCAGGCACATTGCGGCAAAGTTGAGCGAACGACGGGTAAATACCACGGGCATATGGAAGTTAGATGGTCTCAGAAACTTGGTTTCGAAAGGATTGATAAAAGAGTACAAACCGGAAATTACAGCATTCATTGACGACGAAACCAAGTACAAGAGAGACACCGATGGTAAAATAACAATCGCTGAAGAGGTCGGTAACATGCTGGGTATGCTAAAAGGATCAAAATATGTCACACAAAGACAAACAGAAGAATACCTTGGACAAAAACTCAAAGTTAAGTACGAGATATTGGAGATGGGCGAGGTAAAATTCACCGGGTACCCTGAAGGCGTCGCAAAGGCGTGGTTACTCATTCGCGAGTTTTGTTTTCTCGGTGCAGAAGAAGGGAGAAAAAGGGAAAGAGAGGCGCGAATAGAACGAGAACGAAGAGCGGAGGTTGTGAAAAACAAACCGGCGCGTAACACCAGATCGTGCCCGCATTACGATCCCAAAACGAATAAATGCGGTTGGGCGAACTCTTTCAAAAATCGCGGGCGCACCGCCTGTCGATACTGCAGAAACGACAGCAGGTGAAGTCGTTGATTTTAGAGGAAAGAGAGAAAAAAGAAACACGAAAATTGTACAGCAGCAGCAGCGATAGCAGCGATAGCAATAGCATAAAGAAGGAGAAGGAGGGTAATGTAATACTGTTGTTTATAATATATTTCTTCTTCAAAATGGTCACTTTTTTCTTCACATCTTTTTATTAAGCAAAAATGGATGCGCGTCAAACATCACGTCGTCGTCGGTCAAACGCGAACGCCTCCTCTTCTTTCCTTTCTTCGACTGAAAATAAAACAAAAACAACCACACCGAGAAGACGAGACGCGAAAATGATGATGCGAATATTCTATCCCTCGGAGTATTTCGAAGAAGAAGACGAAGAAAAAGAAGTTTACGGTTGGATATTTCGAAGCGATGATGGATTTATGGATACAGACGATACAGACGAGGACGAACAGAGGAGAGGAGAAAAACGAGAGATTTGGAACTGCGTGGTGAGCGAAATTGGCGCGAAGAAGATTACCTTCGATTCCTCTTCTTCTTCTTCTTCTTCTCAACTCTCCGAGGATGATGATGATGATGATGATGATGATGCCGTTCTGCGAATTTTGTTCCCACGACGAAACCACAAGAAAGAAACCATTAAGAGGAACGTTATTAAAGTCATCGAGGCGAAACGAATAGGCAAAATAATATTTAGAAACGACGATATCGATATCGATGAGCATAAAGAGTACAACAATAAGAACGACGAGAACGACAACGACGACGCAAACGACGCCGAAGTTTATTTCGTGACTTTTCGCTTAAAAGCGTGTTCCCACCGCGTGCCGTTCTCGGTGAGCGTCGTCGACTCGAAGGGACGAAAGAGAGAGTTTGACGACATATTGTTCGTTTCGGTCGCTCGCGAGGCCATCGACGCGACGACGAATAATAGTAACGCGCATGAGAGTGATAACAGTCGTCGTTCTCAGCACACAGAGGTAAAAAGAACGGGGCTAGATGCAATCGTCAAGGTGCTGTCTTTGTCTTCCTTGGCGTCCTACGAACGACAGCAAAAAAAAGCGAGGAAAAGTAAAAAAGGAACGAGCAACAACGCTTTCCTCACCTCGATTTCCTCCGCATTCCTCTCGCCGGTGCATAAAGTCTTGGACGAGTACGAGTTTGTGCCGTATTTTTCCGGAAGTGGGAAAGGAAACAGTAGCTGGAAAGATGGCAAATTGAAACGGAAACCAATATCTGGCGTGAGCATCAGCTCGCGTTTGCTCGCGACGCGCGTAGCGATACTGTTACGACGACGTGTATATCAGGCGCCTATGCTCAAATCGATAGTCGCGTTTGCATTCGATGTTTTCCTCGCGCGAGCATGTTTCGCGCGAATAGCATCCCGGGTTCAAATGATGTCTTCCGGGTTCATCAACGGCGACTATTTAATTCGCAACGCGAATTGGCTCGCCAAAGGTGACCCGTTGGGGGTCAAGCTTCACTTACCGTTGAGTCGAACGTTGAGTGGGTTAGCCATAGTACTTGCGGAGGGATACGCCTCCGTTTTAGGCGTTCGATTCGATACCATCGTCCGAAATATCGATGAACGTCTGTGGTTCCTCGGTCTCACGACGCAACTCGCGTTTTTATCCGACTGCATGTTCCTATTCACCTCGCACGCCGCCGCGTTGCACGTGTATTCGAGTTTACTCATCACCGCTCAAGTTGCGTTTGGAAAATTTTGTTACGAGGCTGGTTTCGGTCGTCCCTTGCAACGACGGAAAGAAGAGGAACACACCACGAAGAGACAGTCCACGGAAAGTCTCGTGTTTGGTGTTCTTTTCGTGCCACCCATTTTCCTCTTCTTCCCGACGACGTTTGCGTATTTTGCGAGCTACTTGGTCTTACACGCGGCTGCGTTGTTGGTGCGAGCGATGGTGGTATTTCTAGTTTCTTCGCTGGAGAGCATTAAAATATATTTTGTTGAGGATGGTTCTTTTGACGAGGATGATGGAATAATAGTGTTATTCAGAGCGGTAACAGTTTTGGGGGAAACGCAAAAGCTCGTTAAATTGGTACAACAAAAACAGTCAAGAAGAGGGAAAAAATTTCTACGAAAATATTGCAAACACGTCGTTCAGTTTTGGTGGGGTTTTGAGAGGTTCGAGAAGAACAACAACAACAATTATGGGTTCATGGGTTCGTGCGTGAACGCTTTGCGTTGCTTTGGTCGATTACCGGTGGCGTCGTTGAAACCTTTTTTTGAAGTTTGACGCGTGTCTCTCTGCATTACAAGTGCTTTAATTGTATTTGTGTAATCACGATAATAATAATAATAATTATTATTATTCTGATTCTGATTCTGGCACGTTTAACTCTCCGTGCTCGTATTGCCAACCTTCTGGTAATGGGCAGTCGTTGTCGAGGAGGTATTGTACACAGTCGGTGTGGTTTTTCTCGTGCGCTTCTCGTACCGCTTTTTCGTCCCACGGCGCTTTGGCGGTTTCGTGTAAGTACTTCAAACACTCTAAGTGGCCGTTCTCGGCTGCAAACGCACACGCGTATACGCTATATTGATCATACTTACGCTCAACAAGATATTCGAGTATGTGAAGATGACCTTTGAAAGCCGCCCCAGCGGCAGTATTAGAATCCCAACGCGCTTTGACTTCTTCGCGTAAGTATTTGAGTACCTCGAGATGACCATTTTGGGCAGCTTTTGCACACACCCACGTACCGATAGGACACTTCTTTGCCACGCAATACTTTACCATTTCCAGATTACCTTGTTCTGCGGCCGCAATAATCGTCCTATAATCCCACTCACATTTTTTCTCCTCTCGCGCCCACTTGAGCAACTCGAGTTTATTCGTTCGAGCAACTTTTACGCAGAAATCTCTTTCGCTCCACCAAATCGGCCACAACGATTTATTCTCCCACACAAACTCCAAAGTCGATATCGACGACATCTCTTCAACTTCAAACTCCTCTTTCAAATCACCCGCACGAGACGATCTCTTGATCAACTTTCTCGTTTCACTATTCACCTCGTACAAGAATTTCACATCCGTCTCATTCAATCTCGGAAGAATGTGTGTGAAACAAATATCGTCGTTCTTCACGATCAAATCCCACAAAGAATCGCTCTTCCCGATCATCCGGCTTTTCTGCTGCGTTTCTCTCGTCGTCATCGCTCCAGTCGTGACGTATGTATCACGACAAAACCAACTTCTCTTCTTCTTCTTTTTCTCTCTCTTTTTGTTTTCCGTCAAAGAAGAAAAAAAGGAGGCGTTTTGGAGAGAGGAAAAAGACAAGACAAAGACATTTTTATAAAAGAGGAGCAAAAAAAAAAGGTTTTCCGCGCTATGGTACTTACTTGCACGACGCGAATACGACACAAAAGCGCGCCGACTCGTATGATTATCCCGCATCATGCACGAAACGGCAAAAAAAAAGCCAAGTTCGCCAACGCGGCGTCACACGAAACGGCAAAAAAAAGACGGAACGAAGGTCATACTATGGAATTCAAAGTCAGTTTTGTTTCATGAGTTTAGAAGTTTCCGGATACCTTGGATTCGAACCAAGGTGATGGGATATCATCTATCAACACGCATACTTTTTATGCGACCTTGCGAAGTTTCAAAGTCCCCTAATACAGATACATTATTATTTCACAGTGAAGTTTTATTGGAACCACACTTACAGATACTAACCAACTATATTATATGACCATATAGTAAGCTTTCTGGCCGAATTTAAAGAATATTACTCTCTTCAAAAAAAATAGCCCTAAACAACAACAATTCTCACTTTTGTTTTTTTATTCGTTGAAAGAGGTTGTTTCAAAATAAGAACCAATAATAATAACAACAACGACATAAGTATTCTTCTTAATACACATATCATCATCTGAGAAGAAGAAGAAGAAGAAGAAGAAGAAGATTATAAGAGGAAACGATGATGATGATGATGATGACGTCATCATCAACGTTGATGACATCATCATCATCATCGTTTGATAATGTTTTTAAGAAGAAGGCATCATCATCATTTCGTTTGAATACCCTGAAAACGACGGCGAAAACGATGAGAAACAACAAGGTTCAACAAAAGAATATTACAATCAAAGCAGAAGCGATATCGGAAGATTCCTCTTCAACGAACTCTTCGGACATATTCGCCGATTTGGTCGAAAACTCTTCTTTTGGTTCTTCTCATAATAATAATGGTTTCGTTGAAAGAGGAGAACACATCATTTCCTCTTTCAATCAAAATTCTCCTGTAATTTCAAACACAAAAAACGCTCTGAAAGTTTTTAGCGGATCGGCGCACCCGGAATTGTCCACGGAAATTGCCAACTATTTAGGCATGGATTTAGGGAAACTGACGATTAAGAAGTTTGCGGATGGGGAGATTTACGTGCAAATAAACGAGTCCATTCGCGGTTCGGACGTGTTTTTAGTGCAACCGACGTGCCCGCCGACGAACGACAACATCATGGAGTTGCTGGTTATGATTGACGCCTGTCGACGCGCGAGTTGCCGTTCGATTACCGCCGTGATCCCATATTTCGGCTACGCCAGAGCCGATCGAAGAACGGCTGGGAGAGAATCGATTGCCGCGAAACTCGTCGCAAACTTGTTGACCCAGGCTGGAGCGACGCGAGCGGTGTTGATGGACATTCACTCGTTACAAACGATTGGGTATTACGACATTCCCGTCGATCACATTTACGGCGAAACTGTCATCTTAGATTATTTAACCTCGAAAGACTTCCACCCGGACGAAGTTGTCGTCGTCAGCCCGGACGTTGGTGGCGTGCCTCGAGCGCGAGCGTTTGCCAAAAAATTAGCCGACGCGCCTTTAGCCATCATCGATAAAAGACGCACGGGACACAACAAAGCGCAAGTGATGAACTTAATCGGTGACGTTGAAGGAAAAGTTTGCGTCATGTTGGACGATATGATTGACACCGGCGGTACTTTGCTGGCTGGTGCGGAATTGTGTCGCACGCTCGGCGCGAGAGAAGTGTACGCTTGCGCCACGCACGCGGTGTTTTCGCCACCCGCGGTGGAACGGTTAGGCAGCGGCGCGTTTACCGAAGTCATCGTGACCAATTCTATTCCGCATACGCCGGAGAGAGATTTCGCACAGTTGACCGTGTTATCCGTCGGGAACTTACTCGGTGAAACGATTTGGAGAGTCCACAACGATACGCCGGTATCGTTCAATAAGTTGTAAGTACTGGTAGTTGTTTTTTTTAATAAGATTTTTCGTATAAGAGTTCATCATCTCCTCATAATAATAATAATAATAATAATAATAATAATAATGAGAGCATACTGATAAAGCATGTCGTCGTCTGAATCGTCGTCTTTAAACGTAAAGTCCGTCATCGAATATCACGGAGAGTATTCTAAAACGCGCTGCGGATACTGCAAAAACTCATCATCATCATCATCCTCTTCGTCGATTTCAACCGGTTTCGTGGCGCATTTCTTAACCGTTTTCGATTACGAAAGATGCATCAACAACGGGTGGAGACGAAGCGGGAGGTGGGTGTACCACCCGACGCCGATCGAGAGCAACTGTTGCGTGCTGTGCACGATTCGATTGAACGTGGAAAGGTTTCAAAAGACGTCGAAACAGAAGAGAGTGGAGAGAAAGTTTGAGAGATATTTAGAGACGGGTTTTGAGACTTCGTCATCATCAACATCAACGTATCATCATCATCATCATCGACAAAACGGCGGCGATAAAAACGAAAAAGAAGATAATGACGATGATGATGAAATTAGAGTGTTCTTGAACCAGCGCGTGTTAGACGCCATCGAGAAATCAGTCTCTTTTGTTGATTGCGACAAAGATATTTTCAACAACGAGAAAAAACTACTGGTACAGAAAACGACGAACAAAGAAGCGTTGGAAAGAGGATCAAAATATACCTCCTCGGCGTGTTTAATAATCGCAGGAAAACTGAAAAAAGATCGAGAGGAAGTCGTCGCGAAGGTTTTGAAGCGATTGACGGAGGAACAGAATGAAACGAAACACTTCAGAGTGGAAGCGCGAGGCGGCTTTCTCAATTTTTTTCCCTCCTCCTCGGAAGGAAATTCTGAAAAGACGAAAATAAAACCATCGCGGGGGATGCCAACGAAGAAGAAGGAAAAGAAAGACGACCACCCAACGTTGAAGCCACAGAAGAAGAAAACAACGAGCAAACACAAAATGTTCACCGTCACGGTTGAAAACTCAGAATTTAGACGGGAAGATTTCGAATTATGGCAAAGATACCAGGCGAAAATTCACAACGATCCGCCTTCAAAGTTGAAGAAGAGTTCGTATGTTAATTTTTTATGCGACACGCCGTTAGTTTCAGACGACAAAACGTACGGGTCGAAACATTTTCGATATTTTATCGACGATAAACTCGTAGCCGTCGGCGTTTGCGATGTCTTACCGACCGCCCTGAGCTCGGTATACTTTTATCACGATCCGGATTTAATGAAACTCGAGTTGGGAAAGTTGAGCGCGTTGTACGAAATCGATTTTGTCTCCAAGAATCGCAACACGGCAAAGTATTCCTTGGGTGATTTCAAATACTACTACATGGGTTATTACATCCACGATTGCCAAAAGATGCGCTATAAAGGCGAGTATAAACCGAGCGAGTTAAGATGTCCGACGACTGGGAAGTGGGTCAGTTTAGACGATCGAAAAACGCTCGAAAAGTTAGACGCGCATTCCTTCAAGATAGTCAGCGACGTGGACGAGGAAAAAGTTTCGATGAAGGAAGAAAAAGATGAATTTGAAGAATCATCACTTGGTAACCAAATCGTTGGCGTTATACAAAACGGGCAATACTTAGGTCCCACGCGAATAATGGAGAATGGCGCTCCCATTTATCACGTGTTAAACGCCTCCAACTCGGGGCAGAAAAAATTGCGCATGATAAAACAGTTTCGAAGAGACATCGGAGGCGGCGAGAACGAGTTCGTTTACCTCGTCGATGTCACGTCTTCTCGTTTCTCTTCGTCGGGTGATAGTGAAGACGATGATGATGACGATGATGAAGATGAGTTGCTCGTCGCATCGCCGTCCTCTTCAGACGCAATGAGTGTGTAGAATTATAGATTTAGTCTTAGTAGCTCTTTCAAGTGTATGAATGGAAATAAGCTCGCATTCCTTTCGTGTATATCTTTGCTATTACTAGTGCAGCTATCTAAGCGCTTGATTTTGTATTGTTGTTACTGTTACTGCCGCCGCGCAACACGAAGGGGGGACTGTTTTTTTTTCCTTCTTCCTTGTCATGGTCGCCGCAAGAATGATCGTGCGCGTGCGAATGACCGTGCGAATGCACTTGTTGCGAATGACCGTGCGAATGTACTTGTTGCCGCTCCGCCAACAGTTTCTGTTTCTCCTTTTCTTCTTCCGCAAATTTAACGCCAATTTCGTGTGAAATCTTGTTTCGTCTCGCGTCATCCTTCTCCGCTTCGCGCAAAATCGACATGCCGTTGAAAATGACAACCAACGCGCTCCCGACGTCCACGACGACGGCTTGCCACAACCCAGCCAAACCGGCAAAAGTCAGGCCTAAAACGACTAATTTTGTCGTCACCGAAAAGAAAATGTTTTGTCGAATCTTCAAGACGCATCTTCTTCCGATATAAATCGTATCCGCGAGACGACTCAAATCGTTCGTCAATAATGCGACTGGAGCGGTCTCCATCGCTGCCGCGGTTCCGGCAACGCCCATGGCAACGCCAACGTCCGCTGCCGATAACGCCGGCGCGTCGTTTATGCCGTCACCAACCATCGCAATTGTACCACGTCCAGACGTTCGGAAGATTGTTTTTTTTCGCGCCACTAACTCTTTCTCTTGCTTTTGAACCTCCTCAGTAATCCTATTCAGTTTCTCGTTCGGTGTCAGCGAGCTGAACACGTTCGTGTGCACATCGATGCCGACATTTTTGGCGCACATCTCCGCCGCGCCTTTGTTATCGCCGGTTAAGATGATCACGTCGATCGATGATTTCTGTAATTTCGCAATCGCATCTTTCGCACTCGGCCTCAACGAATCTTCTGCTTTCAAAATACCGCCAAGTTTGCCGTTGATGCCAACCCAAACCACCGTCGCGCCAATTTCTGTTTCCCATCGAATAGCCGTCTCATACAACTTCAAATCAGACAATGTCCACAGTTTCTTTTCGGCCAATTTTTCGTTCCCGAGTTCAACTAAAACGTTATCGACCATCGCTCGCACGCCGACGCCGTCGATTTGTTCGTAATTCGTCACCACACACTGTCTCGCCGCGACGCGAACAGCCGCACCCGCGTTCTTTTGAATCGCAAACGCCAACGGGTGCGACGATTTCGACTCCACCGCACACACCCAGCGTAGTAGCGCGCCAACGCCCAACGCCGGACGTGGTGTGCTCGCGTCTTCACTCGGCGGCGTTGCTAGTTTCACTTCCGTCATTTCAAATGTCCCCGTGGTCAAAGTGCCCGTTTTGTCGATATACATCGTTTTCAACTGTCCCAATCTTTCCAAGAATTGTGAACCTTTCACCACGACGCCGCGTTTTGCGCACACGGTTAAGCCGCACACGGAAACGACGGGTGTGGACAACACGAGCGCACACGGACACGCGATGACTAATAAAACGCACGCGGTATACAACGACTCTTTCGCGTTATCTGTGGAAATCAAAACCGGTATGACGCCGTAAAGTAACGCGGCTAATATGACGATTGGAGTGTACCATTTCGCGAACGTTTCAATCATTCGTTCGGCCGAGGAGCGCATGGACTGCGCTTCCTCGACTAACCGAATGAGCCTCGAATACGCCGAGTCTACGGATACCGATGTCACGCGGACGTCGATAGATCCTTTTTGGTTCACGGTGCCACCAAAGACCTGCGAATCGACGGTTTTCGAAACCGGTTTTGATTCCCCAGTCAACGCGCTCTCGTCGATAGCAGTCGAGCCATCGACAACGATACCATCGAGTGGAACGCGTGCGCCCGGTCGAACGCGAACGATTGCGTCAACATTCACAGATTCAACCGCGACTTTCTGTGTAGTTTGGTCGTCTTTATTGACGAGCTCAGCTTCGTCCACGCGCAAAGCGAGCACGGCGCTCATGGCGTCCGACGTTTTTGCCATAGCGCGAGACTCGAGCCATTCGGACAAGGTGAATAAACTCACCACCGCGGCAGCTTCGAAGAAATCCTGTAAAGCGACAGCACCGGCGATGGCGATTGCCATTAGCGTGTTTATATCAACCACGCGCATTCGCAACGACCCGTACGATTTCAAAAGAATTTCCGGTAATCCAACCGCGATGGCGCCTAAAGCAACCCATTTGAAGTGTTCAAAAACGCCTCGATCGTCTTTTATAAAGTGCAACAAACTGACGACAGTAAATAAACACGCCAACAGAATCTTCGCCCCGGGTAAGTTGACCATAATCGCGTGAAATTTTGATGTTGCTCCGCCATTCTTTTGGTCGTAATAATCCACGTCCGCGACGGATGCGCGTAAATGCGCCGCGTTCAAAGCGTCGACCAATAACTCAACCGGTGCGTACGATTTCGCGTGCTCCACTAAAACCATTTTCGTCGGAACTATGACTTTTACGTCTCTCACGCCGGACATTGAATCTAAAATGTTATGGATCAAAGGCACTTCGCTCGGGCAACAGATACCTTCGACTTTGAATCGCGTTTGCGAGGCGACTTCGTTACCGCCTCGACGCTCGTGCTCGACGATTTGACGTATATCTACGACGGTATCCTTTTGATTTTCTTCTCTTTCTTCTTCTTCTTTGCTTTCATTTTCTTTTCCGTTCGCTCGCGCGCTACTTCGTTGCAAAGGCACGTAATCACCTCCACCGAGATTTTGCTCGTGTCCTTTCCTCTGACGTCGAATCACCGCCTCGATTCGCCCGTGATCCTCGACGTTGCTAAAACGTTTGCCGCTCCCTCCGTGTTGCTCTCGGCAGTCGCTCCCGCACATGCCGTCCTCTTCGTCTTCTTCTTCTTCTTGTCCTCCGTCCTTCTGTCTTCTTCTCTCGTAAAAATGCAACAAGTGGTTCTTGTACAAAAAATCGCGATGGTTGCCGTGCGGGATAGTCTCCGCGTTGATTCGTTTCAAATACGCTTTCGCCTCCTCGACGTCGGCGGGTAAACCCAACGCAATCAGCGGATGCGGCGTTTTGCCTCCACCGGCGGCGGCAGTCGCAGAGGTATCATCGGTAGTAGAAGATTCAACCGTCTTTGGTGGTTGCTCTCCCGAAAGTCTTCTTGTACCATCTAAAAGTTCATCGTCGTCATCTTCTTCTTTACTCCTCTTCTTCAGCGGATTCTCAAACTCTTCCTCCTCTTTCGTCTTCTTAACTGTCGTCGTACGAGAGTAGACTAAACTCGTCGCTTTCCACTCCTCGCCGACGGATTTCACCAGTTGTCCTTCGATCAAGAACAAACTCTCTCCTCCTTTAGTGTTGTTGTTACTTCCATCGTCGAGTAATTCAATCACCGTCGGGTCTAAGCACAAACCCTGGGAGAAGCACGGACTGTTCATCTCTCGACACCCGACGCAGACGAGATTTTCGTTCGCGATTCCGAAGAATGCTTTTTTCTTCAAGGATGTTGTTGTCGTCTTCTTTTCATCGTCCTCGTTTTCATCGGAGGAAGAAGAAGAAGAGTACAGGTCGTCGTCTGAATCGTCGTCGTCTGAATCGTTCAATGCGTTGCGCTTCATTTAAGACAACAGATGATTTTCATAGATAAAAGGAGAGAGGAGTGTGTTGGTTGAAAAGAGTCAACTCTCTCACCACTTTTTTCTGACGCAAAAAATCTCTTTTGCTCTTTTTCAGAGGGAGCGAAACTCTCGATAGATCTTCGAGTGAATTTCACGATGACGGGTTGTTCGTTTTCTCAATCATCCTCGAAATACTCGTCGGGGTCATCTCACTCAGCGTTCGTGGAGTTCTTCGCGCACTTATCCGAGGAGAAAATCAACCACTTGTATACGATTTCCCCGTGGGCGACCTTGGCGGTGTTACGAGCGTTGACGCCGTTGGCGAAACAATACATCATGCGATGCGTGTTTTTACCGTTACACTCTGTGATCGCGCACGACATGCTCGCCTCGTGGACGAAGAGAGGGTGCGAAACAGCGCACGAGATGGCGATTGAAAGGTTGGTGCAACTCAGAGCGTTCGTGGAAGTTGAATCGCACTCTTCAGAAGAAGAAGGGAAGAAGGAGGAAAACGCTTCCAAAGGAGGAGGGTTTATCGTCCACGAACACTTCCGGAAACACGTGAAACGAGCAATCGAGAGAGGTTTCGAGGATTTAGACGACGAAGAAGAAGAAGAGAAAGAAAACGAAGGAGAAAAGAAGAAGAAGAAGAAGGCGAACGTAAAAACGACGAATACTACATCTACCACAACCACTCGGTTTAATGAAGAAGATGCGGGGTTTTTAGATCACTACGCGAAGAGTCGATGGGAGACGGTGTTGCTCGAGTTGACGTCCGAGGCGTCCGTGGAGAAGAAGAGAAAGAAGAAGAAGATGATGAAGAAGAAAGGAGACGGCGGCGCGGGGGCGCAACACGCTCTGCACTTGCGAAAGTTGTTCTACGCGGCGAGACTGATTACGAAAGATGGACGAATTACGAGCGAGGGATTCTCGTTTCTGTTAGGCGCGACGTCGGAGCAGATTTGGATCTTATTGGCGAGGTACGCGAGAGGCGGAGATTTCGAGAAGAAGATGAAGAATAAAACAACAAACGAAGAAAACGGCGAGGGCGACAAGATGGAAACGAATGGAGAAGATGAAAAGCAACAACACAAACTCAAGAGCGACGAATCATCCGCCGCTGCCATGGCGTTTTTAGTTCGACTTTCGTTTCAACACCCGGGGCGCAAATATTCCAAAGCGAATCTCTCCGAGGCGGAAAGACGCGTGGCGAGTCATTTAAGCGCTTTAGGCGTTTTATACGAAAATGAAGACGATGAAAACGACAACAACTGGTACGTGCCTACCGTTTTATCGGCTGGTTTATCGAGCGTTTCGACGACGTCTTCGGCGAAATCGGCGTTAGCGCGCATCGACGGACACATCATCGTGGAGACGAATTTCAGAGTGTACGCGTACACACACTCTGAACTAGAAACGGAAGTTTTACGTCTATTCACTCGACCGGATTACAAACTTCCAAACGCGTACGTCGGTATGATTACGCGAGATTCTATTCTAGACGCCATGCGTGCCGGTATATCGCCCGATCAAATCGTAAACTATTTCCAAACGCGAGCGCACCCGAGGTGTACGATCGGTAAGAGACCAAACCATCCGGCGGTACCGCCGACGGTGTGCGACCAAATCCGTCTCTGGGCGCGCGATTTGTACAGAGTAAAAGCCGATGATTGCGTCATGTACACGGATTTCCCAATGCAAGGCAATCAGTTCCAAGATGCCGTCAACAACGCGAGAAACGTTGGCGCTCAAATTCTTTGGATGGACGAAAACAAGAGAAGATTCGCGGTTGATGCAGATTCGCACGAACGATTGAAAGTGTTTTTGTGATGAAAGGACGACGCGTCTGATATCCTAGAGTTAGAGACAAATAGACATACTGACACGGAATACAGATAGATAGTAACGGTATGTATAACAAAAAGTACCAGGTAAGTAAAGCGTAGATTACTACCTTTATACTGATTTTAAAATCTCTCTTTCTCTCTCTCTCTCTTTATAAGAAGTTTACTTCGCCTGAGCGCCACCGTTCGAAGTCGGCGTCGCGACGATGGGATGTTCAAAACTCACTCGCGATCTCAAGCACAAGTGATCGCTCGGTTGCGTTTTCGACGGTAACCCCACGACCCCTTCTCCAAACCCGCTTTGTTGCGGCTCTACTCTAGAAACAATCTTTGCGCCTCTGTGCGCGGAGTACATGATATAATCCGACACTCGTTTACTCGTTCCGTTCTTGAAGAAACCGAGTCTGGTTTTAAACGTCGTAAAAAACGGCTCCTCTCCTTCTAATTGTTGTTGTTCTTGTTCTCCATTCTTACTGCTATTGCTCGTTTCTAAATCCTCGTACGCGGATTTTAAACCTCTCCCTCTCAAGTGCTCCATGCACGGCTCCTCCGGCATGGCGTTAAAATCGCCGCACACCACAATCTGCACGGTGTTGATGTTCGAACATTGCGCCACGCAAAACGCGTTCAATCTCGAGCACATCTCCTTCGCTTGATTTACTCTGGTCACCACTTTATCCGGCGACTGCCCGCTCTCCAAGTGCGCGTTGATCACCACCACTTCTTGTCTCGTCAATGACTTCTTCATGATCAACCGCGCGAACAACACTTTGGCGTCTTGCTCCTTCGTTTCCGCCGTCGTCGAGACGTGCATCCCGACCAACTCCACCGTTTCCCGCTTACAAAATATAGCCAGACCATCTTTCAACTCGTTGGAAAACTTTTGGCACGGCGACCACTTATCTTCGCGATAGATGCCAAAATACCCTCTCTTTTGCATCTCCGGTTCGAAAAAATCGTAATAATGGTCGCACTCTTGGACGCAAATCACGTCTGGATTGGACGTCGAATCATTCTCGTTGTTGTTGTTGTTGTCTTCTTTGTCTTCTTTGTCTTCTCTCGGGAAAATCTTCTTCAATATTTTCCCCGCTCTGTTCTCGAACACCAAGTCCTCGTTCTCCGAGGAAAACCCAGCCTCGTTCCCACTCAAAGCGTCCGCGAGAATGTTGTAACTCACAAACGTCAAACTCGTGCTCGGGTCGATAGATTTCGAGTACGAACTGTTGTTGTGTCTCGGCCCCATGCACATCCAAGACGGGAGCAACACGTTGGCCATTTTTATTTATTATATGCTTGTGTATCACTTGAACAGAGAAAGATCTTCTCGATGTGTGTGTGTAAATAAGCAAGAGCGCGTCTCTTTGCTCTTCTTAATTAATTTAATGGAGAAAATTAGAACTCGTGATCAGATGAGAGAAATTTTCATTCGAGCAGTCACGTCGCGAAAAAAAAAACACGGACCAAAAAAGTGATTTTTAAGTCGAGAGACACTCCTCTGATGAAGAAGAGAGTGTATTGTATACGTTGCTATTTCTAAACTACTACGCGGGGCTATTCTACGAGGCTAACCTCTCTACTACGCTGCTCTCGCTCGAGTATTCTTCGTAATTTTACTACAGTATTCTCAATCCGCTTTCCAGAGCGCTTTCGAGGAGACTTTTAGTATTCGCCGAATTCTCCTTTTCCTTTTCCTTTTCTTCTTCTTCGACGAGCCGTTCCATTTTCACGCGGTGTTCTCTCGCAATCAGGGCCATGTTAATCACTCGTGGACTACTGCTACTGCTCGTCTCAACGTCATCATCGCGGTTGTTCTCTTCTTCCTTCTCTTCGTTTTCTCTCTTTTCCTTCTCTTTTCCTCCTCTTTTGCTCTTCTTCTTCTTCTTCTTCTTAAACGTCTCCGTGGCGTTGATTAACACCACGTTCAACTGTTTATCGACGCACCCTAACGTCCCCGTGAATACGCGTCCATCCGTGACAGACACGCGAACGGTCGTGCCTGTGTCGATGAAATGTTTCATTTGCTCCATCGCCGATCGATGGTTTGTATATATACTGGTACGTGTGTGTAACTACTATAATAATGGAGCAAAGTCGAAAGGGAAAAACCATAAGTTTTGGATAAAAAAAGCGACGGCAGAAAAAAAGGTGCTCTTTGACGAGACGACGATTCAGACGACGACGACGACGATTGAGATGATGATGGCAACTGTGAATAATACCACGACGAGTACTACCACTTCTTTGTCTTCTTTGTCTTCGCGCTTTAGGAGGAGTGCAAAAAAGAACAACAACAACAATAAGAACACGAAAGAAGCGACGATTTTCCACCAACGAGAAGAAACGAGACAACAACAACGAAGGAGGAGGAGAAGAAGCGCGACAACAAACGCGGCAGCATCGGGGACGAAAACAGAAGGAGAACAACTTCACCTCTCGGCGTTAGAACAGTCGGAATTAATCGACGATACCGAAGATTTCCCGATCGATGCGAACACTAAGTTCGAACCGACGATTGGTATCGAAACGCACGTGCAGTTGCAAACGAAAACGAAGGCGTTTTGCGGGTGTCAATATTCTTACGGCGCGAACGCGAACACGCAGATTTGTCCGATATGCATGGGACATCCCGGGACGTACCCGAAACTGAGCGAAGAGGTTGTGGAGAAAGGCGTGCAGATTGGTGTCGCGTTGAATTGTAAAATCCGCGAGGTGAGCAAGTTTGATAGGAAGCAATATTTTTATCCGGACTTGCCGAAAGGGTACCAGATTTCTCAGTTCGACGAGCCGTTGTGCGAACACGGGAACATTAAAGTTGTCATTCCAGTGGAAGAAGGCGGGGGAGAAGCGACGATTGGGATTACGCGCGCGCATTTAGAGGAAGACGCGGGGAAATTGAACCACGTGGGCGGATCCGGAAACGTCTCCACGGCGACGCACTCGTTGGCGGATTATAACCGAGCCGGTGTCGCTTTGTTAGAGATTGTCACCGAACCGGACTTTAAAAACGGGAAGGAGGTTTCTGCCTACGGTCAAGAGTTGCGAAGAATCGTTCGATATTTAAAAGCCTCAGATGGGAACTTGAACGAAGGCTCCATGCGATGCGACGTCAACGTGAGCGTAAAACCAGTCGGGAGAAAACGATTCGGCACGAAAGTCGAGGTGAAAAATATGAACTCGTTCAACGCGATGGCTCGAGCGATCGATTACGAAATCGAGAGACAGGAAAAGCTGTACAAGGAAGGACGAGGCGATGAGATTGTTCAAGAAACGAGAACGTGGGACGACCAAAATCAGCGAACGGTGACTATGCGCAAAAAAGAGGGCTTGGCGGATTACCGCTACTTCCCCGAACCGGATTTAAATCCACTCGTGTGTTCGCAAGCGTACGTCGCGAACGTTCGAAAGGAAATGCCAGAGTTACCGAACGAAATTCGCGACAGGTATAAAGCGTTAGGGTTACCGAACGGGGACGTACAAGTTCTCGTGGAGGATGAAAACTTGGTTCGCTTTTACGACGAGATTTTATCCGCGAATAGTTCTAGAAGTAGCGAAGAAAAAGAAGTCAACATCTCGAAACAAGCCGCGAACTGGTTAACGAACGACTTATTAGCCTTCGTAAAGAACGAAAAGTTAGCCACGCCGTACGATTTAAAGTTAAATCCAGAGGAAATCGCGGAGTTTTGCTTCCTCATTGAAAACGGCGAGATTTCCGGCAAAATCGGCAAAGACATCTTGCCCGAGTTGTTACTCGACGGCGGTTCTCCTCGTAAACTCGTCGAAGAGAAAGGCTTGATGCAAATAAGCGACCCGAAAGAGATTGAAAAGATTGTTAAAAAAGTCTTGGATATGAATCCAAACCAGCTCGAGCAGTACCGATCGGGGAAGACAAAGTTAAAAGGTTTCTTCGTCGGCGCGTGTTTAAGAGAAAGCGGTGGGAGAGCTAATCCGACGTTGACCGATGAGATTTTGATGCGTAAATTAGAGGAATAATACTGTGAATATGTTACTTTTCTGCAAAAAACTACTTCTTTCGTTCGATCCTTTTTTTTCCTTTCTGTGTGGAGGAGCCCCCTTTCTTTTTGTGAAAACAAGGAAGATCTCTTCTCTTCCGCCTAAAAAAAGTAAAAAAGTCGACGACGTGGCTCTTCCGCAACCGTCGTTTAACACGGAGAGAAAAAAAAAAAAGATTAGATGAGATATCCGTTTTAACAACTCTACATAAAGTAAACGCGCGCGCTTTCTAAGAATAAGAAGCACTAGTCGCCTTTGCTTTCTTTCTCACTCGCTCTCTTTTATTAACATCATGTCACGCCGTGGTGTTTCTCAACTCCTCCGCCGCGCGTTGGCGCAACCAGCTTCGGCTTCATCTTCTTTCGGAGGAGCCGCATCGTCGACGTCGTTGTTCTCGACGAAAACCATCGGATCCACTTCTTCTTTAACGAGCGGTAAGGTGAAAGTCGTCTCCGCGGCGTTGAAGAACAACAACACCTCCCAATCCTTCAACAAGATTTTCTCGAGACAAATCTCGGTGGAATCTTTAGGTCCGTTGGATACGTTCGAACGCAGACACAACTCGGCGTCCAAGGAAGAAGCCGAAGAGATGGCTCGCTTCGTTGGGTTCAAGTCTGTGCGAGAACTCATCGACGCGACGGTGCCAGATAACATCAAAGCGCCGCAAGCGTTGAACTTAGGTTCCGAGGAATACAACAGAGGCTATTCCGAGACTGAGTTTTTGGACATGTTCAAGAAGATGGCGGGTAAGAACAAAGTCTTCAAGAACTATTTGGGTACCGGCTACCACGGAACGCACGTGCCGCAAGTGATTTTGAGAAACATCTTGGAGAATCCGGGTTGGTACACGCAATACACGCCGTACCAAGCGGAAATCTCCCAAGGTCGTTTGGAATCGTTGTTGAACTTTCAAACCATGATTTCTGATTTGACGAAGATGCCGTTGTCCAACTCTTCTTTGTTGGACGAAGGGACCGCGGCGGCGGAGGCGATGACGATGTGCTCCGCCATCGCGAGAGGTAAGAAGCCGAAGTTTTACGTTTCGAACAAGTGCCACCCGCAAACGATCGAAATTTGCCGAACGAGAGCGGACGGTTTGGGTTTGGAAATTGTCGTCGGCGATGAAGCGACTTTTGATTACAACGACAAGCAAGTGTGCGGCGTTATGGTGCAGTACCCGGCGACGGACGGCTCCGTCTTGGATTACTCCGACGTTGTCGAAAAAGCGCACAAAGGGGGCATGAAGGTTGTCGCTGCGTGCGATATCTTGGCTTTGACGCAATTGAAGCCTCCGGGAGAGTGGGGCGCGGACATGGTTGTCGGCTCTGCGCAAAGATTTGGCGTGCCGTTGGGCTACGGCGGTCCGCACGCGGGCTTCTTGGCGACCACGGAAGAGTACAAGCGTTTGATGCCAGGGAGAATTATCGGTATTTCCGTCGATGCGGATGGGAACCCGTGCTTGAGAATGGCGATGCAAACGAGAGAACAGCACATTCGCAGAGACAAAGCGACGTCGAACATTTGCACGGCGCAAGCGTTGTTGGCGAACATGGCGGCGATGTACGCCATCTACCACGGCCCGAAAGGCTTGGACGACATCGCCAAGAAGGCGCACGGCTTGGCCAAGATCTTCGAAGCAGGCGCCACGAAGATGGGCTTCCAAGGGCCGGCGAACCCGTACTTTGACACGGTGACTTTGAAATGCCCGAGCGGCGCGGATGCCGTCGTCGCCTCGTGCGCCAAGGCGGAAATCAACATCCGTAAGTTAGATAACGACCACGTCGCCGTCGCGTTTGACGAAACGACCACGTTGGAAGATGTCGACGATTTGTTCAAGGCGTTTAACGGCGGCAAGTCGACGGATTTCTCCGCGTCGTCCTTGGCACCGTCCGTGAACGTTGAAGAAACGAAGTTTACCAGAAAGTCCAAGTACTTGACGCACCCGGTGTTCAACGTCTATCACTCCGAGCACGAAATGGTGAGATATATCGCGAGATTGGAACAGAAAGATTTGTCCTTGGTTCACTCCATGATTGCGTTGGGTTCGTGCACCATGAAGTTGAACGCGACGACCGAAATGGCTCCGATCACGTGGCCGGAACTCGCCAACATTCACCCGTTTGCGCCGAAAGAACAAGCTGAAGGTTACGCCGAGATGTTTAGAGATTTGACCAAGCAATTGGCCAACATCACCGGCTTCGACGACGTTTCATTGCAACCAAACTCTGGTGCTTCCGGTGAATACGCCGGTTTGATGGCCATCAGAGCGTACCACCAATCTCGCGGTGATCACCACAGAGACGTGTGCATCATCCCGGTTTCTGCGCACGGCACTAACCCGGCGTCGGCGGCCATGTGCGGCATGAAAATTGTTGTTATCGGTACCGATGAAGCCGGTAACGTCAACATGGACGAATTGAAGGCGGCTGCGGAGAAGCACTCTGCGAACCTCGCGGCGTTGATGATCACGTATCCGTCCACGCACGGTGTCTACGAAGACGGTATTCGTGAGATTTGCGATACGATCCACGCGCACGGCGGTCAAGTGTACATGGATGGTGCGAACATGAACGCTCAAGTTGGCTTGACGTCCCCGGGCTTCATTGGCGCGGATGTTTGCCACTTGAACTTGCACAAAACGTTTTGCATCCCGCACGGTGGCGGTGGCCCGGGTATGGGACCGATTGGTATCAAGGCGCACTTGATGCCGTTCATGCCAAACCACCCGTCCGAGAAGGACTTCGGTGCCTTGCCAGTTGGTGGGGACAAGCCGTTCGGCACCGTCTCCGCGGCTCCGTACGGTTCTGCGTTGATCTTGCCGATTTCTTACGCGTACATCAGCATGATGGGCGCCGAAGGCTTAAAGGTTGCCTCTGAAAGAGCCATCTTGAATGCCAACTACATGGCGAAGCGCTTGGAGAACCACTACCCGGTTTTGTTCAAGGGTAAGAACGGCACGTGTGCACACGAGTTCATCTTGGACATGCGTCCGTTGAAGGACACCGCTGGCGTTGAAGTCGAAGACATCGCGAAGAGATTGATGGATTACGGCTACCACTCGCCGACCATGTCGTGGCCGGTCTCCGGTACGCTCATGATTGAGCCGACTGAATCCGAGTCTAAGCAAGAATTGGACAGATTTTGCAACGCGATGATTGCTATCCGTAAGGAAATCGCGGACATCGAATCCGGTGCCGCTGACAAGGAGAACAACCTCTTGACGAGAGCGCCGCACACTGCCGCGTCCATCGCCGGCGAGTGGGACAGACCGTACTCCAAGCAAGATGCCGTCTTCCCGGCGGACTGGGTCAGTCAGTCCAAATTCTGGCCGACGAATGCTAGAGTCGACAACGTGTACGGCGATCGTAACTTGGTCACGACGCACGCTGCCATCGAAGAAGTTGAATCTGCGTAAAAAACGTAATTTTTGTGAAAACATGTTTTGCGAGAGATTGTACCAAGTAGAGAAGAAGAAGAAGAAAATGAGAAGCATAAACCGAGTATCCTATATACTAAACTACCATATTAATAATCATCATTTCTACTACTAAAACTATAAAGTCATCGACTGATGAGCACGTTCGATGTCCCTTCCTCTACACGCTCGCGTACGCCTTGAACGCCGAGTCGTATAAGCTTTCTCTTTCTTGGCGCACGCCCGACCAACCTCTCGCGTTCCCGCTAATCTCTCGTCCATCCTCTCTCGTATACGTAGCACCAACAATATATGACGCTACAATAACGAAAATACCGAATCCTAAGGCGCCTTGAAGTACTTCGTTCTTGCTCATTTTGAACGAGGAAATATCGAGTAACGTTTTGAATGTCTTTCTTGTTTCTTCTTCTTCTTCTTCTTCTTGCCCGGTTGGCGCCGCGTTCGTGTTGATCTCTTCTTGGACACCTTTTTCTTCTTTTCGATCTTCTTCTGTTTCTTTCTTCTCAGCGATGATCTTCTTTACAGCTGAAGGCATTGGCACGTTCAGATTCTCCCACGTAAACCGACGATTCCCGCCCGGCCAGTAGGTCGTGGCTTCTACCAAACTCTCCACGTCCTCTCTTTCGTCCTCGCTGATATCATCATCGTTTTGTTGATTCGTTAAAGTCGTCTCTACTTGAGCTCCTTCTTTCTCGGGGTTCGTCTGCTTTCGCTCTTCTTCTTCTTCTTTGTCCTCGGTCAAATCCACCTCATCCATTGGGTTCGAAAAGCAACAATCCAAGAGCGTCGTCGTTCCCGTTTTCGAGCAACATCCGCCTTCCTCCTCGCAACAGGAGAGCAAAGAAGACGACAAATCTTCCCCGTTGGGGCAACACATTCCTCGTTCATCGTCGCGTTTCTCTCTTTTTCCAACCTCCGCTTCTCTTTCTTCTTCTTTGTTGTTGTCTTCTTCTTTTTCCGTGGTGGTGGTTGTGATGAGAGGAAGTTGATGCGCGGCTTCATTTTTGGAATTCATCAAAGTCGAGTTTGAATTGTTGTTTTCGTCGTCAGCAAAAACGAACGTCGTCGTCAACGAGAAGAAGAAGAAGAACAGAAAGACTTTGACCGCACGTTTTACTGAAATCGTCGGCATCATCGTTCCTCTTTTGCGCGCAAAGTGTGTGTGTGTCTACTACTTAGAAGATGAACTTTTTAGAAATTTTGTGTGGAAAACTGCAATGTGATAGTCGTTGTTCAGTATCTGTGATGATGAATTTACGACGTGTATGTGTATACTTTTAGAACTACAAATGAGCAGCTAATGTTGAGTGCGCTTGTGCCTTTTCAAAGTATCAGAATGACGAAAAGCTTTATCGCACACATCGCATTCATACGGTTTCTCGTTCGTGTGAACACGCATGTGTCTTGTCAAATGACTAGAATCACTAAAACGCTCCTCGCACACATCACATTCGTACGGTTTCTCGTTCGTGTGAGTACGCATGTGTCTGGCCAAGTAGGATGGTGCTGTAAACATCTTCTCGCAAACATCGCACTCGTGCCCTCTCTTTCTCTTCGTTCCTTTCCTAACAGTTATCTCTTCTTCTTCTTCTTCTTCTCCCTCTTCTTCGTCTTCTTTTTGTATCTGATGATTTGCCTCGTTGAAATCTTCCTCATCAGGAATCCTCAAACACAACACCGGTTCTTCTCCCTCTTCTTCTCCCTCTTCTTCTCTCCTACCCCTCACCACCCTCAAAACCGTCCCGGCGTTCACCGCGCGCTGCGGGTGTGGATTCTTTCGTCTCATGTTGTTGTTGTTATTATTAGTTGTATTAAAACGTAATAATAGATCAAAGCGAGAGGAGGGAAAAAAAATGAGACGTTTTGAAGGAAATCAAAATGATGCATGCATGTCTTTCTTTCTCTATTTTTAGTACTCTTTTACATGTAAAAATTGTTGGCATCACAATCTCTTTTTATGATGATTTATTAGACATTTCTTTCAATACGAACGAGCAAATGGCACGCTGAACGTTCAAAGAAGCTAAAGTGATCGAACTTTGCGCGAAGAAATCATTATTTGCGTTACGTTTGAAAGAGAGATCGTCGTCGTTTTGATCGTCGTCGTCTCGCGCTGCTCGGACGGCGAGGAATTCGCCGGATTCCGGATCGTATGATTTTCGCGACAACGACGGCGGTTGGACGATTGGCGCGTTTAATATCTTTTGCGTGTACGCTTGTAAAAGCGCAGCCACTTTTGGTTGGTCGCTTTGGTTTCCTATGTATCCGGAAACCTCGAACAAGAGTTTGGCGTAAAGCGCGTTGACGTCTAAAACCGGTTCGTCGTCTTCGCTCGGTTGGTACGTCGAAGAAGAGGAAAGAGAATCGTCGTCATCGGCAAAAGGCGCCCCCGCCATGTTTTGACGTTGTTTCGCCGCGGCTGTTTTAAACGCGGCATCGAAATCATACTCGTCGTTGTCTTCGTCCACGGACAAGCTGATGGAAACGTCCGCGAAGAGTTCCTTTTCGCCGATCGATACCCATCGCGCGATGGAGGTTTTGAAACCTTCCAAATATTTAATCTGTCTCCCTTCGTCGAACTCAAAGTTATAATCGTACGCGTTGCCTTTCTTCCTAGACTCGATATCGTCTTGACCGTTGCTCGAAGATAAATCAATCTCTTCCCATCGAGGCGGATTCGCAAACGCAAAGGTTTTCTTCTTCTCCGTCTGTTGTTTGTTTTCCTGTTCTAATCGGTACTCGGCGGTTAAATACGCCGCAGAAACGAACCCGGCAAAGAGTTTTGGCGCGTCCGCACCTTTACCAAACATGCCTCTCGTCGTCGCTTCGCAATCAAACTCAGCCGCAGTAACGGATTGCACGAGCTCCTCTGCGGAAATGTTCGCCTCGTACGCCTCTACGCACGCTAACGAAAACGCCTTCAAGCCTTTCGGGTGCGCAGTCAAGACTGAAAAAAACGCAGTTAAAGCTCTCGCGGCGAGAGTTCGTTTCAACAACAACTCAGGATCGTTTGTAGGTCTGAAGCTCCATTCTAAAGCCAATTGCGGTTCTATTGTTCGACTCGTCGTCGTCGTCGTCGTTGCGGTCGGGACAGCTTCTCCTTCGTCCTCGGAAACCTCCGGCAAATCCTTCTTCCTCCCTTCCGGTCCTTCCACCATCTCTTTCGCGAGTAAACTCAATCTCGCGTTCGTTCGCATCAACAGAATTCCGGGCGTTATCTGTCTCACGTCGTTCACTTTCGCGTTCGGATTCCTCCCGCTCGAATTATCCCATTTCGAATACTTTCTCGGATCTTCGTTCGGTTCGCTCGCGTTCAGCACTCGTCTTTGTTCAAACTCCATGCGTTTCAACGTGATTCCGTTTTCGTCTCGGTTCGTGTGTGTCATTTTAATGTACCCCAAAATCCCTTTAAGTTCCTTATCTTTCTCCGGATCGACTAAAAACGCGTCCGTTTTCTTCGAAGCTCGTCCCATGTAATGCAGCGTGCAATACACCATGCTCAGATGACTCAAAAACGCCTCTTGTTCGCTCGTCCCTAACGATCCGTTATTACTACTTTTACTACTTTTACTGCTGATATTGCTGTTCAAACCTAACACGTACGTTTCCGTTTTCAACTTCCCCAGCGAAATCGCCTCGTCGTACGCCTCCGTCGCCGCCATCACAAACTCTTGGTGCGCGAACCTCGAGCCTCGTCTCAGGGCTAAAAACGGCACCAGAAGCTCATCGAGCGTTGCGGTTAGATTTTTTGAGATCTCCTCGTCGTCGTCGTCGAAAGAGGATGATAACGGAGAAGAGGAGGAAGAAGAGGAGGAACACGCAGTTTTATTCGCACCTCTGTTGTCCTTCCTTTTCCTCTGTCTCCTCCTCTGTCTCCCGTTCAACATCACGTTCATCGTGTTTTGCGTCGTCCTCATCTTCTGTGTCGTTAAAGTTTTTGTTCTTCTCGTTGTCGTTGTTGTTGTCGCAGACGACGACGCAACAAAAGTCGCGACGCTTCTCGTGGTTGAAATCGTCGTCATCATCGTCGTCTCGTTTGAATAATAATAAACGTTAAAAATGTTGTCTCTGTCTCGTTTAATACTCCTCCTGTGATACTAAGGATCTGAAGTTAACTTTCTCGTTTTTAATCTGAAGAGAATTTAAGAGAGTTTTTTGGTGTCGACGTAAGTGTTTTTTCGTTCTCGTTTCCAACTTTACATTTTTAGTCTTACGAGTGTAGTATTATCCATCACACACCTTAACACGCGCACGACAACAGTAAACGCACTCATTATACAGAAGAAAGCAAATCATCATCCTCAGAACAACAATTTCAACAACAACATCTTTTTATGAACGTTTATTCAAACGAGATGATGATGATGACGCGGTAATACTATGTTTCGCTCGTCCTCGCTTCTGTCGTTCTCCGCCATCGTCGGGAAAAGAGAGAAGAAGTTAAAGAAGAAGACGAAGAACAAAATGGACGACGACGACGAGAAGAAGAAGAAGAAGAAGAAGAAACAAATAACGACGCTGGATTGGACGACGGTGATTGCCATCCAATCGTGCTCGTTGATTTCCATCATGTCCTCCACGTTCATCTTCTCGACTGGGATATTCATGGTGAAGAATTTCGACAGAAACAACGTTAAAGAAGACGAGGCGAAAGCGGCGTTGAGATGCGGGTTATTGATTGCCTCGAAACCGTTTTTTAGCGCGATGAGCAGTTATATGTGGGGGCGTTCGGGGGATAGGATTGGGTTCAAGTTTAATATTTTGGTGTCGGTGATATTCGTAGCCGCGATTAACTTGGCGTTTGGTTTCGCCGAGACGTACACGCAAGCGGTTTGGGTGAGGAGTTTGAGCGGATTTTTCGACGGGATTGTCGTTTTAGTGAAACCGTCGTTATCGTTGATTTCGGATAAGACGAATGCGAACAGGGCGTTCGGTACGACGGGTCTGGCGTACGGGTTAGGAACATCGATCGCGCCGGCGATTGCGAGTTTTTTAGCGTTTCCGTGCACTTCTTGGAAGATGTACGATACAAAAAACGAGGGCGGGAAAGAGTGTCCGGCGCTGTTCGAGAAGTACCCGTTCGTGTTATCGTCGTCTTGGATTACCATCGTCGCCGTTCCCGCGTTCGTATTTGCGCTCGTTTGTATGAAGATTGTGCCACCAACTAGAGCAGCAGCAGCAGTAGAGAATAGCAGTAGAGAAGATATAGAGAAAGCGAACGGCTTTTCGATATCGTTCGAGATGGTCGAGACGGGGAAATTGAATCAAAGCATACCAGAGGTAGAAGAAGAAGAAGAAGAAGAAAAAGAAGAAGAAGAATCGGAATCAGAGTCTGGCGGGGAAAATGACAAGTTAGTTTCGATACCTCTCATCGACGATGATTCCGATGATTTTGATGATTCCGCCGAACACGCGGTGGAAACAGTTAAGTTAATTCAAGAGAAAGACTCGTCGTCGTCGTTTTCGGAGATACCCATGACGACTTCTACGACGACGACGACGGATGCATCGTCGTTTCCTTCTACGAAGACTGGACGAGACCGAACGAGCATTTGGATCCTATTAAAAGACGAAGACATTTATCAAGCCATTTCGCTACAGATTATGGTCACCATGAATGTTTTAACCGGGACTGAAATCACTCCGATTTGGCTCGCCACGTCTATCGAAAACGGTGGATTAGGATGGAAGACGCAAGATATTGGCGTTTTCGGGACCGTCATGGGAGTGACAATCATGTCCTTTCAATTGTTCGCGTTCGTTAAATTAACCGACAAATACGGCATCGTAAGACTCGTCACTTGGGCGCTCTTTCTCAGCGCCTTGGTGTATCCGTGTCACTCCATCGCCAACTCCATCGCTCGCGTCTCCAAACCGGGCGCGTGGGCCATGGTCGTTTCTTTGGGTATGATTCGAGGATCTTTAGGTCCAATCATGATGGGCGGCATATCCTTAATCGTCAACAATGCCGCGCCGAGAGAGTCTCTCGGCGTCGTGAACGGGTTTGCCGGCACTTTTAGCAACCTTTCCCGAGCGTTGGCCCCGTTAGTCGGCGGTTCTCTCATCGCCGTCATGGCGTCTTCGCCGAAAGATGCGTTCATGCGTAACTGGTATCCGTTCTTAGGGTTAGGTTTCTTCTTCTTAGTTTTGGGTTGGTATTCCATGAGACTGAGTCGACGGTTGGACGTTCCCCGAATGCATTAATGAGAGATTTTTTGACTAGACTTGTAATGCACCAAAAGAACACTACTTCACAAAACAGAACACATAAAAGACAAAAGATGTTTCTCATCACGAGAGCGACGTCTTCTTTGCACTCCTCGACCTCTTTTACTCCTCCTCTTAACACTCATCGCGAGAGGAAGTTAAAGAAGTTAAAGAACAGAAACGTTTTAGGAGTAGGAGTCAGAAGCAAACTAAGCGACGAAAACGAACAAGAGTGGGAAGAAATCCTCCCTCCAACAACGAAAGAAGAAGATAAAGAAGAACTACCGGTTGGTCGTAAACTGGCGATTTCGGCGTTCGCAGTCGGTACCGCGGCGTTTATGAGCGCCACTGGCGTGGGAAGTTCCTCGAATTCAATCAACGCCGTCGCGGCAAACTTGGCGCAGTTAGAACGAGAATCGGTCGATATCGACGTCGCTTTGCAGAACGAGAAACCGACGGTGTTGGAGTTTTACGCGGATTGGTGCGAAGTGTGCAAATCGAGCGCTCCGTACGTGTTTGAGGTGGAGAAAGGGAACAAAAAAGACGTGAATTTTGTGATGATGAACATCGATAACGCGAAGTGGACGCAAGAGATGGACGACTACGACGTGGACGGGATCCCGCACTTGGAGTTTTTAGACGGCGAGAACAAGAGTAAAGGGGCGTTGATTGGGAAGTTCCCGAAAGAAGTTTTGGAGGCGAACATTGGCGCGTTGAAAACGGGGGAGGAGAAGTTGCCGTACGCGAAAGTGAGGTTTCAACCGTCGCCGGTTGAGGCGAAATCGATCATGGAGGCACCGAGCGTGGCGGTGTCGGCAACCGGAGGCGCCGTGGCTACCTCCGATCCGAGAGCGCACGGTTGAAAAAAAAGACGAGTTGAACTTTTACATCATCATCATGTACACTATAATAATATTACACACAAATACTGAACGACCCCGAAAGGGCTTATTGACATTGTTGTTTTACACGAGCGCCAACGAGCGCTCTTCCTTTTTGTTGTTCGAGGAATCATTTTCGTCATTTTCGTCGTCGTCTGAATCGCTCCCGTTGTCGTACGTTCCAACCCTTTCGTGAACGAAAATCGATCCTTTATTGCCGACGGAAACGCGAACTTTGTCGTCCAAATATAACTGCTCGACGTACCCTATCCCTTTGCCCGGAGACGGTTCGAGCGTAATCGTTTTCACTTTCTTTCCAAACAAGTTAATATCCACCGTATCAATCGTCACGTTCGTTCGCACGTCCGACGCCGCGCTGGACCGCGCTATCGCTTTCACGCGCAAGAACTTCGCCACCTCGACGTCGTTCACCACTCGCGCGCCGTTCTCTTCCACGATTTGAAAGTTCGTATCCTTCGCCAACCCGGCGAATAACTTCTGAAACGGATTCACCTTCCCGCTCGTTTGTTTCGACCACAAAAGTTTCCACTTCCCTTCCAAAAGTCTGGATTTTGCCGGTCGTTCAATTTCGCCGTCGTATAACGTTTTCAGCTCCTCCAACGCGGATTCCACGCCGACGTCGTTTTTCGTTTCAATCATGTATAAGAGATTCTCTCGCGCGCCGAGTTTGATTTCATCTTTCCCGCCTTTGAATATCTTTAATTTATTAGTATTACTATTATTCGTAGCAGAAGTGATAGCTTTTGTTTTGCAACGTAAACGACCTCTCTCGTTTTTGTCGTTTCTTGTCCTTCTGCTGCTTTTTATGTAAAAGCTCCGCGGTTGGAGTGGTGTCGTCGTCGTCGTCGTCGTCCTCGGAGAAGCGCGCATCATCATTTCAAAATGTTATCTTTCTTTTATCTTTTCAAACTCCTTCAAACTGATTTTACTATAAGAGAGCGCAGGGATACGAAATATGCGAAACCGCGGTGTGTTGTTGATATTAGAGTGGTAGGGAGAAGACGCAAACAACGCGTTGTTTGCAGAGATGAGAGAGAGAGAGATGAGAGAGAGAGATTGCGTCGCGCGTCTTTTTGTGTGCGCACGTTTATACTAATGAGGAGAGCGCTTTAATGGATTTGCCCACGTTACGTCATCCTTTTAAGTCACTTTTCAAAACGAGACCAAAAAGAGTCTCACTTTTCACCGCAAAAGAAGAAAAAAAAAGAAGAAAAATTTGGACTCTTTCGTCGTTTCCCGATCTCTCTTCATTTTTTATAGAAGACACATTTAGTATCGCTCTTCTTCTTCTTCTTCTTCTTCAGAGAGAGAGAGAAAGAAAGAGAGAAGAGAGAGAGAGAGAGACAAAGTGCGAAAATTCGAGAGCGAGTACAGAGACAACCACGTTCACGACGCTTTGAAGAAAAACTTTTGTGGGATTTCTTTTTTAAAGCAGAAAAGCAGCGCGATCTCATTCCTCGTAACGACATCATCATCTTCTCCCCTTACGCTGCACTTATTATACGTAGTAGATATATTTAGTCTCTTCAACAATAATGTCTGGAATCGGCACGGGGTACGATTTGTCCACGACGACGTACTCCCCGGACGGGAAAGTTTTCCAAGTGGAATACGCGTGTAAAGCGGTTGAAAACGGAGGTTTAGCCATCGGGTGCAAATGTAAAGACGGCGTCGTCGTCGCGGTGGAAAAATTGGTACAATCGAAAATGTTAGTGCCAGGGACGAATAAGCGCATACACGCGGTGAGTAAACACGCCGGGATGGCGGGAACTGGATTAGTACCGGACGTTAGAACAGTCGTGGATCGAGCGAGAGAAGAAGCGGCGAACTATTTGTCCTTTTACGGCGACGCGATTCCGGCGAACGTTCTCGCCGATCGAATGGCGCACTATTATCACTTATTCACTTTGTACTGGTCGGTGAGACCGTTTGGAGCGTCGGTTATTTTAGCCACCAAAGACTCGAACGGGTATCACATGTACGTGTTAGAGCCGAGCGGAGAGTGTCACAAGATGAACGGGTGCGCGATTGGGAAGAACAAAGCGGCGGCGAAGACGGAGATTGAAAAGTTAAAGTTCGGGGAAGTTTTAGCCAAAGATTGCGTGAAAGAGTTGGCGAGAGTTATATATAAAATTCACGACGAGAAAGATAAGGATTTTGAGTGCGAGCTGGGATGGATTTGCGAGGACAGTAAGGGGGAGTTTAGGAGAGTACCGAAGGAGGTCGCGGACGAGGCCATCGCTTTGGCGAAAGCGGCGTTGGAGGAAGACGACGATATGGACGACGCTTAAGAAGTAGGCAATAAAATAACCCTTTTATATATACCCACATAGCATTTATCATCATCAGTTGTTAATATTAACGAGAGAAAGAGAGAGCGTAGTAGCATAAATACTCACACATCATCGCGTGTACGTACCACGGGTAGTTTTTAAGGAGAAAGGTTGTTTTTCCTAGGCAAGGAGGAGCAAAAAAAGGAGAAAAAAATATTACATTTTGCTTCATTTCACGGGCGTTACATCAACACTCGAACACACTCAAACACATCGAACTTTTGAACTTTTGAACGAACGAACACTATGGCGTCGTATTACATCCACGCGGGACGAACGATCGAAGAGGCGCCGATGCGCGAAGGCTCTCTGTATCTGTACGATAAGTAAGTGTTGTTTGATTTTTTTTTTCTTCGATCGAGAAAAGCGAGCGTTTTTTATCCTATTTCTCACGTTGTTGTTCTCACAGAGAAGGTTGGTACGATTTCTTCGCCAACTCGACGTCGGTGACGAGCGACGGATACTGCGACGACTCCACCATCGGTATGAAACACGTCGCGGTGAGAGACGCAGGAAGAGAGTCGACGTTTAAGCCAAACAAAAACAACATGTTTCCTCGACCGAAAAATTGGAAACCGACGAAGAGTAACACGCACAAAGAACATTTCAAGGAGTGAATGAGTGCGTACGAGGGCAAACGGAGGATCTCGCGTGATCTCGCGTGTATCTCTGTTATGTATCATCCATCACAAAAAAGTATAAGTGCTACTGCGTACAAAAATCTATCTACTTTTTAAGCGCGCCCGGTGTAATTCAAAACCAAAGGAAAAGCGCCTTTCTCTATTTCATCCTTGAATAGTTCGTACATGGTTGTATTCTTGTGCGGCTTTTTGCTTTCGCATTTGTCGCAGTACCACGGATCGTCGCCTTCTGGAATATCGTCGAGTTTCGGCGTCAAGCAGAAGCAGTGCAAACCGGCATCGCATCCATCGCAAAGTAAAATTTTCTCCGGCGAATGTCCCGCGCCGCATTCCGCGCACATGACTTCGTCCGCTTCTTCGCCAAACTTAAAGTTTGCGACTCTCAGCTGTTCGTTCTGTCTCTTCTCTTCGGAACCATCTTTGTCTTTCCAGACGATAGCGCTGACGAAAAAGTTTTGCACGACGAACGAGGATAACAGGTTTTCAATCGTCAAATCTTTCGGGACGAGCATGTGATCAAACTTTGCAATCGCGAGTGGATCTCCCAACACGCGTCGTAAGGAGATGTGCATGAAATCTTCCTTAGCAATAGCGCTTTTGTGCATCATCCCATTCTCGTGGGAAATTGTCATTTTCTTCGGTACAAATCCACGCAGATTGATAGGTGCAGCGGTGGTTGCGGCGTTGGCGGTGGCGGCATGGTGTCCCTGCGCCGCGCGATTGTTGATATTCGCGAGACTTACATCGTTCTCCTCGTCGCTTCCTCGATCTTTGCCTTCGCCACTCTCCTTGCCAGAGACTGTTTTGCTATTGCTCGTCCCGTTCGCGAGCTCTAAATCAAACTTCTTCGCTTTCACCAAGTCTGTAAACGACAACTGCTCCTTGACTTTCTTATAGTCCACTCTTCCGCTCATTTTATGTTCTCTTGTAAATGCCTCGAAATTTCGTCGCTCCTCTTCGCGCTTCAACTGTACCTGTCGTTCTTCTTCTTCTCGTTTTCGTTTTTCTAGCTGTTCGCTTGTATTTTCATTGTCATTCGCATGATCGCTCGTCTTAATCGCCACGTCCATTCGCGCTGGCAACGGCTTCAACTTGTTATCGTCTTCCCAGTTAAAAATTTTCATCCCGGACGCCATCATTGCCATCCTCTTTGCGTCTGCTTCGCGTTTTATCTTATCTTTCGCTTCTCTCACCCGTCGATCGTACTCCGCTTGACTCTTGTACCGATCGCCTTGAATCAAATCGTCGTAGTCATCGATTATGCCGACACTTTTCTCTAACTGATGGTCCGTCGCAACTCCTCCTCCCGCCAACGCTCTCTGTTGTTGTTGCATCATAATCTGTCTTTGCAACTGATCTTGCTGCTGCATTCGCATGTCGCGTTCCACAGCCGCCATTCTCTCCCTTTGTTCTATCTCCTTCTGCGCCCGAAGTCTCTCCCTCTCCAATCTCTGCTCTTTTCTCTCCTGTTGCTCCTTCTTGATCTGCTCCGCGATGGCGTCGTATCGGTTCCTCTCCTCTCTCTGTTTCTCCAAGTTATCCTCCAAAATCGTCGTCGCCTCTTTCCTTGAAAACCTTTCCTCTTTCTCGTCGTACGATTCAGCGCCTCCTTTCGCTGCATAAATCGCGCTCACAATCGCGTCAAATTTCGGATCCTTGACGAAATCTCGTCTCGACGCCACTTTCGCTCGACACTCTGGGCAGCACATTTGATTTTTCCGAATCGATTCTTGCACGCAGTCGTTGCAGAATCGGTGTAAACACACTCTCACCGTGACGCAATTTTTCACGGTGCCCCAACAGATGGAGCATCGCGTGTCCGCGCGGACGTCTCGGTACAAGATCTTTTTATCATCGTTATTATTATTATTACTCAAAGTCGTCGTCGTCGTCGTTACTAAAGCGTTGTTATTGTTCGTTTTTTCTTCTTCTTCTTCTTCTAATTTTTTTTCTTCTTTCTTTGAATCATCATCCAAAAATTGCACCGTCGTCGACTTTTGAAACTCTGTCGCATTCGGTGCTTCTTCTTCCTTCTCCTCTTTGTTATCGACATCTTTGAGAGAAATATCTTCTCCTTCCATCATCCTTGAAATGAGAACTTCTTCTTTTCTTCTTTGTTATAATACAAATATATATACGAAGAAGAGATTGTGGTGAAATTCAAGCGTGTAAAAATTCGCAGAAGTAAAAATTTTGTGTGGGATTTTGAATGAAAAATTTTTCTCTCCTTTTTCTCTCCTCCTCCTCCCTTGTCTTTATTTGTATCTCGTCTTGTTACTCTCGCACCTAACAACATATTCAGAACCAACGACGAATAATCTCATCATGCCACCGAAATCATCGAAGACCGAAAGGGAAGAAGAGACGGACATGTCGGCGACTACGAATCGTTTGCTCGAGCTGGAAGAACTGACCGCAGCGCAGAAGGTCAAGTTAAGAGCCGCGGTGAAGAAAGGGAAATCCATCGAAGAAGAAAGGAACGCTTTGAAAGAAAAATTGGAGGAAGAAGTACGAGTGAGCGAGGAGACGAGGAAAACGAGCGATATTTTAATCGAGCAGTTGAGAGAACAAGTGAAGAAGATGGACGGGAAAGTGAAAGTTTTAGAAGCCATGAAAGAAGCGACGACGAGTTCGTCCGACAACAACGATAAAGCGAAGAAGGAAGAGAAGGTTTTGAAGGAAAAGAACGAACAGTTGGAGGCGAAGGCGAAAGAGCAAGAGGTGTCGATCGCGCGACTGGAGAGCGAACAGAAGGCGCAATCGAAAGAAACAGATGCGTTGCAAAGAGAGAAAACGAGAATGTCGCGAGAGATTGACGATTTAAAAGCAAAGTTGAAAGAACAGAAAGATGCGGTGAAAGTATCGAAACGAAGAGAAGCGGACGCGCTGGTCGGCGGAGCCGCGTTGGAAACGGCGGAAAAGAAGGCGATGGAGAACGAACAGTTGAGAGAAAAGTTCGAGAAAGAAAGAGACGAGAGTTTGGAAAAGTACGAACAAATGAAAGAGGAGAGAGACAGGGCGATAGAAACGGCAAAAACGATCGAGGCGCGAACCGCGTCGTTGACGAAACAAATGGAGGAAGCGAAGGCAAAGTTCGAGGAGGACTCGGCGCGAGCGAAAGATTTGAAAGAGAAATCAGAGCTGATTCTAAGAGAAGCAGAACACAGGATTCAAACTGCCGAAGCTTCTGCAGTCGCATCCGAACAAGAAGCCGAGCGCATGATGGAAGAGGCAGAAAATAGAAATAGAAAGTTTCAACACTTACAAGTTGCGTTTCAAGAGCGGGAAGCGGCGTTGCATAAAAAGATTGAAACGTTGGAAATGGCAAGAGACGATCGAGTGGAAGGTGTGAAGAGCAGACTTGAAACTGAAATGGAAAAAAAAGAAGAATTTGCGCGGATGTACGAAGAAGCAAAGACGGAAGTGAAGGGCTTACGTGCCTCGATGGGTGCGATGGAGTCCAACGCGCACGCCGCGGTTGCGGCGAGAGAACACGCGACGACGTGGAAGGAGAAAGCAACGTCGGCAATCGCAGAGGCGGAGAATTTGCGCGAAAAAATTGCAGCATTAGAAGAAGCAAATATACAAAAGCAGCAAATGACGTCGTCCAGTTCCTCATCTACGGCAAACGCCGTCGTCATGGAAAAAGAGATTGCGACTCTCAGGGAAAGTTTAGAAGTTGCGCTGAAACAGAAAGAGGACGCCGAACTCCGCGCGCAATCTGCGTTGAACACTGCTTCGAGTATGAATACAAATGGTGTCAGCGATGCCTTCGGTGGTGATTTGGAAAACAATAGCAGCTCGTCCGCGCACCAGGCGCGTAAATTAGCCGAAAGCGAACACACTGTTTTGAAACAACAAACAGAAATCCAAGCGTTGACGAGACGCGTGAAAGATTTGTCCTGGCAAGTTTCCATGTACTCCGATCAAGACAAAGTCGAGGGGAGTGGCAATTTGACGGCGACTCCAGGGAAGAAAGCCGGGTTAGCGGCGATGTTTGGTGGAGGTGGCGGTGGTGGCGGATTGGCGAATTTGAAAGGCAAAAGGAGACAGTTTGTCGTCGTGTATTTAGGTGTTCTTCATCTCCTCGTGTACGTTGCATTTTTACACGGTGCATTTAGCGCGCATAAAGCAGTCACCGGATGTAGAAGATTTTAGAAGATGATCGCTATATTATCAAAGACCATTGCAGGTAGCCATTAGCAGCAGAGCGTTTTGATTTTACATGTTATTACACTATCTTGATTACTACGTGTGAAATTTGATGGATTGTAGAGAATGAAAGAATTCCCTCAGAGCTTCCAAAGTGTTCGTTTTAACGTTTACGCATCCCTTCACGTCTAGAACCTTCAAAGTTTTTGTCTCTTTTTGTCCTATTTGCAAACTCTGGATGAGCTTTTCCGTGATATTCCTGTTCCCGTGTACGGACAAGAGCTCCAAATGACGACAGTTCTCCGCGACGTGACAAATACCTTCCGACCTCAGACTCCCGCACCAAGAGAAATTCGCGTACCTCAGCGTCTTCGGTAATTTGAATAAAGTCACATCAGTCAGCTTGTTGAAACCGCACGCATCAAAAAACTTCAAATTCGTGAGACCGTCTATCTTTTCGAATGATTTGTTCGTCAGTTGACTGTTGGCGTATAACGAAAGAAACTCGAGTTCTCGACATCCCTCTACGACGAGCGCCACGCTCGCGTCCGTCATCTTAGGCACTCTCGTGAGATCTAAATATCTTAATTTTCTACACTTACTAATCTCTCGAACGCCTTCATCGTCCAGTTGCACGCACCCGCTCAAATTCAACACCTTTAAGTTCTCGTGACAAAAGCGACAAACCGAGAGCACGCCTTTGCTCGTTATTTTCGTATTCCAGAAGAGTTCAAGGCACTCCAACTTGTTCTCTAAATACTCGCTCACACTCATCAACCCGAGATTCCCAAACTGCCGAACGCGTTCGTCTCCAGACCCGGCCGCGTTTAAGTTCACTCGCGTACAACTTGTCGCATATTTTCTCGCGATTTTCGAGACGGTTTCGTCGTCCACGCCTTTCGCCAACTCCAACTGCACCGCCTGTATTATAACTGTATTCTTAGAATCATCGTCATCATCATCATCATCATCATCGAGGAATGCATCAATCTTCGCCTTTGCGTTTGGACAGTCTCTCAAATATAAAACGGTTCGATCGTATTCGTCGTATTCTCTCAGTCTCACTATTTCCTCGCTTAAACCGTGCGTCTCTTTCGAGCCTTCGTCGTAACAACCCATGATTGAAAACGAATAAAATGAATTATGATGATGATGATGAAATGTGTGTTTTGTGTCTCCCCAAAACAAACAAACAAACAAAAAAAACATGCAGACGAATGCGTAAAAAAAAGTCTCTGTCTGATGAAAAAATTGTGTTCTCCGAGAAAAAAGAGAGGTGAAACGCGTAAATAACTAACGAAAAGACAGCAAGCACAAAAATAAATATCTCTCTAAAGTAAATAAGATGAGTTGTTTTCTAAACATGGTGACGTCTTCGGACGTCATCGTGCCCAGAAGAGAAGAACAGCAACATCAGCATCATCATCATCAGTATCATAACGGTGGCGAGTACGGAGGGGGGATGATGACGACGAGTGTAGCGCCTCGAATACGGGTTGAAATCGCGAACGGGATTCGGAAAGGCGAGAAGTTCATCACCGAACTGAGCGGATGCGAACGGGTTCGAGATTTCGTGTCCATGAAGTTATGCAAGAACGAATATTTGCGAGGAAAAGAGGTGAAAGTGTACTTGGACGAGTACGAGTTGTTAGGGGACACGAGCGTGGACGTGTTAGGGCACGAAGATAAAATATTCGTGGTCGTTTGCGACGACGAGGGTGACGAGATGGAAGAGGAGGAAGAAGTCGACGACGGTTTTGCTCGAGTACGAGCCGAGTTGGAGAAGCGCGAAGAGGAGAAGAAGAAGGAGAAGAAGAAGAAGAAGAAGAAGAAGACAACATTAAATATGAAAAAGGAGACGAATAATCGAGGGACGCGCATTGTAAATCAACAACACGAACGAAAGCAGAAGAAACATAATCTCGAACACTCGCTGCGGATGGCGCCGACGATGGTAACGATGAAAAAGGTGCAGAAGAAGATGGCGACGGTTCCATCGAAAAAGGACGAGCGTCCGAGACTTGCCGCGCAGATGGTCTACGCGTCGAGTTCCGAGGAGGACGATGACGACGGTGACTCGCACGGATTAGAAGAGTTATCGTCCGACGAAGACGGGGGAGATCCGGAGTTTTTTGTACGAAACGTGGGTGTGCAGAAAAGCTCACGTTCGTCAAGGAAGATTGGCACGCCAAATTCAAAAGAGAAGAGAGCTGAATTACCGAAGAAAAAGAATTGGCAGTCGCGCTTATTACGAAATGCAGAGAAACCAGATTGGATGTGCAGAGGAGCCGGGTTCAAGTGGTCTTGCACAGAGAAGAAAGCGCCGGGGAAATCGGTTTGCGAAAAGCATTCGAGGATGCCGAAGTGGTCCAAAGCTCCTGTCGCCCCACCACCACCGCCCGCAAAAAAAGCTGGGAAAACGCTCGAAAAGCTGGAAAACGCTCGAAAAGCTGCCGCTTCGAGTGCGCTTACTTGCGAGAAATGCGGCAAGGTTTGTAAAGGTCAAGGTCCTCTGACGATGCACGTGCGATCGTGTAAAGGCAGCGACTCGAGTATCGCCGCGCCGCCAGTCGCCCCTGCAACGAAGAAAGGTGGGCAACCTCCCTTGTTGAGAGGAAAGCGCGTTCCAATCAAGTTGCTTCGAAAATGCGCGAGAAATGGCGGCGTGAAATCAATATTAGCAGAGCTTGTGGTGAACTACCGCATTGGTGGGCGCTCAAATGTGCCTGTGACTGCGATGGTACCAGCACTTACCCCGGTCGCGACGGCGCCTATCCTAGCACCAATCGCAGATGCCGACAAAAACCTAAGTGATGTGATGGCCATCGCGAAGAAGGAAGCTGAAGATACGAAAAAGCGCCTAGAACACGAGCTACGAGTTGAGGGAGAAAAACTCGAAAAGGCGAAAAAAGAGGAACTGGAAGAACGGAAACGCCTGGAAGCGTTAAAGAGTAAAGCCGAAATCGAGCGATTAGAAGCTGCGAGAAAGATGGAGGAGGAAAAAGAAAAGCGAAAAGCAGAGGAAGCGCGAAGAGTCGCCGCAGAGGAGGAAGCGCGAAGAGTCGAACGTGTACGAGTCGAAGAAGCCTTGAAGATGAAAGCCGAGCAAGAAAAGAAGGCAGCGGCTGAGCGCGAGAAAGTAGAAGCGGCTATACAAAAACAAATTGAAGAGGCGCGATTAGAAGCTGCGAGAAAGATGGAGGAAGATGTTCGATTGCAAGCTGCTAAGAAGAAAATGGCAGAAGAGGAAGAAAAAAGGCGCCAAGAAGAGCACGAGAAACTTGAAAAAGAGAAGAAAGTGAATGATGAAGCTCGCCGCGGTAGGAGCAAGGACGCCACCGTCGAAAGACAAGAAAAGGAGGTTGAAGAAGTTACGCCTTTGAAATCGAGCATCGTGCTGAAACTGGGCGAAGTTGCTTGCGGTGCACCCACTAACAAGCAAGTTATGTGCCCGTATCCTGCAAAAACCTGTCCATGGCACATCCACGGAGACGGCGATGACAAGGATGACCAAGTTCATCACAATCGTCGTCATCTTCTCACTTCGGGCGATATCGGCCCTTCGCTGAAGGGAAAGTGGATATCAGTCTTATGGCCAGATACCGGAGAATGGTTCGACGGTGAAATTTTGAATATGAACAACTTCACCGCGAAACTGTGGTACCCAGCGGACGACCTCGACGATGCCACGCTCGGTGAAAGGGAAGATATCAATTTAGAGGAGGCTATTGAAGGCAACGAAATATCTTGGCCGCTGGTAGCAAGAAAGCCTTTGACTTTGCAAGCCAAGTTGGTCGACGAAACGACTTCCCTTGATATATTGAGAGACTACATTACTTCTTGTGGAGGAAAGTTAGAAGGCAACTGGTCCGTGCAAGTTAAAGTCCGTCAGAGCGGCCAGTCTGCGTTAACTGGACACGTCGATCACTACTTCTTTTCGCCAGAGGGGAAAAAATATCGCTCGAAAGTTGAAGTCGCGCGCGCTCTGAACGTCCCAAAGCTTCCGAAATCAGCGAAGAAGAGAAAGGTAGTGTACAATAAGGACGACGATATCGGCACTCCACCGCCAAAGAATCGCAAAGAAACGCATTTGCAACGACTGTCGGATAAAACAGCAGCAGCAGCAGCAGTAGCAGCAGCCACAACAGCAACAGCTCCGTACGTGTACGGGTCCCCGGAGGCCTCTCCCGACTATTTCCTTCAACGAAGCTTCGATGGTGAAAACGAGACGAACCTCAGCGACTCGTTTTTGACGAATACTACGAATATTAATTCCATCATCACCGACGCCATCACCAACGTCGACGAGAAGATAAACCAACAACAGGGAGGAGAATATAATATCAGAAACACTACCAACAGAGACGACAACGCGTCGTCTCCGTTGCCGCCGCTGTTTAAGAATAAAAGCGGCGAGAGGATGGAGTTAACCGTGCACCAAAACGACGGATGGATGTAGGTGTACGCGCGCACGCACGCGCACGCTAGCGAGAGAGAGAGAGAGAGAGAGAGAAACGAGAGAGTCATAATAAAACTTTGTACAAATAATAATAACAGTAGTATATGCGCTCGAAGAATGTATTATTGAAACAAAAGTGTCTTTGCATTCCGCCATAAAAATATCTCTCTCCCCTCGGGGAAAACGAATCGACGCACCATGAACACATTTTTACCGGCGAACATGTTGACGAACAAAGATAAAGTCATCTCTCTTCGAGACGATAGTGCCAACGTCTCCGATGAAAACGCGGGAACGACGATGGTAAAACCTCCTTCTTCCTCGTATTCCGCGCGAGTTAAAGTGCATATTAAGCCACTGGGTATCAAGTTCGTTGAGAAGATCGATTCGTCTGCGTGTCCAACCATACGCGACTTTGTCGAGCGACAGCTGTGGAAAGTCCAGGAAATACGAGGGAAGGAAATAAGAGTATACGTGGAAGAAGAGGGAAACGAAGAGGAAGGGTACGAGTTGTTCGGCGACACGGAAACCTGCGTTTTAAAACCGGACGAATTGTTGACGGTGAAACTCGTCTCGGACGACACCAAAAAGCAGAAGAAGGCGAAAACAGTCGAGAGAACGCGAAAAACGAAGAAAGTAACGTCGACGACGCGAATGGTAGATTTCTATGAGGAAGGGAAGAAAAAGCGTAAAAAGGGCGAGGAAGAAAACGCTGAGAAGGATTCGTCGAGCGAGGACGAGGACGGAGAGAATGAGTCGATTCTGAAACACCAAATCGTACACTCCGCAATAGTCAGAGCGGGTGCAAAGGGTATACACGCAAAGGATCTCTCTGAAAGAGAGAAGGTCAAGTTGAATACTGTGCGTGCAGTCCAGCTAAAAGGCATGCAAGAAGGCATTTACAAACGGGTCTCGCCTGGCACGTATGCGATTACGTCGAAAGGAAGTGAGAAGGTGATTAAAAAGATGAAGAACTCTCCTAACTCTGTGCTCACAATCTCGACACCGACGAATGCGAAAAATTTTACCACGATAAAGTCGCCGCTCACGACTCAAAGAAAACTTCTCACGACTGACGACATATCGTCTCGATTGACGGGAAAGATGATTTCTGTAAAATTTGAAGATCCGCCCGAGTGGTTTGTTGCAACCGTACTATCATTCGATGTGATCGAGCAAAAATCTTCGCTGTTTTACCAAGACGGCGATCGAGAGCTTTTGAACATGGCAAAAGCGTGTCGTAAAGGCCAACTTTCGTGGGTAGTGCACGGCGACAACGGCACGTCTAAAACTCATTACCGTTTACCCCCTCCCTCTCCAATTACGGATTCTGAAAAAGCTCAGCGCGCACTCGAGAGGTTACGTAGCTACATCAAATCTTTAAACGGTACTTTGCCCGAAGGATGGAACGACGTTGACATCCACTACTATCGCAACGGCGTTTCAGAAAATTACTTTATTTCACCAGAGGGCAAGAAATATAAAGGACCTCGGGCAGTAGCAAAAGCTTTGAACCTGCTATGAGCGCACGCAAAAAAGGAGAAGTAATGTACCACCACTAGTAATTCTAGACTTTCGTAGAGAAACGCGCATTTTAAAAGAGAATACCACTTGCTAAATACACATACGCTACGTTTCATGGCTAAATTATGCTATTATTATCATCATCTAATTGCGAACTTCTCTTTTACTCTCATCATCATCATCATCACTTGGAGGCTTTTTTTGATTTTTTCTCCTTCTTCTCTTTCTTTTCCTTCTTTTTCTTCGAGACAGAATCCGTGGAAGACATGCTCTGAGAGTTCTTGGTTTTAAACCCGAGCGTCGGCTGCAAAGCGTCTGCAAAAGAATCGATCGAGTTTGGATCTTTCACTTCCTCGTACTCGAAAGCTTTCGCCAGTTGGTCGATCTCCTCTTCGTCGTCGTCTTTGCCGCCACTTTTCAAACCAGCACTCGTGGCTATTTCTTCGCGTTGTCTTCTTAACCGCACCTCTTCGGCATCTTTCGCCTTATCGGCGGGCGTCTTCACTAATTTGGAGCCTCCAAAGAACGGGTCCGTTTTTGGAACGGTTCGAATAAACTCCGCGCTCGTTGGCGAACTCACTTTCTTCGTCTTCTCATCATCGTCATCGTCGTCGTCGTCTGAATCGTCCCATCCATCCATACGAATCGCAGTGGACTTTTTCGGCGTTCCGTCTTCGTCCCAGTCTCTTCCGTTTCGATCATTATCGCTATCGTCGTCGTCGTCGTCGTCGAAAAAGTCGTCTTTGCCTCCATTCTTCTTTTCCGCCGCGTCCAAAATGAGCTTTTCCATCGCGCCGAGCGGTTCTTCAATTTGCTTCCCGCCGACGGCGTTTACTTTTCCGCCGGGCAAATGCGAAAACTGTGGCAACACCTTCACCTTCAACTCCTCTTCGGTCGATTCTTTGAAGTTTGAGTTTTTCTGTTTACCCTCTCCGGCTAAACCAAGCGTCGCAAACTGTTTAGCGTTCTTCGCGAGATTTTCGGCAAGCTCCGCGGGCGTTTGAGCAGCGACAGCTGAAACGCCAGCGTACGCCGACGATATCGCCGCCGACGCTAAAACCAATGGAACTTCACCAATCTTTGTGTTTGATAGCTTCGCAAACGTAAGCGCGTCTTCATCTTTATCCTTGTTACTACCACCACCACCACCACCGCCGCTAAAACTACTTTGCTTTCGCACCGTCGCAGGCGCCGCGACTCCCGCCGAAGGTGCTTCACCACCCCCGACGTTACCTCGTTCATGCGCCATCTTCGCCTCGTGAGAATCTTCAATCTTTCTCTGATGTTGCTCGTACGAGCCCGACGTTTTCATCGTCCTCAACGCCTCTTGCGCTTGAACTATGTGCGACGTATTCTGTTTCAACTGACTCTCCAAATTCGTGCGTTTCAAACACAAAAACGGGACGTGTAAAAACGTGCTCAACGCTTTCAACCCGAAATTATTCAACATGCTCGTCTCAAATACAAACGGTCGGATTGGCCTGGTCTCAAAAAACAATCTCGCCACTTCCTGCTCGACGTCGTCTATGTGCAAAATCCTCTTCGACGCTGGGTAATCTCTAAAATTCAAGCAAATCGCCACCGGCAAATGCGTCGGTACTTTCTCAATCTCCCTCAACACGTACTCGTACGTCCACTTCTTACTCGGATCTACGCAAAATATAGCCGCGTGTGCGTTTGAATACACATCAATCATAGTCGCGTCCAGCGGAAACGTGTGCGCGCCTTCTTCGATCCCTCCGTTGGCCTCGCCAACCGGCCCGTTCATCAAAGCCGCCCTATGCGCCAACGTCAAACTCTCCGAAATTTTCCTCGCGTTCGCTTTATCCACCACGTCCCACACTTCCAACATGATTTCGTCTCGTAAAGATCCTTTCGCTTTCCACTCCACGTGCGCGGTTTTTATCTCGTTCGTCGGCTGGTACTCGGAGATGAAATCGCCTCCTCGCAATCTTCTCAACAAGGCGGTTTTCCCAGTGGCGGAATCGCCTCTCAAAACGACTTTCACGTTGTACTTCTCTCCGGTTTTTTTAAATCTGTTCGCGATGGCTTGGTCCATTTTCGCAATTTGACGTCTGTTTTGTTGTTGTTGTTGAGAAGACGAAGAAGAGCTCATCATCATCGATCCTAAAGGATTCGACGCAAACGCGGACGAAGAATTCAACGATGAGGAGGAGGAGAACGGGGATGAAATCGCAGGAAGCCAGGAGTACCAAGACGTCGAAGGAGAGCTGGTGGAAGCGAGAACATCGTTAGTGTTTCGCTGCTGATGCGTTTCCGGAGTCGACGACGACATCGTGCGTGGAAGGTCGCGTCGTAATTAATATTTGGGTGGAAATTAAATGGAGAATGTGATGCAAAATCCACGAGTACCTAAAATAACACACACACACCGCTATTACGACTTTCTTTCGCAGTTTGCAACAGAAGATGTTTTTTGTCTGCAGTTTTCCAACTCGAGACTCAAATCGTCCAACTCTTTCTCCAACGCTCTTCTTTTTTGTCTGAGCCGCGCGATCTCGTCGTCTTTCGTCTTCTCGGCGTTCGAGAGACGTTCGACGAAAGACTGTAACCGAGCGACGGCGGTTGCGAGTTCGGCTTTATCTTTTACCAGCTGCGAATCGGTTTCGGATTGGAATTTTTCACACTCGATGAGGCGTTTATTGGCTAAAACGAGTTGTGATTCGAGATCGGAGACGAGTTTGGCGGTTTGCGTGTGTTCGAACGAAGCGCGTTGGAAAAGCAGACGTTCGCTTCGCTCGTCCTCCTCTCCCGTTTTCGTCGGCGACGAAGCGCCTTCTTCCAACTCTTCTTCTTCATCCTTCGCGAAAAGCTTCCCCATCAAAGCATTCACGAGCACATCTCCATCCATCTTCCCTCGCAATTTCTCTTTCTCCTTTTCCATTTGATCTTGCATCTCTCTCGCGTTCGTTTCCGCTTTCCTTTCCACTTCTTCTTTCAAAACTTGGAGCGTTTTCTCTTTTCTTTGTTCGTTGAACAGTAACCGATCGACTTCCGCTCTCAATCGCATTCTCCCGGCTTCGACTTCGATGAAATCGTTCGTCATCTTCGCGTTGAGTTCGCGCATGAATTTCAACTCGCGTTCGAGTTCACGCGTGTGCGCTTCCGCGAGTTTTTCTTCCTCCTTTTTCGCTTTTCTCTCGCGTTCGAGTTCTGCGTTTTTCTCGTCCGCTCTCAAAAGCTGTTCGCGCAAGGCGTTGAGTCGCGAAGGGAGAAACATTTCAGACGACGCGTGTTCGGACGTTTCGGTTTGATAAGCGTTCGATTTCGCGTTCATCTTGGTTCGAGAAGAAAGAGAGCGCAGGAGAGAGAGAATCAGAGTTTCGCGCGCTTAAGTGCTTACGCGTATTTTGTGACGAGACGAGACTTTGAATTCAATTTTCTATTACATAAACGCGCGAGGAGGAGGAGAAGGAGAAGGAGAAGGAGGAGAGTTATCACTTCTTCACTAAGTTCTTCGCCAACAGTGGATTATTACTCGCAAACTGACTCAACTTTTGCTTCTCTCGCATCTTCGCCTTCCTCATCTCTTCCTCTTTCACTTGCTCGGGAGTTAACTTCCCGGTAGCTAAATCCTTCGCTTTTTGTGCCTCTTTTAAAGCTTTTTTCTCCGCCATCGCTTTCGCGTCTCTTTCGGCTCTTTGCGCGGGCGTTAAGGATTCTTTGTTCCCTTTCGCATTTTTATCGTTGCTGCCTTTCTTGGCGTTCTTTTCGCGAGCGAGGTCGCGAGATAATCCTCGCGCCATTTGGACGTGTGATGTGTGTGACTTCAAGTGACGATACGAAGAAGTTTCCCCACAAGAATATTCGTTTGAAAATAAAAGACGATGATGACGATGATGTTAAGAACTGCGTCGAGAAGACAACGCGCCGCTTCTCATTCGTCGTCCTCCGAGTTGTTCTTTTCTCTGGTGAAGAAGAGTTCTTCGTTCACGACGACGGGTTTAAGAGGTGATGGGTATTACGATGATAATGATGAGAAGAAGAGCGTCAATACCTATTACCCGATGATGACGAGAAAAGAGAACAACATTAACAACAACATTAACGACGCGAGGAGACAGAGGAAACAGAGGATGTTTTCCTCCTCGTCAGCGTCGACGTCTTCTTCTTCTCCTAATACTAATAATAAAGTCGACGATATCCTCAAGCAGTTCTTGTCTTTAACCGCCGAGGAGAAACGAGACGTGTTTCAAAGTCTGTTCGGAAAAGGAGGAGAAGAGAGGAAAATTTTAGCCGAGAAGGAAGAGAAGTTATTCGCGGCGTTCGATAGCGACGGGGATAAAATGTTAACGCCGCAAGAGTTTCAAAACATTCACCGGGCATTTTTGTGGCGACATTTACAGCAGGAGCCGGAAGTAGGAAACGAGGACGGAGAGCAGAGGAGTAGCGGGAGTAGCGGGAGTAGTAAAGACATTACCTACGCGCAGCTTAAATCGGTGGCGCTTTCGCAGATGTACCCGTTCATCGGGTTTGGTTTTTTAGATAACGCTTTGATGCTTGCGTTTGGAGAAACTATTGAATCATCGGTAGGACTGTCGTTGGGTTTATCAACGATGGCGGCCGCGGCGATTGGAAACACGTTGTCCGACGTCTGCGGCGTCGGGTTGGCGAATAAGATTGAGTATTGGTGCGCAAAGTTTGGATTGACGGAAGAGGTGACGATGACGGCGGGCCAGGCGAAAGAGATGCGGGTGGTGGTGGCGAGATTAGGCGGGGCGATGACGGGAGTAACCATAGGATGCATCTTCGGATCGTTCCCGCTCTTGCTTCATTAGCTTATTACTTTTTGTAAACGTATTTATTATTGTATTGTTTTAATTTACACGCATCTGTTCGACGCGGCGTTGCTTTAATCTAACTAAAGAGTTCCGCTCAGGCCCGGAACGTGTATCCCGACCGCTCAAACTCTTGAATTTCTCGCCTCGAGATGAGCAAATCGCAACCAATTCGCGCGTGCGTAATACCGGCTCTGCAAGTAATCTCTTTTCCTTTCAATCGGTACGTCAACGTGCAGCAGTAAATCATTTCTGACGCACCCGCGACGACACCGTGTACGGCTTGTTTCTCCCATCTCGACTCAGTCGGACGTCCTAACGCATCGCATAGACCGAGCGTTTGCGCGATGTGCTTTTGAATCAACGTACACCCACCGTTCCCGGTATCTAAGCACGCGCGATACTTTCCGAGCCACTGCAATCCCATGTCTCGAACTTCTACGTACTCGTCCGTAGATATTTGAAAATCTTCCGCGCACGGCCCTTCCGCAGGGATGTACATGGGCGGCTGCCAAAACGGATTCTCGTTCGCATTCCACTCTTCTGCGCTCGTATTCCCTTCTTCTTTTTTGTCCTTCTCGTCAGCGGGTTCTCGAAACCCAAGCAACCGTTTCTTTGCGCGTTCCAACATCACTCTCCTCCTCTCAACTTTCCTCTTCCTCTCCTTCTCTTTCTCGTCGTCAACAACGTCGTCGTCTATCACAATGGGTTTCATATCTTCCTCCAACTTTCTCTTCTTACTCTCTTCGTTCCAAGCGAGTTCGGTTTGCTCGTAGGATTTCGTCAACTTCTCTCGATTGACGTCTCTCCCTGCAAACATCGGCGACTCTTCGTCCTTTTCTTCTCCCTCCTCGTTCTCATTCTTCTTCAAACTCTTCTCCAAACTCTTACTCGGTCTGCTCCAATCGAACATGTCCACGAACGCGTTGTTCGTCCTCTTCGGCTTCTCCTTCTTTTCCTTCTCCTTCTCGATTCCATCGTCGTCTTTTCGTTCCATCTCTCGAATCTCCTCCTTCGTCATTAAACTCGCGCCTTTCACTCTCTTTTCCCCTCTGCTCAACTTTTCCCACACCGGCTTCTCTATACCTTTGAAACAACCGTAACACTGCTTGTGATGCTTTGGCGCATCCGAGATATCCGTTCCACAATCTCGACAATATTTTTCTTCTTTTGCGATTTTTGAACCGTCGATGTGTGTTTTGTTCGTACACGAAGACGCGAGGTGCGTGGAACGTCCACAACGCGTGCAAGGCGCATTTTTCACCTCTTTCGACGGTGGATTTGGTTTCTTTTTCTTATACTTGTTGTTGTTGTACGTGGACTTTTTCTTGAAGTCCGCGAAGGTGTGGATGGGCATCGAAGAAGTGGAGTGAAATGTTTCAAACTTTGCATGCGTGCGTTTTTTTTAATTTTTTGTTCTTTTTAGGTGTTCACATTTGTGGTGGTCGTCCCTCAGTCTCGAGGGGTCCAGACTTCCTTCAAGTCATAATACTAGTATTGTTAAACAGAGCTATCGTCTCGCTATCAACCGTTACGATGATGATCAATCGTGTGGATGTATAAATTCTATAACTTTCTCCTAATAACGCGCAAGTGCGCGGTGTGTATGTACAGTATCATCATTTTTTCTTTTTTGGTGGTTTTAAAACGACAGCCATCGCGTTCGCGTCGACTTCGTCGTGCAGCGCGTGCCACATTTTGGAAGCGAGGTTGAACTTTAACGTTTTCAAGATTCGACTGGAGCGCAATGCATCTGGAACTTTCTCGCTCGTGCCGTGGATTTTTCGCAAGGTGACGCCGTCGACGTTTGTTCCATCGCCGCTGGTACTTTCGCTTTTGCTCACTTTATACAAACCGCGATAGGTTTTCGAGTTTTCACTCGTTTCCGAGAACAAGATTATGAACTGGTGCTTCGCCCCCGGAGCGTTTTCAGTTTCCAACGCTTGCAACGCTTCGTTTCGAAGACGTTTCATCTGATCGCTTTCGCCTGCCAAGGCTCCAAATTTCAGCGCTATTTTAATTTCAGACGCGTTCGTTCGTTTTCCAACGTTTGCCGATGCTTTTGAGAAGGATGGTGATACCGATGGTGACGAAGCGCGTCTCGATCCCTCGGCACTCTTCGTCGTAAAATACGGAGAGGAAATTTTATCTACTTTTTTCTTCTCTACGGACGCAAATGATGAAGATAAAGACGCTTTTCCTCGTCTCAGCAAAGCAATCTCAGCAACCGAGAGTTTCGTTTCCGCTTTCGATACCGCCGCTTCGTCCGGATTGAGCGGCGAAAACCACGCCAAAGGTTCGGGGTTTCTCCTCACTTTCGAAACGCTCGTCACTTGATTTTCTTCGTTTTCTTCTTCTTCTTCTTCTTCTTTTTCTTCTTCCGTGCTTTGATTCCATCGCATAAAACTCGGCGCGCGCTGTATGGGTGATCTTCGTTGAAACAAATCATTTCCAACTTCCTCTCTATCCTCTTCATCATCATTTCTTCGCGTGATAATATTGTTAGCATTTGAATTCTTAAACGGCGGCGACGTTTCGAACGTCCTCTCGCCGCCTAACAATGAATACGCGTTGATAAACTTCACCGGCGACGAGACGTTTGGAGGAGCGGGAGGTAACGAAGTATAAGACGAACCTCTCGCGTTCGGCGCGACGATGTGATCAAAGCCTAAATCATCGAGCTCATCCAACGCGTCTCCATCTCTCGTTCCAAATACATCGTCGTCGTCGTCGTCGTCCTCATTATTTTCATCCTTCGCGTCTTCTTCTCCCTTTTTCTCGTCGTCGTAACCGTGCAAAAAATCCTTCGATAACTTTTCAACTTCCTCTCTCAAATCGTACTTCTCTTTCAACTTTTGAATAACTTCCAGAATACCAAACTCGTCTTCCTCTAACACCGCTTTCACGTATTCTCCGCCAACGTTCAACTCGTCCAAGGCGACGTGGAGTAACACCGAATCCGACGGGCTTTTATTATTATTATTATCATCATAATCATAATCATCATCATCGTCGTTCGTCTTCTTCGTTCTCTTCCTCAAATCCCGCTCTTTCGAGAGTAAATTCTCGCACAGAACGAGGAGCACCGAGCACGACTTCAGCTCTTTCACGGACGCGATAGAAGAACGCTGGTTCGTGACTTCACTCAGCCACGATAACAACGACATCATCGAAGACGGTTGTTCTTTCATGTCTTCTTTCGTGTTCATTTTGATATACAATTAGAGCATATAAAGTGTGTGGAAATTTAAAAAAGTCCACGAAAACACAGTGACGCAGAGTTGTTTTCCTCTCAACCGTCAACTGTCGTCTGGCTTATTTTGCACCAAAACCAAAAAAAAGATACGGAAGAGTTGATGCGAGTGAATTTCTTTAGTACAGTAAGCGTTGACGCACGCGCACACACCCGAGAGATCGAAAGAACAACTCTTCAGAAGTAACACTAATAATGTTCACCTCGTCGTCTGCATCATCGTCGTCTCGTTCTTCCTCTTTTCTTCTTCAAAATCATCCCGGAGGAGGAAAGAATGATGTTGGAAGATGCTTTTTGAAAAAAACGCGTGGCTCTCGTTCCACGTCGTCTTTTACGAGAAGACAGTTAAGAAGAAGAGGAAACAACAACAAATCCATCGCGATAACAGAGTGCGTGACGGCGAAAACAGCCTTAAAAGAGTGGTCGAAAACGGAGAAAGCGATCGAACGAGGCGAACAAGTCTTGTTATTCAGAAAAGGAGGGATCAACGACAACAACAACGGTGGGTTTCAGATTTTGGAGAATCAGTTTGTCATATTCCCGACGTCGTTTCATTCTGCCAATAATGGGGGCGAAAGCGACGCAATGCCCGATATGAAGAAAGGCGACTCGGTGCCATTTTCGATCGTCTGTCGAATAACTCGAGCGTGGCAAACCTCCGATAAGAGCGTGATTAAAGCTTTGGAGAAATTTCACGCGTTGCGAGAGGATGAAATCGTATCTCGGGTGAATTATAAACCGAACGAACCGTATTCGATTTTAGAGGTGCGAGCGTACGTGTTGCCGAAGGACGAGTACGCGTTACCGGCGGACGTGGAGAAGTACGGCGGTTGTAAATCCTGGATTGAAAAACTCCCGTTTGGAATTCCAGACACAACCACGCTCCCTCCTGTGCTCGATCAGAGAGACTGGTTGATTTCTCAATCCGACTTAAAACGGAAGCTTGAGTTTCTCGTGGCCACCGGCGTCGAGATCAAGGAGTTGCCCATATAAACTATAAAATATATTAGTAGCATTCTTTTCTGTTGTAATATAAAGTATAAAATCTACGATGTTATGGAATAATACGTGTATATAGTTACATTTGGTGTTTTGTCTCTCTCTTTATTGTTCTCTCTCTCTCTCTCTCTTCTCTTTTTTTATCTAAACTCGTCCTCCAACGCTCTGAACGCGTCGATCAAATCGGCTTCTAATTGCGTCAATCTTTGTTGCACCACGTCTTCTCCATCCCCCGGGTCTTCAAACTTTTGACTGGCAATTCTATACATCAAATCTCCCATTCGCGCTTGGATGACGTTAAACGTAATCTTAGCTCCGTCGGTCATTTGTGTTCTCTCAACCGCGGCGTTGGATAAATCGTAAAACAAGACGATGTTTTTCAACATCGCGATGGACTTGTAAAACGGGCAGTACTTATCGTACGGCGTGAACGAGTTTTGTTGAAGAAAATCCTCCTTCAAAAACTTGGCAGTTTCCAACGTAATTTTATCGCTCTCTGCTAACGAATCCTTACCGACTAATTGAACGATTTCGTTCAATTCGTCTTCTTTTTGTAAAACGTCCCGAGCTTTCGCGCGCGTCTTCAAAAACGTCGGATCCGTCTTCTCATAAAACGGTTCTAACGCGTTGTTGTATTTCGAGTACGAAATCAACCAGTTGACGGAAGGAAAGTGTTTTCTCTGCGCCAACTTTTTATCCAAACCCCAAAAGACTTGGACGATACCTAAGGTTGCGGAGGTGACTGGATCGGAGAAATCCCCGCCCGGAGGAGAAACCGCGCCGACGATGGTCACGGAACCTTCTCTCGACGGCGAACCTAAACACTTCACTCTTCCTGCTCTCTCGTAGAACGATGCCAATCTGGCGCCTAAATACGCCGGATAACCAGAATCCGCCGGCATTTCCGCTAATCTCCCTGAAATCTCTCTCAACGCCTCGGCCCATCGAGACGTGGAATCTGCCATCATAGAGATGTTATACCCTTGGTCTCTAAAATACTCTGCTAAGGTGATCCCGGTATAAATCGAAGCCTCTCTCGCCGCGACTGGCATGTTCGACGTGTTCGCCACCAGCGTCGTTCGCTTCATGATGCTTTCTTCCGAACCGTCCGGCAACGTCATCGTCAACTCCGGGAACTCGTACAACACTTCCGCCATCTCGTTCCCTCGTTCACCACAACCGACGTAAATAATCCCGTCAGAGTTACTATACTTCGACAGCGCTTGCGAAATGACCGTCTTTCCGCACCCAAACGCGCCTGGAATCGCGCACGTTCCGCCTTGCACCGAAGGGAACATAATATCCAACACTCTCTGACCGGTTAACAACGGATGATTCGCGGCTAATTTCTCCGCCGTCGGTCTTGGCGCTCTCACTGGCCACTGCTGCAACATCGTAAACTCCTTCTTCTCGCCATTAAACTCGACCTCGATAACTTTCTCTTTCAAATCGTACTCGCCTTCCTCCGCCAAGTACGTGATTTTCCCTTTCGCGTTCGGTGGTAACATGATTTTGTGACTAATCAACACGTTTTCCGGAACGACTGCAAAAATATCCCCGGCAGAAATGTGGTCGCCAACCTTATACCTCTTATTCTCTCCGCCTTTGGGATGTTGGAACTCCCACGTCTTCGCGATGTCCAACGCCGGCACGTTCACCCCTCTCGGAATGAAGCAGTCGCCGCTCAACTGCGCAATCGTTTCCAACGGCCGTTGAATCCCATCAAAGATGTTCCCCATCACGCCTGGGCCTAAGGACACCGACAACGGTTGTCTCGTCCGTTGCACCGGATCCCCGACGGTCAAACCTGCCGTTTCTTCGTAACACTGAATCGTCGCCGTGTCGCCTTCGAGCCGAATGATCTCCCCGATGAGTTGATCTCCTCCGACCCTGACGAGCTCGTACATGGCTGCGCCGTACATGTTCTCCGCGATCACGACTGGGCCGGAGACTTTTTTCACCGCGCCGTACTCGGACTCCGGTTGTTCGTCCTCGAATGCCGCCATCTTTGTTGTTGTTGTTGTTGTTGTCTTTGTCGTTTGTTCTCGTGCGTTCTAATAAAATGGATAAAACACGAACAAAGTGAGGGAAACAAAGTCTGACGTTTTTCGCTTGAAAAAATTTTATCAATCGAAAGAAAGTTTATAATAGTTTGATGAAGATGAAACTTGTGTTCTCGTCGCGCGTAAAATTTGTCTGTGAGGCTGATGAGTGATGAGAGCCTTTTTCAAGGCTCGCTTTAAATGAATGAAATACAAACTTTCGAGTCGTCTAAAATCTCGCATACTATTTACTACTAATATTTCTCCCTTCGTTGCCGTGGTAATCTTTCGTTACCAAGCGCTCGGAGAATCCTCTTGCGTGTCTTCCAGTTGTTTTAAAATGCGTAACCTCAACGGGTCGTCGTCTTTGGCGTGTCTTCTTCTTTTGCGCCACGGCGCGGCGTTTTCAAACTCGTCTTCGTCCTCTTCTTGAGAAGAGGCGAGAGGTAGGACGATGTCGTCGACATCGGTATCGTCGTCGAGTTGAACGTTAAAGTCATCTTTTTCGCAGTTGGAGACGAGGTTGTCGATGTCTCGAATAGCCGAGAGGTGGTTTTTGCGGAAAGATTTTGATACCGGGTCGTCCTCTTCCGAATCCTCGGATATCGGGAAGGAGCTCGCGCTGTTCGAAGGCGTGTCCTTCGCGCGGCTTTTTTTCGTATTGATTTTAACGTCGTTGTTGTCGTCGTCGTCTTTGATAGAAGTTAATCGTCTTCCACTCGTGCCGTCGCCTTTGACGATGCGGTTCGCTAATACCTCCAACAGCGTCCGTTGGTTCTTATCCTTCTTCGCTTTGTTTTCCCACGCCCATCGTTTGTGTTGCTCTTTCGTATTTTGCGCGTGGCATCGGCGACACAAAGTGCGCATGTTGTCCACCGTGCACTCGCCGCCCCCGTCCTTCACAGCAAGAATATGGTCTGCCTCCCACGCGGACCCTTCGTACGCGTCTCTCGCTAACTTGTCTTTTTGCGCGCGCGTAAATTGTGGCGCTAAACTTTCAATAATTGGCAAGCGCTGGTGCGGCTTCAAACATTTAATGCGAGAGACCAACGCGTGGCAATCGAGTTTGCATTTTTCACACACGCCTCGGTCGCGTTCAAAAACAGCCATGCGTAACGTCTTCCCCGATCTCGACTGCACGTGGTACTCGAAACAATCCTTCGAACAAAAGAGATCGTGTAAAGAAAGCGGATGTTGCTCTTGCTGTTGAGAATTGGAACCATCGGCGAGAACCATCTTCTTCTTCTTCAACTTTACGTCGTCGTTGAACGCGTACGGTTTGCAGCAGCAATCGCACAGCACTTGAAGCTGCATCGTTGATTCCTCATCACCAGAATGAAGTATTATAAACTGTTCGCGCGCTTCGAATCCGAAATTGCTTTTGCGCACTAGAACTGTTCGCGAAACGGCGTCTTTTGGAAGGGTGCCCAGTTTTATCCCAGTGCCGTGTCTCGTCGTGCTCTTTTGTTTCTTCGTTTTAATAAGCGTACTCTCTTCCTCTTTCTTTATCGTCAAATCTCGAAGCAACTGCGCGACGCCGCCGCATTGAACTGGCGTTCGCGATTGAATGACGATATTTTTATCTCGCGACAACAAGCAGTTCCATTCTTCGATAAAAAATTTACAACAGTTGAGCGCGTCGCAGTCGTCGATTAAAGCATCCGGTAAAACAAAGTTGCGCAAAAGCTCTCGCGTTTTTTCGCGCAAAGCAGGAGACATGGTTTTACACGTAACGTCTCTGACTTCGTCTTCTTCTTGGCCGCGTCTATATCTTTCAAGAAACTTTGTCAGCTTATCCCAAGCAACGAACACGTCCACTTGCTTCACCGAGCAGTTCAATCGGGTTTCGTTCGGCAGCAAGCGCATGTCGTGTAAATGTACGCGATCGGTGTGCTCGGAAACGACGAACCAAATAGGCACGCGTTCCGGTTCGGTAAAGAAGGATTTCTTCCGAATCTTCGTTTCCAAGGACCTTTTGCGTTTGACTAAGGATTTGATGCCCGATTCGTGTGGCGTTGGATGTGTTTGAGTTTGGGTCAAGCCGCACACTTGCGTGGCCTCTGTTTCCAGGTGTTCATGTTGTTGCTGCTGTTCCGTCTCGGAGAACAAAACCTGCGGCGCCTCGAGCATGACTTGCGAGCCGTGTTCGTCGCAGTCTAAATTTTCGCGGCCGTCGCGGTCGTCGGACCCATCCGTCATCATTGTGTTTTGTTCAATCTTCCTACCTAATCTTTGCCAACGATCGGTATCGAAAGCGCATCCTTCCGCCTTCGCGATGCAATAGTAAATGTTAACGCACGTCTTTGAGTTTTTCCCGTTCCGTTCTCTTCGCCAGGCTCGGTCTTCGGCTTGGAGTAAATCGGCAGGCTTTTGCGGTAACTCGACGAAACATACAGTCGATGCCGACGACAAATCAATCCCGACAGCTAAAGTGATGCCAAAAACAGCCACGCGAACTTTCGCCGGCGAAGGCGTCTTCCCGTCCTCTTCGAAGCCTTGCGATTTGCCCCCGTAAAATTTATCCACGCGCTCGCGGCGCTCAACTGCATCTGTTCGTCCATCCACGCAGACAATCTCCTCCGGCGATAGAACTTTTTGCAATCCGGCGTAAATTTCATCCAATACGGAATGGTGATGACCAAATACGACGACTTGTTGCGATTTATCGATTAAAATAGACTCTTCGAGAAATTTCACCGCTTTCTTCACTTTCAGTTTCCCGATCGCTTGCGCTTCGCCATCGGTATCGGTAACGATGTTCAAATCGTCTTTCTCTTCGTCTATTTCCTCGAACGTATTTCGTTGCGAAACGACAATCGGTTCCTCGTCTTCGTCGTCTTCGTCGGACACCACGTATCTGTGCTCTCGTTCGTCATCACCGCCTTCGCCGACACCAAGTTGCTTCCGCAACAGCGCGAACTTCTTCGCGTGTTCCTTCATCCAGTGCGTAAACTCGCTCGAGATGTCCAAGTAAATCACCTGTCTTCGCTTCGGGGGTAACTGATCCATCACCTCGCACTTCAATCGACGGATCATAACCGCGTGCTTTAACAGCGTGTGCAACTCGTTCAATCGGCGACCGCCTAAAGATTTCCAAAACTTATTCCCCGACCTCGAGGCTTGCGCTAAAACTAATCGACAATAATTCACCCCAAACTCTTGCTTCGTGCCAAACATGTTTGGTCGTAAGCTATCAAGCTGGTTGAAAATATCGAAGGGTTTCACCAACGACGGTGTCCCGGTGCATAAAATCGCCCGCCTCGATCGTGTCTTTAACAACTGCGTCGCGATTGCCGTGTACGCAGCCTCGCTTCCGTACACCGACGTGCTCAACACGTGCGATTCGTCGCATATAATCGTACCCCAGTTGATGTTTAAAAACGAAGTTCGTAAATTACTCAACATGTGATATGAGCTCACCGCTATTTTTCTCTTTCCTTTATACTCTCTCCCTTCTCTCTCGTTCTTCTTATACGCCTCCCCTAAAGCTTCTAAATCCCACTTCGCCGTGGAACCTTCCACGACGACCACGTCTTCCGGTCCAATATCCGGTATCCATCTCTCCAATTCGTTCGCCCACACCGTCCTCATGCTCGCCGGAGCGACAATCAACACTGGGCCTTCCTTTACCTCGTAACAACACATCAGCGCAATCGCTTGCAACGTCTTTCCGACGCCCATCTGGTCCGCAATCATCACTCTCCCGCCTCGAGACAAACCGTACTTCACGCCTTCGATTTGAAACTTGTACATTTTCTCCAACGTTTCTTTCGGTATCCGATTCAAACCTACCTCAAAATTCCTCGCCAACTCGTCCTCGTACCCCGGGTGATGATGCTCCTTCCCCTCTCCCGTCGTGGTTCTTCCGAACACCTTCAAGGTCGTCGCCGGAATCTCCCCTCGATTACAGCTCTTCTCCCGAGGAGGTAAGACGTTCTTCTCGTACAACACCGACTGGACTTTCCCAGCCACTTCTCTCGGAAACATCCAAAACGCGCAGTTTCGGTCGTTATTCGTGGACGTTTTCGGCACAAACTGAAACGGAAGAAATGGTTTCGCGCTTTGCAACGCTTTCACGATGGAAGGGACTCTCGGTTCCGACGTGCACGTCAAAATAACATCCTCGTCGGAGATGAATTCCAGTTGCACGATTGGGTCGGAAAAAAGTTTCTTCACGTGTTGTTGCTGCTGTTCGTGTTGGAAATAACTCTGCGGCTGACGCGAAAAAGAAGGAACAACCGAAGAAGGAACAACCGAAGCCGGTAAAACGAGTTGCTGCTGTTGTCCTTGTTGTTGTTCGTTTTGCATCGTAAGAGTCATCTCATCTCTCATCTCTCATCTTAATATTGTTTTTCAAATTTTCATCTTCGTCTGCTTCTTCGCTTTTTGTGAAGAAGAAAAAAAGAGAGAAAAAAGGACTTGAAAGACAGGGTGCTCAAATTTAATACAATCACGTGTACTAGCAAACAATAATACAACTATAATCTAACTCTCTCTTTAAGTCTATCTTTTGTTAATGAAAAGAGTCTGTTTAAACTTCCGAAACGCACTCACGTCTTGTTCACACACGACGTCGAACGTACTCAACCGGTGTTTCAACCACTCCAACGAAGCTTCGTTGCCGAAACAGATTTGGAAATTCTCTCGCTCTTCTGGTTCTTCTTCGTCTTCTGCGTCGCCACGATGATTTGTTTGCGAAAAAGAAGCGGATAAAGGAACTTCTGTGGAAATTTCGCTGAAAGAGACTAAACTGAACGCGCCGCCGTGGTCGGTGGTCGGTAATCGTTCGCGACACAACGCGCACGTTCCAGATCGTCTTAACCACCGCGCGTAACATTCCTGACAAAACCCGTGGCCGCACCTCGCGATGACTTCTAAACTCGCGTCGAGGCATATCGAGCACTCTTCGCCGGTGACACCTCGGTCCGTGCGAGTGGTGGTTACATCTTCGCCTTCTATTTCTGCTCGTCTTCTCGTTTCCTCGTTTTCTCTGTTCTCGTACTTTTCGGAGATTTGTCGCAACGCCGGAACGACGACGCGATAAAACGTCTCAATCGAACATCGGCGGACGACGTGCACGTGTTCAAACTCTTCGTTTCCATCCACGTCGTCGTTGTCGTCTACATCGCTCTCCCCCTCTCTCGTGGCGGCCACTGATCGAACAAATCCGCCTTCCTCTCGCTTCTCCCACTCTCTCTTTTCCTCCTCTTTTTCCTCTTTATCCTTCCTTCTCTTGACCAGCTCGAAATCAAATTCCACGTTCCCGAACGCGTACGCGAACGAGCTGTTATATTTCAGCAGCTTCACGAACACGTTCCCGTTCCCTCGAAACACCGGCGTCACTCGCAACCTAAACTTTTTATCGTCCAGTAAGTTTCCCAACCCGTCGCTTTCTAAACATTTGTTCGCCGTTGAGACGTCCCCTAACACCTCCTCGAAGGATAAATCAAATCCTTTCAAACCTTTCATCTTATCCCCGCATCGTTTCAAATACATCCGGATGTGTTCCACCTCTCGATTGATTCGTTCTTCGTGCGTAGAATACAGCCACTGGGTCGTGCGTATCGCGCCGACGATGCCAAAGATGACCAGGTTTTCAATCAGTGGTTCCATGATATTAATTTGTTTTTGACGTTTTTCTCCCGTCCTGTGCCTTCATGAAAGATTTTCAATTCGCCACTTTTCTCGCGCGAAAAGAGGGAAGGAACGAGTAAGAGAGAGAAAAACGCATCATTATTCGAACCACCATATAAAGTACAAAGTGCATCATCATCTTTCGTAATAAGATTTGTTCCTTTTCGTTGTTGCGCGCATATAGTATACGAGCATAAAGATGATGATGAAAGTGAGTGCGCAACCCCTAACAGCAACATCACCCCCAAAGGCGATGCGTGTAAGCGCGAGTCACGACAACAAAAACAACAACAACAAAGGAGGAAAAGGAAAAGGAGGGACGAAAAGAAAGACGAGGAGGGCTTTTAGGAGCAAAAATGTCCGAAACGTCGTCGTCAGAGCAAAGCAAAACGATAAGGATGACGAGGACGAAAACGACAGAAGAATGGCAAAATTGGCAAAACTCGAGAAGGTGTTTCTGATAGTGTTCAACTCCGGACAGGCGAACGAGGCGTTGTACACGACATCTTCGAGAGAGTTCGACGTTCCTCGAAACGATTTTCTATGCTTCGCATCCATGCGAGACGCTTTGAGAGCGTCCGTGTTAATAAGCGAGCAGACGGATTTGATGCCGGTCGTCGAAGGCGTGAGCGCGGACGTGGTTTTGTTCTTGTGCTCGAGGAGTGGGTTCGGCGCGGAGGTGATCGGAGAAGGGGAAAGATGGACGCCTCCCGGGGTGGTGATTGAAGATGATGATGCGTTAGTTGAGGATATGAGTAGTGATAGTAGGAGTGACGGTAGTAGTAGTAGCGGAGAAGAAGAGTTAGCAATATCCTCGGCGGATTTAGAAAAGTATTTAGCGGACGGTGGATCTTTTCGGGAGGAGATTCGTGAACAGTTCTATGATGACGACGACGACGACGACTCGGTAGAAGAAGAACAAAAAGAAACGAAGGAAGTGACTGCTGCAGATCTCGAAGACGCCCGACGCATCGCCGCGTACGCGGTTCAATCCGCCGCGGCCAAACCAATCAAAGCGTTATCCGACGCGTTTGAGCGCACGGCTCGACTCTCGACGTTGAAATCTATTTTACGACGCAACGCGAACAAAGTTTCCGCGACGACGAACGGCGCGCTGATGAACGCATTACAAAACGTCGCTCGAAAGAGGATGATGACGAAACCAAAGAATGAGGATTTTTAGTTGTGTTTAGTTGTGTTGTATACTATCGCGCTCGATGTATATATTGCGCTCGTAGTAACTGAAATGCCCAAAAACTCTTCACTTCTTCACTCCTCGATATCTGATGTCTTCAAAACTCGATGTCGGATTACTATTCCTTTTCCTCATCGCCATCATCTCTTCCCACGCGTTGTCGTCTCTCGCGATCCGCGTGATATCAAAAGATTACCGTCAACTGGCACCGACCGCTATCCACCTCACAAACGAAACCTTCGAGGAAGAATTTTCGAATCTCTCGCCGCAGAGTTTCTGCGTTCTAGAATTTTACGCGCACTGGTGTCCAGCCTGTCGAGCGTTTGCGCCGCAGTACGAACTCGTGGCGAAATATTTCAACGTCGCACCTCGACCGGAACCGAAAGTTACCGCGTTTGCGGTGGATTGCGCGGAAGAGCAACAGTTATGCGCGAGATGGAAGATTAATGGGTACCCGGCGGTGTTTTTCGGAACGGCGATTGAATTCGCCGGGGAACGCGCGAACGACGTGAAAGAGATTAAATGGAAAGAAAAGGAGAAACGGACAAAGACGGGAGCAAAACAGATCGTAGAGTTTGTCGGAGGGTTAGTGATACCGAGCACGGAGTATGATTTTAGTGACGAGGAGTTGGATGCGACGTCGAAGAAGGACGGCGGCGGCGCGGCGACGACGACGAAAGAGAATGAAAATTTAGCGCGGTTGGCATTTCAAAACGACCAGAAGAAAGGGCTTGATTATAAAACCGTGAGAACTATGGCGAGTAAAGACGATTTAGAACGCGCGACGGTGGAGATGTGGAATCAGATTGTGTACGATGCAGAAATCGCGAGTCGAGAATTGAACGAGTTATCGTTGAGTAGTTTGAAAAGTAGTACGAATAGCGCTTCTTCGATCGAAGCGAATGCGCAAGGAGGAGACGTGACGCATTCGACGCTGGCAGATAAAGCGAGAGGTAATGTAGAAACGATTAAGAATGCAATCGGTTCACTCATTCACGCGCTTTCGAAAACGCATCCGATCGCGGAATGTCGAGCATCCTTTAGGGGATTGCTTCCAGGAGCCGACGGGACCGAAGGTGAAGAGGAAGAAATAGAAGACGAGAGTAGCAGTAACCGTAGTAATAGCGATGCAGAAAGTATCGATGAAGAAGCGTTGGAAAGTGCGGACGATCCGTTGCTCGCCATGGCTTCATCGTTTTCGTCGAAGAAAGGAGGAGGGAAAAGAAGGAAAACAATCACCATTCACCACCATCTCTTCTGGGACGAGGAAACGAACGGCCTTTCCCAATTTGCCGCCAAGACATTCACTCCATGTGGACGCGTCAAAGCGCCGGAATGGAACGATTGCAAGCCGTCCTCCCCGAATTCGAGTTCACGGGGATACACTTGTGGCGTCTGGATGTTACTTCACGCCACCGCGCTTCGATCGAAAGAGCTGGATAAGCACCAGGGTGGTCATGTCTGGTACGACGCGTTCGTAAACGGGTTCATTCGAAAATTTTTCAACTGTCTGGAATGTCGCGAACATTTTTTGAAAATGGCGGAAGAAACGAAAGGATTCGAAATCGAGACTCCCGAAGAGATTGCGTTTTGGATTTGGAGAAGACACAACGATGTCAACGAGCGATTGGCCACGGAAGGGGATCCGGCGGGCGATCCCGAGTACCCCAAACAGCAATGGCCAGATGTACAATCGTGCGCAAAGTGTCGACACACGGATGGTTCTTGGAACGATGATAACGTGCTGAAGTTTTTGCAGGTTTATTTTTTAGCAAACAACGAGCCGCGACCGCGTTCGACGCGAGCTAAATTGGTCAAAGTGAAGACATCGTCCGCGTCGACGACGACGAGTTTGTCGACCAAACGAAATCGAAGAGGAGAAGGAGGAGGACATATCGTGGCGTTGAATATTCTCGCGAAAGTTTTTGTCGTCTTCGCTGCCTTATCTTTCATTTTCCTATATTTGCATTCCAAAGACAAGCTCCCGCCTGTCTTTGAACGCTTCAAGCGAAAACACATGAAACGCGTGTTCGACGATTGGCCTTAGTAGGTGATGACGATATGCTACTACGTATCTCTATTACGCTATACAAATACAATTGTGCTGCTGCTGCTACTAAATCTACATCGCGCACCATGAATTACGTTTCAAACTTGCTCGCTTCTCCGAGCACGATTCTTTTGTTCGTCTCCACGATTTGTCCGTTGCACACCATCTCGTCTAAAATCACGTACACCGAATCTAAGTGAAACATGATGTCCAACTCGCAGACGTTCCCGAAGTGCCAATCTAACGTCTCCACGAAGCAGTGTATAAAATCCATCATGCTGAGCTCGTTCTCGTCGTCGTCCACCCCGACGATGAAAAATAAGGAAGCATATCTTCGGTAGCATATTTTGTAGGAATTGTGTCGTAAGAACGCGCAATACGCGTGCATCCCTTTCGCGTAATCCGATCCTCGCGAGAGGGATTTGCGAACGATTTCGCTTTCGAGTTGTCGCTTCTCTGACGTTGGAATCGACTCGGTGAAGTATTGCGCCAATCGCGTTTGGCCTTGTTTGTTCACCAATAAGATAAATTTGATCGCCATTATTCTTAGTCTCTCGCTCTTTCTCTCTTTCTGCTGCGCGTGTGTTTGGTTTACTTACGCGTGTGTTTAAAGTGTTTATTGGTAAAGCCGTTACTTAACTTTGGGGAATTTCTCCCCGATGGTCTTCACTTGATTTACACGAACGATAATGTCTAGCTTTGACCGTCATCATCGAACGACGAAACCCACTCTGTCGGCAGCAACAACGACAACACCACAAACGCGCAGATACCCGGTGGTGATAAACGTGTACGATTTAAACGATATCAACGAGTACACGTACTCGTTCGGGTTAGGGATATTCCACTCGGGCGTCCACGTCCACGAGAAAGAGTGGTCGTTTGGACAGCACGAGTTTAACACGAGCGGGTGTTTTTATTGCGCGCCGCGAGCGGTGCCACCACCGGCGAAGTTTCGAATCTCGCAATGCGTCGGGTTTACGAGGAAAAACGAACGCGAGGTGGAACGTATCGTGCAAGTGTTAGGGGCGGAGGAGTTTTTGGGAACGAGGTACGACTTGCTGAGGAGGAACTGCAACCACTTCGTGGAGAGGCTGATCGAAGAGCTGGTAGATGAGAGTTTAGAGGAGAATCGAGGGGTGAGTTTAAGCTTGTCGAGTTTGTTATACGGTGGAGAAAGTAGCAGCAGTAGTCACGGTGAGAAGAGTAAGTGTCCGTCTTGGATTAACCGGTTGGCGAGAGTCGCGTTGGTGACGAATAGGTTCGCACCGTGCTTATTACCGGTAACGATTCGGCAAATAGCGAATGTTCCCGCTCCCGGGCAGTTTAGTACGATGAATAACAATACGAGAGTCGACGAGGACGAGGACGATGATGATGATATTTTCGAAAACGGAGAGGCGATTGAACGGGCGGTGTTGATTGCGCCCGGAAACCAAAGGATGTGACGCTTCGCTTCGTTATAGTATTTAGTTAAACTAGTGCTAATTCATAGCCAATTTGATAATCCTTCGGACATTGCGCTCGCCAAGTGCTTGTCAATCAAATCGTCGGTTGTGTCGCGCTTGTCGCCTCTATGTTTGCCTTTTTTGTTTGTGTTTTCAATAACGACTTTGCGCGCAGCAACTGGGTTCGAAGGAGCACTCACAACTTTCTTTGCTCTTTTCGTGTTTTCACCCTCGGGGACATCCCTTTTCGCGTCGGCGTGTTCTTGTTTGCGTTTCTTAAACTTGTCCGTGATTTCAGTGTTTGTAGTCGTCGGTGCACCCTCGTCTTCGCCGTTTCGCGCCTTTTTGCGCTGCTCGTTTCTCAACTTTTTTCGGTCCAAATTTCTGTGCACTTTCTTCGCCACGCGCTCGGATGGGAACGTCCGGCCTTCGATGCTGTTTTTGTTCCGTTTAGGTGGGTGAGCTTCATCGTTCTCGTCTTCGTCGCCTTCGTTGTCGCGTGTTCCGTTCTCATATTTATTACGTTTCTTTTGTAACTCGCGATCGGATTTCCTCTTTTCTAATTTCTTCACCGCACGAGCGTCTTCCACCGCAAACTCAACAATCGGTCGCTTCTGCTTTGAAAACACTTCTGGATTGTTGTTCATTGCTCTCAGTGCCGTCATCGCTTCTTCGTGGGTATCGAACTCAACGAAACCAATACCTTTATGCTTCTGAATTCCAGTTTCGACATCGGTCGTTCCAGCTTTACCTTTCGAGGTATCGACGAGTAATTTGCAATTGACAATCTTCGGCGTCGTATTCTTCGAAGCTCGCTTTTGCGTCGCATCCAAGAACGCACGCTTCAACAGTTTTGAGTCAAAGTCAGCGGGGACATTTCTCACGGATAATCTTGTTTTTGAGATGAAATAGTTTGGATTTTTCAATCGCGCTTGTCGTTCGGCGTCGCCGCGTTTTCTCTTTTCCATATCTGATTTCGAAACGCCAATCGCGGCGGGCGAGTTTTCGTGCACCTGTCCTTCCTTTGCTAAATATAAGTTCCGTTTGTCTCGTTCTTCTTTATTCATGTTGCTCTTCCAATGCGTCGTTTCCTTTTGCATCATCTTTGCCGCATCTTCTTTGGACACCGCTAGCGCTATGCTCACCGGTCGTCCAGCCACGAGTAAAGGTGTTCTTCTCGAGGCTGTCATGGCGGCTATTTTCGCTCCCTTTTTATTGCTTTTCATTTCTTGTGCGGTAATCGTAGTCTCCAAGTCGCCGCATCTGTCGACGCACTTTTTCGCGGAAGCTTCGTCCCAGAAATCACAAAACGCGACGCCCTTCGACCGGTTGGTAATTTTCTCGTACACGATTCGACACGATTTGATTCTTCCAAACTGTTTCAACTTTGCCTCTAGTTGTTCTTTGGTCGCATCTAAAGGAAGGTTCCGAATGAAGATAGTTCGGTTCGGTGGTTGCTGGTTCGACGGTTTGTTTTCTTTGTTAAATCTGTCCGGCATCTTTTCTTCCGATTCTGATTCCGAATCGCTTTCTTTTTCATCATCGGACGAGGAGGAGGAAGATGAAGAAGAAGAAGAAGAAGAAGAAGAAGAAGAAGAGCTGCCATGGCCAGACGAAGAATCGTCGTTGTTATTTTCATCGTCGTCGTCGCCGTCATCATCATCATCTTCTTCTTCTTCTTCGTTGCCATCGTCATGATTGTCATCATTCACTTTTGGTGTTTGCGACGCCGCTAAAACTTGACTCTCCTTCTCTTGCCTCTTCGAGAGCGCAACATCGACAGCTACGACGCGTCCCGCAACTTTCTGTCCGTTCATTTTTTCCACGCACGAGACCGCATCTTTTGCGGTAATGAAAGCTACAAAAGCGAACCCGCGCATTTTCTTTGTCGTTTGATCGATTGGGATGGAGACGTCCCAGACGAATGCAGTCTCGGAAACGTTCTTAGCGATTGAATCTCGTATTTGTTTCTCGGTCGCGTGGAAGGCCAAGTTCCGTAAAATCACTCTGTGTTTCTTCGGATTCGCGCCTTCACCGACTAACGCGCGTGACCACAACGAGTCGCTGTCTGCGTTCGCGTCGCCGGAGTCGCGTTCGCCTTTCGCTCGCTTTTCAAAGTTGACCTTTTTTTGCTGTTTGTCTTTTTTCGTTTCCTCAAATTTTAACTTATGCATGCGCTCGACGACTGTTTTCACGTCCTCCTCGCGCTTAAGTTTGAGTAAAACGACGCCTCGAGTGGCGCCATCCTCTCTGATTTTATATTTTTTACACGTCTGGTCATCCGCCGGTTTCTCTTTACAGATTTGTTCGAACCGTTCTACTAAGACTTTCGCAGTCTCTTCGGACACGCTTTTCTTCAATCGTTTATCCGTTCTAAAGAAATGTATCACTTTTGCCGCCTCCACGCCTTTAATCTCACCCCCAATTTTCAAACCCGCGATGATGACTGTTTTCTTCTCCTCTGAAGTCATCGTCGCCGCCGTTGTCCCGGTCGAAGCCGACGCGCCTTTCGATTGTCGTATCCGCTTTTGTTTCTGCTCCTCTTTCGTCGTCGTCGTCCTTTTCCTCGGTTCGTCCTCCTTCGTCGTACCTTCCTCTTCTTCTTTCTCTTTCCTGTCGTCGTCTTCATCTTCCTTTGTCGTTTCTCCCTTCTCCTCTCGCATCTCTCGCTTCAGACGTTTCCTCTCCTTAAAATCCACCTTTTCCTTCTCTTTGCTCCGTAAAATCCCAATCTTCCTCCCTTCGATTTCCATCTTCATGTTCAGTTTCAAAGCCTCCTCCACGTCTTCTTTCATCGAAAACGTCACGTACCCGAACCCTCTGTGCACATGCGTGCCCTTCTCTCGCGCCACCCACGCTTGACGAACGAGACCGATTTCCGAGAACGCGTTTTCCAGAGACTCATCCGTCGTGGAATGTGGTAAGTTCCGCACGAAAACGTCCAGGATTTCCCTCGTGCGCTTCGTCGTGTTCTTCTCCTTTTGCTCTTCTTCTTTGTCTTCTCTCGCGCTCTCGAATCCGCCGCCATCCTCCTCGAGTCCAACCATTATTATTTTTATTCGCCGGTTCAAGCGAGTGCGTGCACAAAAAGCGATTTAGAATGAAGGAGATTTTGCCGGCGGCGGTCCAAAAAGAGAGGAAAAGGAGGAGCCGAGGAAAGAGGAAAATATGCTCGAACTATGCGCGAAAGCGTAAATGTTTGTGTTTGTGTTTCTCTCTTTTTCTCTGTTTAATATTACACTTTTTACGATGATGAGGAGGTGGGTGTGCGCAGTGTTCCATCTTCGTATCTCCAACCGAATGGTAAAGGACAGTTATTGTCGAGGAGGTATTGTACACATTCGGGTTGGTTGTTCTCGTGCGCTTTTCGTACGGCGTGAAAGTTCCAAGGCGCTTTGGCGGTTTCGTGTAAGTACTTCAAACAGTCCAAGTGGCCGTTCCTGGCTGCAAGCTCACACGCATATTCGCTGTATTTATCATACTTACGCTCAACAAGATATTCGAGCACGTGGAGATGACCATATTTAGCCGCACATTCGGCAGTATTCAAATCCCAAGGCGCTTTGACTTCTTCGCGTAAGTATTTAAGGCACTCGAGATGACCGTCAATGGCAGTATATGCACACGCCTCCTCATCGATAGGACACTCATTTGCCACGCAATACTTTACCATTTCCAGATTACCTTGTTCTGCGGCCGCATTAATCGTCCATTCATCCCACCTACACTTTTTCTCCTCTCGCGCCCACTTGATCAACTCGAGTTTATTCGTTTTAGCAACTTGACAGCAGAAAATAGTTTGGAAAAACAAATACGACCACAACGATTTATGCTCCCATGCAAACTCCAAAGTCGATATCGACGACATCTCTTTGACCTTAAACCCCTCTTTCAAATCACCCTCCCGAGATGATCTCTTAATCAACTTTCTCGTCTCCGTATTCACCTCGTACAAGAATTTCACGTCATTCGAATTCAATCTCGGAAGAATGTGTTGGAAACAAATATCGTCGCACTTCACGATCAAACTCCACAAATCTCGCTCCCCAATCCGCCTTTTTTGCGCTCTCGTCTTCATCGTTTCTCTCGACGACCCCGTTTCTCTCGAAGAGGAAGATAGAAGAAGAAGAAGAAGAAGAAGAAGAAGAAGAGATACTAATTATAAAAGTGAATAAAAAGTTTCAGAAAAGTTTTTTTCTTCTTTCAAACGAAAAGACGTTTTCAGACGGAAAAAGGAATAAAAGACACGATTTTTGGACCTTTGACAGATTTTTTATAAAGAGACGACGACACTTAAGAAAAAAGAGATAAAAAAGGGAGACGAAAAGAGCGATGAAAAGAAGCTCCTTTGTTCTTTCTTCGCTCTTCTCTGAAGTCGTCGCTTTGAAACGAAGGAGTAGTAAGGGGGGAGGAATTCTTTGCTGTTCTTTTTCTTTCGCGTCGTCGTCGTCGCAATATGTGTCGTCGTCGTCGTCCGATGCGTTTTTGTCGCGCGAAAATGCGAGAAGTACACGGAAAAATCACAACCGCGGAAAGGAGGAGAGATGGCGAACGACGAAAGCGAGGAGCTTTTCCTCGTCGCAGTCGAACGAGAAGGAGAAGAAGAAACCAAACCCTCGAATGTCGATCGTCGAAGCCGTGTCTGCCGCGATTGGGTCGTTCGTTATCGGCTCCCTCGCGGCGTATCTGATTGAGCAACAAGAAGAACAAGCAGCAGAGACGGAGGAGGAAAAAGAAGAAGAAACAAAAATGAAGGAGAACATAGACGACGACGACGGGAAGATTAAGAAGAAGAAGAAGAAGAAGAATACGTGGAGGAGGATGTTTTTTAAAGAGGCTAAAGCAGAAGCGGCTTCGGTGGCAGGAACTGCTGCTCCAAAAGCGGTGAAAATGTACACGCGGCTGGACGTCGCCGAGCACGACTCGATCGAGAAACGAGTTTGGTGTTCGTATAAAGAAAACGTGTACGACGTGACCGATTTCTTAGATAACCACCCAGGTGGAAGAGATTTACTCTTATTAGCGGCTGGAAAAGATATCGAACCGTTTTGGAGGCTGTACCAAGCGCACGTAAACTCGGACGTCGCGATGGAGATGTTGAAGACGTTGAAGATTGGCGAGTTGGATTTAGAGAAGGAACCGAAGGTGGACGTCGATGAAACGGATCCTTACAAAAACGATCCGGAACGGCACCCGGCGTTGAAGTGTCACAGCGCAAAACCGGCAAACATGGAGCCACCACTTTCGCTGCTACGACGAGAGTATTTGACGCCTTCGTCTCTGTGGTTTGTGCGAAATCATTCGCCGGTGCCGATAATTGACGCCGCGACGCATGAAATCACCATCGTTTCCGGCGAACAATCCCAAGACAATTTGAATTTATTACGTACGAAAGCTGTTATTAATCTGGAGCATTTGAAGAAAGATTTCGAAAAGAAAACGGTCGTGGCAACCGTCCAATGCGGCGGCAACAGACGAGGCGGCTTGGATTTGATTAAAAAATCCAGCGGCACGGGATGGGGCGAGGGCGCCATTTCCACGGCTAAATTTGCGGGCGCTTCCTTGCGGGACGTGTTGGAAGTTCACGCCGGGATAAATTTACACAATTACGAACGTTTGGGTATAAAACATGTTATTTTCTACGGTGCGGACGATATGCGCGCGTCGATTCCAATAGAAAAAGCGTTATCACCTTTCGGGGATGTTTTATTGGCGTACGAAATGAACGATTGCGAAGAACTTCCTCGAGACCACGGGTATCCACTGCGCGTCATCGTGCCAGGACACGTCGGCGTTCGAAACGTCAAATGGCTTTCGAAAATCAAGCTGTGCAGCGAAGAAGCAGACGGTCCGTGGAATCGAGGCATCGCTTATAAAGGATTTGGCCCCGGTTATTCCTCCGTCGAAGGCTTGAACATCGACAGCGTTCCGACAATGCAAGAAATGCCTATTCAATCCGTCGTCGCTGAAGCTGAAAACATATCGCTGAGTCTCGCGACAACATCAAAGAACGACGACGGCGAGAAAAGAACCGTCGTTCAAACTTCCGCCAAAGGCTTCGCCTGGTCCGGCGGCGGCCGAGCTATCATTAGAGTCGACGTTTCCGCGAACAAAGGTTTATCTTGGCAAACCGCAACGCTCAAAGAAGGCGCCGACCAACCGCTTTCCAAAGCCTGGGCGTGGACGTTCTGGGAAATCGACGACTTAGAAATCGACGCTTCAAAACTCAAACCCGGGGACGAGATCAAAGTTCTCGTCAAAGCCGTCGATGCTTCCTACAACGCCCAACCTGAAGGCGCCGCCGCCATATGGAACCTCAGAGGGTTGAATAACAACAGCTGGCACGCGTTCACCGTTAAAGTCGAAGAATAGTATAATAAGTAGAGTAGTACTACTCGTAGTAGTGGTGGTAGAGAAAAATGGTACTTGAACTCGTACCACGTGATGATGTAATAACGTATTGTATAACATACTGTGATAACATACTGTGATAACATACTGCGTTTATTTACAAACGCTCTGTTTTTGTCTCATTTTGGGTTCTTTTCAAAGGAGCAGTTTCCTTCATAAAAAAACCTCGCGTTTGTGTTCCTTCGCAGACACACACACACGAGAGAGTAAAAGAGAGAGAACACAGAGAAGAGAACACGAATACTACTCATGTCGGCGACTTCTGTGCTGTTCAAAGACTTGTCTTCAAAAACTCGAGCGTTGAGGCTTTACCGTCACTCGTTGAAAACCTGCCTCTCCTGGTGCGTCATGCGAGACATTTTCTACTCCGAACGCGATCGAATCCGCTCGGAGTTTGAATCCAATCGCTCGTTAACGCAATCGCAAGCGATGAAGAAAATCGAGGAAGGCTTCGAAACGCTCGATTCGTACGCGCACCCAGATCCGTACATCGTTCCAACCATGTACGGCGGGTCGAAATACGCGAGAAATCCTCCCGTGCCCGGGAATATTCACGTGATACGAGATTTCGGGAGAGAGAAGGAAAGTGTTCCAAGGGAAGCGTGAAGACGAAGCGCGGAGAACAATGTTAGCATACTACTAGAATAGCAAACGTATATGTACATCTAAACAACAACAATAAGACAGAAAACAAAGAATAACGACAGACTTAATGACGGACTGACTTGAGTACGGACTATCTAACAACTATAAAACTATTTCTTTCTTTCATCTGACTACGGCGTACCTGGCGTATTCGCTGCTCTGAAACCGCGCTCTCGGCCCGTCGCTAGCCGGCGTCGCCGCTGGGGAGTACACGTGCACCTGCCTCACGTGCGTATCGCGACCGTTTTGGTGGTTTTGAACGATGCATATTTGAATGAAGAACGCTCTGATCGGAGCTTCGCAGGACTCTTTTTCTAGATATTCTAAACCACTGTTCTTCAAATGTTTCTTCGATCCGTACTGCGCGTGTATTTCTTTCAATTTCTCTTTATCTAACCTGGTCGTTCGGACGCGTTGCCAACCGTGCGGTTCGTTCAACGTTTTCGTCGCGACGTCTTTCAAATCTCGGTAGCTATTCCCGGCTCGAATGACAATCTTACTCGGCGTGTAACTCTCGTCTTGCTTATAATTCGTATATATCGACACCTCGCACACGTTCGTTTTCTTTTGAAACTGACAATTAATAAAGTGCGGCTGCGCGCCGTCCGATTGCCAATACGTCTTCAAATTCCCGTCCCGCAACAACTCGACGCCATTGCCTGGTTTCGAAGACGTCACCGACCACACCGCTTCGTCGCCAATCTCTCGCACGTTCCGTTTCGCCGCGTACGCTTTATCGTGGAACGTATCCGCTCTTTCGTCGCCTTCTTGATTGTTCGTCGCGTCGTGTTGTTGTTGCTGTTGTTGTTGCTGTTGTTGTTGCTGCTGCTGCTGTTGCTGCCGCGCTTCGTCGTCGTTCGTATCGTCTCGGCCAGCAGGTTGTTGGTCCTCGTTCGTTCGCACGTCGTTCGCGCCGTCTTCTTCTCGAGTACCGTTCGCTTCGTTATTCGCGCCACCACCACCTCTTCTGTTGTTGTTGTTCCCAACAGTCTCGTCGTCTTCCTCCTCGTCGTCCACCTCACCCACATCCTCGTCCTCGTCCTCCTCGTCTTCTGCGGGATGTCGATGTCGCCGTTCCGTTCCTGGAACGTTTATTCCGTGGCCTCCTCGTCTCCTTCTTCTTCCTCGCGTGCCGTCGTTCAAATCGTCGTTCAAGTCGTCGTCGGAATCTTCTTCTTCTTCTTCTTCCTCCGAATCTTCTTCTTCCTCCTCCTCAGAGTCTTCCTCTTCCTCCTCCTCGTCCTCTTCTTCTTCCTCTTCTTCTTCGACGTCGTCGTCGACGTCTTCGATGTCCTCGTCGTCCTCGTCCTCGTTCATTACTTGTATGTTTCGAGAGAGAAAAAAATGAGGAAAAATTGTGATGGTCTCGCTGCTAATAACTTAGTTAGGATTTTACAAGTATCTATTCTCTCCTTCCTGTTCTTCTTCTCTCTGCTGCGCTTCTTCGCTGACGTGTTGCATGTCTCGCATCTCGCGTTGCGCCCAATCGTACGCGTCTTCTTCTTCCTCTTCTTCTTCTTCTTCTCTCTGCTGCGCTTCTAAATCGCTGAGTGTGTACACGTCTCGCATCTCGCGTTGCACCCAATCGTACGGGTGTTCTTCTTCCTGTTCATCTTCGGCATCTTCTTCCTCGTAGTCGTCTTCGTCTTCTTCTTCTTCTTCTTCACCTTCGTCGTCGTTTACGTCGTCGTCGTCTACGAATCCGGTGGTTAGGAAATTTTCGCGAACGTAATCGCAATCGACGAGGAGCGTCAACTCTGCTCTTTCCTCATTCGATGACGCCATGAGATATTCCCCGACGCCGTCGTTGACGCGTTTTCTGCAGTTTGGACACGATGGGAACGAGGATTTGAACAGCCACTCTTTCGCGCAGGATTCGTGGAAGACGTGATTGCACTCCAGCGTGAGCACTCGGTCGTTTTCTTCGAAATCCACCAGGCAAATGGCGCAAACGTTTTTGAGCGTGCTTGGAGTGACTGGACGACCACTGGGTGCAATCGACGCAGGCACTTGGAACGAAGTGACGCGGTTGACGAACTCTGATAACGGAACACGATTGGCGTACGCGTTGAAACTATCGTCCAAGAGTTTGTACGCTTGCATCATGCGGGCTTCCATGACGTTATGGGCAAACATACCCATTCGAATAGCCTCGCGGACGAATACTTGAAAGGGATACTCCGGCGGAAATTTTTCGGAGGCGAGATATTTAGCGTCCATGACTAGGCGCCAAACAAGCGCCTGCGGCGTGCAGATTCTATCGCTCATGTCGGCGTGCGCTTTGTGTTTGAGTCTGTGGCGTTTGCTCAGGTCAATGAGTTTCTCTCTCGGCGTCGCAAATATTTCGTTTTGAAGTTCCGCCGCGGTTTCGCGAAGGCTGGCGGATAACAATTCGGACTCAGATTTTGCAACTTCCCAAAATTGGAACCAGTGGTACTCCCGCGTGGCTTGTCTGGGTACTTTTTCGTGCTTGAAAGTGAGAGAAACCCCAGCACGACTAAGATGCACTCGCGCTTGATCGTTGTCTTTGTAATCCACGAAGTCCGCCGAGTAGAAAGTATTAAAAAACATCATCGCATTTGACTCGGGTTCTTCTTCTAATGCAATGCTATCCGCATCACTCATCTCGTTCTCATCGTAATACACGTGACCGCCAAGGCTGTTATCTTGACATTTTGCAATTTCTTCCACGTCGCTTTCAAAGCACGAGAAACCTTTCGGGAATGATAGGAGCCTCGTTGAACCGACCAACGTCTCCAACATACTTCTTTTCATTTGTTCGTACTTTTTAAAGTCTCTCGCATTTTTAACGTGCAGCAGCGCGTCTTTCACACTCGGTAGAATTTCGCGCGACATCGCCCACCGTTTACGCTGGAGATAAAAATCGACTAGCTTTCTGTTCTGTTTCATTGGTCTAGTGCCATCGATAGTAGTACGTTTCACCTCCTCCTCGATGATCCTCGATCCTCGAAGATCCTCACGACGGCGAGGATCGTCGTAATCTACCGCATCCTTCGCACTCATAAAAGGCAGACCCAACCTCCTAAACGAATTCACCTGCTTCTCTAACGCGCTCTCCACATCTGGAATTGGCGTCCATTTCGCTATTTTTAATTCAAACAAGTTTTGCGTCTCGTTGGCGGGTTCGTAGTGCCCTTCATATCCTCGAATCATTTGTCGAACTTGTCCTCGAATGACGCCGTTTGGAAAGACTTGTCCGTCACAAAAGGTTTCGTTATCGCGAAATGATATTTTCAAATTATCATTATCTTCACCTTGTTCTTCGGCGTGCAAATAAAACGTCTGCTCGTCTCCTTGCGCCGAGTGCGAACACACCAAAAGTTCTCTCTCTTCGTCCCAAAACAACACGCGAAACGTGTATCTCGATTTCTTCTCGCTCCCGGGAATCCAAATCGTTCCGAACCAAACTCGTCCGGGAATGAAAATAGAGCGCAATCCTCTTCTGTGCTCTGCGGGTACCGCGATTCCGTCTGCGCTCATTCTCCAGTTCTTCGGCACGTTTAGTTTTCGATCTCTTTCTATTTTCTTGTCTTCAACGCGACTTGTCGTTGGTTCATCTTCAATGTCGCTTTCATCATCATCATCTTCCTCGAATCCAAACGCAATCGTACGTCGCATTTTTACTTTCGCCACGAGCTGGTCGAATCGCTTCCATATTCTCACAGTCTCGTCGTCCGCTTCTTCTTCCGCTTCTTCTTCCGCGTCTTCTACGATTCCGTGATTGACTGCTTCATCTCTCCCTGTCCCGTCGATATATCTTTCGTCTTCGTCCGCGTGAACCGCGCGCTCCACGTCAAAATCACTCTCCACGGCGCCAAGCGGCAGCCCGTTGTCGACAGGCGGCACTTCCTCACCCACTCCCGCTCTAACGTCTGTATTCGCTAGAAGAGTCTGATGATGAACAAGGGATGCGTTCCGCATAAGCGCTTGCGCCTCAGCGTACGCCAGACGAGCTCCATCGTCCATACTCATACCTGCACTCGTCTCTCCTCCTTGCAAACCGAGGGCGTCCGTTGATGGCACCAGCCTACTTAAAGCGTTTAGATTTCCCCTCATGCGAGTTATGCCCGCGCGAAGCTCCCCGGCGTCGCCAGGGAGTACATGCTCCAGTAAATGCTGCTGCTGCTGTACATCTCGGAGTTCTGCTGGGAAGCTCTCTCGGAGCTGTGCCGTGTACTCTGCGAGCGCCGCGACGTTTCCGCTGCGTTCGAAACTTTCCACGGCGAGGCGAAATCCATTCATTATCGCGTTGACGTGTTCTACTCCTCCTCCTTCTTCTTCTTCTTCTTCTTCTTCCCTCCCGGACTCGTCGTCCTCGTTTACGTTTACGTTTGCGTCGTCGTCAACACTCGTCGTCGTCGTCGTCGCGTTGAATGCGTCGATGTTTTCTTCTCCTCGCCAAACCCGCCGCTGGCGAAGACCTTCTTCGACAAAGTCTCCTTGGTGTTGTTGCTCTTCTAATTGTTCTTCCTCCTCTTCGTCGTCCTTTTCCCAATCATCTTTGTTGTCTTCTTCGGTGGGAGGCATGATGACCGTTCCGAGAACGGACGAATTTTGTGCAGTTTTAGACGCAAGCGAACGCTTAGTAGTAAGTTTATTACATTTTTATATAGACACACATTAACATAAAGATAACTTAAAGTTACTTTTGCTGCTGCAAAGTGGAGCTCAACCAGTTCATGCCGTCCCACAAGCCGTCGCCGGTAATCGCGGAGGTTTTGAATATCGCCCAAGGTCTGGTTTTAATGTTGTGCAAATCCAAACCTTCGCTGACTTCGGCTTCGGACAAGGCGCCGGGTAAATCTTGTTTGTTCGCGTAGACTAAAACGGCGGCATCGCGCAACTCCTCCTCGGCTAAGATGGCGTGGAATTCTTCTTTCGTTGTGGCTAGACGTTCGGCGTCGGCGGAGTCGACGACGTAGACGATTGCTTGGGTGTTCGGGTAGTAACATCGCCAGTACGGGCGGATGGAGGTTTGACCGCCGAGGTCCCAGACTTGGAATTTGACGTTGTTGTGGGTGACCGTTTCGACGTTAAAACCAATGGTGGGGATGGTGGAGACGACCGTGCCGACTTGGAGACGGTAAAGAATGGTCGTTTTGCCGGCGTTATCCAATCCAAGAACGAGAATTCGAGCTTCTTTCTCGCCAAACATGGAGAAGAGGCGACTGAAAAAGAGACCCATCTTCCGCTATTCTTCTATGATATAAATTTTCTACTTTCTGCGCGTATCTGTTTTTGTTTCGATGCTGCCCTCTGTGCGATGAATTCACAATCCAGCAGGCGACTTCTTCCTTTCTTTTCCTCTTCTTATGTGTGCGCTTCGTGCACCTCAATTCCTCAACGAATCGTGATACTCTCTCGCTTCGCGCTCCTTCGATTTGGCCCCTCGTTCTCTCTCGTACGCGCGTTTGGCTGTATAAAGATATGGAGGGAAGGAAGAAACATACAAAGGTTAGGAGGAGGAAAACGGCGCGAAGCAAACGAAAAAGATAGAACGATGTCGCGAAGAGAAATCCTATTCTTCAGTTTCAGTTGCACTTATCGACACTATAATTCCGATCAGGTCTCCAAACGCATGAATCATCATCAGAATACGACAACGCGTCGCAAACGAAAATAAAATGTCGTATTCCCGTCGGCCAAAGGTAGACGAAACGATGTGAGATAAAGCTAATCGTTCCGCTCGCCGGGTCCTTTCATCTACGCAGGGGTTTGGGACGCTCTTTTTCGCGCACTTGAATCAACGCGACGCGTACGGAGAATACCCTGAGATGTGCGAAACAAAACAAAAGACGAAATACTTATACGCTCGAACGCCGCGAAGGAAAGAGAGAGAGAAAGAAAGAAAGAAACCAAAGACACCCGCTGATCGCGTTCTCTCTCTCTCATTCTCTCTCTCTCTCTCTCATCCACGCAGTCCACGCGAATGCATCAGAAGCGCACCGCGCGCGTGTCACGCGTTGACATTTTTTTCCTCAGTTCTCCAAGGTGATTGTTACTCCCCAAAAGCCGTTCGACGAAGAACAGCTTTACTTCGGTAGAACGAAAGTTGATAATAACGGTTCCTCATCGGAAAAAAATGTACCGCATGCGTGCGTAACGAACGCGTCCCGTGGTGGTGATCTCTCGTGATCTTTGCTTCTCTCGCACCACCATACCCATCAAAACCCGTTCGAAACAAATCTCCAAACAACGGCGGGAAAAATGCATTTCTTCGGATCAAATCGATTCAAACCCCGAAGAAACTTCGCGACGATAAACGACGATAAACAACGAAGAAGAAGAACAAGACGAAGAAGAAAACGCGTTGTCGTTGATGTTGTTGTTGCTGTTGTCGTTGTGGCCGCACCTGTTGTTAATAAAAAAGCTTTTCTTTGTCTTCTTCTTTATAATGATGTTTGTGCGGGATTTCTGTATGAGTTTTCGGGTGAAAATGAGAAGAAAATGAAGAAAAGTGAGAGCAGAGTTTTTACGTGTACATGTTTTCTCTCTGCCGCTGCTGCTGCTATTACTACTGCTACTACGACTACTACCCATCTCTAATAATACGCGATTCTCTGTTCGTCGACGTCTTCGATGCCTTCAATTTCGTGCAACGAGGCCCAATCCTTCACCGTGGCTAACTTGACGCCTTCGCCGGAAACGGAATAGGAGATGCGTAAATCGCACCCGTCGAGAACCATGGTTGGATAATGGACGTGTTTTCCCGGCTCTAAGGAGTCTTCGATGAACAATACGGCTTCTTTCCAGGTTCTGCCGTCGTCGGAGGAGGTGGAAAGTGCGAGCTTACCTCGCGTGACGCCTATTCTTGGGTGTTTCATGAAGGCGTGCGCATTGTGGCAGACGACGATGACGCCGTTTGGAAGCAACACTGCGGAGACTTTCGAGTTTGGGTTTTGTAACGGGGTCGCGTGTGGAGTGTCCCAACTTTCGCCGTTATCCGCAGAATGCGAGACATATATCGCGCCTCGGCTCGTTCGAAAGAAGTGCGCGAGTCGACCGTCTCGTAACGGGCCAACGATGGACCCTTCGATGAGCCAATCCGGTTTGCCGTCTTTCATTTTATTCTTCACGTGTTCGATTTTCGCGTCTGTCTCGTGGAACGAGAGGCCGTCGTCTAAAGAATGCAACACGGAGGCGTAATCCGCTGCTTTCCGAGGTTGACATTTGGCATCCGCTCTCGGATGTTCTCTCCAAAATGGAAGAAGGACGACGTTGTTCAATTTTAACGGAGGATTCCCGATAACTTTCGGGATGGTTTCTTCGCTCAGAACCGTCTCTTCCTCGCCAAACGTCCACGGGTCGTCGTTGATATCCCCATCCTCGTCGTCGTTTATCCGAATCGAGACTCGCTTGATGTTCCCGCCAGGTCGCCACCACGGCCCTACGCTCGCCGCTTTCTTTGCTTTCGACACGATGCCTTCTTTACTCTCGTCCCAGTACACGGACACGTCTTCTTCTTCGGACCCGTTTTTCCGTTTCCTCACGATATCCTCGCACTCGCCGCTCTCGCAGTGCCAACACTTCTCGCTCTCCGCGTAAAACAAATACGTCGTCTCACCACCACCACCACCACCACTATTACTGCCGCTACTGCCGCTGCTAAAAAACGTCGGCGCCCACCGAACGCCAAATTTTCTACCGGGCACCACCCTCGCTTTCGTCCACGTCGCGCCGCCGTCCGCGCTTTTGCTCACGAATAAACTCTGGTCGTCCGTGCCTTCCACTTTGTGCGCGCCTTGCCACGCGGCGAGGAGTACCTTCTTCCCGTCGTCGTCGTCGTCGTCCTTTCTTCGCGTCTTCGTCGCCACCGGGTGTATCGACGCCATGTGGACGTAGCCTAATCGTTTCGCGTTCGTTTGGAAAATCCACGATTTTTGCACTCTTCTTTCTTGTTCTTGTCCTCCTCGTTGCGTCTCCTCGTCGTCCGCGTCTTCCTCGTCGTCTTCTCTTCCTCGTCTGAATCGTTGCCTCGAACACTTTCTCAGCAAAGTCTCTCTCACCGTTCCGTCGTTTCCTCTTTCACGAGCGCTCGGAAAGCCATTTCTGGGAAAACGCGCATCCTCGTCCTCTGCCTCCTCGTCGTCGTTTCGAGTGTTAACA
>JACLAA010001728.1_pt1 | contig 79634 bp, 40 predicted proteins | sample 8027891 | NCBI WGS metagenome assembly JACLAA01 (sample SAMN15724900, study PRJNA655200) | protist metagenome | isolation source: fluorescence activated cell sorting (FACS) single amplified genomes of... | place: Spain: Blaines Bay Microbial Observatory, Mediterranean Sea | collected 2016-01-19 | reverse complement strand
ACGGGCAGCCGTTCTCGCGCGCCCACTTGAGCATCTCAAGGTGGCCGCCCTCCGCCGCGTACATGCACGTCTTCGCGTCCCACGGGCAGTCGTTCTCGCGCGCCCACTTCAACATCTCGAGGTGGCCGCCCTTCGCCGCGTACGCGCACGTCCTCTCGCCCCAAGGTAAATTCTCCGCGCGCATCGCTTTCAACTCCTCGAGATCTCCATTCCTCGCAGCGGCAGCGCACAGGAGACGCTCGTCAGACAGTCGACCTCGTCGACGCAGACACTTGAGCGTGCTCAGGTATCCGCGTTCGACGGCATCATCTTCCTTGAACTCCTCCATCTTCCGCCCGGTCGCGTCCACCGCGTCGCGCATCCCGCGGCTCACCACCCGAAGCACCGCGAGGTCCGCGGGATCGGGAAGGTGTTTTTGAACGAGCGAGACGGCGACATCGAAGGGAAGGCCCGGGATGGCGACGCCCACCTGCGCATCGAGGTCCCGCTTTCGCTTGCGCGCGCGCGTCTCGACGCCGCGTGTCGCTTCGGCGACCATCGCGAATGGTGTCGCGCGCGCCGCGCGTGTCGATGAGCGTTCTGCCAGCTTACGCATATCGGAACACATCTACTACCCACAGGTAGGTCTGCGAAAATTGGAGTGCAATCCAGGTGCGAGTCCTCGGCCGCGTCAAATTTCGCATAAAATCTTTGAACGAAGAAGCGAGCCACAGTCAACCACTGTCCACTTCACGCGAAGAAGGGAGGGGGCAACGACGCAGTAAATTAGTTGTCCCAAAGGCAAAGAAGCTATCAAGTGACCTGCCGTCTTTACACATGTCAGGATCTAACAGGTTGATTCAAGGGCGTGGCGTCGGTCTCGGTACGAGTGCACAGAACCTTCAGTCGTTAATTTGTTTCCCCCTTCCGAGCCTCTTCTGATGATGTCTTTATTTACACAGGCGTGGGTGTTGGTTGCGGCTTCGGCGTCGGGTGGGGATTCGGAGGTGAGTGCCCGCAGCGCATTTACGATCGGTCCCCCAACTTGTTGACACGCTGTCATGAATTGATTGCTTTCGACGTGAACCTTCCGAACTGACACTCGCACTTTCTCAGGAGGCAACCTCGGCGTAATGGGACTTGGTGTTGGAGGAGGTTGTGGCGTCGGGCTTGGACTTGGATGGGGAATTGGTTTGGGCTGGGGCAGTAAGTACATAAACCAGCATTTCGTGTTTGAAGAAACAACTCGCAGCAGTCGTGCTGTTGATTCTCCTCAGGTACGTTTCGAAGGGCTGTTATTCGCACCGCATATTTTTTCGCAAAGCCCGATGGGAATAATTCCAATTCCGCTTAAGCTAATGAGTAAGCACTTCCAACTCTTCGCAGGGGCCGATTCAGAATTTCGTTCGAGGAATCAGAAGTATCACGTCGGACGGAGATACTCGAAATGAATCGAAATCCGTCAACAAAACTTCGCCTCTTCCTCGCGAATGACTCGCCTATGGTACGTAGCAGCAGTGGAGGCAGGTCATGCGACCTTTGCGCCGAAGAATGAAAACGAGGTGACGTCCACAGGAGGCACGAAAAACCGGTATGGCACCCTATCGTCGAGTGACGGCACCAAGCTCGCCGCCGCTGTTAGTGGTGGAATCATCTGGACCTTCTCGCGAATAATGTGAAGGTACTAGCTACTAAAGAACTTTGAAATTGCATTTCCACCCACGCGAAATGAACATAAAACACTCATCACGAGTCCTCTCGACGGTCGGCGGACCTTCGCACGAAAACCCGCCCTTCTCGTACTTCGTACCGAACGGACACGCCGTCCAGCACCACCTCCCACTTCCCCGAACCCGTCTCGGTACGTATTACCAGAACGTGTTTTTAGAAATATGATAAAAATAAAATGAAGTGCTTTTATTCATTTTATTTGTTGGAAAAATAATATTAATATTACAAGTATTCACTACGAGAAAGAAATCTAGGGTGATCTTAGGGCGATTTTAGGGTGCTAAGATCACCCTAAAATCGCCCTAAAATTTAGACGTTCCCGCCGCTCCGAACACCGAGAGCGCCGAGAGTGCCGCCGTCATCGACATCCAATTCCAAGACGAATGGGGCGGGGGCGGGTGATCAATTACGCCTCCCCAACAACATGAAGTATCGCGAAGCACGCCTGTACAGGACGCAAAGATACCATCTGAAGGCAACTTGCGAAGCACAAAGGTTCTGCGAAAAGTCGGCGGCGCCGCCGAGGTGCCGCCCGCGTCGCCGAAGGAGGGGCTGGCGACACTTCCGTCTGCGGTTGACATCGTATGCATATGTCCAAGACGGCTACTACAGAGCGCTGAGACGACTACTATATGTCACAACATGCATCGAAAGCACCCACAAAACGAGGTATCATCAAAAACCTTCCAGTGGCGCTGTGCGGCGTCGTTACGGGACCACTCGGTGGTTTGCGGCGCGACGCCACGCCGCTTTCCCGACTCACGAGACGCACACGGAGTCTGCTTGAATCATCGACTAATACTGTGTGAGACGGCCAAGCATGCTCGAGTACATCCACGCAGTAAGGTTCGACAGGCATGGATCGTCAGTGGTGCCACTCAATATTTCGACACGTACATATAACCCAACATCATCATCAGTGTTTGTTGGCGGCGGCGGCGTGGGACGATCCGAGACGTTTTGTTTACACCGTGCCAACACAGATAATGGACCGTAACAAGCTGGGGGTGTGATATGGGCGGGGGCGAGGAGCGACATCAGCAAAGTCGACCTATAGCATAGTCGTTACTGAAGAAATCAACGTCGCCCCAGGTTGCAAAAACGTTTCTCGAGCTCAAGACGAGGTCTCCATGAAGGAAAATTTTCCTCCCAGCCAGGCTTTTTTATCTTCGATGGATGCATGCTTTCAAGCCAGACACAGAACATCATCCCACTTCAAATCAAGGGTTTAATCGCTAAAAGATAGAAATTATTCATAGAGGTGCACAATGTTACATGATGACGTGACGGTTCGGGTGAGTGGAGGTCCAGGGCGCAGGGGCTGCGCCCCGGATCTCTGACAGCTTCCTTCCTGTCCTGATCGAAGAAGATAAGAAGACGGACGAAAATAAATAATCGAAAGAAAAAATAAGTGTATTTTCAAACTTTTATGACTGACAACATATGTGAAATAAATTCGTCCCAAAATCTCAATTTTTAGGGCGATTTTAGGGCGATTTTTGGGGCCCTAAAATCCCCTTCCGAGTTTTAGGGTGCTCAAACAGCTATTTTGGGTTTTAGGGGGATTTTAGGGCGATTTTATTAGGGATTTCTTTCTCGTAGTGCTTGCTTGCTTGCTTGCTTGACGACAATATTTAGCTTCGTAGTACAAAAGCCACACACGCACGCAATCCCTCTATCTTCTTCAAAGGGTCGTGGTTCTGGAAGCTGGGAAGGTCCGCACGGCTGGAAGGTTCGCACAACTGCGTAAGCGCTGAGTTTGATAGGACATGCCACAAAAATCGCGTGTATACCAGCTGAGACGCCCTTTATTCTTCAAGATGCCCGAGTAATTCAAAAATGACCTCGGCGGACTACGATTCGCCGCCTGGTAGTCAAACCGAGGTTGTCAACTTGCCAAGATGGCGCAGACTACACATCATCAGTAAAGTTTGGCGAAAAAATGTTCACACGTCATCTGACAGGACGCGCAGTTCTCGACGCTCGGCTGTATCGGGTTTGAGTAGAAGTGACATCCACGACGATAGGCATCGGGCACCTGAAGTGTTAACACTGGGACATGTAGGTGAGCTCGCTGGAGATTCAGATGTAATCTCAACACCTCTCACACTGTCTACTCTGGCAGAGAACTTGGGTGAAAGTGGTTTAGCAGCAGATATACCGGGTATCCTCGCGCATAATCGAAAAGTTCGCCAGGCCACTCATCCAAGTGCTATTGATGTTACCACTCGAACAGAGGTTGCTCAGCAGCAATCCAATACGGTTCCCGCGCGTCAAGTGACGACTTTCTCTTCCACGCAGCCAGACTCGCAGCAAAAGCGAGGAACTGTTGACGATATGATTCACGCACATTTTATGAATTTCATGCGTCTATACCTTTGTGATTATGACCTCGATGGACATCTTCCACCTAACTGGGCAGGGCTTGTCGTGAGTCACCTTACGTCCCTCATTTCATTATTATTGAGGGCCAACGATGACAGTGGGCTATCTTCAGGACGAGCAAATCCATGTTGCGATGTGATCGCTACCAATCAGAATTTTCATCTCACTCACTGGAATACTTCCATTTCAAGCAGCTTGACTCGACTTCGTGTGGCTGACTTTATTTTGAGAGAGCTGTCTCTTGAATATGAGGCCTCTCTGAAAGCCTTAAAATATTCTGCTCAAGAAAACGAAAATATATTTGACGCTACCTTGAAACGTGAAGGCAATGAAACCTTGAAACTTTCAGCAGAGCCAATTTTGAATGAGGACACGACGCCTTCTCAGCCTCTAACTCCCAACCACGGGCTTGTGATTCCAATGCCCATGTTCAGAAGCACCATGAGCTCGGGTCGCGGTGGTGTACAGCTTTCTGTTGCTGAACTCGGAAAATCACCCGACACCATCAGCTTTGAAACAGACGGTCGACTAGAACATTCTACCCCTCATATTGGTGATCTAATGGAAGATGTGATTCTACAAGAGGAGTTAGAAAATTCGGGAGGCTCACATAACAAGAAATATACTGTGTTTCATGGCAGTGGTAAAACATCTGAAGCAAAAGGAGACTTTTTTCAACAAGTTGCCATGTCCAAACTGACACACAAGGCTTATGATGGGTGCTTCACTGACAAACAAAGTAAGGGAAATGAACATCTTGAAGAACAAGATCGTTCCTCGAGATATCACCAGGCTAAGAGCTCGATATACATCACGAAAGGAACCTCAGCACTCTCATCAGGTGCACATATAGATCCTAGTGAAGTTGAGGACCCTGCAACCACATCGTCACGGCGCGTTGCAGAAAAGCTGTATTTCTTGAAACGGGGTTGTCGAAAGTTGTACCAGGACGTTAGTGTGCATGCGGCTATGATTGAACTCCTTTTGCTTTTACTCGTTCACGTTAAACCTGAACATAGTGAAGTTGACAGGAAATATATCTCTTCAAGATACGCTGATGAAGAAGCTCAGACATCTAAAAAACGTTCCCTTTCACAGCTGCATTTTGAAAAGCTCGTGCACGGCGTTCCTCTTCGTCTTCGAGCCCATTTAAATCACGTTGGTAACGCGTCTGTAGTCTCTGCTCTTGTTTCTAGAGTCGAAGCTCTTGGTAACGATGTTGAAAGGCTGCTTCGCTTGTCATCAGACGCATTCTTCAGCCCGGAACGATACGCAACGAAAAAATTTGTTGCAAAAGGTGCCTTTGCCGAGATTTATAGATGCGTTCTTCCTTACGAACTAGGCACACTTAGATCGATGGAAGTGGCTGTGAAAGTGACCGACACAGCTCAAGATGTGCACGGAATTTTTTCTGCGACTGCCGTTTATTCCGAAATCGCCTTACTCGAAGCAATGGAACGTGAGCCGTCTGTTGTGAAAATGCTTGATTATGGTGTGTCCAAAGGAAGCTTCTTTATTGTGATGCAGCATTACCCGACTTCACTTAAACAATGGAGAACCAATCATGGGCATGTGTGCGACATGCCTCGAGAAATTACCTGTACTTCCCGACCCTTACTGCTGTATTCTGCTATTTATGCGCATTGCCTTGAGGCTGTCGCAGCATTAGAAAGGTTTGGAGTGGTTCACTACGATATTAAGGCAGACAACTTCTTACTTGAGCCAACGCAGGGTTGCTCGGTGAGCGATTTCTGGAATCCACCAGAACGTTCAACTTTGTCTGTATTTCGTATCGTTATCACAGACTTTGGTGAGAGCCGTTCATTTGGTCCGTCAGAGACTGAGGGTACTTTGCGAAACAAAGGCACTGAGTATATCAAAGCACCTGAAATGCTTACAGTGAGCACATCGTCGAAAACGGAAGCGAACAATTATGACAGGCGAAAATCAAAGAAGTGCGGGCATCCTGCAGATATCTGGGCTCTTGGTTGTCTGCTATATGAAATTATCACCAACTCTTTCTTACTGTATGATCCTGATTGGATACGTTTTTTTCTGCGCACAGTCACACCGAATTCTGACTTGCTACCACCTCAGTCAAGGAAGGATTTGGATACAATGCCGTCGATTAAGCACTTTATCATGTGGTTATTGGTGCGTGACCCAAGCCTGCGGCCAAATTTAGCCAAGGTTAGAACAAAGTTTGCTTCCCTCAGGATGAAACTTGACCCTAATTTTGTGTCTCCCTCACATGAGTTTGCCTCGGTCCGTTGGCTTGGAAGTGATAGCCCATGGTCCATACGTGCAGGAGTTTCTGCTCCTCTAGAAGCAAAATGGCCTGTGGAAATATGTGCATCTCGGCGCACATCCCTATCAGGCTACTTCCCAACGGCATCGAATCGCGTGGAAGAAAATAGTATGATGCGTCCACCCCATTCTACGGCAGACATTTCGAGGCTTGCGCCTGGGAAGATTTTCCGAGCTTTCCGATCAGCTTCTCGACTGAATGGCGTATACATAGGAAACCTTGACTCTGTGGTTGGGATGTCAGTGCAGGAACTACAAACTTTCACATTTATCATCTGCTCCCGAGAACAGTCCGTGGATGACATGTCGACACCTTGCGCATCAGACGAGGTTTCGCACATCGATGAATACGAGTCTGATGCCATCAGCAATTTCACCGAACGCGCAGCTGCCACAGGAGTGACCACGCAGCGCATCTCCCTTCCGTCTATTTCTGATTTCAGTCTCGGAGCAAATTCTTTATTTACAGAGGCACTGCGGGAAGTGGAACATCTGTTTGCAAGAACCTGTGAGCTGGAAACACCAAATGACGATGAAATGAATTGTGGCTACCATAGTCAACACGATCGCTCTCAGCGCGATCAAATATTGATATTGTGCGCGCCAAGCGATTGGACGACGGCTTTGGGAGTAGCAGCTGCACTTCATATTTATGTCAGAGGAGGAGGAGTTCTTGCCGCCGTGCAAGCTCTGTCTGTGCCTGACAATTCTGGGTTTGGGTTTCTCACGCTTCATCCTACTGATGTTGCAAGGTTGTCAGCATGGGAAGCTCGTGAATTTGCCACAGCACAGCAGCTCTCCAACATTAAAGGTTAGTCGAAAGAGTGAAAGAGCACACTTTAGAAGGTGGCACTTGTAATTTGAATTGTATTTAAGGCAGTAAGGCGTCCAAGTGAAAGCGAGGAGCAGGAAAAGCGACGAGTCATCGCCCTCGTCTAGGAGGGGAAGAAGAAGAAATCTAAGAAGGATCATGTAAGGGCTGCATCTAAAGACCACATAGAAACTTACGGAACTATGGGCTTTATATACGAAGATACTAACACTACGAATAGTGGTACAAAGAGGCCCAACTTCTACGGTTCAGCAGACTGATAATCACTCGCCCCACTTTCTGTACTCTCGGGCACCAAGCCTCCGACCTTCCCATCCTTTGACACCTTTGTTGAAACCTCATACTTCATAGTAGGCTGTATCGCCATGTGTAGCTGGGCATCGAGGCCAGCCATGGATCCAAAGAAAAGATCAGCTACAGGCATGAGCAACCATTGAATCTGAGAAAGCACCTGCCACCACATGGGTGCCGCGTTGGCCTCAAAATGTCGACGATCGTGCAGAAGGAACATCCTGATGTAGAAGTCTCCGATCATGAACATCGTCGTAGCAAACATCATGGGTAAGAAGCAAAGCATGGCGAGCTTTCGAAGACCAATGCCAAACGGGTATGTCTCAAGAACAGGGTTGATCCAGGTGCTCACGAGAGATCCAAGCATGACTGTGACCCAGTAAAGGGTCCAACTGATGTGGTGTTCAGAGGCGTGCGTAAATAGCTTGTACACCTTGCGGAAAGGCACGCGATCCATGCGGGCAACATACTGGCAAACGATGTATGCGAGGTCAATGGCTCCCCATGCGTGTCGCTTCGCTTGCGTGTATCTCGCTTTGTTCGCAGCCCACCAGGTCTCATCCTCAATTGCGTCGTTGCCCATGAATAAAAATACAGGAACGACGCGGAAGTTCCCATCGCGGCGGAACCAGCACTTCAAAAAGTGATGCCAGTCCTCGGGAATTATGTCAACATCCCAGTATCCACAGTCAATCGCCGTCCTCAATGATTGACTGTAGATGGCGAAAGGGAACGGATGACTGAATGGACTCGCGAGTTGACCAAGAAACCCGACAGAGTCGATTAATGCCTTGATGCGGACAATGATAGGAACGGCCCAAATGTTGGGAAAGAAACATTCCACAGCTTGGTAAGTTGTGTTATAAGGCAGCGGATCTTGGGCATGGTGAAATGCGAGACAATCCATGAATTGTACATCGAAGTACGTGTCTGCGTCACAAATAGTGAGGAGGACATCTTCGGGGACGAAGCCCCAAGTGTCAACCAAAGTGTGCTTGACGCAGCGAACAGCCCAAGCTGTGTTGGACGACTTTCCAACAGCTTCACCTTCGGCGAGCACGTGTGTCGTGTAAAAGAGCCCAAGAAGGCCATCACCGAATTCTGATAACAGAGCCTTCACCTTCTCTGGGGCTTCTGTATCACGACTTTCCGTGGCGAGACATACGATGAGCTTCTCCTTCGCGCATGACTGTGCGTGGAGAGTTCCTACAGTCTTTCTCAGAGTCCCTAAAGGTTCTTTATACGTCGGAATGACGCACACGTGAACGAGGGACTCAAACTTGTCTGTTAAGCTGTGGTATTCAGTGCCACCTGCGGGGGACTGAATGGGCAAAGGGGACCGGCCGGTTTTAAACACAGGGCCTTGTGGACCGAATGTGCGTTCGATGATGGGACTCTGCTGTTCTGGGTTCTTTGCGAGTTCATGCCAGTTTACATCTCGATAGGCATGACATCTCGGGATACCCACGAAAAGCGAGAACAGAGCTGAGTGGATTCCCTTGACCCAACCATAAGAGACATAGCAGCAGATGAATACAACTGTCAGAGCAGGCGACACGCGGGCACCCCAAAACGTTACGAATGTGATCATAAAGATAGAGATGAAGGCCGGAGTGATGAACACGAAACGTTCGAGAGCGCCACCAGAGTACGCGAAATCCGACTTGGAGTCCGACGAGGGAGTGTTCAGGTATCCGGAGCGCTTTGATAGCGGACTCGAAGCAAAAGCATTCGCTTTCTTCTGCGTGGATCCTGCCATCATCCCCCCCCTGTTTAGACTGAAATGAGTCGCAGCCTAACGACGGCGGGGGCTGAAGTGTGATGAAGGAGCGACGATGCGAGCCTTTTTGGGGTGTTACCTGCTCCAACGATTTGGCCCACAAAATCATTCTTTCGTAAATTCTTTATGGCCCACGGTTAGCCTATTAAATATGATGAAATCATATGGATTTTCAGTGAGGAAAAAATGTTTGTCCGTGTGCGCTAGCACATGATCGATGCGAATGAAATGAAGGTCTCTTGTCGCGTGCAGAGCACAGCAGACGGCACGGGACAGGGTCTGTTTGTTACTACTGAGTAACACAAGGGTAGCGTGTTCTCAAATGACGAGCGCGTACTCTTACCGCACGTTCGTCAGTTCTTCGGGGAGGCTTCTACCTCGTCCTACTCTTTCCCGCAGCAGGCGGGCTACAAGATGCTCCACTGTTTCTCGTGCCCAGGGCACTTCGAGCACCACACATCTTCGCGACCTGTACGTACGCGACTTTGCACTCGTCGATGATCAGCACGTGAGTTTCCACCCTCACCTGAACATCATCACTGGGCAGTCTGGGAGTGGTAAGTCTGTGCTTCTTGAAGCCATCGCTCAACTGTGTGGTGCGCCTGCTCGGGAAGAGGGGATTCGAAGCGGAGCTGACTGTGCAGAGTTGCAGGGACGGTTTTGCGTTGGCGTTGATACACTTACCGAAGTAGGGTCGATCCTTCGAAAACACGATGTACCCGAATTGTCTAGACTCTCATCATCTCAGTCTACAGCAAAATTGTTCGTGGAACGTCGCCTCGTCTACATTGTTGATAATCGTCCAGGATCTGTTGTAGAGGACCCAAATACCGAGTTGAACCAAGAAGCTCATCATCAAACGCAGAGACGCATACGCAGCGTCTGCCGTGTGAATGGCACGACTGTACCAGTGAAATGTCTGAGAGAGCTGGGAAAAGTTCTGGTTGACTTCAATGGTCAGGGTACGGCAGCTTCCATCGCCGATGAGGAGGCTCAAAAGCAGCTTTTAGATGATTGGGCTGGGACACGCCAACTTCGGTTGCGCTTCGACGAACTTGCCGGGGCGCTCCTCTTGCACCGTTCTGAACTTGCTTTATTAGAAGAGATCTCGCCAGATGAACGACAAGAACTCAATAATTTGATAGATACAGTACAAGCAGTAGAACCTGTCAGAGGGGAAGACGTTGCGCTGAAAAGTGAGTTGCGTCGCCTGGAAGGAGCCCGAATGACTGTTGACGCATGTAGCAGTGTGATGAGTACACTCAGTGGTGACAGTGGCGTTACGGTCGTTGATACTCAGGGCAGCGTTCGTAGTGGTATTAGAAACGCATCGATGCAGATCAAGGGCCTGCTCAGTAATGCACAGCGATCAGCACCAGGCGCGGGCGCACACGGTGGAACGTATTCCAGCGAAGCAGATGAAGATTCAAATATGCAAGCGAACTCGGATGATAGTTCCGATGAAACTGATGCTGCATTGGCGGGGCTTAGAGATGCACTTTCGATGTGTCGAGAAGCTGAAGTTCTCATATCAGAAGCAGAGCGGCGGGTGGCTGATTATCTTACCATACTGCGTGCTGACCCCTACCACCAAGAAGAGTGCGTTGGCCGACTCCGTAAGCTAGATCGGCTGTGCCGAAGCATTGGTGTCCGGAATATTGACGAAGCTTGTGATGCTGCTGAGGTAAGGAATCTAGCAACCCGTCGGATTCGGATTTTACCCTTTGACTCCCTTCGTCCTTCTTTTCTCCTGCGAAAAAACTGACACAAGTTCTATCGTCTTCCACCATGATGGATAATTAATTGTGCAGGCCGCGAAAGCAAGATTAGATGCTGCGGAAAACTTTCAAGAAAGACGCGAAACGCTTTCCGCTTTGGCAGCTGCTACTGAAACAGAACTGGCCGAAGCTGGACTGATACTCGCAAAATCTCGCAGGAAGGCAGCTGTTGCTCTTCGGCGCGACGTCACGACTGCACTTTCCTCTCTTGCGATGGAGGGTTACCGCTTTGATGTCTCCTTGAGCTGGGAAAGCATCTCCAGTGATGAAGTGATCCCAGCGTCGTCACCGCCTCCTACCATCTACGTCGATGAATCCGCCACGGATGTTGGTGAAGAAGGATCCTCGCGATTTCGGGTGCGACCCGGTGGACTCGATCGGGTGACATTCCTCCTCGCTGCAGGACCGAATGAGTCCCTACGTTCCATGAGCTCAGTAGCCTCAGGTGGAGAGACCGCTCGGCTCTTACTCGCGATGAAGCTCTCGCCTGCAATTCAGAGAGACGCGACGCACGGGGAGAAGAGCGAAGAAATAAATGAAATGCCAGGATTTGCTCGCTCCCTGCAGGGAGCGCTGCGTGGTGTTGCTGCAGAGGCGGGTTTATCCTCGCTGATACAGACACACGATTCGTTTGTGGAAATGGATGCAATTCAATCTTCCAGAATCTCTGTCTTTGATGAGCTAGACAGTGGTGTTGGTGCTCGAATTGGGGATAAAATCGGGGCTTCCCTCCGAATGCTAGCCGACAAAGGAAATCAACAGGTACTTTGTGTTACGCATCTACCGCAGGTCGCAGCATATGGAGACAGACATTTGCGTATCAGTAAGGGGGTTGGACACGAGACGGGAGAGACAGCGAAAGATTCCAGTGAGGGCAGGATTCGAATAACTGTTGACGCGTTAGTCGACGAAGAGTCACGCATTGAGGAGATCTCAAGCATGCTTGGCTTGGGAGACGCCGAAGGAAGAAGATCAGCAGTTAGAATGCTTCAAACAGGTGCAAGTTCAGCCTCTGATTTGTAATTAAAAGATATGAGCGCGAACGAAATATTATCTACGTCATTGTCCGGTCCTTAGACTGTAGCGCCGCAGAGTCCATAAATGCTACACGCTCGTCTGACACGACCTCGATCTCTGGCGCAAGTAATCTGACATACCTATCAAAATAAAGAATTTGCTTGAGGAGCAACCCAAATTCTCGAGGGAACTTTACTCCATTTTTTTCCCCGACCTGCACGACGTCCACTAACAGTTGACTAACCACTTGTTGATCCACAGCCAACGTGGCAGCGATGCCATTCCCATCATCAGTTTCTGAAACGACAATATCTGGATCTAATCGATCCAAAGACTCATATATACTTTGCAAATCATCAGCGAATTCAACAGTGTTGACGTTGGTCTCTGCAGCCCCCATTTGCACGAGGGATTTTGCCATAAGTGTATAGTCTCGAGAGGCAGTTGCCTGAAAGAAAATCTGCACGGCACCCGAAACTGCAGGCGAGATGCGGCCAACAATACCAAAGTCAATGAATGCGACGCGCCCCTCTCTAGTGACCAAGAGGTTTCCAGCATGTACATCAGCGTGAAACGACTCACAAGCAAGAACCGAGCCAAACCACGTATTCAACGCCGTGATGAGAATTCGTTCGGCGTTGTCGTCAACATCTGCACCTGCAGCTTCGATGCCCGTAATGTCGCGTATCGCGTTCAGGTCTGTGAGAGGACTTCCATAAAGCCGTTCAAGAGTCAATACCTTCGTCGAGGATTCGCCTAGATAAACATAAGGGGCGATGGCGTCGGAGATTTCTGCCTTATTCAAGTAGTTCTGAAACGCAAGAATATTTTGAGCTTCCTTAGTGAAATCCACTTCCTCCATAATTGAGGCGCGTACGTCTCCGACAATATCAACCATTGAAAGTCGCGAGAGCTCTGGATTGAGGAAAGTTAAGACTCGCGACGCCACATAGATGAATGACAAATCTGCGTTGAGGGTTTCTGTGACACCAGGCTTCAAAACTTTGATGACAACGTTTTTCTTGCTCCCTTTCAACACCGCAGCATGGACCTGTGCCACAGAAGCTGACGCTAGTGGGACAGGATCAACTTTCTCAAAAATATCTTCCACTGGCTTCCCAAGCTCGTCTGTTATGATCTCACGAATAATGGTGAACGGCACAGCCGGGGTTCTATCGAAACACTTTTGAAACTCGCTAACATATTCATCTGGGAACAAAGTTGGTGAACTCGCGATGAACTGCCCGAGCTTGATGTATGTCGAACCCAAGGCCTCAAAGAGTTGGCGCAACAGTTCTTCTGGTTTTGGAAGGTTTGTGGGGTCTTGCAGTAGACGAGTCCCAAGGTCGGAGAAAGCTTGTGCCGCGTAAAAAGTGCGGGATAAGCCGCTCGGTCCCGTGGCTACGGCGATGTCGACGATCTCTCGAATTAGTTCTGCTGCCTCTTGTGCTCGCCCAGTCATGTCCGGGGAGGGTTGGCCGGAGGACGTCGTCGAATGCGCTGAAGCATGTTGGTGGTAAACGAGACGTTGCCGCGGAGGGACTAAGACTTGCTTCGAGCTTAGCCTTGGCGACGATGCAGTCGTGTAGCCTCTAACGGCACTCCATTTCAACACAGGCATCAGTTTGGGACAGACTGTCGCAACCATCTCAGCAGTATTTGCCCGTCCTTTCGTGCACCTTTAGTGTATAGGTTTACGCTCTTCGCTCTCAGATCTCCAGGCGGTGCATTCGGCACAGTGCCGTCCGCAGCCGGTTAAGGCGGTTTTTTGCCTCGCTCCTTCTTTATTTTTTGTTTCCTGTTACTGTACCTTCTGCTGCTGCATGCTGCGTGCGTGCGTGGATCGGAACAACAGCAGTACGCAGTATTATAATAGATAGCTAGTAGAGCTACATAGACTATTATTCTGCTCGATTTCAACCGGGCGGGTGTGCAAAAATACCAGTAGTACTGGTAGTAAAAATAACTACTTGGAGAATCTACTCGGCTACGCTATACGAGCACGCACGCACCCAGGAGGCAGGCACGCCGTGTATTTTTTACATACGTAAACGTATTACTTTATTTATTTGCTTTCAAATAAACTAATAATAATTAATGATCGATCCGATTTTACAAAGAAAGTCTCACAGAAGGCCACACCAAACTCACTCCCGATCAACCCAACACCTACGATTCCGAACGAACCTAAGGTAGACACCATGAAGGTACGACACTAGACTATGTTGAAGCGCGCCGTCCTGTTGTTTTCAATGTCACGGATGCTGCAGTCGTCCAGTTTAAACCTTGCCCGTGTCGCTAAATCCTCGTTTCCCATACCATTTTTTGCAGGCGCCGTCAGAGGTCCAAGCAAAGAGCGTCGGCGAGGTCGTGCTCTCTTGGAATACAGAGCTCGAGAGTCGCACGGTACGTTTCGCAAGACTGAGTTGGTTGAAATTGTTTGGTTTGTGGAAGTCTCTTCCCTTTGTATCACATGTCGCTAACAGACTGCCCCCTCGGCGATGCTTGTCCCCGCTCCGCAGAACTTCTTCAAGTCCAAGGCTAAGAGTCTTGCAGAGTGGGATCGCCACATCTTGAAAAACAGGCACCAGCTCATGGCCTTGCAGGTGAGGAGTCCGCAAATATGAAACATTCTCCTAGACTCGTTCCATCATCACTTCATCTCTCTTGTCTATTGAGTGGTGGGGCGACGTCCTTGCTCGATAACCTTCACCTATACTTACTGAGTTTGATTCTTGCTCTTATTCCAGGTTGACCTCGGGAAAGCTTCAACCTCCCAAGATAGGCTGGAGCGTCAGCTCGATATCCTTCAAGTTCACCAAAAACAAATCAGTGATGCGCTGAACGTCATGGAAGCTGAAGCTGAGCATCTGTCCAGGTGAGTTCTATGTGTGAACATCACCCCATGTTCTCGAGCGAAACTGACTTTCCACATTCCTCCTCTTGTCCTTCGTAGGTCTCCCCAGCACAGCGCTGCACTTGAGATTCAAACGTCCAGCAGCCAGGATACTCTTTACAGCCTCGCAGAGTCTATAAGCGCTCATCTTAGTAGCCTGGGCGATGCTCTTCACGGAATCGTGCCTTCAAATGCAGACGGCGAAGAGGTACGCAACATCAAAAAATCTTACGTGTTGCATATATACATGTACGCAAATACATACTGACTCCGGCCGGTTTCCTTTCAACTTCTTCGCAGGAACTTAACCGCGCGGCGGAAACCTCAGCACCGAACAATGCGTTCCCCAGCGAAGTGTTAAAGGCACACCTTCAAACGTTACACTCCATAGAACAAAAAGTATCCCATGCCTCTGCTGCTTTGCGTTGAACAAACCTGCGCCGACTAGCCCTAGCTAGCTAGCTAGCTAGCTAGTAGCTACATAGCTAGAAACATAATTCAACTCACCTACATGCTATGCATGCGTGCATGGATAGTCGATGTATGTACATAGACTAGCTCTAGACTACGTATGTAGTCTACATACACGCACGTAATATACACGTCGTACTCGTTGTACAAACTTTCTTCCTCGACTTAATAATAATAGGATCTTCTACATACATATCATATGTAGGTTGCTCTAGCTAGCTAGCATAGATAGGTCGGTGACGACGACAGCGTAGTACGCAGTATGTAGTAGTAGCGAGCAAGTGCATAAATAAACATGTACCAGTGATTATTACTATTTTCCGTTTCGAGGGGGAAAAATGGAGGATCTCGCGCGCCACGCTCGCCGTGACACTCCGTCCGCGCGCCCTGCGCGTGGGGTCGTCCTCCCCGACCCCCGCGGCGACAACGTGGCCGATCGCGCGCGGCGTTCGGGTACGAGCGACTCGCCTGGGGGGCGTTTTCCCCCTCCGCAAATGTAGAGAAACTATTTTCCGTCTCTGAGGCGAGAAAAGGGATGAGGGCACCGCGAGGAAAACGCGCGGCCACGCGCGTCTGTGCGGGTGCTCGGTCGGTAATACACATTGAAACGTGGTAGTGCGCAGTTTATGTCTCGTATTCGTGCGCGCGTCTCGCTCCTGCTCCTCAAATCGCTCTACAATCCGCGCTTCAGTCCCGAGTGGTGCGTCTTGAAACGTGATGACCAGATGGCCATACCCGAAGCGCTTTTTCGCCAAGGGGGAAAACGCGAAACCGGCCCGCAGCCACGGCTCAGGCCGTATCGGACGCCCGGAAAAGGCCACCGCGCTCGGAGGGAGCTCACTCGACCGTGTCGTGCCAGCACCTCCTCCCCCCGCGCGCGGTGTGAAGCGCGCGCGCGTGGTTTCCGCGTTTTTCCCCCCTCGAAAATGTACCATCCGCAATGTTTGAAGCGCGTTTCCGGAATTTGGGCACTGAGTCACATACGATTTCGAGACGGAAAGTAATTTCAGAGAGACGGAAAATACTAATAATCACTGGTAATGTAAAATAAAACAGCCCACTTCTTGGCCATTTCTTGTTGTCGACCATGCAGTGGGGGCGGCGCAGGACTTCAGGCGGCGGCAGGGATGGAGGCGTCAGAGCTTGCATGCCACGTTTCCGCAGGTGTCATTGCGGGTGCTGCAGTCGAAGCGACGTTGTATCCCATAGACACGATAAAGACTCGTCTGCAAGCTGCGCGCGGGGGAGCATCGGTGAATTGGAGAAACTTGTACAAAGGGATCGGCGGGAATCTCGCTGGTGTTGTCCCCGCCTGCGCAGTATTCTTCGCTGTATACGAGCCAGCGAAACGTATGTTGCTTCCTCTCGATGACGATAAACTGATGCACTCCGACCGCACGATCGCTGCGCATCTCACGGCCGCCGCATCTGCAGGACTCGCAGCCTCCATCGTGCGAGTGCCGACCGAGGTTGTCAAGTCTCGCATGCAGACGGGGCAGTTCACAAGTGCACGAGGCGCAGTCTGGCAAATTGCCTCTCGGGAGGGCATCGCTGGAGGGCTCTTCGCTGGGTTCGGCTCATTTCTTTTACGCGATTTACCATTCGACGCGATCGAGTTCGCATCTTACGAGCAGATGAAGATCACTTGGTCGTCTGTTAGTGGAGGCTCTGAAAACGAGATCAAGCAGCATGAGTCGGCCGCCATCGGAGCCGTTGCGGGAATGCTGACAGGCGCAGTGACTACGCCTCTGGACGTTGTTAAAACACGACTGATGACACAAGGAGGTATGAAAGGCGAAACACGTTACTATAAAGGCGTGATGGACTGCGTAACACGTACGGTGGCTGAAGAGGGGTGGATCGCTCTGCTCAAGGGCATCAGCCCGAGAGTGACGTTTATTGGGCTTGGGGGTGGTGTGTTCTTCTTCGTGTTGGAAGGCGCGAAGAAGGCGCTAGGGGTCGACAAACGTTCAACAGCTTCCAACACGACTTTCAGAAGCGGAGGAAGTGACGACTTGAAACCGTGAAGGTCGAGAGTGCTCAATAGATGTTCTGATAGTTCTGATAGTTTACGCCGATCAGCACTAAACGTGAATACCGGGTTCTGCATAATAGCTTGTCGTTCCATTTTCCAACCGCTTGCAATTTTTCCTTCATGTCATAACACATGGCTCCCAGTCACTTTCCACCATCTCGGCTTCTTCTTGAACGAGCTTTGAGTGTTTGATTTCATCCGCGTCAAAGTTGATAGCGCCCATATCATACACGACGAGCGCGCACTTCCACGGACGCGATTCCCCTTTGGCGTCGACGACTTGAATGCGGTCTCGCGAGATCGATCTTCTTCAGCAGGGTGGTTTTTCCGGCTCCCAGAAATCCAGAGAGAACGGTGACGGGCAGTCTTTTGTCCTCAACAGCCTCAGTCATAACATGCTTGACCTCATTAACGGCGGTCATGGTGTTGATATGGGTGTCAGAGGGTTTTACACGTGCGACTCGGTCCGTCGTTGCGCGGAAGAGAGTGAAAGAAGCCAGACGAAACCTAGGACGTGAGCCCCTCACGAAAATGCGTGTGTCCAAAACAACACACGACGCAGAAAACTGGAAGGCAGTTAATACAAATAGTCTTGAAAATGCAAGAAGCCCTCAAAATCTGCGCCGCAAAAAATCTGCGCCGCAAATATCTAGCCTTGTGCGTCAGCCGTTTTCCGAGGAAAAACCAAAAACGCTCAAGGCCGATTGTGGTGCACTATGTCCCCCTGGCTTCACGCCACTTCACGCCATCTCACGCCATTTCCATAGAAGGACTGCGCTCGCTCGCGATCCAGCTGAGATAATAAATAAACTCGATCGATGTTGATGAAGCAAACTCTGTCCACCGCGATCGGTGAAAACCGCTTCTTCAGCATCACACAGAAGAGGAGAAAAAAGCGAAAACTTGAGGAAAATGAGACGAGCGAAAAAGCGAATTCAAACCGACAAAATTAACGCACGAATTGCCGATACCTCGGGACCATGAGGAATTCCTCACGGGATTGTTTACAAAATGTGATATATATGGACGAAAGTACGCGTTTTACATCGAAAAATGGATTCGATTAAAAACACCCGCTTCAAAAAAATCAATTAAAATGAATCATGTATATTGATGACATTTTTCGTAGACTGATTGCCCTGCTATACATTTCACGATTACGCGATATGTTTTTTTTCGAGCTTTATTTTAATCGGATTGTTCGCGCGGAACTTGCATTCCACGGTGCGCCGTCGACACAAACCAACAAGCAAAGATGCCCCCTAAAGCCGCCCCCGCCCACCCCAAGTACGAGGACATGGTGAAGGCCGCCATCCTGGCCCTCAAGGACAGGAACGGCTCTTCCGTCCCCGCCATCGCCAAGTACCTCGGCTCCAACTTCAAGCTCCCCGGCAACTTCAAGAAGATTCTGTCCACCCAGCTCAAGAACCTCGTCAAGTCCGGCAAGCTTCTCAAGGTCAAGGCCAGCTACAAGCTCGGTGAGGCCCTGAAGAAGGCGCCCAAGAAGCCCAAGAAGAAGGCCGCCCCCAAGAAGAAGAAGGCCAAGAAGGCCAAGAAGGCCAAGAAGCCCAAGGCCAAGAAGGCCAAGAAGCCCAAGGCCAAGAAGGCGCCCAAGAAGAAGGCCGCCAAGAAGAAGGCGGCGCCCAAGAAGAAGGCCGCCAAGAAGGCGAAGAAGTAAGCAACGACCACCACAAGTGTCGTTGTGCTTCCGCCGACGAGGATGGGAGGTTAACGAGCGGCACCTCTCAGAGTGCGCCCTTTGTTTCCTCCCCTCCGCTCCTTCACGGTGTCTCCTCGACACCACCATCCTGTCGATAAGAATTCTCTTTTGTCTTCGAATTTACTTTTTTCCCGATTCTCTTCGACTGGAGCATCACAAGACAAGATAGATCATCCTTGCAGGATATGTTACTGTTGTATTCCGAATTCATCTTCGGCCAAACACGTGGCCTTGCCTCGCATTACATCTCTCCACCCACCCATCTGTCGAACACTCTGCTGCTATCTCTCACCTCGAGCAGCTTGGTCGCACCGCCGTGCTCGTACTCTCGTTCGACAACCTTACAGACTCCACGAGATGTTGACCATCCAGCACTGATGACGAGTCTATTTCCAGACACGATCACTCCTGTTGTAATTCCACCAGGAAGGGATATGTGCTGAGCTAGAAGGACGTCGTCACCATCCTCCTCGCTCAAAATTCTCGCGCGTTGAATCGTCTCCTCACACTCGAAATTGAAACGCGCGCCATCAATATTTTCTTGCGCACTCGAGTTTACTCTGTCGCCGACAAGACTTGTCGGAACTGCTAAACGGTTGAAAGATCGCCACTCCCCGACAGCACTCTCTGCGGGTTCCGTGGGAAGCATTGCGATCTCTTGCATTGTTTTTGCTTCCTGTTCGACCTCAACGTCAGAGTATGCCCGCTCAGGACCCAACCACTTCTCTATACTCACCACGACTCTTCCCAGGCGAAACTGTGCTGAAGGGGAAAAAGAAACCGTTTGCGAAACTCTTGCGCACTCAGCGCCCCCTGGAGCTATGATGTTGAACTCAAAAATCTAAATAAGAAAAGGGCGGAAGATACACACGTGTGTCAGCACGGGGAAAAACTGTGGACGTGGTAGAAATGCCTTGACAAGCAGGTGGAAGCAAGTGTGGAGCGACAAAACTAAAACCGAAACGAATCAGGCTAGAACCGCGAAGAATTTTGTGAGCTCTGGCGCACCTGACGTGTTTCACCGATATCTTTCGACAGTTGCGTGGCTCCTGATGTGTACGTTCCGTCCTCGAAATATACCTGCGTCACGATCGATATGGAAGATGGAGTAGGGCGTAGTCAGTGCATCTGGTTCAACTTGATTTCAGCGAAGGTCTGTGGTGCCTTCATCGCTGACAACAGTTGTTTCGCGTTCTTAAAGCTTTCACAGACTTGGAGCAAAATACAGAGCAAGGTCAGGGCCATGGACAAAAAAACGTAATAATGTCAGATGTTCGAAGGCACATGTGAGCACGCACAAATCCAGGTTCGTCACTGTCGAGGTTTCTTGACGCTGGAGTCGAATTCTGAGAAGGGTCGTGGACGGGCAAAACAGAGTCAGTCCTAAGTCAGCGTGGCGTGCGATCGATTGGATGAGCGCTGGTACCTACTGGATGTCCTACCTTAAGCCCCTCATTGACCTGTTCCATATTCGTCAATGTGTCATCTATGCTTCTACCATTCGAGCGAATGACACGAAGCTGTCCGATCTCTATTGTAAGGAAAGGTAATAATCAGATATAGAAGGACAAGGTGCTTAGATTTATGAGGTCGCGTTCTTGGGGCGTATTTTCGCAGAGAGGCTCGAGGCAGTGCGAAGGTGTGTTTTCCGTGAGTTCGCGGCAAATAGTCCAGCTTTCCGCACCTTGAACCAATCTAAATCCAGCGGATATATCTATATCGCAATCTCTGGATAGCGGTCGCTCGAACGACGCGCTTCTTCCGATCCACACTCCAGCACATGAGTTGCAGAAGTTTGACCATCTCGGTGTTGCAAGTCGCTCCCCTGACGTCAGGTACATGGTGGTCTCCTGCAGGCGCACGAATCTCAGTATCATACTGTAGTGCAGCATTGAGAAGCGAACTATCGAACGTTAGATGTCAAATGATCGCTTACGTACCGTGAGAAGGGGATCTATATCGTACGAGCTCGTCAAAGCCGTGATGGCGGTCGTCGAGGGTTTACGCGAAAAGGAGCGTTTCCCGAGTTGAAGTCGACGACGCTGATGCCATGCCCGATGCTCAACTTCGACGCGTATTTGGCTTGATACACGTCCATTCTGTCGGACAGTCAAATGCAGATCCAATGCCCCGGTAGCAACATGACTGGACTGCATCATCGCGCACAACGTGAGTATCTTGTCTCCGTCGAGAAGTGGGGACACGGTCGTGAAACGTCTTGATTGAGAACCGGGGAAAATTATTTTATAGTTCTCGCGATACATATAAGCAAGTTAAGGTACGAGTTCCTTTCGACGTCGTCCGCTCGCTTCGATCGACGAATGATGATGAACGTCGGAGGAGCAAATTCCTATCCGCTCGTTTTTAATATTTTTCTTGCTGATCGATGAGCTGTCCTCGGCACGGCACAGCACCTGAGCTACACTACTCCCGGCTCCCTGTCCACCACACCCTTCTCCCACACTTTATCAGGATGGCCCTTCGTCAGTTCGTTCGTGCTACCGCACCCAAATTAGGCCTTCAGAGCAGCATTCCTGCTTTGAGCACCTCGATCGCGCGGAACTACAGCACAGGTGAGGTTTTCGCTTGCCTAGCTAGCTAGCCCTCTCGTCGATCTTCTTGCATACTTTGCCTTTCCTTCGGCTTTCCGGCGGACTTACAAGCGCGCTTCTTCGTTATCCACCGTCTCGACCGTCTGACGTTCCCCACGTTTCATCATTCAACGCCCTGCGCAGTCATCGAGGGTTTGAAATACATGCAGTCTCACGAGGTACGGCACACGGATCACGGCCAAAACTTTCCAACTCACTTCCTTTTCTTGCCCCAGACACAAAAAAACGCGCCTCCCAAAGGTTTTCATCAGTCAGACCCAGCGCGCATTATCTGACGCGATGACCTTCTTTCTACACTCATGTAAATTTATTGTAATGTGACCACAGTGGGCCAAGGTTGAGGGCGATGTCGTCACTGTTGGTATTACCGATCATGCGCAAGCTGAGCTTGGTGACGTCGTTTATGTCGAGCTCCCAGAAGTTGGTTCCACCGTCACACACAAGGCCACCTTTGGCGTCGTGGAGTCTGTCAAGGCTGCTTCTGATGTGTACTCACCGATTTCTGGTGAGGTGGTCGCGATTAACGAAGATCTCGCCGATTCGCCGGGTAAGGTTAACGAGGGCGCGTACACCGATGGTTGGATGATGAAAGTCAAGATGTCCACCCCTGCGGAGCTTGACTCTCTCATGGATGCTGCTCAGTACGAGGCGGCGTGTGACCAGTGAGAAGGTCCTCTAGAAGTAGTGAAGTGTTTTGCAATCGATGTCTCATTTACAAAATCTGATCGCATTATTCAAGAGTAGAGATCATCGTCATCATCCGCGCCCGCACCTCCGGCGAAAACATTCGCGTCTCCGGTCGCGTTCAAGTCGCCGCCTCCACCACCAGCAGTGTTGGGGCGAGTTGCGCCGTCCGGGAAGCGGAAGTCGTTACCAAATCCGCGCGACTGCTGGAGGGTCTGCGAAAATGCCTGATACTTGCGGATATCGGCATCACTGACCGAACGTCGAGCGTACTTCATCGCCTCCTCGAAATGAGCTTTTGTGATCTCGGGAACAGGGTCAACGTATTCGTCGTCGTTGTCCATGGAATCAGGATTGGCCGCAGCAGCACGCTCGCGTTCGATGTCGCGCTCAATACTTTCTCGGATGGCAAACTTGCATGCACGTTGGCAAATTTCCGTGATGTCAGCGCCAGAAAAGCCATTCGTGAAACGTGCGAGAGTGTCCACGTCGACATCAGGAGCAAGGGGAGACTTGCGAAGGTTTGCCTTGAAGATAGAGAGCCTGGATTTCTCGTCAGGAAGTGGAATGTAAATGAGCTGATCGAGCCGACCAGGACGCATGAGTGCAGAGTCAATGATATCGGGTCTGTTGGTGGCACCAATGATGAAAACCGTCTTCTTTGAGCCCATGCCATCCATCTCGGTAAGAAGCTGGTTGAGGACGCGGTCAGCGGCGCCACCCGCGTCCCCCGAGCTGGAACCGCGCTGGTTGGCGATGGAGTCGAGCTCGTCAAAGAAAAGGACACACGGGGCAGACTGCCTCGCTTTGTCGAAAATTTCGCGCACGTTTGCTTCAGACTCGCCAAACCACATCGTCAGAAGCTCGGGGCCTTTAACCGAGATAAAATTCGCTTGACACTCATTTGCGATAGCCTTGGCAAGTAGGGTTTTACCACAACCGGGAGGGCCGTAGAAAAGAACACCCTTGGAGGGAGCCATACCAAACTTCTCAAACTTCTCAGGGTGCTCGACTGGATACTGAACAGTTTCTTGCAGTTCCTGTTTGACGGTCTCCAGGCCTCCAATGTCCTCCCATGACACGTTGGGAACCTCGACAACAGTCTCACGAAGGGCAGAGGGGTCAGATGTGCCAAGAGCAGTAACAAAATGATCATTGGTCACTGCCATGGAATCCAGAATCTCGGCATCGATAGTCTCATCCTCAAGATCGATGACGTCCATTTTCTCTCGGATGCACTGCAGTGCAGCCTCAGTGCAAAGTGCCGCAAGATCAGCTCCCACATAACCATGCGTCTCCTTGGAAATTTTCTCCAGATCGACCTCCTCATCTAGCTTCATGTTCTTCGTGTGGATGCGGAGAACTTCGAGGCGACCAGTCTCATCCGGCACGCCAATATCTATCTCACGATCAAATCGACCGAAGCGTCTCAGAGCGGCGTCAATAGAGTTGGGGCGATTCGTTGCCCCCATGACGATGATGTGCGCACGAGACTTCATGCCGTCCATCAAGGTAAGGAGCATTGAAACAATTCGACGTTCGACCTCACCCTGCGTCTTCTCTCGCTTGGGAGCGATAGAATCGATCTCATCGATGAAAATGATAGCAGGAGCGTTTTTCTCAGCTTCCTCGAACGCCTTACGAAGGTTGGATTCTGATTCGCCGGCAAGCTTGGACATGATTTCCGGTCCATTGATAAGGAAGAAAAAGGCACCTGTTTCGTTCGCAACAGCGCGGGCAATCAAGGTCTTTCCGGAGCCAGGAGGGCCATAGAGAAGAATACCTTTGGGAGGCTTTACACCAATCGTCTTGAATAAGGTGGGGTGACGCAAGGGGAGTTCGACAAGCTCACGAATTTGCGCCATTTGCTTGCGCACGCCCCCGACATCATCGTAACCTACTTCGTCGAGCCTCTCCTCGTCCTCTCGGTTGATGGGCTCGCCCTCGCAGAAGATCTCCGTGTCAGGTGCAACGATGCAGTACTCAGCGGGATCCGTCTCGACAACCTTGAACTCAACTCCACGCATCCCACCTCGCGCAAGGAAAGTGTCGCCTTTACGGACGGGACGGTAGGCCTCAAGGAAGTATGGCTTCAAGTACACGTCAAACAGGTTACCGCTGACGCCCTCAATCGTGTCACTGAAAGGGAGCACGTGGATCCGCTGTCCATACTTCACGTCAGTGCACTGCGGAGCAAAGAACGGGGATTGAGGGGTCAGTAAGTTGCAAGATAACACATTCACGTGCGCATTTTCTGGTAGGTGTTCAGAGCTGAATCAAACCGCATCAAGCGATTAACACGAATGTTGAAGAAACCAGCTGCTGTCTGAAAACAGATCTTGCAGAAACGGGGATATGGGGAAGATCTAGCTAGATCTGAGGATCGCGAGAAAACATACCTGGTGAACGGATACGACATCGCCGAGGCGAACTCGCAAGTTTTTGCGGACGACCTTGTTCATTCGGATCTTACCCTCCTCGCAGAATTCATCTGCAAGGACGATGCAGACAGTATCCTTTCGCTTCTTGCCCTTGATTAAGACGGTATCACCGCGGAATAGCTGGAGCTCGTCCATCTTCGCCAGATTAAGCGCTACGACGGAGTTGTCGTCGTTCACGGCCTCATCTGCAGGAGTTCGACAAGAGATACAGGAGCGGGAAAAGGTGTTCATCAGTGGGGTGAAATGTGGAAATTGCGAATCGCGTTCGTCGTCGAACATCAAGTTGAGTCCCTAGAAACAAGAGCCACGGTCCTTTCGATCTTTGGAAATCCCCGCGAAACGTCATCCCTATCAGATCTGGGTTAGCCGGAAGGATTAAAGACTTACCGACGACGAGGCGGTTCGGGGACTTCTTGCGTTCGAGGATAGCGGTGGACACATCCTTCTTGACGCCAGAGACCGATGGGACGGCAGTATCGTCAACCATTTCGTTTGCCTTACAGCACTCTCCCGTCCTGAGAGGAAGCAGACGTATCTGACGTCCGAAGACCGCGGGTGGTCTTTTTAGAGTAGACGATCTGCGTTGGTTCTAATAATATGATGCATGCCGCCGCGCGCAGCACGACGAACTCACTGGGAGAACGAAATCGATAAAATCCCCCTAAAATCCCCCTAACCCCCCCGTAAAATCGCCCTAAAATCGCCCTAAAAATTCACTTGATTACTAGCTAGCTAGCTAGTATTAGTAGTACGTATTTATTTATTTTCGTCTTGCATGCAGCACGACGCACGCACGAGCGCACGCACGCGTGCTACTCACGTATTATTATAAATCAATCGTACTGGTGCCTTTATTTGTTGCGTCACAAGCCGACCCGTCGTGAGCGGCTCGAGACAGTGCGGAGAAACGGGGGGAGGAGGACAAACGCCACTGTTCGTTTTGTTAAGCGCAATCATTCTGTTGCAGTACACCTTCAGCGGAGGTCTCTTGGATGGCAATGATGGATCTGCGACAAGACAAAGGGTTCATCGTGCCAGAACGATTGTTAAGGACCGTCAGCGATATGCCAAAGTTTCTTGCTTCGAGAGCGTGCAAGAGTCTCGTGGAGTTCATAAGGGCAATGAACGCGGCCAGCCAAGGGGCGAAGCTATCTAATGAATGTGTCGTTTCTCCACTGGTGCAACGCCTGCTCGGCACTCTGGACACGATGGAAGGGTGGTGCGAAGAGTATCCACCCAGCCAACAGCAGATGCGATACGGCAACGTCGCTTTCAGAGAGTGGCACAGTCGTTTATTGTCTTCTGCGACAGGTGAGACAAGCATCCAACGTCCTGTGACATTCTCTTGTTGACTAACACAATCGCTTTATTACTCCTTCCTCGTAGACTTAGTGAGAATGATCCTTCCTGAGGAGTATGAGGTAAGTATCCATACTGTCGAGTTACAATACGCCGCATAAAAATTGACGATTTTTTCTTCTTTTCTTTTGTCACAGGAAGCTGTCGTCGAGCTTGCGCCATACCTGTGTGAGAGGTGAGAATCATACCAGAGCATCTGGTAACCCAGATGAAATCGACTTTCATAACTGTAACGAACAACTAATTGAAGTGTTCTCGTCTTGACTCTCTTGCCTTAACAGCTTTGGGAACGCCACACGCATCGACTACGGAACAGGTCATGAAAATACGTTCGTAGCGTTCCTTTTGTGTTTGTCTGAATTGGGTCTCGTGACTAAGGACGATCATAAGGCCCTGGCGATGAGGGTATTCGCAAAGTACATCATCTTGATGCGCAAAATCCAAATGAGATATCGGTGAGTTGTCTTGTTGCTCGTGGCGTTCTCTTCCCTCTCTGCTAATTTTTGACTTGCTCACAGGCTTGAGCCTGCTGGCTCTCAAGGTGTCTGGGGACTTGATGATTATTGCTTCCTTCCGTTCTATTTTGGAGCCTCGCAGCTTCTCCACCACGATACAATTAGACCTAGCTCGATACACGTCGACCAGGTTCTCCAAGCATTTGGGGATGAATACATGTATTTATCATCGGTGCAGTTTGTAAAACAGGTGAGCACATCACATCAAATAGTGATGTATCACCTCCAGAGACTTTTGTGTTGCCTGTTAAACAGAGCTAAATTCATTTTGCTGCCATAACAACTGCAGGTCAAGAAAGGAAATCTGGGCGAAACATCACCCATGCTAAACGACATAAGCGCCGTACTTAGCTGGGAGAAAATAAACTCAGGACTCCTAAAAATGTATAAGGTTCGTCGTCACTTGCAGAAGGGCGTTCGCTTTTGCTTTTACAAATCCTTCTGACATTTTGTTCGTCCGCACGCCTCCTAGGCAGAATGCTTAGGAAAGTTTCAAATCATGCAACACTTCCTGTTCGGTTCTATACTCACGCTCAAGGAGAATGGGGGAGATTCTACATCACAATAGATGAGTGCGCTGCCTTGTATTAAAATTTAGAGCTCATCTTCGACATCATTTCTGACAGTACTGCTGGACTACATAGCGGCACTCGCTTCAGGTCCTCAGGTTGATATTCTCTCTCCAACAGTGTGGCAATCTGACTGTGGGCCTCTGCAATATTGCTCCTAATAGGATTGAAGATGATCTCTCTCGTCGCTGACCCAGTCAGGTAAAGGGACATCTTCTCAACGCACGTAGGCAAATGTGTGTCGAGCAAATCATTCACTTGTGTAATGACTTCAGCGAGTCGTTGAGGAGCGGCAAACGCTGCACTGCTCACCGGAGAGTCATCAGCAAGTGTTCCCGATACCCGAAGGGCGGTCACCTTGGTTATGAATCCGAGCATCGGCTCTACTATTTGTCGCGTCACGGCCTGCAAGATGATAAATCGCCCGATGGAATAGTAAGATGATAAATGGGAAAAATAGTCAGTTGTCTCAGTAGGGTAATCGGTAAAGTTTGAGGTAAAATGATGGTAGTAGATCAGGGTCGTACCATGATATATGCCTCGCACGCGACCTTTAAATGACGCTCAAGTTCTCGTTGACTATCTACAGTGGACTCAACCAAGCGAGGTGCTCCCTTGGCGGCGAGAACGATCAAAGCATTTGCATCAGGGGATGTTGAGAATAGACTTAGTTCACCCGCAAGCATTCGCCTCATCTGGCCACGCAAGTGTGAGAAGTCGAGTTCCCGAGTGGGCACCGAGTGAGCTGCAAGATCTGACTCGAAAGGAGAGATTTGCTCTCTCAGAACTAACAAGTGTTTGATGGCAAACAGCTGCCCATCGAAACTACTCGTTCGGCTCATGATTGTTCGGCTGGCCGTCAGTATAGATTCTGAACATATCTGCACTGCCTCTTGCGCCAGACCTGAGAAAGTCCTCGAATCCAGGCTCCTGTAGAGTACAGCAAGACATGACAAGGTGCTCTGTAGAGGCGGATACCAACTCTGATGGCTCCTACCGCTTTTACTGTGCCCTGTTATGGGTTGCAGACTTTGATCAGCATGATCTTCGGGTAGCACGTTTGCACCAGTCGCGATGTTGTCTTGCATAGCAGCTGTAGACGTATGCTCTAATTTACCTGGATAGTCAAGGTCCGCATCAGAAGGACGGTAATTCTCCACTTCCTCCTTGATGAACGACTGGGCGCGGAAAACGAGGCGTTCCCGTATGTCACCAAGTAGTGCCTGAACAAAAGGTCGCATCACATCACCTGTCTCCCCATGTTTTCCAAGCTGTTCCTCCATTATCTCTTCGACAAGCAAGTCAACTAGTTCAGCGAGAATGTACACATCATTCAAAGCAATGTACCGAGGACGAATCGCATCGTGCAAAGCTGCTCCCATTGGCTCCATCAAAGTCCACAGAGTTGGAACAACGTCACTGCTCTCTAAAGGGAAAGCACCCTCGAATAGCTCGCGCTCCGCTCGGCAAACTTGTAGAAAATATGAGCAGCTAGCACGAATAAATGCAGGCAGCGAAACTTCTGTGGAGTAGTCTGAGATGCGCAGCTTGACAAAATCCAGAACAAGCGCAGTTCTCTGCTCACAGTAAGTCGTGCGACAGTCTGACATCACCTGTGCGTACTCTTTTTTACTCGCAGTGACCCCACCAAGCCGTGCACGAGAATCAATCTCAACCATAAGAGGCCTCAGACTTGATATAGCAGAACGAAACTTGACATAGAAAACGGGCGTTATCAACCCTTCACTCGGCGAGCCACTGTTGTCAGTGCTGGTTTTTTCCTCGACGCGGTGTTGGCGAACGAGGTTCACGGCTGTGCGAAGAGTGGCAAAGACATGTGATCTGACTCCTGAGAGCGCGCGACTTCGAAGTTGCGAACATTTTACCGAATACGTAGAATATGCGGTGTACTGTGGGTGCGCGTTGATGAAAGAGCTGCAGTCATCCAGTCTTTTCAGCATAGGTATGAGTCCATCTTTGTCAACTTTTGAAAGACCACCTGGGAAGCTCTGCACGATTATTTCCAGCTCCTCAAAGTGCTCCAACTTTTCGTTCAACACCTGCACGAACTGAAGCAGTCGTTTCTTTTCTGATGCTAGTTGTGAGCATTCATCCTGCAATGCTTGTCTACGGCCAACGATGGACATGTAGTTATCTTTCAGACTGATGAAAGCCTCCTGAGACCGATCTGCGCTTTCCAGCAACACATCACACATTTTTATGTACTGGTCGAGCGCGTCAAGGTGACACCTGAACCTTTCATCAGCTTCCACCTTCCTTCTAGACTCGATATCCGTGTACCACTGATGGAATTGATGCGCAGAGTGCACGTCCAAGACTTCTGAATCATACGTGGGCTTTCCAACCTGACGATCTCGCCCCTCCTCCTCTGAAGCTATGTGGGTTGGGACCAAACGTTCGGACGTCATTTTCACGAGAGAGGCTATGGCGTTGAGCTGCTTGCCGGTTAGCGGAGAGCTCTCCCACACGTGTGTACTGACGCGTGTGGCATCATGCCGACCATTCCTATGACTCTGACTCATCGTTTAAGGCCGCGAAAGCGCCGTGGCATAGGTGCCGGACTGCTGTGTGAGGATTCCTTTCTCCGCTCACTCTCCCTCGTCGCTCGGATGATGAAACGAAACATGATGAATAATACGTAATAATAATCGGGTCATATCATATTCTTCGCTCTACAATAATACAGTATCATCATCTCTAAAAAAAAGTGTAAAATCGGGTCACTGACCCGATTTTACACCCGATTTTGGCTCCACAAAAACCCCGTAATGAAAACGAAAGTAGATACTCGCTCGGCTCCGCTCGGTCTGAGCGCAAAACAATACACTCGGTCGTCTCCGTCCGTCACTCAAGCAACGCAAGGTCACGTGCCCCTTAAGGCGCTCGAGCACGCACTGCCTTATCTAGGCAGGAGATAGCCAAATCATGGCACAAGCATCCGTCGCTGCGAGGGTGGGTATCGCCGCAGGTTAAGCCGAAACAATCTCTCGAAGACTCGAACGAAGTCAACGGATTGTCTTCTTTAACCGTTCCTTGTCTTACATTTATGTCTTGTGCACAACTGCTACCAGGAACGGTTCGCCAAGAAAAACGAGGCTGAAGATCTCAGGCGAGCCTTCGAGAAGCTCGACACAAAAGGGTAAGTGAATATGCATGCATCCGCATCGAGCCACATGGCTGACCGGGCTATCCTTGACTCATCCCACAGAGATGGAAAAATCGACCCGGAAGAGTTAGGCAACGCGTTCCAGCTCTTGCGTCACAAAATGAAAAAGGTCAGTTGCTTTTTAAGGAGTTTTTTGAAGACGAAAAGTCCAAATCTGACGGTTTTCTTTTTCCTCCTCCTAAGTACAGTCCGATATCGAAGACATGATTTGGGAGGTGGATGATGATTGCGACAAGTGCGTGAACTGGCCAGAGTTCCAGGCGATGTATCATCGCTGTCGAAATGACAACACTGGTGCGTTTGACGGGTGACTTCAATACTTCAAAGTGTCAGAATGAACCACCTTCAGCTTTTTCTGATACCTTGCAACTGTTCTTCAGGATACGAGCCTCGTCGTCTGTTTAATGTCGTAGAATTTCTCATGAACGATAAAGATGATAATGGATCAGTCTCGGTCGAGGAAGCCATGCAAATCTTATATCTTCGCCATGGAAGGAGCTTGCTGGACACGGTGCGCAATTTTTGCCTTCAAGCGAGCCCTACGCCGCGTGACTCATCATGAAAACTAACCCAAGCCAACAAAAAAAATGGTTTCACAGCAACTCGAGGAGATCTTCGGTACTTCGGACACAAACAGCATGAAAGATTTATCCCTGACAGAATTTCTAAAGAGCCTGAACACGTCTCACGTTAAGCAGCTCCGCTCGAAGGCAGCGGCGAAGTCTTACAAACCCTTACCTGGAAAATAATAGATGTCTTGATTCAAGATCCGAGAGCACACCAAACTAGCCATAGCTGGGGCTGTTAAGTGAACGAGCCGCAGGAGTAGTCTATGTATTTTATACACAATTTTTGATCTCGGTGGCGCGTTTCGCTGCTCCCCGCACACAGTTTCGGAATGTAAGCTTCAATCCCAAACTTAATGAGAAGGTACGGCTCTGGGCTCATCAGCAGCGAGCGCCATACCCATCTTCTCGTTTCCAGCCTTCGTAGAGTTCTTAACCACCTGTCTGAGCATGAAGTTCTCCCTCTCCAAGGTGTTAATCTTCGACTCGAGCGCGGCCGTTTTTGCCTCCATGGCGCGGCGCTCGTCTTCCAAGGTGGACATGTATGCCTTCTTCCGCTCGCGAGCTTGTTGAGCAGAGACGCGATTGCGCAGGAGCCGCTTAAGTCTCTTGCGCTCCTTCTCATCTTCTACGTGGTTGTACTTAGTCTTCGCAATTTCGTGAGGCTTCGGCTGCTTATCCCCGGCGCCAGTGTCGTCGTCGTCAGAATCTTCCTCGTCGTCGTCGTCCTCCTCCTCCTCCTCTTCCATCGCAACCTCATCCTTCTTTCTCTTCGTCCCCGCGTCGCTTCCCTTTTTCGTCGAGGCTGAAGCACGGGACTGAGCTTGACGCTTCTGCTGCTGTGCAGCCTTGGCAGCTTGGCGGGCGCTGGCTCTCTGCAAGCGTCCAGCGGCAGCTTGGGCAGGAGTCGGCTTGTCGGCCGGATGGGCGCCAGACGAAGACACGGGGGCATTGACCGTAGTGAACATGTTCACAGACGGAGTTGATCGACCCAATGGGAACGACTGGCCGGCGTTCATGTCAGGAACTCCTTGCATGAAGTGCTGGGGCAGGCTTCCGTCTTGCCCAAGGTAAGGCGTCTGCTTGTTGAACTGGTGCGCGTACATGTCGTCGTCGAAGCTTGACGCGTGCTGTCGCAAAGCGTTCACCGCGGTTGAAGGGCTGTTGAGCTGTTCGTCCAAGTCAGGGACTTGCGCGAAACCTTCAGCGTTCATGTACTTCCACGAGGGCGTCGATGTGCCGCTCGGTAAGTGTCGTGGCGTTACACCTTCGGTTGCGCAGGCGTTTGTGGCTGATGACGTAGTCCTAAAAGTTTTTCATGCAAATCAGCGGTCCAAACTGCTTTTCATGACGTGGCCTTCTCTCGGTGCCCATTTGGTCGGACATTTTGGCAACCGACCGCACAAAGAAAGTTACAACATGTCAAACTTGTCTCTGTTTGCTCATATAAGAAGGAAATCATCAAATTCTTCTGACCAAATGCCCATGATAAGAAAAACCTGTTAAAAAAAAACGGAGTCGAGCAAGTTGTCTCTTCTGCTCAACGAGAAGTAACCGTTGAAGCTGAGCTCGGCATTCACTTTACATCGGGCGCACCCCTCTCCGACGCGATGAAGTCCACCGCCACTCGGAAGACGCTTTCGGGTGTGGATTCATCGCAACTGAACGCACGCTCACACGGATCTCACAGTGACACGACGCTGAAGAAGTCGACCGTGGATGGGACTCTGACTGGAAAGCCCGCAACCCGTGTCGTGCACGGCCGGTCACTGCAAACGAAGCCCACGCCGCGTAGGCACAGCGTGTACTTTTCCAGTGGCCACACGCCGAGAGTTGACCCACGTCCGTTGAGCGATAACGCGTACATCAACTCTTGCATTCGTCAGCTGATATCTTTCCTCAGCTCCCATGGATACGACTCGTCTCTCTCGCCAAAGACGCTCGCGTCTCCCACGGCCAAGGAATTCGCATCTCTGGCCCTGTTCCTTTTTCGTCAAGCTGACGAGAATTTCAAGTTTGGCTCCAAGACGGAGGACGATGTCCCGATGATTTTCAGGCAGTTACGTTATCCGTTCCAGATTAGCAAGAGCGCGCTGTATGCGGTGGGTAGTCAGCACACATGGCCATCACTGCTCACTGCTCTCACATGGTTGGTCCAGATGTACGTTTACGAAGAAGAAGCGCGCCAGTGTCAAGCCAAGAAAGCGATCCCCGAGCCTGCGGTTGCCTTCTTTGAGTATGTGAGCTGCGCATATGAGCATTTCCTGTCAGGCGACGACGCAAAGTGTAACGAGCTCGAGGGTGAATTCAATGCCTCTCAGCGAGAACGTCACTCGCAAATATCATGTGGCGTCACCGACCTTGAGAAAGAAAATGCCGACCTTGAGGCGCGGTTGTCTTCGTTGGTGCAGGAGCCAGTTCACAAGACAGCGCTGCAGCAAGAAAAATATACCTTTGAGAATGGTGTCCGACAATGCGAAGATGATATCGCTACGGTTGAGGCGTTCTTACAATCAGCCAAGTCCGACTCTGTCCTTGCCCGGCAGACTAAGATCAAGAACAGCGAACGGCTCGACGTTTGCCGCGCGGCACTTGCGCAGCTTCGCCGTCAAGTCTCTCTGCAGTCCGTCGACGTGACCGAAGCGAAGACTATCGATAGAGACATCGAAAAACAAAAGGAGTCCTTATCACTGCTTAAAAAGCTCCACACGGATATTGATTCTCGGGCGCACACTGCCAAAGTCGAAGCCAACGACGCACTAAGAGATATGGAGAAGTGTGTGCAACACTACAACAGTGTTGCACGGACACTTCAAATCGTCCCGCACACGGCTAAGTACGCAAACGAGACGAACTTGGAAGGCGAAATAAACCCACGCTCAGAGACTTTGAATGCTATGGTGAATCTTGACTTTAAACATACTGTCCGAACAACAGTCAAGAAGATTCATGATCTCCATATGCAAAAGAAATGGAATTCAGAGCGCGAGTATGTCAATCTGGAGCAAAGTTTGCAAGCCTGCCAAGACACCTACGATGAGAAGTGTGACGAAGCAAACGAGCTGGCTTCGAAGGCAAAACGGTCAGAATCTAGCTACGACGCCGAGCGCAGACGACTCGATGACATGCTCGCAAACATAACGAAACATATTGCCAGCATCGAAGCAGAGGCAGAGTCGCTCCGAAACACATCTGACGACAACGTGCAGGAGACTGAGAGCGCTCTGCAAAGCTGCCAGGCTGAATATGACGAGTGTATCAAGTTCTGTGGACAAGAACGACTTGCAGTCCAGAATGTGATGCTAGCGGCGCTTGATGCGCTGATGGGTCACAAACAACTCATAGGGGACGCATTGGACACTTCGAGCTCGAACACATTCGCCGCTGAAGGCATACAATCATGAATGTCAGGGAGAGGAAGAGAAGAAAAAACCACCCATACTGTTTTTGATGTGACAATCAGTAGCTATTCCTAAATAAGGTGCACCTCTCCATCATGCACTAGCAACTTGTTGATTCCCTGCATATGGCTTACGATGTTCTCAACATCAGTTCGAGTGAAGCTACCATCCTCGAGCCATGAAGCGGCAGAACTGCAGAGTTCATCTATCGGGATAGACTCCCGATGAAACATTAGATCAGGGAATCGCCTCTGAAACACGACAAACTTGGACCTCGAAATACCAGTAGGAAGGTTAGACACCCCTGGGCCCGGACCGTCGTGTGTCTCCGGAGCCTCCAACATCATTTCACTCTCTTCGTTCCCGTCTTCAAGTTCCACAGCGTTTGGTACCGCCAGACCCTCAGCCTCGACGACCAATCGCATTATCTCTATAGCTACAGTCGCATCCACAATATCGACTGATTTCGACATTCGCATCTTCGCATGAGCTGTTGAAAGGCGTATCATAGTCTCCAGTGTACGAGCAGTGATGGGCAACGTGCGACGATTGCGAGAGTCAGCCGCCTTGTCCACTCTCCATTGCGAATACTGCTCTGCGATGAACCCCTCAGCTTCTTTCGTTAATGCTGGCTGCCAGGGACGGTGCTTTGCATAGTACAGATACTTCTGCAAGAATCGTTTGGAAAGAACTTCTCCACCAGCGTTGTGCGCGAGGTACATAGATGAGTCAGTCTCTGTGTTATTCTGCACCAGAGCTGTGTCCCTCTGCAAAATGGCCTTGGTAGAGAATACCTGTTTCTCGCTTGAGTGCATCCCAAGCACGTGGGAAGAGATGGCACGATCAACCTTTGTGTCGGACTGGTCAAGCACGATAAAAAGCAGATCGAATCGAGAAAGCAAAGAGTCAGGAAGGTTAATGTTTCGAGTCACGCCTTGACTGTGATCGTAGTTCCCATAGATAGGGTTCGCAGCTGCGACGACACTGCAACGGGCATTAAGAGAAGCATGTATGCCTGCCTTCGCGATGGTGACTGTTTGCTGCTCCATAACCTCGTGAATAGCCACCCTGTCTGCATCATTCATCTTATCAAACTCGTCAATACATACAACTCCACGATCAGCCAAGACCATCGCTCCAGCTTCTAACTTACGCTCGCCGCTGTCTTGGTCGGTTGTAACAGCAGCTGTCAAGCCAACTCCAGAAGAGCCCCTCCCAGTCGTGCTCACTGCATATGCAGCAACGCCAAGCACGCATCTCAACAGCTGCGACTTAGCTACAGAGGGGTCACCCACCATAAGACAGTTAATATCACCACGGATGTGAGTTCCGTTCTTCAAGTTCTTCTCACTGCCACCCAGGAGCAGGAGGATGAGAGCTCTCTTGATGTTCTCGTGCCCGCATATGGAAGGAGCAAAAGATTTTCCAAGCAGTGCAAGTAAAGTCTTCGGATCAAGTCTCCTTGGCAGTTCATTGATGTTCTTGATATCCTCGTGACTTAAAGCAGGTGCTGCAACCTCTTTGCTTAACTGGTACAAGCTAAGTGCGACAAGAACTGTTTTAAAAACACCAGACTGACCAGCTCCGACGGAGCGAACTGGAATCGCTTTGTAAATGCCCACAACGCTGACGCGGTCACCAGGTTTGCAAAGATCAACAAGGTCATCCTCAAGAACAACGTCAATAGAGCGGGGAAGTTGTCCAGCAGGTGCGGATTCCGGCATCTCTTGCATGCTAAACGACTGATGATCTCGGTAGGAGCACAAACCGTACTCGGTTGTGAGCAGATTGCCACTTTCATCCCTGTGAACAGTTTTTTGAGGTGTCAGTCTTGTCTCGAAAGCAAGTTGTTTGGAAGGGCAGTTTCAGAAGTTCTAGCTTGACTCACTTCGTTGGATACACAGTGCTGGTGGGCATTCCCTTGGCAGATGTCACATCGCGATATTCACGGGTCACGAAGCTTCCTGTGGCTTCACAGAAGTGTGTCGTCTTTGCAACTTTTGGACGAACACAAGAGCACTTTGTCACGATTCCTTCAACGTTGACGATCTTTCCGAGGAAAGGTGATAGCAGCTCCCGAGGGGATATGCGATGAAATCCGAACCTGCGACATTTTAAGGAAATTATGAGTACTTGTGTCTCGGCGATGTTGAATCAAGCATTTTGCAGCCTTACCCTCCAGTCAGCGTTATATGAACTTCTCCTGAGGACAGAAACTTAGGATCTTTCACGCCGATGACTTCGTAGACAGCCTCCCTCAAGGATGTCAGGTACTCAGCCGGATCACGCAGCAACCTGCGGGAATAAATGTGTTTGTTAGTGAATGATACACCCGAGCGAGTGAGAAAAGATGTAATGGTAATGGGGAATGGTGGCCGCGGGAAGTTCTGTTCGCTCTCACCCGTTCGCAAGATCAGGATCAAAGGAGCGCAGAAGATTCAAATCAATCGGCAGCCTTCTGTCATCTCTCGCGATGAGCTCTTCGATGGCCTTGTCGTAATTCACGTTTCCATGTTGCTCCTCAAGAAATCGAGCGAACTCACGCTTCAGGTAAGCCTGCGTCTCTTCGGAAGGCTCCATCTCTTCCTCCACACCCGCACGAGACGTGCGCTGCGGTCTGATCTCGGTTTGAAAAATCGAACGAGGATTCACGTTTCTACGAAGAAATGAGAATTCTCGGTAACGGTAAAATGTATCACACTTGCAGTCGAAGAATTATGTTTTATAACAACAGAAATATTAGACTAAAAACCATGTGAAGCATTGAGTTGAGTTTTTTCAAAGGTCCAGTTGATCGCACTTGTTTACCCAAAAGGTGAAGGAGAACAAAGTTAGGACCATCTCATGTTCGATCAGAGCCTATAAAGAGGTTCGATTCCAAGAATATAGAAAGCGCGTCGCAAAGATAAAGCTGTCGTATGGCACAATATCAGCCGCTGTTTCTCTCGCTCGTCGCCAATAACTTTACAGGCACCGTAAAACTCGTTAAAGGCGACGCACAAACCATACGTGTAGTCACACAAACGAGAGGGAAGAAGGTCCTGTATCACTGAATCGATGGTATCAGGAAGTTTTAAGATGGCAAGCGCCAGTCGCCTCTCCTTCTCATCCGTGAGCACCAAATCGCCCTCGTCAAAAGAAGAGATAACTTCATCACCAGCGCGGTCAAGAATCGACGAGATTCGTGCGTGCGTGTACAACAAGTAGACGGCGGTGTTTCCCTTCAAGTCAAGCATGCGATCGTATGAAAATGTATAGTTTGTCGTTCGGTTGTTATGCAGGTCCGCATACTTAATCGCCGAGATGCCCATTATACGTGCAGCTTCTTGAAGCTTATCTTCATCCATGTTGTTGTTCTCTCTGGACTGGAGGCTATCGAGACAGCGCGACTGAGCTTCACTCAGTAAAGATTTCAAAGGCACAGTCTCACCGGACCTTGTTCGGAAACGCTTGCCATCCTCGCCCATCACCAGTCCAAAGCTGACGTGGTCAAGACGCACAGACGAGTCTTGGCCTTCATTCAACCAGTTAGCTCGCTTGGCCGCGTCAAAAACCGCTTCAAAATGTCTACTTTGACCCATATCTGTCACATATATAATCCAGTCAGCGCGGACGTCCTTGATGCGGTGGCGCATCGCGGCGAGATCAGTGGACGCGTAGTTGAATCCACCATCACTTTTTCGACAAATAAGTGGAGGGCCATCCTTTTCCTGGAATATGCAGAGCGCGCCGTCGTTCGTGACAGCAATTTTCTTTTCGATAAGCTCATCAAGCACATCAGGAATCATACTGTTGTAGAAGCTCTCGCCCCTTTCCTCAATTTTTATGTCCAGAAGCCGGTAAATTTCCTCAAACTCTTGACGGCTGACTTCGCAAATGCGCTTCCATTTTGCAAACATCTCCTCGTCACCCGCTTGTAGCTTCACAACAGCAGTCTGCGAACGAAGTTTGAATTCTTCATCGCTATCGAAGCGCAGTTTCGATTCCTTGTAAAATGCTTGAAGATCGCGGATCTCAAAGTCAGCGTCCGTCTTGTCGCTCAAGTGAGTGAGAAGCATCCCAAACTGCGTTCCCCAGTCTCCGACGTGGTTTAATCTAACCGTTTCCACACCTATTGATTCAAGAGTCCGGCAAATAGTTTCCCCGATGATCGTGCTTCTTAAGTGACCGACGTGCATCTCTTTCGCTATGTTCGGTGAAGAGAAATCGACGACAGCCTTGCGAGCTGGTAAAGTATCTTGTCTTGCCAAGATCGTCACTTTCCCATCTTCAGCGTCGTGCACGACGTGAGCAAGCTGCTGAGCTAAGTGGGAGGTTGAAAACGTGACGTTAATGAAACCTGGCCCAGCAACAGAAGTAGAGGCAAACAAACCATTTTTGTTGTTCACGGCCTCAACAATAGCCTCGGCAAGCGCCCGAGGATTGGAAAACGTCGCGTCTCCATTCTTCTTGAGCTCTGCAAATAACTGCATAGCGCTGTTGCACTGATAATCGCCGAGACTTGGGTTAGAACACTCGGTGACGTTCAATTCGATGTGGATGTCAGAAGGCAGAACTGAGGTGACCGCCTCAGTGAAAGCGTGTTTCACCGTGGAACGGAGGCTGTTATTACTAGTCTCAATAGCTGTGTAAGTAGTGACATGGGGTGGATGTAAGAGATAGAAACTATCTAGTTTCAAGTCGTATTTGTAGCGCGTCGCGCATTTGAGCCGAGACTTTCGGAAGTAAAATCGGAGTTGCACTTTCAGCGCGTGGGAACGAAACCGTGTGCGAAGCGTTGGCTTCCGATGGATCGACTCACCTTGAGAATCGAGTGCAAATGCTCTCGTGCGCGTCACCCGCATTTCCACACGAGGACGTAATCGACCTCTTTTCCCCAGCGCTAACAGAGCACTGGAAGTATGGCGACCGCATAACCGGATGGTCGGGGCGTGAAGAGGCATAGGGTGTCTCTTGACACGCTTTTCAGCGGCTTATCCCTTCGATCAATATGAAAGTCGACTCTGAACGAGCAGGGTTGAAGCCGTGCTGATCGAATTTACGGAGGGTGAAAAAGGACGTAGTACCCGACGCCGAGTGCAGGCGCGACTGTACGAACTTATCCTTTTCAGCGAGCCAGTCGTCAGTTTAGGTCGCTTCGTTCAATAGATATCTCATTCTCACACTCGCTCGTCGGTAGCCGGATATTCATCAAGTGAACTAAATCCCGAAAATCCTCCTATAAATTTCCAAGATTTTACGGCGATTTTTTAGGGCCCTCTAATTAAAATCCTCTTCCGAGTTTTAGATTGGGTGCTCATCATCAGTCACCTATTTTTGGTTTTAGGGCGATTTTTGGGCTTTCTCCTTTCCTGTAGTGTACTAAGTACCACTCATGCAGTAAATAATAGTGCTTGTCCGCGCGAAGGTGAGAGGGAGATGAGGAGGTAGTGTTTTGATTCCAAGGTGGGATTTCACTAAAAAAAAAAAATATCAAGTAGATAGATACGATATCGATCTCGCATAAAATAATATTCTCCCTCGCTCGGTGTCGGTCGTCGTCTTCGTCGGTAATATGCATGAATATGCATGATCGATGCATACATGCATTGTACGGAGTTTAGTTTTATTATTTTCATTTCTCGCAACTTTTTAAAAATTCACTCTCCTCATCCCGAGACGCGCACCATACGGCAACCGTCTCTGTTGGCTTTCCCATACCACGTCACAAAAGACGGGCGTGCAGCATGTTTCGCAATCAATACGATCAGGATGTTCTAACCTGGAGCCCGCAAGGCAGGCTTCACCAAGTCGAATGTAAGCGCAGCCCCCCCGACCTCTTGAAAAAGGCAGATCTGATTAAAGGACTCTAGCGCGCTCTTTGAAACAACCTCTGACCTCTCTCTCACATATCAAAACAGATGCGATGGAAGCTGTAAAGCAAGGCGGGGCAGCGATCGGATGCAAGGTACGTATATGCGGAATTACACTCCGACGATGAACGCATCTTGGTATTCCCTGTCGCTGTCTCCCTCACGACTACTTTCCAGATCTGAGCGAAGTTCCCTCTCACCCCTGTCCAGAACGATGATTTTGTCGTGCTTGCAACCTTGAAGCGTGCCGCATCTGAGCTGTCATCTTCGCAGAAAAAACTTTTTAGGATCGACGACAATGTCGGGATCGCTATATCTGGACTAACTGCGGATGGTACCGCGGCGACCAAGGCCTTACGCAATGATTGTATTTCCCACAAGTTCACGTTTGAGTCACAAGTTGAAGTTGCGAGGTTAGCTGGCCGTGTGGCAGATAAATCACAGATCTCGACACAGAGAGCCGGAGCTCGCCCTTCTGGCGTCGGAATGCTCATTGCAGGAGTCGATGAGCAGGGAACGCATCTCTTTCAAACGTGCCCCTCGGGAAATTTATACGAACACATCGCTGCGGCCATAGGTGCAAGATCTCAAGCGTCCAAAACGTACCTTGAGAGAAACGTCGACAAACTTGGAGCACTTTCTCTAGATCAGTTAGCCAAGCTCGCGCTTCGCGCTCTTAGGGAGGCCTCCACAGATCCTCTGACACATCAGACATGTAGCGTTGCGGTGGTAGGAAGCAAAGATCATCCCTTCCGGATTTTAAGCGCAGAAGAACTGACGTCAGCCCTTGAGGGACTGGACGAGCAAGAGTGAAGTGAACTTTCGTGGTTTGTTAAAACCTTGAGCGCGTGCTCAGATCGTGCTGATCAACGTTGAGAGGTAGTACTTTTTTTGCGTTACAGAAGCAGTGAAGTACGTTGTATTGACACCGACGTTCTCCTGCGATTTATTAGCTAGCTAGAGCTAGCTAGTATTAATCTAGCACGCCGAATTGTCAACACTTATTGTGCTGACCTGACCGTCTGTCGCTGAGTGATTTCTCTTCATCGTCGAGTTGGGTACTTTTTGAACCACAGAAAGTTGTAATTATTGCGTTCCAACCTAAGGCTACATGATTGTCTTCATACGCACTTGGATATTTTTTTAATAAGGCGTCGCTCTTTGTGTCTATAGTATTCTTCGGGATCTTTCTCACTTGGTTCAATCTGTGATCCGTCAAGAGTAGAAGATTCGATTACTTCGATCGCGACTATGACATCTCGAGGAAGTGCTTCGTCCATCCACATCAGTCTCGCGTGTGCTTGGGTCAATCGTATCAAACTCTCTATCAGGCGTATCGTAGGTCGCCCCTTCGGATCATCTTCCTGCTGGCGACGTAGCTGGAAATAACCGCGTATAAGCGCTTCAGCTTCTGGTGTAAGTTTTGGCTTTAAGGTGCACCTTGCGAGTGAGATGTATCGTCTCAGACGGTCAAACGACCATTCCCTCACGTGATCTTCCGGTGTGCAGTCATTCCGATCTGGCCCATGCTGTGTACTCTTTACGGTTTCCAAGCAATGAAGAGTCCCTTGCTGGATATCTGAGGCGGACTTTTTGCGTTTCTTCACAAACATGCCATCCTCTGATGGAAATTCGTTTGCTTGTGCTGCCGACGCAACCTTACAAGCAGAAGACGATGATGGACTCTCCGCACAGTATGAAGCAAGTATATGAGCCGACATTAACTTGTCCTTGTCTTGGTCCTTGTAATCCTGCAGTATGAACACGCAATCAAAGCGAGAGAGTAAGGGTGGTGCTAGACCAGTATTATGGGACAGGGACTCGTTAGGGTCAATCTTCATCCCCATTGGATTCGTAGCCCCAAAAACTGAGCAGCGAGTCTGCAACGTGGCCACTATGCTTCCTTTCGCAAAGGAGACAGTTTGCTGCTCCATTGCTTCGTGAATAGCTGCTCTTTCCCCCGTGCTGATGGTGTCGAATTCATCGATGCAGCAGATTCCACCATCTGCGAGAACCAGGGCCCCAGCATCGAGCATCCAACCTTCACTGCCGTCACATTTCACAGCTGCGGCAGTAAGCCCGGCAGCTGTTGAGCCCACTCCTGAAGTTAGCACAGACCTCGGGGCAACTTGTGCAGCATATCGCAAAAGCTGTGACTTTCCCATGCCAGGGTCACCAACGATAAGTAAATGACTGTCACCCCTAACTGTAGCTCCACCATCCGATTCGGAGCGTGGAACACCGCCTAAAAGAGCAAGCAGGAAAGCAAGCTTGACTGTTTTTAGTCCATGGAGTTGGGGACACACACTTTTCAAGATGATGTTTCTCCCGTGTAACGGTCCGAGTGGAGTTCGATGCACATCTTCGTTCTCTGCTTTCGAGACACTTGATCCTTTGAATGCGTTCCAGAAAGAGGTGATTGATGCTAACTCCTCATCACCGGTGCCTGAAAGAGAAGCAGGTTGTTTGTTCAATACTTGAAGCGATGTTGCATGTCCAATCTGCTCAAGCTGCGCCCTTTGATCGCGAACAGCCCGATGCCACCGCCAATGTACAACCAGAGTGACACAAATGTCATCGCCTGATTGACACTTATCAACAAGATCGTCTTCAAGAACCACTAACAACGCATGCGAGGCCGTCGCAATCGATACCGAAGATCTTGACTTCGTCTTCTCACGGGAAAATTCGTATCCATTTGCCCCAAAGGAAGAGTAGTGTTGTGCCAAAGTCCATGAAGCACCAAAAGTGCTATGGGTTCGGTCGACGGGATCCTGGATACGCAGCTCCTGATAGTCGCTCACAACAGGTCGTGCGGTACGGGCCACACGGAACAAAGTGTTTTTACATCGTTTTATCTGCTGGTCACCAGCTGATGGACATATTGTTGGTAGTTCTATTGGCTTGTTGACGTCTCTGTTGCATGAAACAAGAAAGCGAAGCCCGCAACTGGTACATTCCATCAGCTGTTCCACCTCGTGAGACTTAACAGTGCCCAATCTAGTTACAGTACCGTACAGTGTGAGCAAACGTCCAGTGTGCCGAGAGCGAATGTGATTCACAGCAGGTGAAACGCCTGGACATGAAAGCCGGTGAAAGTCTATCCTTACCCGCACCATTCGCTTGATGATACCGGGATGCCCTCCGTGTTCTACCTCAGACTCTTCTTCTGACGGGTGAGTTTCTAGAAAAGTACTGCTGCTGTAGATTCTTTCCTGAGCAGACACTGCAGCTGCGTCCAAAAGTGGAAGTATCGCTCGAGGCCTTGCGAAGATGAAATTGACGAGTCTTGGCATCGCGGAGAGAAGCTCAAGTGAGCTGCGGGATCATAGGGTTTCGTTTAGCGATAAGCAGAGAGGAGACAGAGCAGAAAAGAAGAGCGGGTGAAACGTCGGAAGACGTTGCGTTTCGATGCTCACTCACTCGACGTGCAAACTTGGCGGTGAAGACGGTTCATTACGTTCTACCACAACTATTAATTCGTAAAGATCACGCGCATGGTGTTTCAACAAGAAAGCCTCGAAAGCTTTCCGCAGCCCATCATCGCCGTTTGACGGCGTTACCATGACTGTCCCCCTGCGAGTGCGTGGACACACTTTAGATTGATTTTAAATATCCGGCGCCCGCGCGCAGCAGTAATAGACTACGTATGTAGTCATATGAAAACCAATTTTCTAAAAACGTTCTAATATATAATTCTAAATACTAAGTAATGTCGGAATGACAAGTTTCACCTGGATAAACCTATTAACCCTAGTTTCAAACTTTTAATCACTATTTCCTGCACTTCATTCGTCAATACGTTTCTACTCTTATTCCAACAAGCAAGTAGCTAATAAGAAAATAATATTAGAACTTTTTTTTATTACTCGACTATTATTAGAACGAAATCCCTAAAATCGACCTAAAACCCAAAATCGCCCTAAAACCCAAAATACCTGTCTGAGCGCCATAAAACTCGGAGGATTTTACGGGGCCCTAAAAAATCTCAATAAAAACTCAATAAAATCGTCAAAATAAATTTATTTAGGGCGATTTTACGGATTTAATAATATGCATGGCTCCTGCTTGTAAATAAACATGTGCAGAGGGCGTTTGCAGGCTTGCGAGACACGCATGCACACCATTCTGGAAGCCTCTTCGTCATGACGCCCGACGCACTCGCTTCCGCTTCCGCGATTATTTTAATTATATCACTCGCCGCATTGGCCCTGCTTAGGGTATTGAGCAGTAGCAAGGACACCACTCGCAAGGGTCGTTCTCACGGTGAGGATAAAGGTGACGTCGACGGACACGAACTTAAGGTCGTGATCCTTTACGGAACACAGACAGGGACTTCAGAGAGATTCGCCAAAGAAGTCGAAGAGGAATTGCTGCAGAGATATGACAAAGCTGTCCGTGTCCACACATCTGATCTGGAAGCCGTCACATCCGACAGGGCCGAGGATGTTCTCTTGGAAGGCAGTATGGGTGATGCCAGAGTCCTGCACGTTTTTCTCCAGTCCACATACGGAGACGGTGAGCCAACTGATGCTTCTTCAGAATTTGTGTACTGGGCCCGTGATCTTGCTGACGATGGTCGCATGCCAGATCTTTTCAAATCGATCACGTACTGTGTGTTTGGATTGGGGAACAGCTCGTACGAGCACTACAATGCGGCAGCAAAACTGGTAGACAAATCCCTGCATTCTCTCGGGGCCTCGCGCCTCCTTGAACTGCACCTTGGGGATGATGACTCTACGTTAGAAGACGACTTTCAAGGGTGGCGAGAAGCGTTGTGGAACGCAATGGAAACAACTTATGGTATCTGCGCTGAAGGCAACCTCTCGAGTGGAGGTGAAGCCAGATCATATCATGTTTCCACGGCACCAAAACTAGACGCAGTTGCAGCTGAACGCTTGGAGTGCGAAGCGATGTCCAAACGACCGACCAGCAGTCTCACATCCCAGACTTCACCTTGTGCCGCCTCAATTATTCTAGCGAAAGAGTTACATTCGACAGTCTCCGAGCGCAGCTGTGTGCATGTCGAATTCGACATTTCGGGAACCGGTATCAGCTATCAGCACGGTGATCATCTTGGGGTTTTTGCAAAAAATATGTTCCCGGTTGTGCAGAGAGCCGCTACAAGCCTAAAATTGCCACTGGACCATTCCTTCACTCTATCGATGCCCGATGATGCACCCGCTTCCCTAACGCAACCGTTCCCGACACCTTGCACACTCGGAACAGCGTTAAGCAGGTATGCCGACTTGCTCAACCCTCCTCGGAAAACTGCTCTCGCTGCCCTGGCATCTGTCGCAACAGACGCCGCTGAGAAGGCACGACTTGAACATCTTTCATCGACTGCGGGTAAGCACGAGTATGCTTCATACATCACGGATCCCAGCCGAAGTTTAATCGAGGTACTTGAGGCATTTCCATCCGCCGTGCCGTCTCTTGGCTTATTTTTCGGTACAGTGTGTCCTCGGCTTGCCCCGCGTTTCTATTCAATTTCATCCAGCCCACTGGTTGATCCTGATGTCATCACGGCAACGGTGGCTGTGGTGCGCGGCGATACTCCGACTGGCCGGCTCCATGAAGGAGTGGCTTCGACCTATCTGTCACGTTTCGTTTCAAGCAATAGCGCATTTGGGGAAGAGAAGGTGAGACTTGAGATGAGGAGCGAGCGAGTTCCAATTTTTGTGCGCTCAAGCACGTTCAAGCTCCCGAGTGATCCGTCAGTCCCTATTGTTATGATTGGTCCGGGAACCGGGTATGCTCCTTTCAGAGGTTTCATCCAAGAGCGCTCTGCCCTCGCGAAATCAGGCAAACTGCTAGGGCCCGCTCATCTCTTCTTTGGCTGCCGTGACGAGAGTAAAGACCATATTTATCAGGCCGAGATGACAGATGCCATTGCTTCGAAAACTCTGAGCTCGCTGAATGTTGCTTACAGCCGGGCAACAAGCGAACGAAAACTCTACGTGCAGGACAAACTTATGTCCGCTGCAAAGGTGATATACGACATCATGAAAGGGAAAAGAGGAGGGAAAGAAGGGAGTATATATGTCTGTGGCGATGCGAAGGGAATGGCGCGAGATGTGCACCGTGCCTTACACAGCATCCTCATGTCAGAAGGCGAGTACGCCGCTCATGAAGCCGAGGAGATTGTTAAACGTCTTGCTGATAACGGACGGTACCACAAGGACGTCTGGTGAAATCCGCTGGGTCGGAAAGATCGATTTGAAGTGAAGGCATCTTTCCTTGAACTGAAAATAGAACTAGCTAGAGCTGTGTAATCGCACACTATGCCTCACGAACACGCGCAACATGGTCGTCCTCCACCAATGCTGAGGTCAGCTGAATATTCTGATGAGCGCAAATAGGATCACCCACTCAGCAGCTGAGGACAAGTTACGAACTCAAATCAGGTCCCGCGTATGCGAGAATTTGAGTAAATGGAATTATAGTTTAGAAATTGACCGCATGGCATCATTTTACTGTATTGGCTCTCATGGTCAAATGGTTACGATATCTGCCTTCCAAAATATAAAGATGCTAGCAGAGGATCCGAGTTCGATTCTCGGTGGGAGCACGGGCACCTGGGAAAATCCGGGACCACACTTTTTTTTTGCAGGTTTTTTACGTTTCGAGCTTTCGAGTTTCGACGACGCCGACGACCGACGCGACGAGCAAGATCTTTTGTTTTAAAATTCGAGGTCCGTTGGTCAGTTCGGTCCGCGCTCGCCCCAAGACGATGGCAGGGAAGAAAAAGAACTGTAACTGTCGCAATTCTAGATGCTTGAAACTGTACGCAACTTATCGTGAAACCTTTCGCTATCATCGTGCATCACTGACCGCTCTTCTCGCACTTGGCGCACAGGTACTGTGAGTGCTTCGCCTCGGGACTCCATTGCAACAGCTGCAACTGCTCCAACTGCTGCAACAATCTAGAGAACGCCGCTGTTCGGCAAGAAGCAGTCGAGGCGACTCTTGAACGCAACCCGAATGCATTTCGCCCCAAAATAGCGCCGAATCCGGGTGCTGCAGAGGACGCGGACGGCGCTGGACGACACAATAAGGTCGGGAACCGTACCCCCCCCCCCATCTCGCGACATTCACACACAAACGCGCGTGTCATAAACAAGTCTAATGGTATCTAAACCCTCTTGCGTGTTATGAATTCAGGGGTGTCACTGCAAGAAAAGCAGTTGTCTCAAGAAATATTGCGAGTGCTTCCAAGCGAACATCTTCTGTGCAGATATTTGCAGGTATGCTGCGTTGTCCCTATCCAAACGTTACGTCACGTCGAGAAAAGTTCTTTTCCCTTCTCACGTCAAATTTTTTTCGTCGCAGATGTGTTGACTGCCAAAACTTTGAAGGATCCACTCAGCGTATGTTGACAACCGCTAAAGCCGCCCGAAACGTCCAGCTGACGTCGCCCAAAAAGGTAAACGCGACTCCAAAAAATGCGAGCCTATCATAATCAAATTATGGTCAAGTGCTCTTAAGTTTGCTCCTGACATCCGTTTTCTCCTCATCTATTACCAATGCGCCGGAAACCACAAGGGCATATCTGCTGGCCCTGCTTCAGGGTTAAAATCACACACGGACACACACTTCGAAAACAACAAGAACACTCCCGGTTTTGCCAGCGTGAAGGTACGTTCGAAACATCGATCTTCACTATCTATGTTCTCCCCCGAAACACCACCTCGATCTCAAACTGAAACCTGACATCCACCTCTGATAACCACAACAGGGCAAGCGAAGTATCGAGGAGATCGTTCTAACAGAAGACGTTGATGAAGTTCTCCATTCAGTGCTGACGGTGAGTATTATGCTGATACGTCTGCTCCATTTTCCGTGCTCGACACTCATCTATGAAATATCGTTCTTGTCTGCGCAGGTCGATGCCAATAAATATTTGGCACCTCCCCCTTCAGATCGCGCCCCTCAGCGTAGGCGGTCGGAGGGGACAGTTTCTACGCTGGGAAAACTCAAGAGCGCAGACGTGCGGATGTCTCCGGCAACACAAGCACTGCTTTGCGACGAAAGTGAGAAGTTGTTCGCATCTACCAGCCCCCGAGGTATAGATCGCGAAAAAGTTGTCGAGGGAGGTGTCAAAAATGGTGACCGAGTACATACACAGGCTTCGAGTGAGAATCCGACGAAGAGTGAGGGGACGATTCTACTCGGGCTCGCCCGGCAGCTGAAGATTATTGCGGGACGGCACTCAGGTGCTCAGACGACGAATTCATGATGTTATTCGACGTTATTTCTATGTCCAAGGTAGAGAGCACCATCCGATTGATGATATTATAGACTGTAAACCTTCCCATAGCCTCGGGTTCGCATCATTTATAGTCTGTAAGTTGAGGATCTGTCAGCTCGTGTGACTTCGTTCTCAACGATCCTGACAAACTGTCAACAACTACGAGCTGCGGCACATGCAAAAAATGGCTCAAAGTAATAATGCTGCACATAGCAGCTGCAATGGTGGACATATGCATGAAGATGACATTTGGTTGTTTTAATATCTTCATAAGAAGCAAAGCAAGCTACTAGACTGAGAGTGTTCGACTGCGTTCGACGCGTCTTGGAGACAAGAAATGTTACATTAGAAAGATATGCCCTATGCTAATAACACAGAGCTATCTATAAAGTGTCGATTCGCTTCGGGAGTAACGCTTACCGGGCCGCCACGATAATATGAACGATCCGGGACTTTTGGACATATGTGCCACTTTCCTTTGAATTACATGCGCCATATCTATTTGGCGTGAACTTCGAGGCAACTGAGCTGGACGCTCGCACCTGTTCTTGAAGGTTCCCAAGTTTAGCCTAACTCGATACTACGTTGACGTGGACTCTTCTCACTTATCCCCTGCACCTTCTTTGCTACCGTCAGTTTGACAGCTGGCCTAGGACTCATACTCTTCTCATACGATGTCAACATCAAATGACACCAAGGACATCAGTGCGGTGCGTTCCACACCCAAAGGTTAAGCCCTCGAGTTGGAAAACGAACGCGACAACTGTTTTTCGCTTCCTTTGGCTTGAACCTTCCCACTGTAGAAGACACTCCTCTGAACATCAAAGCTACTACGTAAATGCCTTGCAATCATCCAGAAGATGTCTTATACAGCTGTAATCGGCATCATATCGTTGTCACATGATTCAGCTAACCATGCGGCCTATTGACACCTCAACGTGTTTCCTCACTCACAGGAACTACTCTGCTGTGACCCTCACGTCACTCGACGAGAAAGCCAACACAGGCGTAAACGGCGTCGACAAACAACCAGTCCGAATGATTTGTTTAGCCCTCCGAGGGAAGTGTGTGAGCGCACATCATGCTACTTTACGCAGAGTACTACGGAAGAAAGTACAGTCCATCATACACCGACTTCGTTGCTGACTCACTTGAAGAGTACGCTGGAAAGTCCATCAAGAAGCCATGCTGGCAGAGATGGCTCTGGGGCAACAGATTCAGAGTCCGTAACTAACTCTGCAGCTCCTGATGATGCATTTACAGATGAACGATCAGAGAAGATCATACCTCATCGTGCAGTTGAATTTGATAGTTACGATCCGTTCCTCCTTGAAGCTAAACGAGTGCTTCGACAAAAATGTTCCTGTGAGGCCACTCTTGCCTTCTTTTTTGAGAATGCTTTTTCACCATCAGTAAAATCATCAAACCTTGCCTCAGTCGATGTATCCAATGTAAGCCACGATGCGTACACGAAGAGAGACACGTACATCTCTTTAGCGAACAAAATAGCTCTAGTAGCTCGATTCATGCAGAAAAAACTGGGCATTTGCTCTGGTGATACAGTGGGAATACTATCGACCAACTCTGTTGAGGTTCTGATACTACATTATGCTTGTGCACTCCTCCGCACTCCGCTGCTAAATCTTAACACCCATCTTGTATCACATGAGTTATACCACATACTCAATGACAGTGCTGCGGTCACTGTATTCGCACGTGAATCCATGCACGGTAAAACACTTCGTGATGCGCTCAAAATGCAGGAAACAAAAAGTTGTGCCACGAAGTCAGTCGTGTGGCTGCCTCAGGAAAATATGACTGGTGCAGGCACATCCGGGAATTCACATGATATGTTGCATCTGAAAACAAAACTAGTGACGAGTGGAAGTGATGATCACTTGACGAACATCATTCAATTTGAATGGCATGATGAAGTATGGTATCAAGGTTGGAATCGTTCAACACTGAAATCCAAAAACATGCAAGTTTCAGACACATTTTGTTTCTCTGATCTCAGCACTACCATAGCAGCTGTTGCAGATAACCCAGCTCACGTATATTATACCTCTGGAACTACCGGTGCACCTAAGGGGGTTGCTCTCTCCCAAACTATCGTCCACAAACATACTGTGGCAATAACCATAGAGATGGGTATAAATAGTGCAGACATTTGGTTGCACGCTGCCCCAATATTCCATCTTGTGGACGCGTTTGCAGTATATGCCGTCTCATGGGTCAGTGCACGACACGTTATCGTCTCCCATTTTCGAACTGAAGAAATACTCTTACTTATTGAGCGCGAGAGCATAACTGCTACAAATTTAGCCTCAACCATGGTCACGCTGCTATACCATAATCCTTTGGGCGGATCGTTTGATTTATCGTCCCTTCGAATAATATCCTGTGGCGGCTCGCCGTTAGGTGGGATTACAGCAATTGCTCGTGCAGTCTCTATCTTTGGATGTGAATTCTTTGTTTCGTACGGAATGACAGAGTGCTGCGGGAAAATTTCGATGTCGAAGCTGAGCTCGGAACCACGCTTAACAAACCTTGACCTTGCTGAACGGCTTGCATCCGTCAGTACATCAGGGAGACCATTCATTCTTGTGGATATTAAAGTGATTGATTCAACCGGGAGTCCAGTCGCCCGTGATGCAAAAACAGTCGGTGAAGTTTGGGTGCGTGGGCCGACTGTCTTCGGTGGATACTTACAAAATCGCGAGGTTGAAGCTGACGTGTTTGACAAAGAAGGCTGGTTTTGCACGGGAGACCTTGCTTTCGTAAAAAACGATGGATACATATGTCTCGTCGGTCGACTGAAAGATGTCATTCTATGTGGAGGAGAAAATGTATATACGTCTGAGGTGGAAGCCGCACTTCACATGCACCCGGGGATCGAACAGGCAGCTGTTTTCGGTGTTCCTCATACAATAATGGGCGAGCTTGTTCAGGCAGCGGTTACACTGCGGAAAGACAGCAACAAATGTGGAGAACCTGGTGACACCAATCAAGGTCCTGGATCTCGTCAAGTAACAGGTACAGGCTTGCACTTACACCGCAATGACCCCATCGAAGATATCACGTTGCATTGTCGGCGACGGCTGTCTGGATACAAGGTGCCAACGGAGGTTTACGTGGTGACTAAGCTTCCAACAAATGCAAATGGAAAAGTTTTGAAGCGAGAGTTGCGTGATTCTGTTACCAATGGGACAATCTCTCCCGTTCTGACCTCAGGTCGACCATCGACATCAAGTGTATTAGCATCTGCTTCACTTCACGGTGGTGGAGAAAATGTTCGAATCCCGCCTGGGATACCAGTAGACTGCAGTTTGCCATCCCATAACAGCTTTGCTAAGACCACCGTCTTCCGGCGTGATTTGAAATCTCGTGTCATTATTTTGGAAAACCCTTATGATGTGTGCCTCAACAACACTGAACAAGTCGAACACAACGTACATAAACAGCAACCTTCTTCAAAATGTCAAGTGGATGGGGCATATAATTTTGATCTCAAACATCGATGCACTTGGCTATTGTATCGAATGGTTCCTTCTGCTTCAATAATCCATGATCTCATCAGCCTTGCTTCTTCTGAAGATGCATACACTTGCATTATAACCGTTGACACAAGAGATGAGTCTCAAGCAGCCCGCGCTTGCTCGCTGGTCTATTCTACGTCAAATAGTGTTGCCTTCCACACATTTTTTAGCATCTCTGAAGTTCCAAGTTTATCAAGCTCGAAATGTCTACGTGTCGAGAAAGAAGAGAGAACACCAAATATGGCGCATTGGAGTAATATTGGAGATCCCGTCAACGCATTCGTGATCTCGATGCTCTGTTCTTATTGGCTGGCTGCACTACCGATGCAATCACGAACTATAAATATATTAGACGTTGTTCTTGAAGCAGAGAAACGCATAACACCAGCTAAAAAAACACTCAATACACCGAATAACGCTGATATAGCAAAGGAAGAATCTATGGAACTCATGTCAGCGCAGTCAACCAGAAGCTCTTATGCCTGTGAGAAGTTTGGTAGTGGAATTCACTTTTCATCACCTACATCGTTTGACACAAAATCTATTGTAGACAAGGCACTCAGGGATGTCTTAGATCTTCTTCCGAATGATCCGACCCCCGACTTAGATCTTCCTCTCATGTCTTGTGGACTCACCTCTCTCGGGGCTATCAGATTGAGGGACAAACTGAACACGACGCTTCAACAAGTCTTGCCAGTGATTGAAAATCAAGAAACCATTCCAGCCACGCTAGCTTTTGATTTTCCCTCTACACGTGCAATCTGTAACTTTATTGAGACAAATATCAAGGTACCGTTTTCAAACACGTCAGTGCCGTCGCTGCACAGCTATCATGCATCTGAAGAGATTCCGCGTACTGTTTCTGTAGTTGGCGCCGAAAGTACGTCGCTTGGATGCTCTACAAATCGCGGTATGATAACAAGTGCATCCACTAGTACTGACCTTAAGGGTTGTTCCAAAGACCACGTGTGCATAATACCCTCTTCACGTTGGGACCTTGATCATATTGCTACATTTGACGATAGATCGCTAACGCCTCGTTTTGGTACTTTCGTTTTTGATGTCGAAAACTTTGATGTGGAAGCTACTGGCATGTCAGCAAGTGAAGCAGCAATAACAGATCCACAGCAAAGATTGATTCTTGGCGCATGTGCAACACTGTGGCTCTTTCCATATTTCAACACCAATAATTTTGATCGTCAGCATACTACATGTAGTAATCATGAACATCTTGCCGGCAGGGAAAAATCGAGTAATCCTTGCCGGGTCTCTAGCTGCGCAGTTCTTGTTGGTGTGTCACAGGTAGAATACCCGAGACTGGCTGAAACGTACCGTACAACGTCAAGATATGGTTCTTACGATGCCACTGGCGCTCATCTTTCTGTGATTGCGGGTCGCGTTGCCTTCACGTTGGCCTTGAGTGGTCCCGCGACGGCTTTCGACACCGCCTGTTCATCTTCACTTGTTGCAGTAGTATACGCCCATACGTGGTTAACACATCATAATAATGTTGAGTTACCTGAAGGTCGAGAGTCACTTGTAGGTGGTGTTAACCTAATTCTTGATGCGGCGTGGTCTCACAAGTGTAATGCCGCACGCATGCTTTCACCTGACGGCAGATGTAAGACGTTTGATTCTAGTGCTGATGGATACGTTCGTGCGGAGGCATGTGGCATGGTAAGAATGATAAACGAAGAAGAACTCGACAAGTCTTGGTCGAGTTGTCATGTAGTGCTGGCAGGCGCTGCGGCAAATCAAGATGGGCGAAGTTCGTCACTCACTGCACCAAACGGACCCGCTCAAAATGAAGTTATACGTGACACACTTCGTATATCCACATGCAGTAGCGTAGAGCCCGTCTCCGTGTTACAGCTACATGGAACTGGTACATTGTTAGGCGACCCCATCGAAATAGGTGCTGCAATTTCCGCCTTTTCGTCCTCGGAATCACTGACATCTTCACTTGTTACTGGTGCCACTAAAACAACGATGGGCCACAGCGAACCAGCTTCAGGCATGGTAAGTATTTTTGCAGCCTCTACATCACTACAGTGTTCATACACGACTTCTGTCGCACATCTTCGGGCTGTGAACCGTAATGTAGCTGCGGTGGTTGTTCGTGGCAATCTTGTTGTCACGGTTCCACGACAAGTCCAATCACACACCTCTTGCGGTATCGCCATCACTAAAAGTGCATCTGTCAGTGCTTTTGCTTTTCAAGGGACAAACGCACACGCGATTATATCTGGCACAAATCATCGCAATCAAGGTGGCATGCACAGCGGCAGGACAGAAAAGTTTTTAGCTAACTCTAGTCGACTTTGGGATATACCTTTATCAACTGCTCGTCTTGCTCGAGCGTGTCACTCTGTCGAATGCAAGCGGGAGCTTTCGTCACCTACGACTTCTCTCATGCTTTTCCAGGTGAAATTTGATGATGCGCCTGGTGCGACGACTCTTTGCGATCACGCATTGTATGGGCGAGCACTGTGTCCTGCGGCAGCCTTTTTTGAATGTACCAGCGAGGTTGTGCATCTCCCCATTGTCCAGGCAGAACAAGATTTCCACGTAGATATAGCAGTCACTAATGCTACTATTCCACACCCACTGGAACTCGACCCTGACAAAGTATGCACAGCGCGCGTGTGTGTGTGTGGAGCAAATGGCTCAATACATATTGAATCTATCTCAAATTCAAGTTGGCGCGCACACCTGAAAGCACACGCCATGAGTACTGTTAATAACGTGGTCAGACATGGACGAGCATACGGTACTATTATCTCAAGAGAATGTTCCCGCCCAGTTTTCGAGCACCGCTTCCAGTGTGCTGCAAAAGAGCCTTGTCCCCTTTCATCTAATGCTTGTGCAGTCGTCAGCATGGAACTTTCAGACAATCTGAATTGGTTTTTTGGCTCACTTGGGACGGATTCGTTATCACGCGCACTTGACGCTGCGATCCATCTAGCCGAGGGGACTGTCAGTCTCTTGTGTCAAAAATGCTCTATACCCTCACCAGCTTCAACAGCAAAAGGAACACTAGAACCATGCGCACGAGTCCCGGTCGCAGCCGGTGCACTCTTCTGCCGCTTCACAAACACTGCAATTAGGATGCAACTTACTGCAAACTTTAGTAAGCAGTCTGATCTTGGTTCACGCGCTGTCAACACTCATCGCCTTAGTGACAGAATTGTCCTAACGTCGTTAGAAATTCGTTCTGTAAGAGGAAGCAGCATTTTTCGTGAGCGCACAAACTCAACAGCATTGTCATCGCATTGTCATTTCACTGTTGTGCCTACGTATTTATTGCAATGGAAAGCTTTTCCTACTGATACTGACATATCAATGCAAGCCAAGGATTATTTTGGGAGTCCATTCCAATACACTAGAAATATTGTTGCGGCATCAACGGGGATACAACGTTTGTGCAGACATGTCATGAGCATGATAGAATTGCACGTTACCTCAGGCATTCTGGTTTGTGATACAAGTCTCACCGAAACATTTGTTAGAACTTTTGGAGCACACGATCCAACACCCAGGATGAGAAAGAGCGCGCCTATCAACAGTAGGCATGATCTACATGCGTCTGCAGCTAGTATATGGGGGGTAGCACGGGCCTTTGCGCATGAATCTGCGGCAAGTTCACAAACAACAGTAAAAGTGTATGCATTGGATATTGATATACATTGCGTTGATGTCAACACACAGAAAATAATTACTCTTAACGATACATGGACTCGCGCAACTCGCGTTGAAGGGGTTACTCATAACGCAATACTTATCCCCGCAAACGAGCAGCATTGTATACTTGATGGAGGACAAAATTCACGAAGTCCTATAATACCGTCATCAACATTTATCAAAGATCAGCGTACTAGTGCGAGGCACTTGAAATTGTGTAGTCCGTTGAGCCAGGTGTCTTCACATGGGCATGCGACCAAGTTATCGATGGGCTTCGGAATTGTGTTCGGCGGACTCGGTGCTGTCGGTGGTCATGCTGCTGCATGGCTTCTCGCATCAAGAAATAACCGATGCATCGCCCTTTCAAGTAGATCAGGACAAAGTGCTGTCAGACCTACTATCATTAAGCTTGTAAACGTCATAATTATAGCAACCCGATATGATGCAGCAAGTGCAGCAGAAACGTCAGAAATGGAAACAATATACACAGTCGGTGCAGATCAAAGTGATCCATCGATTTTCACAATAAATTCAGCCGGTGTCTTAAGAGATGCAATCGTTCAACGTCAGACCCCAGGACGGCTTAGAGCTGTCGCAGGCCCAAAAACTCTCGGAAAATGCACACCATCAGTTTCATCACATGGCAAATGCCCACTGTTGGCAACTTTTACCTTCTCAAGTGTGACTTCACTTGTTGGTAACGTCGGACAAACCGGTTATGCTGCTACGAATGCAGGAGCAGATGTGTATTCCTCAAATGACCGAGGATCGGGACTTCCAGCGTGCTCTATCCAATGGGGCGCATGGGCTGGAGGTGGCATGGCAGTTACTAGCACTACCCTGGAAAGTCGGCTTCACCGTGTTGGGTTCGGATTGATTAAAGCTAGCATTGGCATTTTAGCACTTGAAGCTGCGCTCAGCTTTAAGAGGCCAATAATTGCAGTATGCGTATTTGACTGGTTCAGATACATGAATAGCCACACCGCTGTGTCATGCTCACAATTTTTTTGCGAAATGACAACCCCGATGATAAAGTCCAAGGCTACCCTGGCTGAGCCCTCCCTGAGTGCGATACTTGCTGAAAGCCGCCTTCCCAAACATTCTAACACAGTAGTAAGTACGTCAGAAAGCGACCATCAACATGTGACACGCATAGTTGTCGATGCCTTCAAAAAAATCACAGGCTCACTTGTTGGTGTTGATGAGCCACTATTTGATGCTGGTTTAGATTCACTCTCTTCGTCTGAATTTGTTGCCCTGTTGGATACACATGTAAACGGGATTACCGAGAATTCGATCAAAGTGCAATTACCCGTGACACTCTTATTTGATTATCCGACTCCAAGTGCGTTGGCAACTTTCCTGTCTTCCCGAATATCCCGGGCGAACACACCTGCCAAGATATTGCCCCATGCATGCAAAATCGATTCCGTGGTGAACAAATGCTCATCACAATCTCACGTGTCTCATAAGTCGGCATGGGTTTCTGCTGTTGGGACAGAGACTGCGTTTGATTCTGAAGGTACCTTTTCATGTGATGCTTCTGGAGTCGTACCCATTTTACGCTGGGATTTTGATGACCTGTGTTATGCAGATCTGCAAGCACCAATATTTGGCGGATATCTAGCTGGTATCACGGAGTTTGACTCTGTTGCGTTTGGCATCACATGTGCCGAAGCTAAAACAATGGACCCCCAACAACGTCGAATTCTTTCTTGGTCAGCAGCAGCTGTATCTTCTATTCGTGCACTACAAACAGGAGCCAAATCATCCGAATTATTGATGGCAACTATGGGTGTGTATGTTGGAGTAGCTACGCTAGATTACAGTGCGATTTGTTCAACGTCAGCAGGTGCGACTGGTTACCATTACAACAAAGTCAGCGATAATGGTTCCTTTCGCAAGCCTACTGCATCTACAGCAACTGGTTCCGCATTTCTAAGTGTCATACCTGGAAGAGTCGCATTTACTCTTAACACCCATGGCACCGCTGTCGCGATTGACACTGCGTGCTCATCTGGACTCGTCGCACTACATGTTGCTCGTATTGCTTCACTTAATACTGCAAAAGAAAGTCATCTACGTCAGCTAGCTGGCGGGGTTAATATGGTGTTACGAGCTGAAACGTCTGCCCTTTTTACGGCGGCACAAATGATATCGCCAGATGGGCGCTGTAAAACACTGGATGCAGCAGCAAATGGATACGTTCGCGGAGAGGCTTGTGTTGTTGTGATTCTTGAGCCACGCCTCGATACCAGTATTGGTCATTTTTGCTTCTTGAACGTCGTAGGATCAGCTACAAACCAAGACGGACGGTCAAGCACAATTACGGCGCCAAATGGTCCAGCCCAGCGATCAGTGATTCTTGCAGCGATCGAGAATGCATCAAGTGAAAGATGGGAAGTCAGCTCGCCTTGCGCTTTGCAGATGCATGGCACAGGTACTGCGCTGGGAGACCCAATTGAGGTTAATGCAGCTTTGGCTGTTCCGATACAAGCTGCAGCACAGTACATAAAACAAACTAGTACTAATGATTTTGTTTCCTTCAGCTCTACGAAGAGTTCTATCACACACACGGAGTCCCCCTCCGGTCTGATAAGCATGGTTGCAGCCATGTCAAATCTGAACGCAGCTAAAATTGTGGGAATATCACATCTACGCACATGTAACCCATATGTTGCAGTGTCATTGCGATGTAGCTTTCCAACCATTGCTGCGAGATCTTGTCTGGGGGCACCAATTTTTCAAACAGGAAACGCATGTGTCGGTGCCAGTGCGTTTGCGTTCCAAGGTACAAATGCGCATGCCCTCATCGTGAAAGAGTATTGCAGGTCAAAGGTTGAGTCAAATAATCTAAGAAATGACTCGACTTTCGGTGCCACACTTGCGACAAGACTTCCAAACAGCCGTGTCTGTGCCCGACTTTGGCTGTTGCCCTTGCCGCACTCGATATTGTCTCGAGTAATTACAGCACTTGAAGCCAGCGACGTGGTTGGAATTTACATTGTAGATGTTTGGGTGAACCCTAAATCTTCGTTTCTGAAAGATCATAAAGTGTACGGGTCTTCCCTGCTCCCAGGTGCAGCATCTCTTCAGCTTGTTGATGCAGCCCTGAAGTATTCTACTACTCAATTCACAGAAGCTGGATTCACCGCTGTAACTTGCGGCGTGACACTAGTGAGGCCATTCTTTTTAGAGTGTACCAATATCAAGAACGTGCAGGCACACGTGTGTACGACAACAACTGGTGACGTTCACATAGGTCACAAGGGTAGCACGCCGATGTCCCTGAAAGGATCAGAGTTCTGTCCAACGAGGCAACACATTTTAACGGCTAAGTTTCTCCGACTGTTCGCAGACAAGCTCATCAATAATAATGATGCATCATGCGGCTCTACGTCAAAGACGGCATGGAACTTTTCACGTACTCTTTTCAGGAAGCAGATGGATCAAACTCAGGAGCCAGTTCTTGGAATAGTGACACGGTTGAGTCACAATAATACCTCAGAAATTTCAACCCCGCCTGATGACCATGTATGGCACTTCTCACCAGCTGCACTCGATGCTTCATTTCAATCCATCTGCACGGCTCATGATAGACAGGTGCCAGCGCAAGACGGTCTGCGAATTCCTGCATCATTCGACGCATTCGCTTCCCATGAGGGAGATTTATGGCGCCATTCTACATATCGCATAACCGCTATGTCTTGGACTTCAAAAAATATTTCACAGAACTTCAAAGAAAGTTTCAAAAGCGAACATAGGGTGAAGAATGCAATTGTACGTGGCATGGTGGTGTGCTCGACTCTCCGTATAAGTAATGACATACAACAGAGTTTCTTTCGAAAGCATACACGTGGCAAATGCATCAACGATGTAGAAAACGACGTCCACATTGCAATGCTTTCCGACAAAAAAATGACAACTTCGTCGACTCACAAAGAGGCTTTGTTTTCTAGATTGTCACCTCACCTTGTCATCAGAAGTATGCGCAAAACAAGAAGAAAGTCAATGGCAGCTAATGCTCTTCGACATTTATCGCAATTATTAGAAGGTTTACAAGCACGAAGAATCCTTGCAGCCTTGAGAGTAATTTCAGACGAGTTCTTGTGCGGGGCTGCAAGATCAGCGATGTTAGAGCTGGTTGACCTGTGCATCAACGCTGAGGACTGCGACATTTCCTGCACGTCTCGACAAGTTGCTGTGCATGATCATCCTAAATTCGTGAGCTTACAAACGTTCGACAGTCAGGAAATATCCAATCACGGGGAATACAGAAAAAAAAGAGGAGTATCTCATTCCAACGGGGTTGTTTCGTCCTGTCACGCGGTCGAGGTCCTACGAGTAAAAAGTGATTTCTCCTGTGGGGCACTTCTGACAGATAAAGAATCCTACACCCGTATAATTGCTGTTGCGAATATGATGAGTCGATCGCCTTCCCCACTTTCAAAACATAGATCCGATGTGGACACACCAGTTGTTGCTTTTGGTGGAACTGGAGCTTTGGGGCTTATAACTGTAAAACACGCTGTTCAACAACAGAGATACACTGCATCCCTTGTATCCCGCACAGGCCGATGTCCATCTATTGATGAACTCACATCAGTATACCCACCTATTCGCTTGCTTTCAGCTGACGTTACAACGTCGGCTGCTTTGACCAATATTTTCAAGCTCGGCATGCTAGATGTGCCACAAACGATATCTCTCCTCGCAAACGGAATTCTACGCGATGCCGCCGTGGGGACAACTTCCTTTGGTTTAGCACGTGAGGTCATTGCCGCTAAATGCCCAGTCACTGATATGATGAGCCGTGCTATCACCGCCACTGCTCAGAATACCACTATTTATTTTTCTTCTATTGCCTCGTTTCTTGGTTCAGCAGGACAAATCGCCTACTCTGCAGCAAACTCATACCTGGACTTCTCTGCAATGGCATGGACGGACGCAGGAGTTCCTTCTTATTCTCTCCAATGGGGTCCCTGGTCAGGAATTGGCATGGCATCGAAGTACATAACAAAAAGTCGTCTATTGAGAATTGGCATTGGTACCATATCTCCCCAAGAGGGTGCTTCTATATGTGTGACGTTGCTTCAAAACATTTGTAGGGGATCTTTTTCCCTCTCGTCAATGTCCAAAATATGCATAGCTCGAGTCGATTGGGTGAAGTATGCGCGGGCAATGCCACAGTGTCGTGGGGATGCGACTGCGTTCTTGGAATATCTTACTCACACGCATCTGAGAACTGAAGGGAAGGAATCAAACGACAATTTTGCATTGAAAACAAAAGATGCTGGCATCGAAGCAAGCATAATCTCAGAGGCTTGTTCTGGAAGCGACAAAGCGTTTGTGTCAGGTGGGAGTCAATCAATACAACTGACTTGTGTCGAAGTAAGTCAGCGCGTATGCTCGTGTATTGGGGCAATAATTGGTCGTGAAATAGATCCCGATGAACCGTTTTTAGCAGCAGGACTTGATTCACTTTCAATGGTAGACGCATCTGCAGAACTTTCACGCGTGCTTCGTGTTGAGCTTCCCGTGACATCATTGTTTGACAACCCCTCCGCACGTGCCCTCACGCATCATGTTGAAAGTCTCCTGAAACCCAAAGATTATCTGGCGGCAAATCAAGAAAGTCCAAAAGATATCCAGGAATTTACTAGCAGCGACAGCATAGAAGCAGTCATGAGTGGATTTGCAAGTGCAGGTGGAGGCAATGTGGACAACGGCGCGCCTTGCGAAAAATCAGAAGTGATTCCTCATGCAAGATGGGATGTAGAAGCCGAGCCAGGACAATTATTGCTCCATACAAGATTTGGTGCCTTCCTACCAACACCAGACTTGTTTGATACAGAATTCTTTGGTTTTTGCGCCGCTGAAGCAGTCTGGGCAGATCCACAGCAGAGACTAATTCTTGATGTCGTCAGCGTTCTCGATGTAAACAAAACATTCAATAGCTCTGCCCATGGCGTATATGTTGGGATTGCAAGTCGAGATTATGATTTGATACTCGAAATAGGGTTTATGACAGAAAGCTCGTTGTCATCAACAGCGTCGTCGTTGGCAGCTACGGCGACTTTTCCTTCCGTTGCATCTGGTCGTGCATCATATGTCTTCGATTTTACTGGTCCATCCATTGCCTTTGATACCGCATGTTCATCTTCACTTGTTGCTGTGAAAGCTGCATCATTCGATGTCTGCCATGCTTACATGTCTACCGCAATAGATGGAGCTATCACCACCGGTATCAATGTGATTTTATCGCGTGAAGTAACCAGCGCATTTCAGATGGCTGGCATGTTGTCACCTTCTGGCCGGTGTCGCACACTAGATATGGGCGCTGACGGATATGTTCGTGCAGAAGAATGTCGTGGATTCACACTTAAGAAGCTGTCGTTGGCTTTGAATGAGTTCAATTTGAGGAACGAATTGCTAGCGACAAACTGGGTGTTACTAACTGGGGTATCGGTAAATCAAGATGGACGAAGTTCATCACTAACCGCTCCACACGGACCAGCCCAGACCGCTACGATTTGTTCTGCATTATCAATGGCTGTCGTCGCAAACGGGAGGTTACGTGACTTATCGTTGAACAAGGAGTATGGATTTCCATACTCCGTACTTCAGATGCACGGCACAGGAACACCACTGGGCGATCCGATTGAAGTTGGTGCAGCCCGCACTGCACTTCAACACACTGCGACTGCAGAAATTCCAACAGCACTCGAGACCTCGAAGTCATGGGCGGGTCATGCAGAACCTGCTGCAGGGGCGATAGGCATTTTCACACTTTGTTGCACTGCTGCATCCCGTGTACTCTATGGGAATGGGATCGCACTCCGAACAATAAATCAGCACGTCGCAGTGATGCTTGACACCAGGAAGATCTTTTCCAAAACAGTGCCATCAAATATGTTTACCGCTACGCGGCAACAGACAGCACTTGTCGCGCCAATGACCATTTCTGGAGTGAGCGCGTTTGCATTTCAGGGAACAAATGCACACGTATGTGTTAGCATGGAATCAACATATCCTAAGATATATAGCAGTGGATACCTTGGATCTCGGTCAGGGACAGCTTCAATTAAAATTCGTTCTCGTGCCTGGGCTGTCCCACCTCGACGCCCTATGGTTGATATTGTCAGTGTCAAGCAGGATATTTGTGCAGCAGTTTTCAAACTTTGCGTCACAGACGCTAAACCTGCCACAAATTTAGCCTTTCACGACCATCGTATTCTTGGGCGTGCAATCTTTCCGGCGGCAGGCATGTTTGGTAGTGTGTTCGACACACTTGAAGTTGTGAAATCACACACTGCTGCACGAGAGAGTTTAGGGAATACATCAGCGCTTTCAGGAGTGACGATTCCTGCTCCACTTACTTTGACAACATCTAAAAACGTCCCTGAATCGAAAATCGATGCTAGACTCTGCTCGAATATTACTTACCTGCCTGCAGAAGGTTGTGTTTTCATCGCGTCTACGAAATTAAAAGGTCCACACACGAAACATTTTACTGGAAGGGTGCAACTATCAGGGGCAGGAGAAAAAGCATCTGGAAAACAGTCAAAAAGAGCAAAATATAATTCTTCGTTTCTTCCCGAGTGTGCGCGTTCAATGCATACAGTTCCAATAGATACTATAGCCGCATATATCGTGTTCGCAGCAAAAGGCCTGCAATATGGGCCAGCCTTTCGTTCACTTCACAACATTCGGAGTGCTGAATCTCGAGGCGAAAATATGGGTAACTCACAGGGAGGCATAATTGCACAAGCTGATCCACCTGACTCGTGTAACTCAGGCGTAATGGCAAGCATAGTCGATGGTTCCATGCAGCTTGAAGCACTTTCGAATTCGTCGACGGCGGCTTACATTCCTACCGACGCTAAGTGCGTTTTCTTCCATGTTGATGTAGATGGTGGACTCCTCGACAGAACGTCGTTGAAGGGCACCTCTGTGCTGTCGGCGAAAAAATCAGAACATTTTGCATCACAGAATGGTGGCATACCTCAACTTTGTACCAAACAGTCAAATGGTCTCCGAATGTCAGATCATAGGTGTGAAATACCACACGAGGGTGCAGGTGCACATAACCTCGTACGTATTCTTGGAATGAGGTGCAGATCACTTGGAAGAACCACATCAACGAGTATTGATTCTGTACTGGCAGGAAAAGCGCGACCTGCACTTCATTCACATGGCCATGTTCTTGAACCTCAAGCTCAAGTAGCGCAAGTGGAAAGAAGCATATGCGTATGTCGCAACCTAATGACACACTCGCATTTTCTGACACCAAAAATATGCATACTAGATCGCCTGTCCATTTCCCCAGAGCTGCGGGGAGCAACAGCAACAGTTGCTGCAGTTCAGCTTGAGGTGCAACCTTGGTCATCATCGGAACCGTCACAACTTGGTCTTTTAATGCACAATTCGGTAAAGAATATTTGTGCACGGAAAAGCCATACAAGTGTCAGTGCTATCGCACGTTCAATTGCACTCGAACGACCAAACACGGGTGCGGGCGACGCTTTCTCTAATGTTAAGACTTCAGACAGTGGTGTACTTTGTGCTCAAACACTTTTACCGATTAGTAGCCAATCCAGCGCTTTGTCAAACTCAGGACAAAATGTCACATTTGGAAGGAATACTTGTGCAAAAAGTAGTTGTTTTCTTGCGAAACTCTTGAACGCAAACTTCACTCTTCGGGCAATTGGAAGCATAGCTAATACCACATCGTGCCAAAATCCATCACGTTCATATTTTTCTTTTGGAGCTGAAGGCTTTGTGGACATCGTTGGCGGCACAGGCACCCTTGGAATGCACGCCACAGGTTGGCTCATAGACTCCTGTGCTCGCGCTGTAAACCTGCGCAGCCGGAGCGGGCGCAGTTTGAAGTCAACTGATTATAATTTGCAACAAAATGACATACTGAGTAAAACTGATAATGCTTCAGGGACTGTTGTCTCAATTATCAGACATGATACTACAGTGAGCATGGCATCCGAATCAATTATATCGTCGAGAGCCGGTGTTTTTCAATCTCCGCATAACCCTCCTGGAACACTGTTTCTGAATGCTGGAGGGGTACTTCAAGATGCACTCGCCAAAAACTTGACAGTCGGATGCTTCCGGGTGAGCTTTGCATCAAAAAAATGCCATGCCGCAGCTTCTAAAATTGTAATTATCGCACCTGGCGTAGAAACTTTATGTTCTTCCATTGCTTCTCTGCTTGGTGCTGCAGGCCAGGCAAATTATGCTGCCGCAAATGCTCGGCTGGATTCTACAGCTGGATGCGCACGAATGGTCGGCCGTGATGTTGTTTCTGTGCAATGGGGTGTGTGGTCTGGCAATACAGGCATGGGGATGGGAGCCGCGGCGCGAGTAACGCAACTGGGACTCGGAGTGATACTGCCAGCCGATGGTGTTGTCGCCCTTTCCAACTTTGCATTCAAGGACTTTTCATTATCGAGGTGTAACATTGAACTTCTCTATTATCCGTTTGTCCGAGGACAGTCTGTGATGGCCGTGTCACCTTTAAATTGGAAAGTCATGGTAGAAAAACAACCGCCATCCTTGCTGCGTGGTGTGTTATCAAACATTGCAGCTAATGTTATCAACTTCGGCTCAGATGATTTACTTTTGATAGACCCACCATCCTCAAAGCGAGCATGTATTTCCATTCCAGCGAGAACAACTAGTGAAGTTGTTACAAGGCACAGGTCAATGAAAAATATTGAAGGAATTATTGCATCTGAGTGTGCTTCAATATTCAGCGGCACTTCCATAGATCGAGATGCACCACTAATGGACGCTGGTCTAGACTCATTAGGTGCCATCGAGCTCCGCACAGCGCTTTCGTCAAAGTTTGGTCTCGTCTTACCCGCAACGCTTCTATTTGATTATCCAACAATTTCCACCGTTGCGCTACACATTTCAAAACTTTTGGAAAGAACTTCAGAAACAGCTACTGCCACAACCCCACACACCTATTCTACAGAACACCACCTACAAGTAGATGTGTACCCTATTCGCGATGACACTACGAAAACTCGTGCATGGCTCCCTTCAGAAGATCATAAAAATGAAGTTGCAATTACTTTCATGTCCGGGAGAAGTGCGAGTGTTTGTTCAGCCTCAGATGTTGATTCGATCAGACAAGTGCCTTTGAATCGATGGGATAATAATGTGATAGGCACTTCTGCGAACGAGAATTTAAAAGCGTCCGATATACAAGTAAATGGCCGGTATGGCGCATTTCTTGAAACCAGTGATATTGTTGAATTTGATAGAAATGCCGTTGGTATTAGAAGAGTCGCAGAGGCAATCTTTTTAGACCCTCGTCAGCGCATTCTCATTGCCGACGTTAGCGCGTTGTGGGTTGCTTCTAATATGGCGCGAGAAACTGCTGACGCTCGCAGACATGACAGACGAAATGCCGAATATCACTCTCCAAAGAGCTTCTATTCACACCTCTCTGGTGGCGACCTCGCTATGTTTATTGGCATCTCAGGAAAAGACTATGTGAGTTTCCTCGAAGATCATGAAGTGAATGTAGGGGCATTTACGGGGACAGGAAATGAGACAAGTACAGCATGTGGGCGTCTTGCGTTTTTATTTGACGCAACTGGGGCTGCGGTGACAATCGACACCGCATGCTCATCTTCACTTGTGGCTGTGAGTATGGCCTTGCGTCAAACGAATATATATCACAAATCTAAAGAATTCGCTGCTATAACAGCGGGCATCAGCCTGATGATAACGCCACGAATGCATTTGACACTTGGTCTTGCAGGGATGCTTGCGCCAGATGGTCGATGTAAAACTCTTGACGTGGCCGCAGATGGATATGGACGTGCCGAAGCGAGTCGTGCTTTACTTCTTCAAAACCAAAATGATCAAGGCATAAATCAGTCTGAAAACTGCATTCAAACGAGGTCCTTATTGATTACGGGATCTGCAGTGAACCAGGATGGGAGGAGCTCGTCCTTGACTGCACCAAATGGATTGGCTCAGAGTGCTGTTATTCATGCTGCAATGTTCGAAGAAGCGCAAACAAGAGACGGGGAAGATATTTTTACTAACTGTAACACATGTCGTGTTCTTGTTGATATCCTCCAGATGCATGGCACGGGGACACCCCTTGGAGATCCAATCGAAGCAAGTGCTGCATACAATGTGTTTCCCAAGGACATAATTATTCTTTTTGGATCAATGAAATCTTTCGTTGGCCACGCTGAGCCAGCAGCTGGTGCAGTGGGATTGACAGCACTGGCGAAGCATCTTTCGGAGCAAATGATACACGGCAACTGTCATCTTCGAACACTAAATCCACACGTAGCTGGAATTTTTACCCACAACCACGATGAACGTTGCAATCAGCACAACTTGTCCGCTGCGCCCGTAATGGGCACAACACGTTTACAGTCGTCAGTCACTTGTGCCAAACCTCGAGGTGGCACAAGTGCGTTTGCCTTCCAAGGAACGAATGCACACGTACGATTAATTTTCGGTTTTTCGAAACGCTTTAAGAACTTGCCGGTTCAACACGATTCTCATCTGTCTGCCTTTCGAACCTGTCGAATCGCCCTTGCGAGTAGCCATCGTGTATGGCCTGTCGTTGCAAATACACTTGTACAACAGGTCACGGTCTTCGATACAAATGAAAATGTCAACTCTCGATTCATGATCGTGTTTCCTCCGGAAGGCAGAAATATATTTTGGCCTTCAGACGGCTTACTTCTCTCTGCAGTAGCAACGACAACTGTTCTATGTCCATCTTCATCACCAGACACAGACATGGTCATGAGTGGCTTCCTCAGTCGAATAGTGCTCAATCGAAAAAAAATGTTTGGCTCTAACGAAAGGTTCTTGCATGTTGATGTAAACTTATCTGGCCATGTTTGTATTTCAAAACTGCTTGATGCTCAAGTGCATAGCGTCCCTTGCTACTCTAACAGATTCACTACTTGTAGTAGCACGCACGATAAAACAATTGTGCTTGAAAGGAACCCAATACTATCCATGAAGCAACATAACAGCATCAAAGTTGAAAGTTTTGTGAAACGTTTTATTCCTGACGTGAATAAATGTTTTTTGTCTGTGCCGCTTTCCGCCACCCTAGACCTCTGTAATAATGCTGAAACCGAACTCCGTGACGTCGTGGCCGTCGAAGCATACAAGATATGGAAAGAAAATGTTCGAGTTTCTAGAAATTTATCTACTTGTACCGGGTATTCTTTTAACAGTGGCAAGAGTTATCACGCTGCCATCCTTAATAACAATGACCAAACAGTTGCATCACTTTTTCATGCAAAGCCAGATATTTCACGACTGATGAACCCAGAGTTCTCTGCGAAGGGTGCGCCACCTCTCAGAACAAATAATTTGATGTACACTAACGCATGGCTTGCAACTCCTGAATCACCGGGTGAATATTTCCCCTTACTTTCCCAGGACAAGCACCAAACAAGTCGTATAACACTGAATATTCGTTCAAATATTCGTCCACTTGAAGTTGCTGCATCAGCACTCGCTGTGACACAATGTACATATTTTGCTTGCGTCGGTACATGTAAAACATCTTTAGCATCGCAAAACCTCACGCAAACTTCGAGCGGCGGTTTTCTTGCTGGATTGCTTCGGGTTAGAGCTGCGGAATTTGGCAACACGTCTGTGATGCATGCTTCTGGATTGCAAAAGTCATCAAAAAGAATGCATGTCGATCTCGAGGCAGTTGTAGGTGAATCTATGAATATAGAAACGGCGTGCTCACACGGAACATGGCGCAACCAGCAGGTATTTTATCTTCGATCTGGTAACAACTTACAAGAAGATGAGGAAAACTCAGAGCAAGAATCGATGTTCCCGCAATCGATATTTGTCGTGCCAAGAGGATCTTTTGGCAGGGATGTCTCTCACAACTACACATATTCTTCTTGTGCAATCACTATCGTTGGCGGCCTGGGTGCACTTGGTGCATGCGTGTCCAGTTGGTTCGCTGGAACTCGTTTCGAAAAAATAAACAATCGTGCTTCACGCGATATCGCTTTGCTTGGCAGGAGTGGGCGATCCAAGGGATGGCCTCCAGCAGTTCACTTTTCTTGCAGTGGATCAATTTCCATTCAACGATTTGATGTTGCAAGTCGGTTTCCTGTCTTATTTGACATCTCCACCTTCACAGGGAGTCATTCCTCTGGATTTGCCCTCCAACAAAGTGATCCTGTTGACAGGATATTCATACACGCCAGCGGAGTCCTAAATGATCGGATTTTTCCGAGGCAAAATCTTGCCACATTTCGTGAAGTGTGTTCCGCTAAGCTCTCCTTTCCAGACATTTCAACGCTTAGGAATCATGCCGGCCCGCGACAAGTTGAATGTGTGTTTTCCTCAATAGCTGCAATTTTAGCAAATCAAGGGCAGATGGCTTATGTAGCTGCAAATAACGAGCTTGATACTCGAACACTAATCGCTAATCAAGCTGGAACGCCTGCGATAAGCGTTCGCTGGGGGGCATGGGGGGAAGTTGGAATGGCAGCCGAAGCATATGACACTAAAAAGCAGGTAAAATGCGATGTTGTCTGCAGAAATTTGCTTAAGTTTGGGGTGAAAACGATGTCCCCTGAGCAGGGCATAGCTGCACTTGACGTCGTACTCCGACAACGACATGCTATTGTTATGGTAGCTTCCATGGATTGGGCTCAAGTATACAGAATGAGGCCTGATTTGAGGGCTATGCTCACCGAGGTCCGAGATGAGACTGCTCGCGAAGACACTTCTTTTTTTTCAACTTCCACAGAAAACAACTTGAACAACAAGACAAAAGAGAGCAACAAAGTCATTACAGTCTCAGCATGCGACAACATCGAACACTATGTCCTGAAAGCAGCAACGGAAGTAATAGGTTACGAGCCTGTCCGCGATCTACCCTTGATGGCTGCTGGTCTTGACTCTCTCGGCATCACTGAACTTTGCTCTGCTATCGCAACATATACAGGGAAAGAGATTCCCACTGCTACTTTCTTTAACCATCCCTCTGTTGCCGCCCTTAGCATTTTCTTGGCTTCCACCGACCAGGACGAGAATGAGTCAATGTCAATCAAGGAAACCTCGTCCAGGGATACATCACGAAAAGGACGATGTGATTCAACAGAGCCACTGTCTTCTTGGTCAATTCAATATAATCGCGATGACTTAAAACAACCTATGGCGACTGGAATATTTTCGAGCCATGGTCGCACAGTCACCGGCATCGAGCCAACATATATCAATGAAAATCATACCACAAGACTGATCTCATCGTCTCGTGAGCCATCAATACCACCAATAACGCGTTGGGATGTTGAATGGATTGATGCTGCCTCAGGAATTTTGTCAACAGTTTCCACACGTTTTGGCGCATTTTTGGGTGATATCGATCGTTTCGACGCCAAGGTGTTCGGAATGCGCTCCGGTGAAGCACGACGGGTTGATCCCCAACAAAGATTACTTCTTGAATCGACACTGATGTCGAAAATGCTTGCAGAGGCAGGAAACGGTACAAGACTCAAAGAATCCAATGTTGCCGTCGCTGTCGGTGTCCAACATATCGAGTACGCACTTTTAGACTGCAACGAAAATCAGAGCGTGGTGAACAATGTAAAAGATGACCCTTATGTTGCAACAGGGTCTGCCTTGAGTGTCGCGGCTGGCAGGGTTGCATATGTATTCAATTTTGGATTAGCCGCACTTTCAATAGATACTGCATGTTCTGCATCACTTATGGCGGTGCATCTTGCTGTTTCAGGCGCTCTTCATCTTCATTCCAGCGATCAGATAAGCTCTGATGCTTGGAGTACTTGTGCTGGTGTAAATCTGACGATCGGACATGCACACTTTGCTACAATCAAAGCGGCAGGAATGCTGTCATCAGATGGTCGATGTAAAGTTCTGGAGAAGTCTGCGGATGGATATGGGCGAGCTGAGGCTGTCGCCACCTTCATGCTTAAACATCATGTACGATTAGACACCCAAAGGTCAGACAATATAGGTTGCAGCGCACTCTTTAATGTTGATGCATCAGCAGCGAATCAAGATGGTCGGAGTTCGTCCCTAACTGCACCAAACGGTCTGGCTCAACAAATGGTGATCACAATTGCACACACCAAGGCACATACAGCATTGATCGCGCATCCAGATGTCTCTATGGGCGGTGTGTCTATGCATGGCACCGGCACGACACTCGGGGATCCAATAGAGTTGAATTCCTTAATTTCTGCACTTAGTCGGCAACAAAAACTTCTTGATATGTGCATTTCGCCACTTGTTCTTGCGGCATCAAAATCTCACGCCGGTCACTCTGAAGCAGCAGCCGGCGCTGTGGCATTGCTTCGAGTTGATGAAGAATTTGCTTCTCGACGTATTGCAATGCTGAATTACCTTCGAATCCTTAGTCCATACCTTGTCACTGAATTACGAGGACGCCAAACAAAATGTGAAATTTTCATCCCTCGCAACACCTCCGGCTGTGGATGTCAGCATGCTTCTGGTTTCGCGCGTGTTGGAATAAATGGGTTTGCGTTCTCAGGATCAAACGTTCATATATCCACATCTTCAACCTCTGCTAATGAGGCGATGTTGCATCAAGTCCACGACGCTAGAATGGCATACAAAGTGAATTTCGAGAAGGAACAGCACTGGTCCCTGAAGGGCCCAAGAGGTGGTGTGCTTGCGGTTGCAAGAATGAGACACTGTACTTGTCCTCAAACGCATGATGAAACCTATGAAGCTTACTTTGCCTCGCCACCCGGGTGGATCCCTTCCAATGGGTCAATTGAACAGCCTGTATCATTTCCTCTCGTTTGGCTTGGTGCCTGTGCTCAAATCGCACACTTAGCAGTTCCCCTCAATAATACTAATGTGTTTCTTGCTGGTTCTGTCGTTCCTGCAGAAAGAATAATTGAAATGAAAAATACAAATACTTTTCACATAAACGTGAACATATTGTCAGGGTTGATAGAAGCGGGGACACAAAGTGGACAAATTATCGCGAGAAGTTCCGTACATTTCGCTCATTTGATGACATGCGCGTGTCTAGCGTGTCTAGTAGCGACTCAGCGCAAATATCAGGGAATTATACAAAAAATCAATACTACGTCTTTCAGAGATGTCTTTGTTGCTGAGCTTGCCATTCCCAAAAATCCATACAACGACTGTGGTACATGGACTGCAGCTGCAGTTCATGCTGCGAATGACATTATAACAGCTCAGCAAAGAAAGGTTGAATTGAATAGATGCCTTACTCTGGACACATACACCCTATTTCAGCGTGACTTACCAGCATCACCATCAACTGGGCTGAAAAATAATACTGATTGTGTGCAGATTCATGGGGCGGTGTATCAACGGTCAAACGTGGTTCAAAAGTATCTGTGCACAGCAACAGTTGCATGTGAGCCATGTGGTTATGCGGACGTGACAGTTTTACCACATCACAGGAGTATTGCTAATACCACGTGTGATACTCACAGCATTAGCGATCTTAATGACATGGAAGCAACAACAACTCTCACAATCGACTCACGGGCAAAAAACAACCCTAAACCCACGTTGCAAAACAATATACTTGAGAGAATCCTTGACGCTGTTGAAGAAGTTGCTGGCGTGCCTGTACACTCTAATGAATATTTGACAAACGTGGGCATAGATAGTATTGCAGCGGTCGAGCTTGCTACTATGCTGCAGTCATCAATGGGGATTACTCTCGATATACCAGAAATAGCCAGTGCACCCACAGCGACGGTAATCTTTGAGCGGATCGTTACCACTATGGAACTTTCAAAGATTGGTGGAGAAAGACAACCAGCGGCTGCTGGGTTCATCGAGCCACCAGTGACAGAATCGGCTGTCTGCAGCGAAATCCAAAGTCAACCAGTCTTCCCTGATCTATCACCGACCGACATGCTGATCAAATCCCTGAAGCCTGAAAGTAATGCCCATCCTTCACTATTTCTTGGTGCACCAGCATTTGGTGATGGACAAATCGCATATATGAGACTTGTAAGTGAATTACAGCTCGGTCGCCACCCTGTGCATACCCTTGAGCGTGACGTTGCCGCACGCCCTTGGCCTGAGGTGGCAACGGCGCATGCGCGTATGATTAATTCTTCACAGCCTGAGGGTTGTATCGCCGTCGGTGGCCACTCACTCGGTGGTGTTCTTGCCGTGGAGTCAGCGATGACGCTGGAGTTCGAGTTTGATCGAGAAGCGATATGTATCCTTTTTGACGCACCACACCCGGTGCAGTTCAAATCAGAATGGAACGATATACGTACTCCTGGCAGTGCTCCTGCAACAAGTAGAGCTCCAGGAATTCAACAAAATGATATACGAAGACCACAACAGTTGCAAGATTCAACAGGTCTCGCGTATATGGAAGTTGCGCTAGCATCGTTTCACTACGACACAGGGGTCGCTGGATGGTCATCCATGTCACGTGATGAAAAATATTCTTTATTTGAGGCAGTCACATTCCAAGCACTTGGGCGCCGCATAGATGCTAAGCTAATGGACGAAGAGATCAGCGCAGGGCCATACGCTAATCAATGGAACAGTGGAATCATCCACAGCAGAAACTCAGGACAGATGGACATGTCCTCGTGGCAACTTGTTTGTGGTCATCCAGAATCAAGTGCACTTTGCCGGTTGAGAAGCAAAGTTTTTACTTATAAAGCTGGCGAAGAGAACGATGCACTGTTCGCCACTGACGTGGTGATGAACAATCAACCTGATGAAAAGAGGAACGTTGACCCGCTCGTATGTGAACCTAATATATTCGGTGATTCTCCATCAGTTTGTCTTCAGTCTATCGGTGGATATGCATGGGTACTTGCGTGCGATAATGTTGAAGTCGTGCATTGTCAAGGTAATCACATGAACATCCTGACAACGATGACAGATGGGGGTGATCTCGAGGACACCATAATACCACATCTGTCAGCAGAGCTTGATAGCGTATGGTATGATGTTCATGTTCATGACATCTCTTGTACAAGTAAGCAAGACGTTTTGAAGCCTTTTGTTAGTCTAGAGAGAAACAAACACAGCTTTTCCTCCCTCACAGCCTCTTGCATTCACTCAGTGCTCAAATCAGTTACTGCAGAAGAGGATAAGGCCGATGAACATTTTCTAGAGTATGCTTGGGCTGTTGATGAATGGCATCTCCCAAAACATAGCCTTCCCCTTTGGAAACAAGTTGGTGTACGCATCGTGTCAACTTTTAAATCAAGAGACGATCGTTGTGATAATGGTCACTGTCGTGTGGAGCCCGAAGTCAAGATTCCGAACCTAGATGCATGTGTTGGAAGGGTGATATTAGGACTGAACGAGAAATCCTGGTCTCTTACGCGTGGGCAAGCAAGTGATTGCGCCTCTTGTGAGCGGCCCAACGTTGTCCACCATTCACCGCCAGTGGTAATTGTTTTTATACAGGACCTTATGGAAGGAATAGAACGTTGGTCCCCCGCAGCACTCAAGGCGACTGTGCCAGTTATCGGAATTCACCTCCCGTCGAGATTGCTAGCTGGACACTCTTCTTGTTCGGAAAATGCGAGCACAGATTACAAGGATGACAAAACTGGCAGGCAAATACATATCCGTGAAGAGCACGCTGCAGCTGTCGTCCTCGCCTCTGTGCGCGCTACATTATTAACAGAGTTCCAACAGAAGAATATATCAGGCATCACATTTGCTGCGCTGTACGATACGCCTGCTGCGCGCGTAGCATTTAATGCGGCTGTGCAGTGTCGTATGCGAGGCGATATTGATGCCGCTGCATTTACTTTTGGGAGCACGGAAAAAGCAGATATTGACGAGCGGTGGTTTGATTTTTTCAGAGTTTCTGATGACACTCATAAGTACGGTGCTTTGTATCAGATGTCTGCTGCTAAATATGCAGAGCAACACACAGCTAAATATAATCTCTTCATTCAGCAACGACATGATGTGAATACTAAGTGTATGACAGTTGCAGAACGGCCCGGAGAGATTACACCTCTCGAGTGGGATGCTGCTTTTTCAGCTGAAGTATCGTCTTTCGACTCGTTGCTGAAAAAAGTCAAAGACAGTTTTCACTTCAATATGAGTTAGTTGCCTGATATATAGCTTATTATTAGAAGCAGTAAGGTACTATGTATCGTAGTACCAGCCATTGGGAGTGTCGCGTCCTTCTTCTGCTAAATCGTAATCGTTGCAGTTCTTGACGGCGACGAAATAAAACCCATACTGATGCAAATACCTACCTTTTCCAACACTTCCGTTGGCATAGCGTCGTTTCTTGGAAGTTAAACGCCAAAATTGCAAAACCTTATGGGCTGGCACGACGGCAGAATTGGCTTGAGCATGCTCAGGGTCGGGGTTCGTACCTTGTGTCGGGGCCGCGTCCGCGTTGCTGCCCAGCATGGCGACATCCGTGTCTGCATCCGAGATAGATGTGGTGGCGGGATCACTCTTGTCTTGTTGAGCATCAAGGGGAACATCAAGAGGATCGACATCAACATCATCGTCGTCGTCGTCGTCATCGATATCATCATCATCATAAGAAGCAGCTTCGGCAAAAGCAGCAGTACCAGCATCAGGAGCATCAGGAGCATCAGGAGCATCAGGAGCATCATCAGTAGCAGCGGGAGCAGCGGGAATATCAACAGCGACATCAGCGGGATCAGCGACAGGGTCATGGTGAGCAAGATACTTAGTAAACCATTTCTTCCAGGTCGATGTCACACCTCTCCAATTAATGGGTCCAGTGCGAACCTTGGGGAGAATGCCAAGATCCACACCGACTTTAACAGCATCCACGTGAAGCTCTCCGAAGTTCTCCTTGTAGCTGTCGAAGTCCAGTTTCTGAAGCGCGCCCTGGATAAAACGTGTAACATGCACTTTGTTGTTTGCATACCATCCGGGGTTCTCAGGTGTGATGCTGCTCTGCACCGCCGCCGCGTGTTCGTTCTTGAAAGTTTCAACAGAAAACGCACTGTCCTTTGTATCTTCGAGAGCCTGCTTGAACGCCGCATCTTCCTTCTCATCGTCATTTGACCTCTGGGCCCGAATCCTGGCCGACTGGTTCGCGGCGGTCGCGTTCCTCCTAGTTTGAGTATCCAAAACGTCTCGGAGACTTCTTTGAAACCTTCATGTCCACATACGATGTTTTCTTTGGGGTGAGGTGGGTAGGACTTTTTGCGTTCCTTATGAAAGGCAACAGCCATCATTCTCATTTTCCAGGTGACCATCCTAACACCGTCATCCGGCTGCTCCCCAATAGGCAGGAACGTGCCCGCTTTCTCGCCACACATAAAGATTTTGAGATAGGAAAGGCAGACAGTTAGTGAAAAAAGTCGTCCATCTGTCCCACAGACCTTGCTCTTCAGCTGTTGGTTTTCGTCCAGTCGCAGCGGTCGGAGGTGAAATTGATATAACAGGTGCATCATTCTTCTTCTTCAAGAAGCAGTCCAGATATACGATTTGTACCCCATCCTCTTCAGTTGGTTGAAGTGAAGTCGCATATTGCTTGATGGCGTCATCAAGTCATAATGCGATTCAAGTTTTTCGCTAAATGTGACAAGTAGATACTGGAATGAATAACAACGCTCGCGACGTGTAAAAACGATCACCCGAGTGTGTGATTTGCTGGGAAACCCTCGCGTGACTTCAATACGAGAACGAAATCCCTAAAATCGCCGCACAATTATAAAGCCATTTTAGGGATTTCCTTCTCCTAAGCTATCTAGTAGCTAGCTAGAGCTAGCTACTAGTGGTTGAAACTAGCTAGACTAGCTAGCTACGAAAGTATGTAATAACGTTGAAACTTGACGAGAACTAACCCACTCATTTATTTGCTTGGAGCTTTTTTACCCTTTATAAAAACGCACTACGCATCTACGCATACTCGTTGAGAACGCGTTAGTCGTTCCGAAGGAGCTTCACAGGGGTCATGCCATCACGGGTTCGGAGGCGTGATGTTAATGATACCACGATGGGTGTTGTAGAAGCTGCTTTAGCTGACGAACGAGCGGCAAAAATGAAGCGAAATGAAGTGCACGACCCTGGTCGAGAAGTTGGGCTCGACCAACCCTCTGGGAGGGGTGGTGAACAGGATGATCCCACGAAACTGGATGTTGGTCCGATTGACCAATCTATCACGCAGGAAATGATCGCGAAGGCGGTGAAACATCGTTCTCTCCTGCGATCGGAGAACGCAGCTAGAAGTAGGTTCCGGACTCACTCGCGAGAAACTTTCGCGCTTTTTTCATATCTTGCTAATCTAACTAAACCCCCGTCCCGAAACACTGAACAGTGCGTGGTGTGGAGAGCTTCGAGGCTGGACACGCCCCGGACGAAAACGACGAGGAAACTGAGTTTGAACCTTTCAACCTCGAGCGAGAGAGACGTGAAGGATACTTCGATGATGACGGCAACTACGTCAGAAACGAAAGCGACGCTGAAGACGAGAAAGACGCGTGGCTCGATGACGTCCACGCGGACGCGCGGCTTTCCACAGCTGGCGACAAGCTTGCTGTGCGTAAAGATTCGGATAATGAAGGAGAGGAAACGACGGATGCAGACGTCGCGAACATCAAGCGAGAGTTGTGCGCGTACCTCGAGCCGGGAGAAACCGTGTTGGATGCGTTGAAGCGTTTAGGAGGCGCGAGCGCCGGGCGCGGGAACGGAGCGACCAAGTCGTCAACCTCGACGAGGAAAACCGAGTCTTCCATGGATGCCCAAAGCAAGATCGCGTTCGAGAAGGTCACGGAGTTGAGCAGCGCGTTAATGAGCAGCGGAGAGTACGACGTGTACGACTCGCGGAAGGAGACGTTTGAGCCGTCCGTCCCCGAGGGGTACGCGTTCGACGAGACGACGAAACTGTACAAGTGCGAGTCCAGCGGTTTGTCGTATTGCCCCAAAACTGGAGGTTTCACAGACGGCGAGGGGAGGTGGTGGTGGTTTGACGAATCCACGCAACAATTCGTGGCGTGGACGTGAGTGCGGGCTTCAGAGACACGTCGCGAACGTCGAGAGAGGAGATGTTTATGGAATGAAAGCGCCTCCTTTCACGAAAAGAAATCACGACGCGACGCTCTCGCGCCCGACGTCGAAGGCGCGCATCACTCGTCTCAACGCGCTCGCGACAGACGCGACCACCGCGATCTCCTCAGCCGTCGCGTCGTCCCCTTTTTCGAAAACCTGCGCGTTCATGATGTACAGCACGTTGTTTCTCACTGCGACGGCGTTGAACACGCGTTTGTTCCCGCGCGTCGTCACGAGGCGATACTCGTACTCGTAGAAAGTCGTCCCGCTCGCCGGGCCGACGCGCTCGCCCTCGGAAACCAGCGTCACGCCTCCGGGAACCGTGCTCTCCTTCGCCGCCTCCGCTTGCGTTAACTTCTCTCCTATGTCTCGAACCGACCCGAATTCAGCCAAGGAGGCTATTTTCACCGGGCTCACGGTCACACCGATCTGCGAGTACTTCTGCGTCGGGTCCCGGAGCAGCAGGGTGGCGCCGGCTTTGTTCACCTCTTGCCAGCCAACCGGGTACTCCAATCGGAAAAGGTTCTTCGGGTCCGCGAACACAGCGAAGTCAGGTTGGGACGACTCCACCGCGAAAGCCGCGGGCGCCGACACGGCACTCCCCGCGGAAAGCCACGCCGAGGTCAGCGCAATCGCATCGCGTCTGCTGAACGCGCGCGCTCCTCGTCCCGAGTCAGTCGGGCTCGCGACGACGTCGTCGTCTGGCTTGCCCGCGATCGGAACTCTCCGGTGCGTGTGACGTCGACAGGTCGGAGCCGTGTTCCTGAGCGCGACCGTCGGATGGCGAAGCACCGAGATAGCGATTGCGTGCGCCATATCAGGCACAGCGCGAGCTCAGAGATGACGCGAGAGTCCCCGCCGTCGTGTGGTCGTGATGTGCCACCGCCGTAGATAAAAAGTTCTTGACACTGACACCCGAAAACTTCTCTCGAGTGACGGTCAGACTGGACACTGGGCGCGCGAGCCGAGCGCCGTCGGAAAGCCACCAAGAAGAACGATGACAGAATGAGACGTAACCGCTTTCTGGATGCGTACACAAAAAAATAAATCCACCCCGCCGACGCGCCGACGCGTCACGCACTCCCCCGCTCACTCCACGATCAGAAGGTTGTTGGCGTCAAGACCGTCCCCGGTGGTGGGCCACTCCTGCGCGGTTTGCCATATTCCGTCGACGACGAATTTGATCTCGTACGTCCCCGCCACCAAGTTCATGTCCGCGACGAACACATTGGACCCGCCCTCTATGTGTTCTGGGGACATCGCCACGCCTTTCGTCCAGTGGTCGAACGACCCCATAATCCTGATGTCCGACGCCATGCCCACCCAGCGGATCGGGACGGTCTTGATGCATGCCGCGTCGATCTTCTCGACGTCCTTCTTCAAAGCCTTGGACATGAGATCCAACCGTCGCGTCACCGTCTCCAGCCTCGCGACGGCGTTGACGCTCTTCGTGTCGGTCACGCTCGGCTCCCCGAGACCGACCGCCTGCTCCTTCTCCACCGCCTCGGCGGCGTCTTGCACGATGGACTTCAGGGAGTCAATCTCCAGCATCGCCGCGACCAAGCGCTCGTTCGCGTGCTTGATGTCCTTGTCTCTCTGTTGCAGCGTGAACTCCAGAAACTTGGCAAACTTATTCGACGCCGCCAGTCGCTCGTTGAGACGCGTGCGCAACGTCACCATCTGCTCGAATAAGCGTCTCTGA